>Ga0307372_10008268_pt1 | contig 14666 bp, 12 predicted proteins | sample OX1MG_FD_202533 | JGI IMG/M metagenome (GOLD analysis project Ga0307372, IMG submission 202533) | Soil microbial communities from Risofladan, Vaasa, Finland - OX-1 | ecosystem: Environmental > Terrestrial > Soil > Coastal area > Acid sulfate soil | place: Finland: Risofladan, Vaasa | collected... | reverse complement strand
TCGTCATATGACACCATATAATAATATATAGTGTTATATTTCAAGCAGAAAATGGGGAATCCGGTAAAGCAAACACGGATTCCCGCATTTTAACGACGGTTAGAATCTACTTTCGATTTTCCTGCCGTGACGCGGCTGGAATCCGGCCGCGCCTCCGGGAGACGAATGGTATGATAAAATGAAAATAATATGGCCATTTCCGAAGCGATCGCCAATATCAAGGACAATTATCGCTTTCATCTCTCCGTGCGGGGCGGCCGGATGGCCAGGCTGGGTTATCTCACTCTTTATTACTTTATTTTCATCTTTTTTCGCCGGGGGGACCGCCATCTTCGCGCGTTAACATGGCTCAAGCGTATGGGCCTTTCCGACGTCATGGTCGATGTGGCGAGCGGGCAGGGGCTCAAGCTCAAGATGGATTTGCATACGGCTTACGATCCTCTTTATGCCATTCATGGGCGCAGGGATTATGCCGTTTCCGGCTTCGAGCCCAAGCCGGGGGAGACCGTGCTTGATCTGGGGGCCAACGTAGGCGTCTATTCCGCCTTGGCCGCGCGGGCCGTGGGCGCCGGGGGAACCGTCGTGGCCGTGGAGCCTCATCCGGGCAACTGCCGCCTGCTGCGGGAGAATATCGCGCGCAACGGCTTAAAACAGGTCCGAATCGTCGAGGCCGCCGTCGACGAGCGGCCCGGCCGGGCGGAACTTTTCGTCCACGAGCGAGCCATCAATCATTCCTTGGTGCGCCGCACGGGCCGGTCGGTTTCCGTGCGGGTCGCGAGCGTCGACGAATTGGTTCAAGACAACGGGCTTTCGCGCGTGGACATCATCAAGATCGACACGGAGGGGAACGTGGCGGAGATTTTGCGCGGCGCGAGCGGCACCATCGGCCGTTTTCATCCCCGGATTACCCTGGAGTACGAGAGCGGCGAAGGGCCGGCTCTGCGGGCCCAATTGAAATCCTATGGATACGGCATGAAAGTCGATGGAGCCATCGGCTACGCCGTTTTCGGCGCCGGATCCGAAAGGGAAAACACGTGAACATTCCGATCTGGGGCGTGATTCCGGGCCTCTTGGCGGCGCTCGTGGCCTACGGCCGGTGGTGCGGCTGGCTTTATATTGAGGAGGAGAAATGAAAATCCGGGAAAAACTGGGCTTGGCGCTCATCGCCGCGGCCATGATTTTGGCGGCGTTCCGCGCGGGGCGGCTCTTGACGCAAAAGCCGCGGGCGCTGACCCCCGAGCCGCCGCCCATCCCGGCCCGGCAACTGCTGCCCACGGGCATGGCCATCACGCCTTTGGCCTCGGCCGGCTCGTACTTCATTCCGCTTGACCCCGGACTGCCCGGCCTGCCCGATTACCGCGCGGGCCAGCCGGTCACCGAGGTCAAAAGCCCGGACGGCAAGACGCTTTTGGTCTTGACCAGCGGGTACAATCGCTTTAATTCCCGCTCGGGCCGCGAGATTCCGGCGGACTCCGAGGAGTACGCCTTTCTTTTCGATATTTCCGGGACCGTGCCGCGCCAACTCCAGGCCCTGCGCGCGCCCAACACCTTCGACGGCGCCGCGTGGAGCCCGGACGGCCGGGAGTTTTACGTCTCCGGCGGCTGCGACGACGACGTGCACGTCTTTTCCAAGCAGGGCGGCGTCTGGGCCGAGAACGGCGCGACCATTTCCCTGGGGCACGCAAAAGGCCTGGGCATCGACGTCAAGCCCGAGGCGGCGGGCCTAGCCGTGACGCCAAGCGGGCAAAAGCTGGTCGTGACCAATTTCGAGAACGATTCCGTCAGCGTCATTGATTTAAAATCCCGGCGAAAAATAGCGGAGCTGGATCTGCGGCCGGGAAAAATCAACCCGCGCTTAAAGGGCGTGCCCGGCGGCGAGTTTCCCTTCTGGGTGGCGATTCGCGGCGACGACAGGGCGTACGTGTCTAGTCCGCGCGATCGGCAAATCGTGGTCGTGGATATTTCCGGTGCCGCGCCCAAGGTTACCCGGCGCATCGCGCTCCCCGGCGAGCCCAACAAGATGATCTTCAACCGCGCGCAAAGCCTGTTGTTCGCGGCCTTGGGCACGGACGATGCCGTGGCCGTGGTGGATGCGCGCGCCGACCGCCTCTTGGGCGTGATTGGCACCACCGCGCCCAAGTCCATCTTCGCCAACCTGAGGGACTTGAAAGGCAGCAACCCCAACGGCCTGGCGCTCTCTCCGGATGAAAAAACTCTCTACGTCAGCAACGGCGGCGCCAATTCCGTCGCGGTCATCAAGCTCGCGGACCGCCCGAAGGCGGGCGCGGCCCTGGGCCAAGTCGCGGGCCTCGTTCCCACGGCGTGGTACCCGAGCGCGGTGAGCGTAAGTCCCGACGGCCAAACGCTCTATGTCGCCAACACGCACAGCGTGCCCGGGCCCAATCCCGGCGGCTGCCGCGGCGCGCTCTCGACCAAGCGCGGGTCTTTGGACGCCTGCCGCGGGCAAAACCAGTTCATCCTCCAGCTCTCCAAGGGCGGCTTCGAGGCCGTGCCCGTGCCGAGCGCGCAAAAGCTCGCGGCCCTGACCATGCAGGTCGCGGACAACGATCACTACGTCCCCGACGCCCGGCGCGCCGCGGACGCGGCCATGATGGCTTTCCTGCATGGGCGCATCAAGCACGTCATCTACATCATCAAGGAAAACCGCACCTACGACCAGATGCTGGGCGATCTGCCGGAAGGCAACGGCGACCCGAGCCTGGCCGTGTTCCCGCGGCCGCTGACGCCCAATCAGCACCAGCTGGCCTTGGACTTCGTGGACATGGATAATTTCTACGACAGCGGCGAGGTCAGCGGCAACGGCTGGAACTGGTCGACCGCGGCGCGCGCGACGCAGATGGTCGAGGCCACCATCCCGCTCTATTACGCCGGGCGGGGCTTGAGCTATGACTACGAGGGCGGCAGCCGGAACATCAACGTGGGTTTCGCCACGCTCGCCGCCCGGCGCGCGGCCAACCCGGCGACGCCCGATGATCCGAACCTTCTGCCCGGCACGGCGGACGTGGACGCCCCCGATGGTCCGGACGGCGAGGCGGGCATGGGCTACTTGTGGGACGCGGCTCTGCGCGCGAAGTTGAGCGTGCGCAACTACGGGTTTTTCCTGGATCTCTCCCGCTATTACGACAAGCCCGGGGACCCGGGATACCTTCCGCTCCTGACCGATCCCCACGCCGCGCATGTGCGCGTGGCCTTCCCGACCAAGCCCGAGCTCATGGCCGTGACCGATCCCTATTTCCGCGGCTTCGACCTGCGCTTCCCGGATTATTGGCGCTTCAAGGAATGGGACCGGGAGTTCCGCCGCTACCGGGCCCAAGGCCGGCTGCCGAATTTGGAGATGGTGCGCCTGATGCGCGATCACACCGGCGAGTTCGGCCAGGCCATCGAGCGCGCGGGCACGCTCGAGGACGAGGTCTCGGACAACGACTACGCCGTGGGCCTGGTGGCGCAGGCGGTGGCCAATAGCCCCTTTCGGGACAACACTCTTATCTTCGTGGTCGAGGATGACGCGCAGAACGGGCCGGATCATGTCGACGCGCACCGTAGCCTGGCGTTGGTCATCGGTCCCTACGTCAAGCGCCACGCGGTGGTCTCCACGCACTACACCACGGTCAATTTGCTCAGCACCATCGAGGGCGTTCTGGGCTTAAAGCCCCTGGGCATCAACGACGCCGTGGAAGAACCCATGGCGGACGCGTTTACCAAGGCGCTTTCTCCCTGGAGCTACGCCGCGCTCGTGCCCGAGGTGCTGCGCGCGACCGCGCTGCCCCTGCCGCCCGAGACGCCCGCGGAAAAAGCCGAGGTCGCGACGCCCGAAGGCCGGCTCTACGCCGCCTCGCGCCACGCGGCCGCCTATTGGGCCGCCAAGACGCGCGGCTTTAACTTCAAGGTCGAGGACAAAATCAACTCGGCGCTCTTTAACCGCATCGTGTGGCGCGGCATGATGGGGTCGGACGATCCTTACCCGGCCGCGCGCGGCGGCCAAGACCTGCGGCAGGGCCGCAAGAAGCTTTTAAAAAAATACTGGGCGCGGGTGCTGGGCGAGAGCCGCCCCAAGAGTTGAGGCGGCCGCGTCTTGGGCGTGGGCTTGAAATGAGCGAGGTTCCGCCCCATAATAGCGAGTCCTCCCTAAAGGAGCACGCATGAGACTCGCCACTTTAGCCTTGATTCTTTTTGGCGCGGTTAACGCCTATGCGCTGGGCCCCATCCCCAACGGGACCTACGCGGGGAATATAAAATGTTCCGGCCAGGCGGGAGAGGAAAAGACCATCATCGTGAACGACACGACAATGAGCTGGGATGAGCAGAAAAGGGAATTCACCGCCGGAGCCTCCGGCTACTTCACGATACGCTCCGTCACGGGCGTTGCGGGCTCCGGTCATGGTTATTTTACGCCTTACGGGCTGCATTACGACTTCACCTTCGAGCTGCCTCCCGCCGCGGGCGCGCGCAAAACGATTCCGTTGACGTGGGAAGGCACCTATGTTTACGGAGGGGGCACTCTCTATTTCCTCGCCTCCAGCGACGGGCCCAGCGGAAAAATAAAGTGCGGCGGCTCCTTCTCGCCCAAGCACTAGCGCTTGGCGCGCCTGGATTCGGCTCCTAGGCGGCGGACGAGCCCGTCAGCGCGGCGACGACCTCGGCAAGCTCGGTCTTTCCGTGGACCATCCGGTCGCCCTTGGGCTTGATGAGGCCCTTCTCGAAGCCCTCGTACATCTCCGCGAAGACTTTGGCGACGTGCTCCGGGATGCCGCCCTGGACCATGGCCGAAACGCGGCCGGCCGCGGGAACCTCGACGATCTTAAGCTCCTTGCCCAGGGCTTTTCCCAGCAGCTGCGCGGCCTGGCGGTTCGAGTAGCTCGGGCCCTGCAGGTCCACCACCTCGCTTTTGGCGGGCTTATTAAGGAAGGAAGCCGCGGCTAGCGCGCCGATGTCCCTGGTGGCGACCATGGGGAAGGCATAGTCGGCCGAGCCCGACATGTTGGGAAAAATTCCGGCTTGGCGCGCCGGGGCCAGGACGTTGCCGACGTTTTCCTGGAAGTAGCAGGCGCGGATGGCGGTCAAGGTCGTTCCGGTTTGGCGCAAGGCGTTTTCCAGGTAGTGCAGACCCCGGATAGGGCCGGTGCCCGCGGGGAGATCGGCCCCCACGGAGGAGAGCATCACCACGTGGGGCACGGCGGCGGCCTTGACCGCGGTCGCGATGGAATCGGCGGTCTTGGTCTGCGCGGCGTAGAAATCGGGCGCTGCGAAATTAGGGGGAATCATGGCGAAAAAGCCCTGGGCTCCTTTTAAGGCCTCGGCCAAGAACGCGCTGTCGTCCAGGCTGCCCACAGCCGCCTGCGCGCCCCGCTTGGTCCAAGCCTCGGCCTTGGCCGCGTCGCGGACCACGACCTTGGCCGGCTTTTTCTGGGCCAGCAATTCCTTGGCCGCGACCGACCCGACGTGCCCCGTCGCTCCCGAGATGACAAACATGGCGTGCTCCTCCTGAAAATTAGATGGCCGTCGCGGTCATTATGCCAAACCTGGCGGCGAATTCCGAATGCGGCGCAGGCCCTCGTAGAGGGCCACGGCCGCGGCGGAGGACAAATTCAAGGAGCGCACGTTTGGGCCCACGGGAATCTGGTAGAGGCGGTCCGAGAACTTCTTCAAGACGGCCGCGGGCAGGCCGGCGGATTCCCGGCCGAAGACAAGATAGCTCTCGCTCTCGTAGGGCGCGTCCCAAAAGGGCGCCGTCGCCCGGGCCGAGAAAAACAGCAGCGAGGCGCTTTGGGGCAGGGAAGAGAAGAAATCGTCCAAGCTCTCGTGCCGGACCAGCTTCAACTTGGGCCAGTAGTCCAGGCCCGAGCGCCTAATTTCCGCGGCGTCCAAGCTAAACCCCAGTTTGCCCACGAGGTGCAGCGTTGTCCCGGTCGCGACGCAGGTGCGCCCGATGTTGCCGGTGTTCCAATGAATCTCGGGCTCGGCCAGGACGATGTGCACGGCCCCATTTTACAAGAACGCGGGCCTTGCCCGCCGCGAACCGGGCAAGCCCGCCGATCATTCGGGCGGAAATTATTTTGGGAGCAGCCCGTTGCGCCGGATGAGACGGTAAACCATGCCCATCGCCATGTCGCGACCGGCGGCGCCGAAGTGGATGTAATCGCTCGGCGTTTGCCGCATGGCCTGCGTCTGGTGCCCGTCCATGAGCGGCGTCAAATCGAAAAAGCGGACGCGGAGGCGGCGCAGGATATCCAGCCACGCATGGTAGTCGCTTTTTTCCCGGGCCGTGTATTGCGAGTAGGGCATCAGGTAGGGGAAGACGAAGGCAACGAGGGGGACCCCGGCCCGGGCGCACGCGCTCTTAATTCGCCTCATGGCGCTTAGGCCGAACTGTTCCCGGTTGGGCATCGGCTCGAACTGAGGCAGGCGGGCATTCAAGTAGCCTAGCACCGCCAGCCGGTAAAGAGCCGACCAGCGCCACAAGGGGCCGAAAGCCAGGCCGATGGGTTTGGTGCCGAGCCAAGGCAGCATCACGAGCCGCCCGTTCCTTTTGTAGAAGGTCGGTTCATGAGGATCGAGCTCAATGGGGCAGATGAAAAGAACGACCAAGTCGGGATGGTAGCGCAGCCCCCGTTTTTGGAGCATCTCCGCGATCTGGGCGATGTTGTAGGCGCCCACGCCCAAGTCCCAAAGCTGGATATTGGGTCGCGGCGGAGGGCCGGCGGCCATGCGCCGAAGCAGCGTGCGGCCGTAGGCTTCGGCCAAGCTGTCCCCGATGAGCATGACGCGGCGCGCGCCCGGAGCCTTGCGAATCGGATAGTTCGGGTTGGCGAAGCTCAGGGAATTGAAATCGAAGACGCCCGGCACGTGCTCCCATCCGAAAATTTTTGAGGGGCGAAACGCCTTGTCGCCCCAGGCGCCCATGTTCGCGGGAGCGTAGAAATAAGCGCCCACGCGGCGCTCCTCCAGCCGCGCCGCGACCTCGGCGGCCATAAGCCCCAGGGCTAGGCCCAAAAACGCCAAAAGCAGTTTTTTCCCGGGGCTGTTTTTCATCATGCGCGGACGACCGTGTTCCAATGAATCTCGGGCTCGGCCAGGACGATGTGCACGGCCCCGGCGATTATCCCAGGTCGAAGCGGTCGAGGTTCATCACCTTGTCCCAGGCCGCGATGAAGTCTTGAACGAACTTCTTGGCCGCGTCCGCGCTCGCGTAGACCTCGGAGAGCGCGCGCAGCTCGGAGTTGGAGCCGAAGATGAGGTCGACCCGCGTGGCGGTCCACTGGACCTTGCCCGTGGCGCGATCGCGGCCCTCGAAGGCCCCGGCGTCCGGCGAAAGGGGCTTCCACTCCGTGCCCATATGGAGGAGGTTCAAGAAGAAGTCGTTGGTCAGCGCCTCCGGCCGCTTGGTGAAGACCCCGTGCCGGGACTGGCCCGTGTTGGCGCCCAGGACGCGCAGGCCGCCGACAAGCGCCGTCATCTCGGGCGCGCTCAGCGTCAGAAGCTGGGCCTTGTCGACGAGCAGCTCCTCGGCCGACACGGAGAACTTGGCCTTGAGGTAGTTGCGAAAGCCGTCCGCAGCGGGCTCCAGGACGGCGAAGGCGGCGGCGTCGGTCTGCTCCTGCGACGCGTCCATGCGCCCGGGCGTGAAGGGGACCGCGACCTTGTGGCCGGCGTTCTTGGCCGCTTTCTCGACGCCCGCGCCGCCGGCCAAGACGATGAGGTCGGCCAGCGAGACCCGCTTGCCGCCTTTTTGCGCGCGGTTAAACGCGAGCTGGATTTGCTCCAGGGTCTTGAGCGTCTTGGCCAGCTTGGCGGGCTCGTTGACCGCCCAATCTTTCTGCGGGGCCAGGCGGATGCGCGCGCCGTTGGCGCCGCCGCGCTTGTCCGAGCCGCGGAACGTGGACGCCGAGGCCCAGGCCGCGGCGACCAGTTGGGACACGGAGAGCCCCGAAGCCAGGATTTTCTTCTTGAGCGCGGCGACGTCCTTGGCGTCGATGAGCTTGCGGCCGGGCGCGGGGATGGGGTCCTGCCAGAGAAGCTCTTCCTTGGGGACCTCGGGCCCCAGGTAGCGCGCGCGGGGGCCCATGTCGCGGTGAGTCAGCTTGAACCAGGCCCGGGCGAACGCGTCGGCGAACTGGTCCGGGTGCGCGTAAAAGCGCCGCGATATTTTCTCGTACGCGGGATCAACGCGCAGCGAGAGGTCCGTGGTCAGCATGGCGGGCGCGCGGCGCTGGGAAGCGTCGTGGGCGTCCGGAATCTTGCCTTGGCCCGCGCCGCCCTTGGGCGTCCACTGGTGCGCGCCGGCCGGGCTCTTGGAGAGCTCCCACTCGTAGCTAAAGAGGTTCTCGAAAAAGTTGTTGCTCCACGTGGTCGGCGTGGCGGTCCAGGTGACCTCCAGACCGCTGCCGATGGCGTCGCCGCCCGCGCCCGTGCCCAAGCGGTTCTTCCAGCCCAGGCCCTGCTGCTCGATGGGGGCGGCTTCCGGCTCGGGGCCGACGTGCTTCACGTCACCGGCGCCGTGGGTCTTGCCGAAGGTGTGGCCACCCGCGATGAGCGCGACTGTCTCCTCGTCGTTCATGGCCATGCGCGCGAAGGTCTCGCGGATGTCCTTGGCCGCGGCGACCGGATCGGGGTTGCCGTTGGGGCCCTCGGGGTTGACGTAGATGAGCCCCATCTGCACGGCGGCCAACGGGTTTTCCAGATCCCGGTCGCCCGAGTAGCGCTTGTCCTCCAGCCATTTTTCCTCAGCGCCCCAGTAGACGTCCTGCTCGGGCTCCCAGATGTCCGCGCGCCCGCCGCCAAAGCCGAAGGTCTTAAAGCCCATCGATTCCAGGGCCACGTTGCCGGCCAGGATCATCAGATCGGCCCAGGAGATTTTCCGGCCGTACTTCTGCTTGGCGGGCCACAGGAGCCGGCGGGCCTTGTCGAGGTTCACGTTGTCCGGCCAGCTGTTGAGCGGCGCGAAGCGCTGGCTGCCCCGGCCCGCGCCGCCGCGCCCGTCGCCCACGCGGTAGGTGCCGGCGCTGTGCCAAGCCATGCGGATAAAGAGCGGCCCGTAGTGGCCGAAGTCCGCCGGCCACCAGTCCTGCGAATCGGTCATCAGCTTCCGGAGGTCCTTTTTCAGGGCTTTAAAATCAAGGCTCTTGAACTCCTTGGCGTAGTCGAAGCCCTTTCCCATCGGATCGGACAGGGACGAGCGCTGGCGCAGGATGTTGAGCTTGAGCGCCTTGGGCCACCAGTCTTGGTTGGAGGGGCCTTCACCGGCTGCGTGTTGGAACGGGCACTTGGCTTCGTCGGACATAAATTCCTCCGTACTTCCTCATTTATCGGCTCGCAACGGTCCGGCCCCATCACCCGGGGCGATGCCTGGCCCTTATTCTAGAAAAATGCGGGCCGTTCGCGCGGGCCCGGCGCGTTTTGCTATAAACGATTGGCGCCCCGATAGGGGAGCCCTTCGCGCCATGCTGAAAACAGACAAAGTCGCCGAGCCCAAAGCCTTCAAGCCCTTCGTTCCGGCCTCAACCCATCTTCCCGAGATAACGGTGAAGGCCGTCCTGCTCGCGGTGCTGCTCACCGTGATTCTGGCCGGGGCCAACGCGTACTTGGGGCTCTTCGCCGGGATGACCGTTTCGGCGTCCATCCCCGCGGCCGTCATTTCGATGGGCATCTTAAGGCTTTTTAAGAAGTCGAACATCCTTGAGAACAACATCGTGCAGACCTGCGCCAGCGCCGGCGAGGCCCTGGCCGCGGGCGTCATCTTCACGCTGCCCGCGTTGGTGCTTTTGGGGACGTGGAAGCATTTTGATTTCCTGCAGACGACGTTAATCGCGGGCCTCGGCGGCATCCTGGGCGTGCTCTTCACCGTGCCCCTGCGCCGCGCGCTCATCGTCGAGCAGCCGCTGCAGTTCCCGGAGGGCATCGCCTGCGCGGAGGTGCTTGAGACCGGCGAGCGCGGCGGCTCGGGCGTCAAGCTGGTGGCCGGAGCGGCGATTGTCTCGGCGCTCTTTAAGCTTTCGCAAACGGGCTTCATGCTGTGGAACGAGACCGCCGAGTGGGCCGCGGGGGTCTTTGGCGGCAAGAGCCTCTTCTATATCGGGGGCGATCTCTCGCCGGCCTTGGTGGCCGTGGGCTACATCGTGGGCTTGAACATCGCCCTGCTGGTGCTTTTTGGCGGCCTCTTGAACTTCTGGGTGGCCATTCCGCTTCTGACCTGGCTGCACGGCGGCGTCCCCGCGGGGCAAAGCGCCGCGGACTACGCCTTGTCCGTGTGGTCGAGCCAGACGCGCTACCTGGGCGTGGGCGCGATGGTGGTGGGCGGGCTCTGGGCGCTGGTGCGCATGCGCGGCAGCGTGTTTAGCGGGATTGCCTCGGGCTTGGCGGCCTACCGCCGGCTCAAAGACGGCGCCGCGGCCGCCGTCGCGCGCACCGACCGCGACATCCCGATGCAGTGGGTGCTGGCCGTCATCGCGGCCTCGGTCGTGCCTCTGTTTTTGCTCTACCGCTTTTTGGTCGGGCACACGGTCATGAGCCTGGGCATGGCGGCCATCATGGTGGTCTTCGGATTTTTATTCTCGGCGGTTTCGGGCTACATGACCGGCTTGGTGGGCTCGTCCAACAACCCCGTCTCGGGCGTGACCATCGCGACCATGCTCTTTGCCTCGCTTCTGCTGCTGGGCGTCTTTGGCGCGACCGGGGCTTCGGGCGCCGCGGCGGCGATTTTAATCGGGGCGGTCGTCTGCTGCGCGGCCGCGATTGCCGGCGACAACCTGCACGATTTAAAAACCGGCTACTTGGTCGGCGCCACGCCGTGGAAGCAGCAGGTGATGCTGATTGTGGGCGTGGTCGTCTCGGCCGTGGTGATGGCGCCCATCTTGAATTTGCTCCTGGCCGCCTACGGCATCGGGCCCGGCACCGCAGCGCATCCCAATTCCCTGGCCGCGCCGCAGGCCGCGCTCATGGCCGCGGTCGCCAAGGGGGTCTTCGAGGGGGGCTTGCCGTGGACGATGGTCTTTATCGGCATGGGCCTGGCCGTCGCCATCATCGCGCTTGATTTGGCCCTGGAAAAGCGCGGAGCCGCGTTTCGGACGCCCGTCTTGGCCGTGGCCGTGGGCATCTACCTGCCGCTCGAGCTCTCCACGCCCATGATCGTGGGCGGCATAGTCGCGCACCTGGCGCGCCGCGCGCTGGCCAAGCGTTCGGGCGCCGCGAGCCGGGAGGCAAGCAGTGCCGGGCCGCATAGGGAAATGATGTCGCGGCCCGGCGGCGCGCTCACGCCGGACGAGGAAAAGGACTTGGAGCAGCGCGGGCTGCTGCTGGCCTCGGGCCTCATCACGGGAGAAGCCTTGGTGGGCATCCTGCTGGCCGTGCCCATCGTGCTCGCGGGGCGCTCCAACGTGCTGGCGATTTTCGGCAGCCACGCCTCGGCGCTGCCGGGCTTGGCGCTTCTAGCGCTGATTGTCTTCGGCTTTCACCGCTTGGCCTCGCCCGCGGCCAAGTAGCTTCGCCGGCGTCGGAATCGGAGGGAATCATGATCACGTTCATGCCGGAAAGCGGCGGAAAAATCATCGGCATTCGGGCCGGCGGGAAGCTGACCCGCGCGGATCGCCCTGGCCTGGCTGCTGGCGCAAAGGCCGTGGATTGTTCCCATTCCGGGTACCACCAAGCCGCATCGCCTCGAGGAAAACCTGGGCGCTCTCGGCGTCGAGCTCGGCGCCGGAGACCTTGAGGAAATCGACGCGGCGGCCTCCAAAATCGCGCTCAAAGGGGCGCGGCTCCCCGAAAGCTTTTTAAAAATGACGGGGCTTTAAGCCCGTTGTTTAGCGGCGCGGGCCCGGCTGGAATCCAATGGGGGGCTTGGGCTTTAGAACCGGCGCCGTCAGCCGGTGAATTGCGCCAAAGAGAGACTGGATGTGCTTGTCGTGACCGGCGACCGCGCGCTCTAACTCCGCGAGTTTGGCGGCCAGTTCCTTGTGCGTGGAAATCATGTCCCGCAGCTTCACGAAGGCGCGCGCGATTTGGATGCTCGTGTCGATTGCCACGGGCGTATGCAGAACGGCCGAAAGCATGACGGTCCCATGTTCTGTGAAAGCGCGAGGCAAATAGCGCCGGCCGCCGCGTCCCATCTTTGAGATCGCAAATTGCGATCTCAAAGATTTGGCTTCATCCTTCGTCAACTGGAACATAAAATCGGGCGGAAAGCGCTTGGCGTTGCGGCGGACTTGTTCATTAAGCCTGGGCGTCGTCACGCCGTAGATATCCGCCAAGTCGGAATCCAGCATCACCTTATGCCCGCGAATGAGATAAATGCGCCGCTCGATGGGGGAGCCTAAAACCAAGTCTTTCATGGCCGCTCTACTTTTATACGAGCGCGGGCCCGGAAAAGTTCCGTCCGCCGCGACCGGCCCTGCTCGGCAGCCGGGCAAGCCAAAACGTTGCCCGACAGAGTCATGGCGCGCTGGCGGAGAAATGCCGCATCGCGGCGCGCAGGCGATGGGTTCTTGAATCGGCGCAATCGCTCGAAGAGCACGACGCGGAAGTTTCATTCCCGCCGGCGAATCAAGCCGGAACGTTGCGGCATTGAGTGATGGGCGGGCAGACGGAACGTCGGATGGAGTGGCCCGCTAAAAGAGCCTCCTTAATGGAGGCTAAAAAGCCGGAGGCCGACGCGAAGTTCAATTGAACTTAGGCAACGCCGCACCGGCAGGAACAGGACGGGACGGATCAAAATCCATCCCGCCCTCGCTTTTTGTTGGGCTCCGCGCGGCTATCCACCACCCTATCCACCGCCCTAGCCACCACCCTATCCACCGCCCTAGCCACCACCCCTATCTACCGCCCCCACCACACCACCCACCGCCCCTAGCCACCCATTATAGTGGCACTACAAATTCACTAGTTTTGACCACGCGTGTCCGGGGAAAAATGAAGAATCCTCCGTCATTGGTAGAATACTTGCGTCGGTTCGTATGGATATTTGCGTCACTGAGTGTCGCGTGCCGACCACAATAGGGACATTGCCAATCCATCGTGAGGTTATAGCAAGCGTCGCGCAGCCTTCCGCAACCTCTTGGCGTTCGCCTCAATTTGTCGCATAATCTTCCTATGAGAAAAGCCAAGAAGCTCCAAATCACGCACCGATACAAGAACTTAAGCGGCAAGTCCACGGTCGTCAGCTACAAAATGGATAAAGACTCCATGGCCATCCGCTTCGCCGACAGCTCGGTCTACCTCTACACCAACCAGAGCGCCGACCCGGCCAACATCAGCAAGATGAAGACCCTGGCGCAGGCCGGCAAGGGCCTGGGCACGTTCATCGACGCCGGCTTGAAGGACCGCTTCTCCCGCAAGGTCAGGTAGCGCCGCGGGCCGGGAAAAACCCATGAAGCTGGTCAGGCTCAAAGCGCCGGGGGGCTTGGACGGCCTCCAGCTGGCCCAGGAAGAGCGTTCCACGCCCGGGCCGGGCGACGTGCTGGTCCGCATTCGGGCCAACTCGATCAATTACCACGACGACATGGTGGCGCTGGGCAAAATTCCCAGCGCCGACGGCCGCATCCCGCTGTCCGACGGCGCCGGCGAAGTGCTCGCGGTCGGGGACGGCGTCAAGGAGTTCGAGGCCGGCGACGCCGTGGTCAGCACGTTTTTTCCCTACTGGCTGGGCGGCGAGATGACGGCGGAGACCCGGCGGGACGTGCCCGGCGACAGCGTGGACGGCTACGCCCGCGAATTTGTCTGCATGCCGGCGCACGCGTTTACCAAGGCGCCCGCGGGATACACGCCCGCCGAGGCGGCCACGCTGTCCTGCGCGGGCGTCACCGCGTGGCGGGGCTTGGTGGTGCGCGGCCAGGTCAAGCCCGGCGACACGGTGCTGACATTGGGAACGGGCGGCGTGTCCTTGTTCGCGCTGCAGTTCGCCAAGGCCGCGGGCGCGCGGGTCATCGCCACCTCATCGTCCGACGAGAAGCTGGAAAAGTTGAAGCGCTTGGGCGCCGACGCGGTCGTCAACTACAAGGCCGTGCCGGAGTGGGGCAAAAAGGTCCGGGAACTGACCGGCGGGCGCGGCGTCGACCACGTGATTGAGGTCGGCGGCCCGGGCACGCTGGCGCAGTCGCTCGCGGCCTGCGCGACGGGCGCGCACGTGGCCTTGATCGGCGTCTTGACCGGTTTCGCGGGTCCGGTGGCGCTTCCGGCCATCTTCGCCAACCAAATCCGCATCAGCGGGATTTTCGTGGGCAGCCGGGCCGATCAAGAGGACATGATTCGCGCGATTGAGGCCAAGGGCATCAAGCCCGTCATCGACCGCCGGTTTCCTCTCTCAGACATCGCCGGCGCCTTCAAGTATTTCGAATCCCAAAAGCACTTCGGCAAGGTCTGCGTCGAAGTTTAGGCCGCCCGGCGCCGCGAGACTGGGTTTCAATGATTACGCGCGCCGAGGGCCTCGCGGCCAAGACCACGGTCAACCGCGCCGTCGCCTATCCGCCCACCTATCTCTTCGTGCTGGGCGGATACCTGATCGCGGCGCACGCGGACCGGAGCCCGGCGCGCCCAGGAAAATCGAAAGTAGATTCTAACCGTCGTTAAAATGCGGGAATCCGTGTTTGCTTTACCGGATTCCCGCATTTTCTGCTTGAAATATAACACTATATATTATTATATGGTGTCATATGACGAAT
>Ga0307372_10008267_pt1 | contig 14667 bp, 10 predicted proteins | sample OX1MG_FD_202533 | JGI IMG/M metagenome (GOLD analysis project Ga0307372, IMG submission 202533) | Soil microbial communities from Risofladan, Vaasa, Finland - OX-1 | ecosystem: Environmental > Terrestrial > Soil > Coastal area > Acid sulfate soil | place: Finland: Risofladan, Vaasa | collected... | reverse complement strand
ACAACCTCAAGAACGTGGACCTCAGCATTCCGCGCGACCGCCTGGTGGTGTTCACCGGGCTCTCGGGCTCGGGCAAGTCGTCGCTCGCCTTCGACACCATCTACGCCGAGGGCCAGCGCCGCTACGTGGAGTCGCTCTCGGCCTACGCGCGCCAGTTCCTGGGCCAGATGGAAAAGCCTGACGTGGACATCATCGAAGGCCTCTCTCCTGCCATCTCGATCGATCAGAAGGGGACTTCGCGCAATCCTCGATCCACGGTGGGCACGGTGACCGAGATCTACGACTACCTGCGCCTGCTCTTCGCCCGCATCGGCCATCCCCACTGCCCAGTGTGCGGGCGCGAGATCCACAAGCAGACCATCGAGCAGATGGCGGCCCAGGTCGAGCGCATGCCCGAGGGCACCCGGCTCATGATCCTGGGTCCCGTCGTCCGCGGGCGCAAGGGTGAGTACCAGAGCCTGCTCGAGGACGTGCGCCGCCAGGGGTTCTCGCGCGTGCGGGTCGACGGCACCATCCACGAACTGGGCGCATCGATACCGATGCAGCGCTACAAAAAGCACGACGTCGAGGTCGTGGTCGACCGCGTGGTGGTCGGTCCCGATCAGCGCACCCGCCTGGTCGACTCGCTCGAGGTCGCGGCCAAGCTGGGTCAGGGCGTGGTCCTTCTGGTTCCCCTGGACGGGGGCGAGGAGGTCTCGCTGTCCCAGGACTACGCCTGTCCGTATGACGGCATCAGCGTGCCCGAGCCCCAGCCGCGGAGCTTCTCCTTCAACACCCCCCACGGCGCCTGTCCGAGCTGCGGCGGTCTGGGAACCGAGCTCGTGGCCGACCCCGAACTGGTGCTCCCAGACCCCGGCCGCAGCCTCAATGCCGGCGCCATCGCGCCCTGGCATCGCTCCCAGTTCTTCTATCCCGAGCTCCTGCGCTCGCTCTGCGAGGCGCACGGGGTGGACATGAACCAGCCCTGGCGCGATCTCGATCCCGATTTCCGCCGGATTCTCCTGGAGGGCACGGGAGCGGAGTCGGTTCGCTTCAGCTATCGCAACTATCACCGCACCCGGCGCACCTACAACGCCCCCTTCGAGGGGGTGTTGGTGAACTTGAAGCGCCGGCATTCGGAGACTGATTCCGACTTCCTGCGCGCCGAGCTGGAAAAGTACATGAGCGAGCGGGCCTGTTCGGCCTGCGCCGGGCGTCGCCTCAAACCGGAGTCGCTGGCGGTGACGGTGGGGGGCCTCAACATCGCCCAGGTCTGCGCCCTGTCGGTGCGCGACGGCGACCTCTGGTTCAAATCTCTGGAGTTGAGCGAGCGCGAGGAGCAGATCGGGCGCGGCATCCTGAAGGAGGTGGGCGAGCGGCTGCGCTTCATGCTCGACGTGGGGCTCGACTACCTGAGTCTGGCCCGGAGCGCGACCAGCTTGTCGGGTGGAGAATCGCAGCGCATCCGCCTCGCCACCCAGATCGGCTCCAAGCTGATGGGGGTGCTGTACATCCTGGACGAGCCCTCGGTGGGCTTGCACCAGCGCGACAACCACCGTCTGATCGAGACCCTGCTCCGCCTCCGTGACCTGGGCAACACGCTGATCGTGGTCGAACACGACGAGGACACCATTCGCGCCGCCGACTGGATGGTCGACATCGGTCCCGGGGCGGGGGAGCACGGTGGAAGGGTGGTCGCCAGCGGCACCGTGGACGAGGTCATGGCCAACCCCGACTCGCTCACCGCGGCCTTCCTGAGGGGGGACCGCCGGATCGAGATCCCGGCTCGGCGACGCCCCCGCGAGCGCGGCGAGCTGGTCATCGAGGGGGCCGAGGCCAACAACCTCAAGTCGATTGAGGCGAGGATCCCACTGGGCTGTTTCGTGGCCGTCTCGGGAGTGAGTGGCTCGGGCAAATCGTCGCTCGTGAGCGACGTGCTCTCCCGGCGCCTGGCCCAGCATTTTCACGGCGCCAAGGCCCGCCCTGGCCGCCACAGCGGCATCCGGGGCCTGGAGCTGATCGACAAGTCGATCGACGTCGACCAATCTCCGATCGGGCGCACTCCGCGCTCCAACCCGGCCACCTACACCGGCATGTTCACGCCCATCCGCGAGCTTTTCGCCTCTCTGCCCGAGGCCCGGGTGCGGGGCTACGCCCCGGGTCGCTTCTCGTTCAACGTCAAGGGCGGCCGGTGCGAGGCCTGTCAGGGGGATGGGATCATCCAGATCGAGATGCAGTTCCTGCCCGATGTCTACATTCCCTGTGAGGTCTGCGGGGGGAGCCGCTACACCCAGGAGGTGCAGGAGGTTCGTTTTCGCGGCCACTCCATCGCCGATGTCTTGGAGATGACCGTGGACGAAGCCATGGAGGTATTCGAGAACGTGCCCCGGATCCTGGCCAAGCTGCGCACGCTGCACGACGTCGGTCTGGGCTACATCCGTCTGGGCCAGCCGGCGACCCAGCTCTCAGGAGGCGAGGCGCAGCGGGTCAAGCTGTCCACCGAGCTCTCCCGGCGCGATACCGGGCACACCATGTACGTGCTCGATGAGCCCACGACCGGGCTTCACTACGCGGACGTGGAGCGGTTGCTGGAGGTCCTCCACCGGCTGGTCGACCACGGCAACACCGTGATCGTGATAGAGCACAATCTGGACGTGCTCAAGACCGCCGACTGGCTCATCGATCTCGGACCCGAGGGCGGGGAGGGGGGTGGCGAGCTGGTGGCCAGCGGGACACCGGAGGAGGTCGCGATGAACCCACGCTCGCACACCGGTCGCTTCCTGGCTCCGGTGCTGGCGCGTCAGGCGCGCCTGGAGGTGACGGCCTGAGCGCGTTCGAGGAACTGCGGGCGCAGCTGGCTCGGATCGCGGATCTGGAGCGCGCCTCAGCCCTGTTGGACTGGGATCAGGAGACCTACCTGCCTCCGGGCGGGGTCGAGGACAGAGCCAACCAGCTCGCCACGCTGGGCGGATTCACCCATCAGATGTTCACCTCCGAGCGCCTGGCGGGTCTGCTCGAGAGCGCCGAGCGCGAGCTCGACGGCGCCCCGCAGGACTCCTTTGAGGCCAGCCTCCTGCGGGTGACGCGACGCGATCACGAGCAGGCGCTGCGGCTCCCCGCCGCCCTGGTCGAAGACCTGGCCCGGGCCGGAGCGGAGGCGCGGCCGGATTGGCTGGCCGCGCGCGAGCAAAAAGACTGGTCGATTTTCCAGCCTCGCCTGGAGCGCAACGTGGAGCTCTCCCAGGCCGTCGCCGACTGCCACGGATTTGAGGTCAGCCGCTACGACGCCCTCATCGAGCGTGGCGAGCCGGGGCTCAGCACGCGCCGGGTGGAGGAGCTGTTCGAGCAGTTGAAGCAGGCGGTGGTACCAATGCTGGCGGCGATCCAGGAGCGCTCGGATCGAATCCAGGACGGCGTCCTCGACCGGAACTACGACCCCGCCCGCCAGATCCAGGTCTCCCTGGCGGTGATCAAAGAGCTCGGCTATGACTTCCACCGCGGCCGGCTCGACATCTCCCAGCATCCCTTCAGCGTCGCCTTCGGGCCCGGCGACGTGCGCATTACGACCCGAGTCAAGCGCAACGTCCGCGACTCCTGCCTGTTCAGCTGCATCCACGAGAGCGGCCACGCCATGTACGACCAGGGGGTGCCTCGCGATCTGGATCGGACGCCGCTCTGGGGGGGGGCCTCGAGCGGCGTGCACGAATCCCAATCCAGGTTCTGGGAGAACCTGGTTGGGCGTAGCCGCCCCTTCTGGCGTCACTTCTTCCCGCTTCTGCGCGACGCCTTCCCCGCCCAGCTCGCCGATCAGGACGCGGAGTCGTTCTACCGCGCCAATAACCGGGTGCGACCCTCCTACATCCGGGTCGACGCGGACGAGGTGACCTACAACCTGCACGTGCTCTTGCGATTCGAGATCGAGCGCGACCTGGTCGAGGGGCGGCTCGGCGCGGCGGAGGTGCCCGAGGCCTGGAACGAGCTCCTGGCGCGCTATCTCGGCCTGCCGCCGCCCGATCTGGTCTCCGGTCCCCTGCAGGACATCCACTGGGTTAGCGCCCCGCTTGGAACCTTCGTCGGATACACCCTTGGCAATCTCATCAGCGCCCAGCTGATGGATCGAGCGCGGCTGGATCTGGGCGACGTGGACGCGCTCCTGGAGGCGGGCGACTTCTCACCTCTGCTGGCCTGGCTGCGCGCTGCCGTGCACCAGCACGGAAGAATGTTCACGCCCGACGAGCTGACCCTGCGGGCGACCGGCGCGGGGATCGGGACAGAGTCCTGGATCCGCTACGCGCGAGCCAAATTTGGGGAGCTGTACGACCTCAGCTGGTAGTCGCCTCGCGCAGCGATGGGCGCCGTCCATGCATCATCGTGGCGTGTCCACCACTGCCCTGCCGGCCATCCTCGCCATCTGCGTGCTGCTCTTCGCCGAGGAGGCCGGGGTGCCGATCCCGCTGGCCCAGGGCGAGGTGGTGCTGATCGGCTCGGGCCTCCTTGTCACCTCGGGCCGGGTCCAGCTTGCTCCCATGCTCCTCCTCACCGCCCTGGCCGTGGTAGTGGGTGCGCTCTGCGGCTACGGCTGGGCGCGCCTGATCGGTCGGGAGCGCCTGAGGGGGGTCGCGGCCCGGCTCCACGCCGAGGGCTCCTTCGATCAGGTCGCCGCCAGGCTGACAGGCTCCGAGGTCGGCCTGGTCTCGATCACCCGGCTGGTGCCGGGACTGCGCGTTTACACCAGCCTGGTGGCCGGGGCGTCGGGCATGAGGCTGCGCCGGTTCGCGACCGCGCTGCTTCTGGCGGTGATCCCCTGGGTGCTCTTCTACACCCTGCTCGGAGTGTTCGTGGGGGTGCCTGCCGAGCACATCATCGGGCTCCTGGAGGGCACCGTGCTGCGCCTGGGAGTGGTGCTTTTGATCCTGATCGGTCTCTACCTGGGGGTGCGCCGCCTGCCCGCAACGCGTCCTCCTGGCCCCCTGCACCGTTCCTCGGCGGCGCGCGTCCTGGCCGCCTTGATGGTCGACCTGGGCGTGACCAGCCTGGTCCTGGTCGTGTTCGCCGTCCTGCTCGGGTTGGAGCAGAACACGGCCAGCGCGGCCTCTGCCACGGCGGTGGTGGGGGCCACCGCACTGGCCTACCTGGTGGTGGCGAGGCGGAGCACGGGAAGCACCCTGGGCGAGTCGATGTTCCGGGTCCGCTACCCCTGAGCCCGACCGGGGTGGCGGCCTCGGCCCGGCTGCCTAGAATCGGCGGCAGTGGTTAGCACTCCCGAGGGCATCCGGCGCCGGTTGCGGGCGGTGCCCGACTCCCCCGGGATCTACATGTTTCGCGACGGTGGCGGCCAGGTGATCTACGTGGGTAAGGCGCTGCGTCTGCGCGATCGACTCCGCTCCTATTTCGGGCCCGGGTCGCAGACCTCGCCGCGACTGGCCGAGCTCACCCGGCGCATCGCCGACTTCGAATTCGTCAAGGCCGCCAACGAGGTCGAGGCGCTGGTGCTCGAGTGCAATCTGATCAAGCACTACCGGCCGCGCTACAACGTGCGCTTGAAGGACGACAAGAACTACCTCTACCTGAAGCTGCCCGTGACCGAGGAGTTCCCGCGCGTGCATTACACGCGCCGCATCGCCGACGACGGCGCCCGCTACTTCGGTCCCTACACCAGCGCCCAGGCGCTACGCAGCACGGTCAAGAGCCTGCGCCAGCTGCTGCCCTTTCGGACCTGCTCGGACGAGGTCTTCAGCCAGGGCCGGATCTGCCTGGACTACCACATCCAGCGCTGTCCCGGTCCCTGCGAGCTGCGCATCACGGCGGCCGACTACCGGGCTCGGATCGAGCAGGTGGCGCTCTTCATGGAGGGCCGCTCGGGGGAGCTGGCGCAGGGACTGCGAGCGGAGATGGACGCCGCCGCCGAACGCCTCGACTTTGAGACCGCCGCCCGCCGCCGCGACCAGCTGGGCGCGATCGAGAAGATCGCAGATCGGCAGCGCGTGTTGGTCCACTCGCGCAGCGACGAGGACCTCGTGGCCTGGTCGCGCTCGGGACGCTCGGCCTACGTGGAGGTGGCGCACGTGCGCGAGGGCCGGATGGTGGGACACGACGGCCACGCTCTGGAGGGGGCCGCTGAGCTGGCCGACGAGGACGTGCTCAGAGCCTTCCTGCTCCAGTATTACGCCAGCGCGACCCACGTGCCGCGCTCGATCGTGCTCCCCGCCGTCCTGCCCCAGGGGGAGGAGGTGACGGCCTTCCTGAGCCATCGCCGGGGCGCGCCGGCAAGCCTGCACGTGCCCCGGCGGGGGCGGCTCAAGGCGCTTTTGGACCAGCTCACGGAGACCGCCCAGGAGGCGCTGGAGCAGGACCGGATCCGGGCCGCCTACGACCACGATCGCACCGGACCGATGCTTGAGTCGCTGGCCCAGGCGCTGGAGCTGGAGTCGCCCCCCCGGCGGATCGAATGCTTCGACATCTCCAACCTGCAGGGGGAGTCGGCGGTGGGCTCGATGGTGGTGTTCGAGGAGGGCCGGCCCTCGCCCGAGAACTACCGCAGCTTCAAGATTCGGCTGGCCGAGGGCCCCAATGATTTCGCCATGATGCGGGAGATGCTGCAGCGGCGCTTTGATCGGCTGGAGTCGGCCCTGCGCCGCTCTGCCGCGGGCGAGGCATTGGATCGCAGCTTCGCCAGCCGGCCGGACCTGGTCATCGTCGACGGCGGCAAGGGTCAGCTGGGCGTGGCGGTGGCGGTCCTGGAGGCGGCGGGCTTCGCCGACGTGCCCGTCTTCGGCCTGGCCAAGGAGCGCGAGGAGGTGTTCGCTCCCGGCCGCCCAGCCCCGATCGTGCAGGAGCACGACTCTCCCGGCCTGTTCCTGCTCCAGCGCATCCGCGACGAGGCCCATCGCTTCGCCATCACCCACCATCGGCGGGTCCGCACGCGACGCGCTCTCTCCTCGCCCCTAGACTCGGTCGAGGGCATCGGTCCGGCGCGCAAGCGGGCGCTCCTGCGCCGCTTCGGGAGCCTCGATGCCATCCGCGCGGCCAGCCCGGGCGAGCTTGCCGCCAGCGGAATTCCCGCCCGCGTGGCGGCGCGCCTTAAGGAATTGCTCTAATGAAACCGGCCCCACCTCGTCTGCTCCTGGTCTCGGCCCCGGACCGGGTCCGAGCCGAGGCCGACCTGGCCCAGGCCGGGTTCGAGATCGGGGCCGGCGAGCCGGCCCGACCGGAGCGGGATCTGGCCCTGCTTTTGACTCAGCCCACGGCCGAGCTCTTGGCGCGCGCCGACGCCGCTGGACTTCAGTACACCCTGATCCACGTCGGTGCCGCGGACGGGGAACCCCAGGGGAGTTTTGAGCGCGCCCACCACCGGATCGGCCCCGAGGCCCTCGGGGCCCTGGCCGGCTCGCTCTCCGGCCGGCGCTCCGGCGAGCTCGAATTACTCGCCTTCGCCTACCGGGCCGGTCTGCCCGCCGCCGCCAACTGGGTCCTGGACGTGCGCTTCCTGGACAATCCCTACTGGGTCAGCGAACTTCGCGATCTGGATGGCTTCGACCCCCGGGTCAGCGCCTATGTACTCGAGCAGCCGGCCGCCCAGACTCTGCTCCAAGGGCTCGAGGCGCTCCTGCGGGCGGTGCTCCCGCTCTACGCCAGAGGGCCGCTCTGCGTCGCCTTCGGATGCACCGGCGGTCGCCACCGTTCCGTCGCCCTGGCCGAGGAGATGGCCCGCCGCCTGGCCGACCTGGAGGGTCTGGAGGTCACGGTCCGGGCGCGCGATCTGGCTCCGCCCTGAGAGCTCTGGTTCAGGCCGGAGCTGTGACCGCGGAGAGGGGCTGGGCCACGTCTTCGAGCGAGCGGCGTTCGGCGTTGACACCCAGGAAGAGGGCGATCAGGCCCCCCGCGATCATGATCACCGCCCCCAGGTAGTAGCCCAGGCTGAGCGGTCCCCGGTTGGCACCGGTGCCGATCAGGGCGCCGAACAGCAGAGGAGCGGCGACGCCGCCGGCGAGCTGGGAGATGGCGAAGAAGAATGAGATCGCCTGGCCCCTGAGCTCCAGGGGGAAGATCTCACTCACGGTCAGGTAGGCCGAGGAGGCCCCGGCCGAGGCGAGGAAGAAGATCGCGCACCAGAGCCCGGTCTGGGTGAGCGCGGAGAGCACTCCCTGGCTGAAGAGCCAGCCCGAGACGGCGAGCAGGAGGCCCGAGCTGAGGTAGGTGGCGAAGATCATGCGCCGCCGGCCCACGGTGTCGAAGAGGGGGCCGATGACGAGGGGCCCGAGCAGGTTGCCGACCGCGAAGGGGAAGAAGTAGAACCCGATGCGGGCGGGGGGGATCTTATAGAAGCGAGCCAGAACCAGGGCGTAGGTGAAGAAGATGGCGTTGTAAAGGAATGCCTGGGTGACCATCATGGAGAATCCAAGCACCGAGCGCGAGGGATAGCGCTTCAACATGGTCCGGGCAATCTCCATGTAGGAGACTGCCCCCCGGGGGCGGATCTCGAGCGCGCGCTCGGGCGGGACCGGTTCCAGCTTCTTACCGCTCCGCTCCACCCGCTCTTCGATCTCGCCGACGATGCGCTCCGCCTCCGCCTCGCGCCCGTGGGTCATGAGCCAGCGGGGACTCTCCGGAATGGTTCGGCGGAGATAGATGATGATGAGGCCCGCCACCGGCCCGATGAAGAATCCGAGGCGCCAGCCCAAATTGACGGGCAGGAGGTGGGGGTCCAAGAGCAGGATCGAGGCCAATGCGCCCACCATTGCGCCCGCCCAGTAGGTCCCGTTGACGGCGATGTCGACCCGGCCCCGGTAGTGGGAGGGGATGAGTTCGTCGATGGCCGAATTGATGGCGGTGTACTCCCCCCCGATGCCGCTACCGGCGAGAAAGCGAAACACGAGCAGGAAGGCCAGTGAGTTGGCCAGCCCGCCAATGCCGCTCGAGACCAGGTAGAGCCCGAGGCAGACGATGAACATCTTCCTCCGCCCGACCATGTCGGTGATGCGGCCGAAGACCAGCGCTCCCACCACCTCGCCCAGGAGATAGACCGAGCCCAACAGGCCGACGTTGGCGCTGGTCAGGTGCAGCGTGGCCCGGTCCTGCAGCACGGTGCCGACGGCGGCCACGATCTGAATCTCGAGCCCGTCCAGAATCCAGGAGACGCCGAGTCCGGTCACCACGAGCCAGTGAAAACGGCTCCAGGGCAGGCGGTCGAGGCGCGCCGGAACCAGGCTGGAGATCGGGGCTGGTTGTCCTGGGACCGCGACTTGGCTCATGCGCACCTCCACTCGGCGCCGTGGCCCCGGTGGGGGACCGCCACGGGCGCTGGCTTATAGCCTCTTCACGGTAAACGTACTGCCATCAGCATCACGTTTGGTGCTAAGCGGTTAGCGAACCACCAGCACCGAGCACTGCGCCTGGTGCACGATGCGATGAGCCACCCCTCCAAGCAGGAGGTCGGTGAGGTGGGAGCCCCGGTCCCCGACCAGGATCAATCCGGCCTTGAACTCGAGCGCTGAATCGAGCAATTCGTGCGCGGTCGAACCGAGTCCCTGGCCCACCCTGCCCTCCGCCCGCAGCCCGGCGGCGCGCAGGCGTTGCAGCGCCTGCTCGACGATCCGCGCGGCCTCCTCCTCGCTCTCGGGAGTGAGCGCGGGGGGGATCGCGCCCGGACGGGCCAGGGCCGCCCCCGGGCGTTCCACCTCGCGCACGTGGATCACCAGTACCTGCGAGCCATGCCGGCTGGCCAGCTCCACGGCGGCGTCGATGACGTGCTGGGCGCGAGTGGAATCCGCGTCGATCGCGGCCACGATGCGATCGAACATCCCATCACCTCCAATGGCGTTTCCGGGGCGTCGCCGTTGGCCCCGCTCAAATCCAACATATCGCGGCCGGGGCCCGCGCGCGCAGCATTTGATCCGGTCGGGCGCGTCGGCGATCAGTAGGCGACGAGGGTGCGCAGGGCGGCCGCAATGCGCTCCGGGGAGGGCAGAAAGGCGGCCTCCTGAGCCGGATTGAACGGCATCGCGGGTAGGTCGGGGGCGGCCACTCGCGTCACCGGAGCGTCGAGATCGGCGAACGCCTTCTCGGCGATCAGGGCGGCGATCTCGGCCCCAAACCCACCGGTGAGGTTGTCTTCGTACACGATCAGGGCCCGGGAGGTGGACGCCACCGCCTCCAGGATCTGGGCCTCGGGCAGGGGACGCAGGCTGCGCAGGTCGAGGACCTGGATCTCCAGCCCCTCCGCCGCCAGCGACTCCGCGGCTTCCAGGCAGTGGTGCACCATGAGGCCCCAGGCGATGCAGGTCGCGTGCCGCCCGCTGCGGCGCTCGGCCGCCTGGCCGAACTCGACCAGATGCTCGCCGGGCGGGATCTCACCCTTGATCAATCGGTAGGTCTTCTTGTGCTCCAGGAACATCACCGGGTCGGGGTCACGGATGGCCGAGGTGAGCAGGCCCTTGGCGTCGGCCGGGGTGCTCGGGGCGACGACCTTAAGACCCGGCACGTGGGCGTAGAAGGCCTCGATCGACTGCGAGTGATAGAGCCCGCCGTGCACCCCACCGCCGTAGGGGACGCGAATGGTGATGGGACACGAGTAGGCGCCGTATGAGCGATAGCGCATCCGTGTCGCCTCGCTCACGATCTGATCAAACGCGGGATGGATGAAGTCGGCGAACTGGATCTCGGCCACCGGGATCAGACCGTTGAGCGAAGCCCCGATCGCGATCCCCACGATTCCGGCCTCGGCCAACGGGGTGTCGAGCACCCGGTCGGGGCCGAAGCGCTCCTGCAGGCCCTCGGTGGCCAGGAAGACGCCGCCCTTGCGGCCCACGTCCTCGCCGAGCACGAACACCCTCGGATCGCGCTCCATCTCCTCGGCCATCGCCTCGCGGATGCCATCGATCAGGGTGCGCTGGGCCACGCTCATCCCTCCTGGAAGAGGTGGCGGTGGATGTCGGATGGTTCCGGGGAGGGAGCCACCTCGGCGCGTCGCGTCGCCTCCTCAACCTCCTCGTGACAGTCGTCCTTGAGGGTTGAGTCCTGCTCCGGCGTCAGTAGCCCCTGTCGGGTCAGGTATTCCCCGAAGCGCTCGAGGGGGTCCAGAGCGAGCATCGCCTCCAGCTCCTCGGCCGGCCGATATCGGCGCTGGTCGTCGTCGGAGGAGTGGGAGGTGAAGCGGGCAACGCGGGCGGCGATGAGGGTCGGGCCCTGGCCCGAGCGCGCCCTCTCCATGGCCCGGCGCATGGCTGTATAGACCTCCAGCACGTCGCCGCCGTCCACGCTCACCCCGGGCATTCCGTAACCCTTCGCCCGATGCGCCACGTCAGCCACCGCCATCTGCAGGCGACGCGGAACGCTGATCGCGTAGTCGTTGTCCTGAACCAGGCAGATGAATGGGAGACGGTGGATGGAGGCGAAGTTCATCGCCTCATGCCAGTCCCCCTCCGAGGTCCCACCCTCGCCGATGCAGCTGACCGCGACCTCGTCCAGTCCGCGCAGCTGGGCCGCGTAGGCGATTCCACAGGCGTGAAGCTGCTTGGGCCCGACCACGCTCGAGGTGCTGACGATCCGGGCCTCGACGTTGCTGAAGTGGGAGGGCATCTGGCGCCCGCCCGACGACGGGTCGGAGGCGCGAGCGAAGACGGAGAGCATGAAATCAGCCGCGGTGACCCCCAGGGCGAGACAGAAGGCGAGATCTCGGTAGTAGGGGACGAGCCAGTCCACCCCCGGTCTCATCGCCGCCGCGGCTCCCACCTGGGCAGCTTCATGGCCCCGCCCGGAAACCACGAAGGGAGCCTTGCCCTGGCGGTTCAGCAGCCACATCCGGCGATCGACGCTGCGCGCCAGCAGCATCTGGCGGTACATCCAGAGCAGGCGCTCAGAACTCAGCCCAAGCTTGGAGTGGCGGTCGAGCGACCCCGCTGGGCCGGTGCCCTTGGGCTCTTTGGGGGGAGCGCTCATGGGCCAGATTATGGCGCACCTATCGCACCCCGACCGGGCCCTTGCGGCCCCGATACACTGGAGGTGGCGGGTGACGGCGGCGGGTGACGTTGGAGGTCGAGCGATCTCATTTTCGAGCGAGGTCAAGGCCGAACTGGCTCAGTTCACCCCGGCCCGCAGCCACTGCCAGGAGCACGAGCTGGCCGGACTTTTCCACGCCTGCCGCGGGCACCTGGAACAGACCTCCCAGGGACTGTCGGCGCGGCTCGAGCGGTTGCCCAACGGGATTGCCCGCAAGCTGGTGCGACTGGCGCATGCGCGGGGGGGAGTGGAGGTTAGCTTCCTGCGCTCAGCCGGTGCTCACCAGGACTCGTTCCGAGTCGATCTGGTCCTGGACGCGCCCCTGGCAGAGCTGTTCGGTCCGGGCCGGGAGGAGCAGATGCCCGAGCGCGGGTGCGATCAGAAGGCGGTATTGCGCGCCTTCTTCCTGGGCTGCGGCTCGGTCAGTTCCCCCACCGCGGCCTACCACCTGGAACTGAGTCCGCCCAGCCCGGCCTGGAGCCGCGGTCTGAGCCGACTGCTGAAGGAACGGGGGGTGCCGGTCCGCGCCGGCGTGCGCGCGGGCCAGCCCCTTCTCTACTTGAAGGACGGTGACGGCATCGTGCACCTGCTCTCCGTGATCGGCGCCAGCCGGGCCGTGATCGAGTTCGAGAAGACGCGGGTGCTGCGGGAGCTCTCGGGCGCGGTCAACCGCCAGCTCAACTTCGAGACCGCGAACATCGCCAAGACCGTGGCCTCATCGAGTCGGCAGCTGGCCGCCATCGATCAGCTCGAGGCGGCGGGGCGGATGGAGCGGCTCAGCCCGGCGCTGCGCGCTGCCGCCCGGGCTCGAAGGAGCCATCCCGACGCCACTCTGGCCGAGCTCGCGCGGCGTCTGGGGCTGAGCCGGTCGGCCGCCAACCACCGGCTTCGGCGCCTGCTCGAGCTGGCCGCAGAGCCCGGACGACGGAGCCGAACAGCCGCGGTGCCCGGGCCCCTAACATATGGTCCCGATCAATCCGGCCGGAGGCCGGATCGGGCCGTCACAGTGCAGGGAGGCAGGGATGTCGATTAGGGTCGGAATCAACGGTTTCGGCCGGATCGGACGCAATATCTTCCGAGCCGCCAGTGATCGCAATCCGGAGATCGAGGTAGTGGCGGTGAACGATCTTGGTGAGGCGTCCGTCTTCGCCCACCTGCTCAAGCACGACACCGCTCTGGGCACCTTCGGACCCGAGGTGGGCAGCGATGGGGACGTGATCAAGGTCGGCCAGCGAGCGGTTCGATTCCTCTCCGAGCGGGATCCCGCCCGGCTGCCCTGGCGAGATCTGGGCGTGGACATCGTGATCGAGTCCACCGGCCTGTTCACCGATGCCAACAAGGCGCGAGTCCACATTGATGCCGGGGGGGCGCGCAAGGTCATCATCTCGGCTCCCGCCACGAACCAGGACTACACCGTCGTCTTCGGCGTCAACCACCTCGGTTACGATCCCGAGCGTCACAGCGTGGTGTCCAACGGCAGCTGCACCACCAACTGCCTGGTGCCCCTGGTCAAGGTCTTAAACGATTCCTTCGGCGTGGCCCGGGGAATGATGACGACCATCCACGCCTACACCGCCGACCAGCGGCTTCAGGACCTACCCCACCACGACCTGCGCCGTGCTCGGGCCGCGGCGGACAACATCATCCCCACCTCCACCGGCGCCAACCGGGCGGTGGCCGAGGTCCTACCGGACCTGGCCGGACGCTTCGTCGGGATGGCCTTCCGGGTACCACTGCTCGACGTCTCCGTCCTCGATCTGACCGTGGAGCTCGAGCGCGCGGCCAATCCTGACGCCATCAACCAGGCGTTTGAGGCGGCCCAGAGCGGATACCTTAAAGGGGTGCTGAAGGTGTCCAATGAGGCCCTCGTCTCCTCCGATTTCAAGGGCGATTCCCACTCCTCAATCGTTGACAGCGCTCTCACCTTGAGCCTGGGAGAGCGCTCGGCCAAGGTGGTCTCCTGGTACGACAACGAGTGGGGCTTCAGCTGCCGCATGGTGGATCTCGTCGGCCACATGGCGTCGCAGCTGTAGCCCCGGCGCGACGGTTATGAAGGCGTCCATCCGCACTGTGGCGGTGACGGGCAAGCGGGTGCTGGTGCGCGAGGACCTGAACGTGCCCCTGACCCAGGGCCGGCTGGAGGACGACAGCCGGCTGGTGGCCTGCCTGCCCACACTGCGTGACCTCTCGGAGCGGGGAGCGCGCGTCGTCATCGCCTCCCATCTGGGCCGGCCCGCGGGTAAACCCGAGGCTGGGCTCTCCCTGCGTCCTGTAGCCGAACGGCTGAGTCAGCTGTTAGGGCTACCCGTCGGACTGGCTCAGGACTGCGTGGGGCCGGCGGCCGAGGCCGCGGTCGCCGGGCTCGAGCCGGGCCAGCTGGTGCTACTGGAGAATGTGCGCTTCCACCCCGGGGAGGAGGCTGACGAGCCCGAGTTCGCCCGCGCGTTGGCCGATCTGGCTGACGTCTTCGTCAACGATGCCTTCGGTACCTCGCATCGCGCTCACGCCTCCGTCGTGGGCGTGGCGCGCCACCTTCCCGCCTACGCCGGGGATCTGATGCTGGCCGAACTGGAGGCGTTGCATCGGGCCCTGGACCAGCCCCAGCGGCCGTTGGTCGCGATCGTGGGCGGGGCCAAGATCTCGTCCAAGCTCGGCGTGCTGAGCCATCTGCTGCCGTGCGTGGATCGCCTG
>Ga0307372_10008265_pt1 | contig 14668 bp, 12 predicted proteins | sample OX1MG_FD_202533 | JGI IMG/M metagenome (GOLD analysis project Ga0307372, IMG submission 202533) | Soil microbial communities from Risofladan, Vaasa, Finland - OX-1 | ecosystem: Environmental > Terrestrial > Soil > Coastal area > Acid sulfate soil | place: Finland: Risofladan, Vaasa | collected... | reverse complement strand
GCCCGATTCGGATCGGCGAGGGCGCGCAGCCGATCGGCGATGAGACTAAAGGCGTCGTCCCAGGGAATCGGGGTGTAGTGATCGGCGCCGGGGGCGAGGTACATCGGCTCGGTGAGTCGACCGTAATGCTCAAGGGCGTGAGCGTCCTCGTGGCGCAACTCATCCACCGAGTGCGTAGCGAAAAATTCACGACCCACCCGCGCGCGCGTCGCCTCCCACGCTGCGGCCTTGGCCCCGTTCTCACAGAACTCCGCAAAGCTGCGCTCGCCGGCGTTGGGGTCGGGCCAGGCACAACTCGGGCAGTCGAATCCGTCAGTTTGGTTCAACGCGTGGAGCGTTCGTACGCTCCGCGACACGCCCATTTCACTTACCGCGAAGCGCAACGCGTGCCGGACCCCTGTGATACCGACCGCCGAGGTCGTCGGCTTCGTGACTCGGACCTCGTCATCAGAATCCTTGGCCATGGCCCACGCCTGAACTTTCCGAGGTGCTCCCTCGAGAACGCACTCCCCCGAAAGGCCTCTTCGCGGAGGCTACCGCAAGAGCCTGGCGTCGCCTCGGAAATTATGAATCGCCCGGTAATCGAGAGCTCGAGGTCGCCAACCGTAGGAGATTGATTCCTCTTCCTTGGCGACCACCAAAATCAATCCAACGCATTACTAAGGTGTCACCATGGGGTACAAAGAGACGAACGACGCCAGCGAAGAGACCGAGAACGCTCAACAAGATCGGTTCTGGAATGGCCCCGCCGGCCAGTTCTGGGTCACCTCCCAAGAGGAGACCGAGCGCCACACCGGACCCTTTGGTGACGCCGCGCTCCAAGTGGCAGCCGCGGCGCCCGGCGAGCGAGCGCTCGATGTCGGCTGCGGTTGCGGTACGACGAGCCTCGCTCTCGCCAGATCGGTTAGTGCGACGGGCGAAGTAGTGGGCGTCGATCTCAGCGCCATTATGTTGCAACGAGCCATGGAATCGGCCGCAGCCGCGAAGTTGACCAATGTTGTCTTTCGCCGGCTCGATGCTCAGACCGTACCACTCGGTCGCCACGCGTTCGACCTCGTCTTCTCGCGGTTCGGCGTCATGTTCTTCGCCGATCCCACGGCGGCTTTCACCAACCTGCGCGCGTCCCTGCACCCCGGCGGTCGACTGGCGTTCGCCTGCTGGCAAGTACCCTCCGCGAACCCATGGATGGCGTTACCCACTCGGGCCGCGATGCAATTCTTTGACCTGGCGGCGCCACCGCACGACGCGCCCGGCCCTTTCTCCTTAGCCGACGCCGATCGACTTCGACGAATCTTGACCGACGCTGGGTTCAACGACATTCAAATCACGCCGGAGATTCGGACCCTTCAGTTGGCTCTTGGACACAGCACTGATGATTGGGTACGCGAGCGACTGCTCATGGGCCTCGCTGGTGAGGTCTACGCGAACAGTAGTTCTGAAATCCAAAGTCAGGCCCGCCAACTTTTAATCTCGTCGGTGGAGCCATACCGTGTTGAAGACGGGCTGGAAATGAACGGTGCCGCCTGGATTGTGAACGCGCACTAAAGAGCCCATCCGGCTCTTGTAAGAGGCGGCGTCAACCTTGACACCGCGATCTGAGTTGATCGCCGAATTAGCTCCTACCGAAGGACGCCGTCGACACGTTGGGGCACGCCGAGTGGGTTGTCGTCGCGAAGCGCTTCAGGCAAGAGTGACTCCGGTACGCCCTGGTAAGTGACCGGACGGAGCCAGCGCTCGAGTGCGCTGGCGCCGACTGAGGTAGACGACGGGGAGGTCGCCGACGGCCACGGTCCACCGTGCTGCATTGACCAACTCACACCAACACCTGTCGGAAAGGCGTTCACCATCACGCGCCCGGCCCTCGTCTGACCGAACGCCACGAGCCACGAGACGTCGTCGTCCTTCGGCGCAGTGAAAACGCTGAACGTGAGCGCGGGATCGGCACTTTCGAGTGCTTTGGAGAGCTCATCGTCACTCTGGTAGCGCACGACCACCGCCAGTGGACCGAAGCACTCTTGGCGAAGTGCACACGACGCGGGCTCGCTAAAGACGGCGGCGGGGGCTTCCACGAGTTGGGCGCTCACGCTTGTTCCCCCGTCGAGGTCCGCGCCGACCAGGTGACTACTTCCCTCGACATTGGCAATCGAGAGCATCCCTTCGCGGAAGTGCTGGGCGATGGCGGGTGACAGCATCGTCATCGAGGAAAGTTCACCTAAGGAGTCGACCAGCGATGTCACCAGGGCGTCGCCGTTGATGTCGGCCGGCACGAAGAGCAGTCCGGGTTTGGTGCAGAACTGACCGACGCCAAGGGTCATCGATCCCGCGATACCGGCGCCGATCTCGATACCTCGCTCCGCGGCCGCGGCGCGAGTTACGACCAGAGGATTCGCCGAGCCGAGTTCGCCAAAGAAGGGGATCGGCGTCGACCTCGCGTTCGCTCTCTTCCAGAGCGCTCGTCCGGCCGGTACCGAACCCGTAAAACCGACCGCGCAGATCGCGGGGTCCTCCACGAGCGCAACGCCCGCTTCGAAACCAAAGACAAGGCCGAGCAGGCCCTCGGGCGCGTCGACGCGCCGCGCGCCGCGCGCGAGCGCCGCAAAGGCCGCCTGACTCGTCGCTGGATGCGCGGGGTGGGCCTTAATGACCACCGGACAGCCCGCGGCAGTTGCCGACGCGGTGTCGCCACCGGGAACCGAAAACGCGAAAGGAAAGTTCGAACTACCAAAGACCGCGACGGGCCCGATTGGCACGCGCAGGCGCCGAAGATCGGGGAGGGGTCCCATCGGCGAATCGGTGGCGTGGTCGATCGAGGCGAGCAAAAAGGCGCCGTCGGTAACGACGGCGGCGAAGAAACGAAGCTGAAAGGCCGTGCGGCGAAGCTCGCCTTCGAGTCGCGGGCGCGTCAGCGCGGTCTCTTCGAGGGCCACGTCAACCAACGAGGACGCGTCGGCCTCGAGTTCGTCAGCTAAAGCGCGCAACAACGAAGCGCGCCAGGTCAGTGGTCGCGTCGCGACGTCACTGGCCACCGACGCCGCTCGCGCACAGAGGGCCGCCACCTCGACCAGCGAGGTCTCTTCGATCTCGAGTTCGCGCTTGACGCCCGTGGCGGGGTTCAAGCTGGTGACGCGCGTCACGCGCGGTCGCTTCCTACGTGGGGATAGTGGAGCGCGGCGCCCGGGTGGGGCGGCGCGATGGAATTAATTTTGTTCCCGCACAGTGACGCAAGCGCTAGTCGATCCAGACTTTCGCCGTAGAAGGCGACATTGGTCGGCGAGAGGACGTACTCACCGGTCCAGTCCTCGAAGACGAGTTCGAGCCCGCTCCCCTTCGTCCAGCGCCACAGCTGGTTGGGCTGATAACAAGAGATCAACAGTCCACCCGCAGCGTCGAGCGCGAGCCCGTCGGGCACGCAGCGCTCCATCCTTATGACGAGTTCGAGCGGGCCACCGCCAAGACTCAGCGCGCTAACGCCCGGCACGCTCGACTCGATGACCCACAGGGTCTCGTCGTCGACGCACAGACCATTCGCGTAGCAGATCGGGCGCATGTCGAGCCTGGTGGTCGTACCGTCGGCGTCGAGCACGAAGAGCTGACCGGTCGGTTCCTCGAACGAGCCCGAATCCGAGACGTAGAGCCGCCCGTTGGCGGCAAAGGCCGCGTAGTTGGGGTAGTCAATGGGCCCGCCGAAGGGCTCGTAAAGGCCGTTCTCCAGGACACGCCAGACCCGGTGGTGACCGGTATCACAGACGTAGAGTCGACCCGCGGCGTCGAGCGCGACGCCGAGTAGCGCGCCGCCTTCGATGGTCGCGACCACCGTCACCGCGCCGCCCAGGTCCACGCGGTACACCTGGCCCGCCTCGCCGCCCGCCCACAGACAGTGGCGCTTGGGGTCCCAACAGACGCACTCGACGTGGTCGAGCCCCTCGGCGAGCACCTTGAAGTCGAGCGCGGCGGGGATCGGGCTGGCCATCTCAGCGCCGTCGCAGCGTGAGACCGGTCGTCGCGTCAAAGAAGTGCGCGTGCTCGGGGGAGATCTGCACCGAGAGCACGTCGCCCACGTCGATCTTGACCCGCGGGCCCATCTTCGCCACGAGCACCGCGGGACGAGAGAGATCGCCACGGGCCCCCAAGGCGTTCGTCGACGCGTCGGCGACGGCGTCCACGCGCGACAGGTGCACGAGAATCTCCGCCCCGAGCGCTTCACGTCGCTCGACGCGGGTCTTTAGCGTGTTCGGGCTGGTCGCGTCGGTGATGATCACGTCTTCGGGCCGAACGCCGACGACCACGTCGAGGCCCGACGCGGGAAGATCGTGCGAGGACGTGTAGCTCCACGGCAACTCCACGGTCTGATCGCCGATGATGATTTTGACGCGATCGTCCCCCGCGCGCGCGTGACAGCGAATGAGGTTCATCGGGGGCGAGCCCATGAAGCCGGCCACGAAGTCATTGGCCGGTCGGTCGTAAAGGTCTTGGGGGGTGTCGACCTGTTGGAGCTTGCCGTCGCGCAACACCGCCACGCGGTCGCCCATGGTCATCGCTTCCACCTGGTCGTGGGTCACGTAGACCGTCGCGACGCCCAAGAGTCGTTGGATCCTCGCGATCTCCAAGCGCATCTCAACGCGCAGCTTGGCGTCGAGGTTCGAAAGTGGCTCGTCCATGAGAAAGGCCCGGGGGCTCCGCACGATGGCTCGACCCATGGCGACGCGTTGACGTTGTCCGCCCGAGAGGGCCTTCGGGCGACGGTCCAAGAAGTCGTTCAGGTGCAGGATCGACGCCGCCTCACCGACCTTGCGCTTGACCTCACTCTTGGAGTCGCCGCGAACCTTGAGGGCGAAGCCGATGTTCCTCTCGACCGACATGTGTGGATAGAGCGCGTAGTTCTGAAAGACCATCGCGACGTCGCGGTCCTTGGGCAGGACATTATTGACCACGGCGCCGCCGATCGAAATGGTGCCCGCGGTGATGTCCTCGAGGCCGGCCAGCATCCGTAACGCCGTAGTTTTGCCACAGCCCGAAGGGCCCACCAGGACCATGAACTCGCCGTCGGCCACGTGCAGCGAGAGTTCGTCCACCGCTCGAATGTCGTCACCGAAGATCTTGGTGACCGCGTCGAAGGTGATCTCGGCCATTAGCGCAAGCTCCGTCGATGAAACAAGACTGCGTCGCTCATCGGTCGATGCCCATCGTGAGGCCCTTTACCAAGTAGCGCTGGAAACCGAGATAGACCAACATCGCCGGCAACGCGCTGATCAAAGAGCCGGCCATCAACGCGGGGATCGACGTCGTTCGTCCGGCGGCTAGCACGGCCAGCCCCACGGTGATGGGCCGCTCTGAGGTGTTCTGGATGAAGAGCAGGCCCACCAACAGGTCGTCCCAGATCTGGATGAACTGCAACACGGTCACCGTGGCGATGGCCGGAACCGCCATGGGCACGACGAGGCGCCACATCACGCCCACGTAGCCCAGCCCGTCGACGATGCCCGCTTCGATCAACTCATCGGGCACGCCGCGAAAGTAGGTGGTGAACAAAAAGACCGAGAACGGCGTGCCGAGCGCGGCGTAGACCAGGACCGCCCCGGCGTACCCCCCGGTCAGGCCGAGTCGGGTGACGTTGACGAACTCGGGCATCAAAATCGCCTGTAGGGGTACCATCATGGCGCTCACGATCACGAGAAAGACCGCCGTCGAAGTGCGAAAGCGCAGTTTGGAAAAGGCGAAGCCGGCCGGCAGGCCGACCAGCAAGATGATGAGGATCGACGCGGAACACACGATCGTCGAGCTGAGGACTTCCTGGCCAATGGGAATGGTCGCCGACAGGCTCTTCCAGCTGAGCCACGAAAACCCCCCGCCCGAGAGGAACTGCGCCTCGGATTTAAGGCTGGTGACGATCATCACCCAGAACGGGTAGAGCATCACTACGGCAACGGCGACCATGACCACAAAGAGGACCCAACGGCCGAACTTTCGCTTCGCGGGGCGCGAGAGCGGCGCCGGCGCTTCGGCGCGCTCGGTGTCGTTGGGTGGCGTCAGGAGCGTGGTCATTCGTTCGATCCGATGAGTCGAAGTTGCACCACGCCCACGATCCCAGTCAGGACGAACAGGATTAAGCCGTACAGGGCGGCGGTGCCAAAATCACCCTGGTTGAAGCCGGTCTGGTAGATGAGGAACTCCATCGTGGTAGTCGCGTAGCCCGGTCCGCCGCCGGTCATGACGAAGATGAGGCTAAAGAGCGCCGAGAAGAGCGCGATCACGGTCATGACGAAGGCCAGCTGGATGAAACGACTGAGGTGGGGCAAGGTGATGCTGCGAAAAATCTGCCAGCGACTGGCCCCATCGATGCGAGCGGCCTCTTCTAGGGTCGGGTCCAACGTGGCGAGACCGGTCAAAAAGAGCATGGTGTTGGTCCCGATCATCGTGAAGACGAACGTGATGCCGAGCGCGCTCAGCGCCGTTGACTCATAACCCAACATGTTGGTGGTGACGCTGGAGAGCCCGAGCGCGTGGATGATTGAGTTGAGTGTGCCCTGGTAGGCGAAGAAACGCTCGGCCACCAGACCGAGCACGACCCACGAGATGGCTGTGGGCAAAAAGTAGATCGATCGAAAGATCCGCCATCCCGCGACTCGTTGGTGCAGCAGTGCGGCGATGCACAGCGGCAGCCCCAGCGCGAAGGGCACCGCCAAGAGCAGCAGCGCGTTGTTCTGCAGCGCCGTCCAGAGATTGGAGTTGTGAAAGGCCTGGGTCCAGGTGGACGTGCCGATCCACTTCGAGGTCAACCCGTTCCACTGGGTGAAGGAGTAGTACACGGCTTGGCCGATCGGCACGCCGATGAAGCCGACCACCAGGGCGATCGCGGGCAGGGCGAAGAGGAACCCGGCGAGCTGACGGCGCCGACGCAGGGTCATTCGCCTAACGCGAGGCACTGGCGCGCTGATGAGACTCATGTGGGCACGTCGATCACCTATTTTCTTTTCCAATCAGAGTAAATGGACGTCCCACCCGGCTCGATCTTTCGAACCGGGTGGGACGCGCATCACGTACTGCTTAGCCCGCGAAGTCCTTCTTACTTCGCTGTGCCGCGGGCAACTGATTCCAGGCTTGGGCCATGTTCTGCAACGCGGACAGTGCCGTCTGCTGGTTGGCGAGCACCGCGGGCAAAACCTTGTCCGCGGCGTTGCCGACGTTGACCTGGATGAAGTTGTCCATCATCGGGTAGGGCGTCAGGTGACCCTGCGTGACGAAGTTCAACATCTCTTGGTTGACCGGGTTGGTCGTCGTCAAGCCTTTGATATCGGGGATGAGACCGGCCTTGTTGATGATGTTGCCAGCCTGGGTCGTGGTCAGAAAGTCCAGGAACTTAAAGGCGTCGACCTTGTTCTTGGAGTACTTCATGACCGAGAAGCCATCACCGGGGTACTCCACGACGCCCTTGATAGGCGTGGTCGAGTACGGGGGCACGAACGCCGCAACGTTGGTGCCCATCGTGGACGTGTACTGCTTGGTGTCCCAAGTGCCGTCGACCATCATGGCCGCCTTACCCTTTTCGAACTGCTGGATGTTGGCGGTGTTGGTCAACACGTCAGTGTTGGTGTAGCCGAGCTTTTGCAGCGTCGCCCACCGCTTGAGCTGGGCCACGTTGGCCGCCGACGTCCAGGGAATGGCGCCGTCGTAAAGGCCCTTCCAACTCGACAACGAGTGCGCGCCGATCATCAGGTAGCTCATGTCGTACCACGGGTAGAACTCGGTACTGATGGCCTGTCCCCCGTTGCCATAGACGATGGGCTGGATGCCCGCGGCCTTGAGCAACTTGCAGTCGGCCAAGAGCTGGGTCCAGTCCGTGGGTACGGTCTTGATGCCCGCCTGGCTAAAGAGCTTCTTGTTGTAGAAGCCGATGTAGAATTGCGTTTCGAGCGGCATCACGTAGGCGCCCTTACTGGCGTTGAAGTTCGGCGCCTCCCACTGCAGGCCCTCCATCTTGGCTAAGTCCGCGGCCGGCACGTTGCCCTTCAAGTTGACGAGATAGCTCGAGTACTGAAGGTCGTAGATGCCCGTCCACATGACCGCTAAGTCCGGACCGTTGCCCGAGACCGCGGCCGACTGCAGCAACTGGAAGTAGCTCGTGCCCGGTTGGGCGACGATTTTGATGCTGATGTTCGGGTTCGCCTTTTCGAAGGCCTTGACGAGATTCGTCGTGGCCACCGCGTTCTGCTCCGTGCCGTAGTTCTGCCACAGCGTCAATGTCGTTTTCGAGGTGGCGGCGGCTGGTGCGACGGCGTAAAACATGCCCGCCAGCATCAGAGCGGCCGCGGCCGCCGCGATTCCCCTGGATCGTATCCGTTTCAAGATTGTTCTCCCCATTCGTGCTCGAAGTTCACCTTGAACTCCCTCTCTCGTGAAGCTTCCACTTCTCAAGACCTTCCCACAACCGGCTCAACCAGCCGCGGCGCCTGGCCGCGGGGTTGAACCAAGAAATCAAAGTCACAGCCCTCGGGCGCCTGATTCACGTGACGCCGGTAGAGCCCGACGTAGCCCCGTTCGTCCTTCGTCGACGCGCCAAAAGTAAAGGTCCGCGTCGTCAACTCTTGCTCGGAGACTTCGAGCTCGATCACGCCCGCGTCCGCGTCGACGTGGATGACGTCGCCGTCTCGAACGAGACCAATCAGCCCACCGATCGCCGCTTCGGGCGCGACGTGAAGAAAGACGGTCCCATAGCTCGTCCCGCTCATGCGCGCGTCGGTCACGCGCACCATGTCGGTCACCCCGCGCGCGAGCAGCGGCGCGGGAATGGGTATCATGCCCCATTCGGGCATGCCCGGTCCGCCGACAGGGCCCACGCCACTAAGTACGAGTACGGCGTTCTCGGGGCACTGCGCGTTCGGGCCGGTTCGCTCCTCGAGATCCGCGTAACCATTGATGACGTAAGCCGGTCCGCGATGGGCGAGCAGCGACGGCGTCGCGGCGGAGCGTTTGATGAGCGCCCCGTCGGGCGCGAGGTTGCCGCTCACGACGCGAAAGGCCCCGTTGGCGTCGACCGGGTTCGAGTCGTCGCGCACGACGCCGTTGGCGTCACTCGCGAGTGATTGCGTCTCCTTCGTCGTCGTGCCGTCGGCCAAGATGACGTCGGGGTTCAGTCGATCACCGAGTGCCTTAAAGACAGTCGGAAATCCGCCGGCGGCGTCGAGGTCCTCCATCAAGGCGCCACCCGAGGGTTCGACGTCCACCAGCACCGGCGTCGAGCGAGAGAGTCGGTCAACGTCGGACAACGAGACGTCGTGACCGAGGCGCCGAGCCATGGCCGTGAGATGAATGACCGCGTTGGTGGAGCCCCCGATCGAGCTCAAGACCACAAGCGCGTTGGTAAGCGCCTCGGGCGTGACTTGACTCGACGCGCGAAGTCCTTGGCGCACCAGTTCGACGCTTCGTTCTCCGATTCGACGCGCGACCTCAACGTGGCGGACGTCGCCCGCGGGTATCGACGTCGATCCGGGCCAGGCGAGACCGAGTGCCTCGCCAATGGCGCCCATCGACGACGCGGTACCCATCGTGTTACAGGTGCCCTTTCCCTGTGCCAGGGCCGCTTCCAACTCGGCCCAGCGCTCGTCGGAGAGTTCGCCGGCGCGGCGTTGATCCCAAAGTCGCCACAGGTCCGTCCCGGTTCCAATGCGCCGCCCTTCGAAGAGAGCGACCGGACGCGGACCCGACACCAACAACAACGTGGCCACGTTGGCGCTGAAGGCCCCCATCAACGCGCCCGGCACCGACTTGTCACAGGCCGCCAGCACGATGACCGCGTCGAGGGGTTGACTACGCAGCGACTCCTCGAGCTCCATCGCCACCAGATTGCGATACAGCATCGAGGTCGGCTTCATCAGGTCCTCGCCCAGCGACATGACCGGGAACTCAACGGCGAACCCGCCAGCCGCGGCGATTCCTTCCTTGAGCGGGGTGAGCAACTGCGCGAGTGGCTGATTGCAGGGATTGAGGTCGCTCGCCGAGTTAGCAATACCCACGATGGGCCGTCCGCCAGCGGCGTTCACGTTCGCGCCACCCATTCGCAGCGCGACGCGACTATCGAGAGCGACTTCGTTGTCGCCTCGCACCCAACGGTCGCTTCGCAGGGTCACGGTTCAGGAACTCCAATCCCCTCGGCCCCGGGCTTGGAGACCGTGAGGTCAAGGGACGAGCGATCGAGCCACTCAAGGGCAAGCTGCGCGCGTCGAACCTTCTCTCGCACGTTGCCGACAACTGCCTCGCGAAGGTGCTGGCCCGCCGGGTAGACCGCGGGAGCGTTTCGCAGCCCGAACTTGGCGTACAGTGGTGCCGCGACTAATGCGATCTCGGCGAGTTCGTGTCCGCGCACCACGCCGCCTAAGGAATCAGGCGACTCGAGGTAAAGATCGATGGGCGCATCCGAGAGCGAGCGAATCTCCGCGAGTTCGGCCAGGGTCACGTCGCTCGGGACGTTCACCGTCGTTCCACCCATGGCGACGAGCTGGCGGAACGTCACAGGATTGGACGGCGCGAGCACCGCTGATATCTTCCAGACGATGTTGGGGGGGAGTTCCTTTGATCTCACCATCGCGGCCAAGACCTCCATGAGACCGGTGTCGGCGATGAGAAAGCCTCGGATCCCGGCGTCCACCGCGCGCTGGATGTCCTCGAGGGCGTAGCGCAGTTGGTGGAAACCGCGCAGCCGCCCGGACAACAAGAGTCCGTCGGGACTTCGCACTGCGCCACCCACGCCGTACTCTTCTCTAGGACCGACGAAGAGATTGACCTCGAGACCCTCGTCGGCGCCGATCCGGGCCATGACCTTTAGATCGTCATTGGAGAGCAGCATCGCCCCGCTGCCTTGGGACGCGCGGTGAATCGGCACCTTGCGCTCTCGAGCCTCTTCCACGACCGCGCGCAGCGCGTCGGGGTTCTCGACACTCGGGATCTCTATTCGAAAGTGCGCGCCGTCGGCAAAGCGAGCGTCGCTCGCGGTGAGCGATTCGCCACTCGAACCCACGTGTCGAGACAGGGCGCTGGCGCCTTGGGGAGTGCCGGAGCCGTTCATCATATTGATTCCCCTTGTCTCACTACTCGAGTATCTTTAGCGCACTTCGCGCCGCGCCGGTAGGCCCTTCGACCAGGGGCCACGCGGGGGTCGCGGTGAGTAGTTCGAGCTCCTCGCCCACCAGGTAGGTCTCTTCGATCTTGGCCCCACCGCGCAAACTGGGGTTCCACGCAACTGCGGTGTTGGCAACCCGGGCCAGCCGCCAAAACGGTGAATCCTCTTGGGTGGGCGCGAGTTCGAACTCACGCTGCTCGAAGCCGATGGGACCGCCTTGAAAGTGCTCGCGCCAGGCGTCCGGCTGACCCACGGCGTCGTACGCCGCTGAGAGCGCGATCAGTGACTCTCCCCACATGCCACCGGGCCGCGACGCCTCGAGCACCGCGTCGTTGACCGAGCCCAGCACTTTCATGAGTGTCACGATCTCGTCGTCGGCGTGGCGTACACAGATCCTCGTCGCCGCGACGTGCAGACCGGCTCGCCTCGCGACCACCACGGCCATGATCGCGTCGCTGATGACGGTGCCGATTGGCAGAGGGTGTCGAAACAGGCGCAGGCGCTCGTCGCCGCCCACAATGAGGCACACGGCCTTGGCACCGCGCGATTCGAGGACGTCACTTATGGCGGCTGCGGTGTCGAAGTCCGTGCTGACCCCCGGTCGCCAGGCGTCGATGCCCGCGCCCAACGCCTCACCGACCAGCGAGCCCAACTCTCGGAGTTCGTCACGTTCGGGTTCACTGAGGGCGAGTCGGGCCGCGACGAGTTGGTCTCGCACGTTTTCACCCAAGGTGTCGGTGTCGCTGAGCAGCTCTACGGGCTGAACGTTCGCGTACGAGCACGCCGCCTCGAGCGGCGCCGCCGCGTCGAACCACGGGACGCTCAAAACGTCCCAACCGAGCTCGCGGACGTTGAAATCGTGCTCGATACGTGGCGACTCGATCACGTTGGTGATGAGGGCATATCCCGCGTCGCAGTCCAGCGTCCAGACTGGGTCACTACTTGCCGTCACGTCCACCGGATCGGACAGGCCCCCGCTTCGCCAATTGACCGACCCAGGTGTCGTGAGCAGCAGCGGTCGAGCGTTGAACGACTGACGAAGGGTGCGCGCCGTTCTTTGGGCCGCGTCGGCCCTGGGCCCGACGCGAGCGAGCCGGTTCGGCTGTACAAAACGAGTATCGGAATTGATGAACGTATCCAAGCACGTGGCGTGCGCTAGGTCAAGTGCCCATTCCTTAAATCGCAATGTTTCCGTATAGTGTTTTGTTGTGCCGAACATAACTAAGACGGTCGACGAACACCGCTACCAGATCCAGTCCGTAGCTCGCGCCGCGACATTGTTGAACGAGATCGCCAATCAGGGCGTGGGCGGCATGAGCGTCACTGAAATCGCGCAACGCTTGAGCGTCGCGAAGAGTACGGCCCTCTCGCTCGCTCGTACGCTGGCCGTGGCCGGTCTCCTACGAAGCGTCGATCCGGGGCCGCGCTACGTGTTGGGGCTCAACCTGCTCCGTCTCGGCGACCTCGTCGGTCAGCAGACTTCGATTGCCGAATTGGGGCTGCCGACCTTGCGCGATCTCTCTTCAGTGACCAGGATGACCGCACGCCTCGCCATGAACGAAGGCGGCTATCCGATCTTCTTGGAGCGCATCGACGGCGAGGGGTCGATTCGTTTCCACGCGCCACTCGGTCAACGTGAACAGCCCCACGCGACAGCCGCCGGCAAGGCGATACTCGCGTACCTCGACGAAGTTGACGTCCGACTACTCCTCGCCGAAGCGGGGATGACGCGCTACACCCCCAAGACCCTCACCAACGTCGAATCACTGCTCAGCGAACTCGAACGAGTACGTAGTGAGGGCTACGCACTCGACGACGAGGAAGAGGCCGAGGGCGTGTTCTGCGTCGGGGCCGCCTTCTTCGACCATCAAGGTGCCTGCGCCGGGGCGTTGAGCGTGACGGGCATCAAGGTCGACGTGTCACTTCGTGAAGTTCGCCAGCTCGGCGTCACCGTGCGAGAGCACGCTGATCGTCTCAGCGCCCTGTTGGGTGGCGCTCGGTCAACGAGCGCGCCGTGAGGGCTCTCGTCGTGAGCGAACCCGGCGTCGCCACGGTGCGTGAGTGGTCCGATCCACTCCCGGCGATTGGCGAAGTAGTGGTCACGCCGCTGCTCGCGGGCATCTGTGGCACTGACGTAGAGCTCGTTGAGGGCACCATCGATCCGGCCTACGTCCACTACCCACTCGTGCTGGGACATGAGTGGGTCGGTCGATTAGAGCGCGACGTCGCGGGTGTAGGACCGGCGGGCAAGAACGTCGTCGTCGAGGGGATCATTCCTTGTGGCGCGTGCGCCGCGTGCGCTCGCGGAGCGCACAACATCTGCGCGGTCTACGACGAGATCGGCTTCACCCGACCCGGCGCCATTGCCGAACGCGTGAGTGTGCCCGAACGCCTCGTGCATCTACTTAGCGACGAGGTCGACCTCGACGACGCGGTGTTAGTCGAGCCAATGGCCGTCGTGTGGCGCGCGTTGACCCGCCTGCCGCTTCGCCCTGCGCTGAACATCGCCGTGATTGGTGACGGCACGATTGCCTTGTTGGCCGCTCACCTGGTGCGACTCTTCGAACCGCTCAGTACGACGGTCTTTGGCCGAAGGGAAGAGCAGCGCGAGCTGGCCCTACTCGCGGGCGCCGACGAATTCGACGTCTTCTTACCTTCGCAGCTCTTTGACCTCGTGATCGAAGCGTCAGGTTCCGGCGAGGGCGTCACCACCGCGCTCGATCACTGCGCTCGTGGCGGCATGGTCATCTTGCTCGGTCTTCCACCCCACGGCACGAAGATTGAACTCGCGCCCGACGACCTCGTCAACAACGACGTGATCATCCAGGGCAGCTTTTCGTATACGAGAGAGGCCTTCGCCGACGTGGTTGGCCGCCTGAACACGCGCGAGCTGCGTCCGTCGTTTCTCATCACGCACCGTTTCGAACTGGAGAACGCTCTCGGCGCTCTCGCCGCCCTTCGCGCTAGCGCGACGAAGGAACCCCGGGGGAAGGTCATCATCAACGTGACGTCGCCCTAGCTAAGGCGATCAGCCACACCGACGCAGTCTTAACGGCGTCACAAGGCAAGAGCCCTAAGCGCTAGGCGGCCGATCAAGATAAGGGACCGACGTCAAAGCCGGCGCAGAGCCAGCGCGCAAGAGCCGTAATCAATCCAACAAGCCCGCCACGGGGAGGACCCCCGTGCCCAGTCCATATGATGCAACCAAAGGAGACAGCATGACAAACGAGAACGAGTGCCCGGTAACGGGGGCGAACACCCACTTGGCCGGAAGCCAGTCGAACGAGAAGTGGTGGCCCAATCAGTTGAACCTAAAGCTGCTCCACCAGAACTCTTCTGGGGCCAATCCTTTGGACAAGGACTTCAACTACGCCAAGGAGTTCAAGACGCTCGACCTCGATACCCTCAAAAAGGACATCGAAGCGCTGATGACCACGTCCCAGGACTGGTGGCCCGCCGACTTCGGCCACTACGGGCCGCTCTTCATTCGCATGGCCTGGCACAGCGCCGGTACCTACCGCATCGGCGACGGCCGCGGTGGCGCGGGATCTGGCG
>Ga0307372_10008262_pt1 | contig 14671 bp, 9 predicted proteins | sample OX1MG_FD_202533 | JGI IMG/M metagenome (GOLD analysis project Ga0307372, IMG submission 202533) | Soil microbial communities from Risofladan, Vaasa, Finland - OX-1 | ecosystem: Environmental > Terrestrial > Soil > Coastal area > Acid sulfate soil | place: Finland: Risofladan, Vaasa | collected... | reverse complement strand
CGGGTCGGGGGGGCCTCGGGTCGGGGGGGCCTCGGGTCGGGGGGGCCTCGGGTCGGGGGGGGCCTCGGGTCGGGGGGGGCCTCGGGTCGGGGGGCGAGTGTTCAGGCGTTGGTCGCCGTCGCCATCAGCGTCCGGACCAGCTCCACCGCCTCGCGTGGGGCCTTGTCCGGCGACCCGGCGTCGTACGGGGGCTGCGGGTCGTACTCGATCCCCAGCTGGATGGCCTGGGCCACGAATTCCCCGCCGATCCTGGCTGCCAGAACGAGCGCCATGTCGATCCCGGCGGAGACGCCCGCGGCGGTGATGATCTTGCCCCGCTCCACCACACGACTCGCCACCGGTCGCGCACCGAAGCCGGCGAGGCTCTCCAGCTCCGTCCAGTGCGTGGTGGCGTCGAGCCCTTCCAGGATCCCGGCGGCCCCCAGCACCAACGAGCCGGTGCACACCGAGGTGGTCCACATCGTCGTGGCGTGCGTCGCCCGGACCCAGTCGACGACCCGGTCGTCGTCCACCAGTCGCCTCGTGCCGATCCCCCCCGGCACGACGAGGACGTCGGCCGCGGGCGCGTCGTCGATACTGCCGTCGACGACCAGCCCGAGCACACCGTTGTCGGTGCGCACGGTCCCGGGCCCGGGGCCGACGAACGTGAAGGTTGCACCCGGGAGCCGGGAGAGGACCTCGTAGGGACCGACGGCGTCGAGGGCAGTGACCCCGTCGAAGACCAGGCACACGATCTGCATGGGAACGATCCTTTTCCTAGGCCGTGGCAAAGCCACGGCTGAACTTCCGGCGGTACTCGGCCGGTGGCACGTGAACGACCCTCTGAAAGACTCGGTACATCGTCTCGACGGTCCCGAACCCGCACGCCCTGGCGATACCGGGGATCGATCGGTCGCTGTCCTCGAGCCATCGGCGGGCCGCCTCGACGCGGAGGCGCTCCACGTAGTTGGCCGGCGTATCCCCCACCTCGGCCCGGAACGCCCGCGAGAAGGTGCGCACGCTCATCCCGACCCGCTCGGCCATGGCCGCCACCGACAGGTCGGCGGCCAGATGGTCGGCCAACCACCCTTGCAACGCCGCCAGTGCCGGACGCGCCGCCAGCTGGTCGCGTAGATGGCCTGAGAATTGCGACTGCCCACCCGGGCGCTTCAGGAACATGACGAGCCGGCGCGCGACCTCGAGCGAGACCGTCTGGCCATGGTCGGTCCCGACGAGCGCCAGCGCCAGGTCCATCCCCGACGTGACCCCGGCCGACGTGGCCACGTCCCCGTGGTCGACGTAGATGGGATCGGGGTCGACGTCGAGGGCGGGGTACTCGTCGGCCAACCGCTCGCACCATGCCCAGTGCGTGGTCACCTGCCGACCGTCCAAGAGGCCCGCCTCGGCGAGGAGGAACGCGCCGGTGCACACCGACACCACACGCCGGGACCGCGTGGCCGTGCGGCCGATCCAGTCGACGAGGGGGCGATCCGCCAGGACCTCGGCCGTCCCGAGCCCCCCGGCCACCAAGAGGGTGTCGACCGGGCCCCGGACCGACCCCAGCTCGCGCGTCTGCATGACGATGCCCGAGGAGGAGGGCACCAGGCCGCCCCCGCTCGCCACCAGCTCCACCCGGTACCCCGACCCCGACGGCAGCAGCCGGGTGGCAGCCGAGAAGACCTCGAGGGGGCCCGTGGCGTCCAGTGCCTGGAAGCCCGGGAACACCACAGCCACGACCCGGCGGAAGCTCACCCCGTCATTGTGAAGAGTGCATCCATTGGCTGCAATGCCACATATTTGACGATCTCAGCCATCCCGGGCCATCCCGGGCCATCCCGGGCCATCACGGGCCGGCCCGGTGCGGTGCCCGGCGCTCCGGAGCCGTACCGGTGGGGCGTGGAGGTGGTGGGCGCCACGGGCCGCGCACCGGTGGTCGCTGGTTGGCGGAGGCAGGGGCAGGCGCTCGTAGGATTGCGGTCGTGCAGCACGCCGTCCTCACGCGCTACCGGGTCATGGCCTACGCCACCGCCGTCCTGCTGATCGTCCTGGTGTTCGTGGCCATCCCGATCCAGGCCGCGGGCCACCCCGCCATGGCCAAGATCGTGGGCACCATGCATGGGTTCCTGTACTGCATCTACCTCTTCACGGCGTTCGAGCTCACCCGCCGCCTGCACGTCCCGATCGGCCGGACGCTTCTCGTGCTCCTTGCCGGGACGGTCCCGTTCGGCGCGATCGTGGCAGAGCGACGATTGACGACGCTCTACTCGCAGCAGGAGCGCCGCGCCACTCGGTCTGCTGCTGACACATCGGACGCCGGAGCGGCGGACGCGATCGCACCCCCTGCGGGTGCACCGGATGCGGGTGCACCGGCCAAGAGCGCGCCGGGAGCGACCCCGCCTGCTGCGGGAACTGCGTCCCAGGAGAGCTAGCGGGCCGTGTCAACGCGCCGAGCGTCCGCGCCGCCCCGAGGTTCGGAGCGCCGGTGGTTCACAGGGCGGGCGGTCGTCGCCCACATCGCCCTCCTGGTCTGGGTCCCCGGATGCATCGTGGCCTGCTGGTGGCAGGTGGGGGTCGCCCGCTCGGGTGACTCCCTCGGGTGGGTCTATGCGGTCATGTGGCCGTGCTTCGCGGTGTTCGCGAGCGTCTTCTGGTGGCATTTCGTCCATGACGACCCAGCCACGCTCGGCCGACGCGGCACGCACCGGCTCCAGCAGGCTGCGGAGGACACGGTCGACCCTCACGAACAAGAGCTCCGGGAACTGGCTCTCGCCGCAGCCGAGGCCGAAGACCCCGAGCTCGCCGCCTACAACGCCTACTTGGCCTCACTTGCCCGCCCCACGCCTCCCGGCAGGCGCAATTCCTCCTGACGCCCATCGACCGACCGATTGCGGGCGGACCGGGGCCTCAGGGCGACGGAGTGAGGCGCACCAACGCGATGGGGCGGGATGTGCGCGCTTGGTAGCCGTCGTAGCGGGCGTGGTTGTTGGCATTCACGATGCGCCAAAGCCGTTCGTACTCGGCATCACCGCGCTCGACCACTACAGCAGTGGCGCGGAGGGTGCGCCTCGCCACCTGGAGGCCGACGTCGCGATTGCCTCGCACGTTGGCGAGCCATCCGGGCGCCGTGTCGCTGCCACCGTTGGACGCCACGACGACGTAGTCACCGCTGTCGACGGCATAGACGAGGGCGGAGGTGCGAGGTAACCCGGTTTTGCGCCCGGTCGTCCGGAGCAACAGGGTGGGCACCCCGATCAGCCGGTGTCCGATGCGACCTCCGGTCGCCTCGTAGAGGCGTTGATGGACTACCAGGAACGCAGCCTGGGCCGCGTCGAGGGCGCTCATGCAGTGAGCGTACCGGTCAGCCCTGGGCCTGGGTCAGCCCTGGGCCTGGGTCAGCCCTGGGCCTGGGTCAGCCCTGGGCCTGGGTCAGCCCTGGGCCTGGGTCAGCCCTGGGCCTGGGTCAGCCCTGGGCCTGGGTCGACCTCGGTTTGGTCACGAGGCGGCCATGCCGACGACGGGGCTGTTGAGCGGGGTGCCCCCCGTCGAGCCTGAATAGGGCGCGTTGAAGGGATAGATGCTGCCCTGCGAGTCGACCAGCCAGTAGCCGCCGGTCTGGGAGTCAGCCGCCATGCCGACGATGGGTGCGTTCAGGGGGCTTCCACCGGTCGAACCCTGGAACGGTGCGTTGAAGGCGAAGATGCCGCCGTCGGAGGCCACCAGCCAGTAGCCGCTCCCGAGGACGTCGGTGGCCATCCCCACGATGGGGCGGCTCAGTTCGATGTTCCCCGTCGATCCCTGGAACGGTGCGTTGAAGGCGAAGATGCCGCCATCGGCGGCCACCAGCCAGTACCCGCCGGTGAGCGGGTCGACGGCCATGCCCACGATCGGCTTGTTGAGGTGGATGTTGCCGGTCGACCCTTCGAACGGTGCGTTGAAGGCGAAGATGCCACCGTCGGCAGCCACCAGCCAGTACCCGCCCGTCAGCGGGTCGGCCGCCATGCCCACGATGGGCGCATTGAGGCGCATGTTGCCGGTCGACCCTTCGAAGGGTGCGTTGAAGGCGAAGATGCCGCCGTCGGCGGCCACCAGCCAGTACCCGCCGGTGAGCGGGTCGACCGCCATGCCCACGATCGGCTTGTTGAGGTGGATGTTGCCGGTCGACCCTTCGAAGGGTGCGTTGAAGGCGAAGATGCCACCGTCGGCGGCCACTTCCCAGTACCCGGCGGCCGGCGGCGGTGTGGAGGCCCCGGAGTAGCCGAATGAGGCAGTCGCCGTGCCCTGGCCCCACGCGCTCGTAGCCCGGACGGTGACGGTGCCACTCCCCGGGGGGACGACAGCCGTGGCGGTCGTGGCGGTCGCGGACGTCACCTGCGCCGCCGTGGAGCCGAAGGAGACGGTGGCCCCCTCCAACCCCAGCCCGGAGATCGTGACCGCTGTCCCGGCCGAGGCCTGCGCCGGGGAGACGGTCAGGACCTCGGGGCACGACCAGCCCGGTGCCAACGGCGTGCCGACACCGGTGGTCGGGTCGTAGCCCACGCCGGCGGGGAACTGGGTCCCTCCGTAGGAGTCCGTGAAGTCGTTGTCACCGGAGATCACGTCGCTGAGCGCCGTGCCGTAGTCGTTCTGGCTGGCCAGCCCGTAGAGGAGCGGGGCGATGTTGCCCTTGCGGGCCGCGGCACACCCGGTGGCGGTATCGGCGACCAGTCCAGCGATCATCGGGGCGGAGATGCTCGTCCCGATGATCTCGGCCCAGGTGTTCTCCACGTAGAACACTTCGGGCACGCCGGCGTTGGCGGCGATGTCGGGGACGTTCCGGCACGACGTCGTGCACGCGTTGGCGTTCGACGACCATTGGTAGGTGGCCGACTGCCACGCCGGCTTGGCCTCGTAGCGCGATACCCCTCCTCCGCTCGCGCCCACCCCTTGGCCGGTCGCGCAGGTGGTGCCTGACTGGCCCTGGCAGTCGTTCCACACGGTGTCGGGGCCGTTGCCGACATAGGTGCCGCCGACGGCGGTCACCCACGGGTCGGAGGAGGGGAAGGAGACATCGAGGGCGGTGCTGGCGGTGTTCGGACCCGAGGTGTCGACGAAGCAGGACTCGGACCCGGCGTCGCCGGATGCCACCAAGACCGTCTGGCCCTGTGCCGCCGCCTGTCGGAGGAGGGTGTCCTCAGCGAGGAAGCCTCCGAGCTGTGCGTCGGGCTCGCAGAGCCCGACGCTTGCCGAGATGACGCTCGCCGTGTCCTGGTTCACGATGGCGGCCCATGTGTCGTACGCGCCCACGGAATCGTTCGGGCCCTCGTAGGACTCGATGGAGGAGCCCGGCGCCTGGGTGGCCAGCTGCTCGATGTCGAGGTCGGCTTCCACCGATCCCCCGACGTCCGGCGACGCCCCACCGTCGACCGGAACCGTCTGTACGGGATTGTTGAGCCCGAAACACGTCTCATAGGTGCTCACGTCGACCGGGATGTGGGGAGCCACCTCGTAGACCGCGATCGTCTGGCCGGTCCCGTTCTGCCCGGCCCCGATCAGCCCACCGATTCCGTACGCCGCGCCGGCCTGGTCGGGGGTGAGCGCTCCGGTGCCGGACGCGAGCGATGTGGCACTCGGGCACGGCGAGAGGCCGTCCGACCGGGGCTGTGCCTTCGCCGCCGCGGGCTGTGCCTTCGCCGCCGCGGGCTGTGCCCCCGCCGCCGCGGGCTGTGCCCCCGCCGCCGCGGGCTGCAGACCCCCAATCCGGGGCTGCGCTCCTGTTGTCGCCGGCTGTATGCCCGCAGGTCCGGGGGAAGCGGCCGCCGAGGTCGGTCGTGCGCCCGAGGCCGGGTGGTGGGGCACTTCGGCGATGTGGTCCGGCGTGGTCGTCGTCAGGTCCTCGAGGCCGAGCACACCGGCGATGTCGGTCGCGACACCGGCCGGCAGAAGCGGCGCCCGGTCAGCTTCGAAGACGTCGCGCCGGTCGGCCAACCGGTAGCCCTCGAACGAGACTCCCAGCGCCGACGCGACCTGCCGCTCGGAAGCGGTGAACGAGAGCGCGAACCCGGAGACGGCGCCGGCCCGCAGGCCGAGGCTGGCCAGCCATTGCCGCACCCGGACGACCGCCGACGGGTCCGGCCCGAATCGTCGCGCGAACGCTCCGGGAGCGAGCCAATGATGGAACTGCGGCGAGCCCTTCTGGTACAGCGAGCCGAGCAGGGCGTTGAGCTGGTCGGGATGGGCCGAGGGCAGGACGACCTCGAGTCGCATGGGTCGGTTGGGCCGGAGCGTACCGGTCGCCACCGCTCCCGTCGGGACCGGCGGTGGTGCCATTCGGGCGTCGCGCACCATCGGAGTCGCGCCACTCGCCGCCGCTGCGGGCACGATCGACCCGACGAACGCCAGGGCGAGCAGTGCCAAGATTCCGCGCCCCCGGCGTACCCCCCCCGCCACGGCCACCATCCTTCCACCCCCACGACGACACCCGGGACGAACCCGGACACAACACCGCCCCGATCCCCACTGTCTGCAGCGGGCCGCGCGCGAGCGCGGCGGACCGTTAGTACGCACGCAATGGCGCCGGTGGTAAGGGTCGATCCTCACCCTCAGCCGGAGCAGGCGGCGTCAAAAGCGTCGCCCGTATGAGCAACTTCCCGTCGTGACGGGCACGTTCACGGTCTCCTCCCCCGACGAGAGCCCCCGGCGCTACCAGTCGAGTCGCGCAACGTGAGGAGCGCAGGCCAGCGCGCCGTGCATGGTGAGAAAGAAGACCTGTATCGACGCGCCTCGCTATCGGCGGCACCCGCTCACGATCTGTCCAAACGGATCACGTACTGATACGAGAAGAGGTTCGGCCAACTCCTCGTACTGATTCGGTCAAGTGCTGCCAGCAGGCGCACCGGTATCGATCGCGACACGGCGTTCTCGCCCCCACCTCGATTGAGGACCTCGAGAGGCAGGCCGACTGGCTCGCAGCGCGTCACCCGAAGCCCGGCCTCTCTGGCGAGACGCTCGAAGCTCCGCCTCGTGAAGAATCGAAGGTGGCCACGGTCGAGAATGCCACGGCGGTCGTAATCGAACCGACCGAGCATCATCCGCAAGCGCGGATACCAGTGTACGGCGTTCGGAATGCTCACAAGGACCCATCCATTGGGTGCCAGGAGACCGGACAGTTCCTTGAGCAGCCCTCCGGGCTCGCGGAGGTGTTCGAGCACGTCTGCAGCCAGCACCACATCGAAGGGACCCTCGATCTCCTTTGGCAGTCCTTCGTCGAGGTCGGCGACGACGAATGCGTCCAACTTCTCCGCCACGTCGGCCCATTCATTGCGGTCGACGCCGGTAACCCGGTTGCCCTGCTCGACGAGCTGGAGACTGAGGGAGCCGTCGGCACAGCCCAGGTCGAGGACGTTCATGCCTTGAAACGATCCCAACCACTGTCCGACGACACCGTGAGACGAGTTGTCGTCACTCTTCAGTTCGTACTGGTCCGTGGCAAACGCCGTATTCCCGGAACCAAAGCCCATCTTGTTCATTCTGTAGCGGATCACATGCTTCATGACATCGCTTGCATACCCGAGCCCATTCACGTAGCAGATCTCGTCTCCGTAGTACGTGGGGATGGGGACTTCGACGATGCGCTTTCCAGCCTCCACGAGCTGGGTGATGATCTGGGTGTCGAACACGAAGCCGTCCGAGTTCTCGTGGAACGGAATGTCCCTGAGCGCTCGAACGGAGTACGCGCGGTATCCACTGTGCCACTCGGAGAGCGACGTCCCCGCGAGCACGTTCTGGGCAGTGGTGAGAATGCGGTTGCCGAAGTACTTGTACAGAGGCATCCCGCCCTTGCGGGCCGATCCCGGCTCGAGCATGCGGGAGCCCAACACTGCATCGCACTCGCCGCTCTCGAGCGGAGCGACGATCTGCTCGAGCACCTCAGGTGCGTACTGCCCGTCACCGTGGAGCAGGACCACGATGTCGAGGTCATGATCGATGGCCCACTGATACCCCGACTTCTGGTTCCCCCCATAGCCGAAGTTCCGTGGCTGGCGGACCACGGTCAGGGGCACCTCGGGCATCAGCTGCTTGTAGCCGAGCCCGACCAGATACGTTGAGTCCTTGCTGTGGTCGTCGCAGACGAGGATCTCCGACACTCGTGGCATGAAGTCCGGTCGAATGCGATCGAGCACGGAGGCCAGGGTCGACGCGGCGTTGTAAGCAACGACGAGGATGCCAATCCGACTCATCCGCAGCCCCCCCCGAGAGCGTAATTATTGCCAGGTTATCCCAGGGTGAAGGCCTTCGTCCACAGGTTCCGGGGTGACCGTCTGATTCCCCGACATCACCCCGGAACCGACGCTCCTGGGGCGAGCGACCAGGCGCTCGGACGCAGCAATGGCGCCGGCATGAGAGGCGGTCCACTCCCTGCAGGGGGGATCGGCAGCCGACCTGGGACCCCCTCACCAACCGTCCACCGGTCGCCTCGCGCTCGCCTCCGACCGTGCGAGCGCACACCCGCCGCGCCACCGTGGCCACCATCGCGGGACGCAGGGTGCCGGGGTGGCACCCGACAGGCGAGCCCGGGTCGACATCGGACCGACCGAGGCCCACGCACGCCAACCACCTTCCGCCGCCCGCGACTCGTCCATCCCGATCCGAGCGGCCTCGGGGGCCCCCGAGATCCTCACACTCCGGCCCCGGTGTGATGACGCGCACGCGATGACGACAGGCGCGCCTGGGACCTGTGACCGTCTCCGGAGATCCCGCGCGATACCCACGACCCCTCGGTGCCGCCTTGCAGCTGCTCCGCCGGCTGGCTCTCCCACCGAAGGACTCCATGCTCTGCCTCGACGACAGGTCTTCCTCCACGATCGCCTTTAGTACTCTTGCGACCCGTGGGGAGCGATTCGAAGGTCGCCGTGACGACGTCCGACGCCGCTAGCGAATCCGACCTATCGTCACGTTCGCCTGCCCGTCTCTTCGATGCGCATGCCTGGATGGTCGATGCCTTGGCCCTGTTGTGGGTTGCAGGGACTGGCGTCGCAGTATTGATCCCGGCCCTGGTGCACGGCGCATCGATCGTGAATCCATTCTCCGCCGACCAATACGACCTGTTCCTTCCGTGGGCCACGCAGGCGTGGACTCAGGTTCACCATGGGCATCTCCCGTTGTGGAATCCGTACAGTGCCCTAGGAATGCCATTGGCGTTCAACTGGGAATCGGCACCCTTCGGCCTCCCTTCGATCATCGGCTATCTGGTGCCGCTGCACGTTGCCTTCACCGTCCAGCTGATCGCCAACCTCGTTATCGCGGGCACAGGGGTCTACGTGCTCGGTCGCGTGCTTCGATTGGGCGCGTTGGGGTGTGTCATGGCAGCCACCGTGTACGAGCTGAGCGGGCCGTTCGTGAGCCTGCTCGGGTGGTCAGCGGGATCGGTGATGTCGTGGGCAGGCTGGTTGTTCGCGGCCACGATTCTTGTCGTCCGCGGCAGGAGACGAGCCCGCTGCGTCACCCTCTTCGCAGTGGCCTTTGCTTTTGCCATCTACGCAGGCGAGCCTGAGATCGTGGTGATCTTGGGCCTGTCACTCGCCATCTTCCTGGTCGTGTTCCTCGGGCTGAGAGCGGTCTTGCTGGGCGAAGCCGTCATCCGCCCAATGGTCGACATCGTGCTGGCGTTGGCCGCCGGAGCAGGTCTTGCGGCTCCCCTGGTTCTCCCTGGCCTCCAGGTGGCAGGCCTGTCCGGACGAACATCAGCAGGGACCCAACAGTCTGCGTTGGCGAACACGGCCTTCCCCTTCCACGACATCGAGGGATTGATACTGCGCGGGCAGTGGGTGTATCTGGGCGTCGTCGCCCTCGCCCTCGCGGTCACCGGTGTAGGCGTTCGCCGTAGAAGACCTGACGTCATCGCCTTCGCCACAGTGGCCGTGGTGACGGCCGCACTGGCCTTCACCCCACTGATCTCGTTGATGAGGCACGTGCCGAAGCTCGGCGGCGTATTCTGGAAATGGTCGACGATGCCGATGGTGTTAGCGATCGCCGTCCTGGCAGGCGTCGGAACCGATGCCCTCGTCCGCTCGTATGGTAGACGCCAGGTCCGGTACTGGGCCGGCGGCGCATACGGCGCGGCGGCGGTCATCCTGCTGGCATTGTGGGGCTCCGTCGTGGCGACTTCCGCGGCTCGAGCCGGCATCCGGCTTCAGGACTTCATCTGGCCGACGCTCGGGGTGGCTCTGGGCCTTGCGACAGTGTGGGCCCTCGCACGATCGCACCGACGAGCGGCTGCCACGACCACACATCCTCGGCGCAACGCGAGCGTCGGCCGGTGGGGTGTGGTGCCGCTGCTCGTCTACGAGACGGCGTTTCTTGTCGCCACCGGCGCGCCCTTGTGGACCTCGGCACCCACTCTCCACCCACAGCACGCGGTGATGCTGAAGCGCATCGTGGGGTCGTCGGTCGTCGGCTTCGGTGCCAGGCGGTGCGATCCCTATCCCCGCTCACTGGGGATCCTCCCCAACGTCAACATCGCGTCAGGCGTCCAGGAGTTGAGCGTGTACGACCCGATGACACCGCTTGCCTATTTCCAGGGGTGGCGGACACCCGTGTCCAACACCTTCTGTCCCGTGGTTACGACACTCTCGATGGCGCGGCGCTACGGCGTTGGGTATGTCCTCGAGCCCAAAGGCGCTCCCGGGCCCAATGGCGCCATATTCGACACGACGCTCGACTACGAAGATGTGTACCGCATCCCGAGTTCCGCTGTCGCCACCCTTACGCCCGCGCCCTCGACCACGTCACTGCCGGGACCGGACGCCCCCGGTGTCGCTGTCCCGGTCACGCACCCGGACCCCGCGTCTTGGGAGATGAAGACCTCCGGGACGGGTCCCCAAATCCTCCGACTTCGCCTCACGGGCCTGCCTGGCTGGCATGCCGCGATCGACGGCCGACCATTGCGAGTCGAAACGTTTTCGGGGATCATGCTCCAGGCCCGAATCCCTGCCGGAACCCACACGATAGAGCTTCATTACTGGCCGAACGCATTCACGGCTGGTCTCGTTCTCTTTGCGAGCAGCGGCATCGGCTTGACGGGTGCGTTGCTGGTCGGGCGGAGACGTCGGCGGGGCTCCCCGGCTTGATGTAGCTCAGTGCGGGTGCACCGCTTGCCCGAATCCCGGAAGATCGAGTGCCTGCGACAGAACTCCTTCGAGGAATCGAGAGTATCCGACTGCGACATGATCCGCGATGTAGTACACGGCGTACTTGCCGATGACGACACTGCAGGTCTTCGCGCAGAACCAAGGTGTCACGTCGACATACCGCGCCCCTGTGGCGGCAGCTGCGAGCTTGTCTGCATTGTTGTAGTGAGTCTCCAGCGAGACTGGTGACACCGAGCACGCCTGCACGTTGTCGACATGCGATGCAAGGCAGGTTGACTGTGGCGACGTCAACGAGATGTACGACGTCAATGGGATGTCGCCCAGAAAGAGCTTGGTCGTCTTCGGCGCAGTCACCCGATTGAAGAGTTGCTCCAGGCCACGTTGCCACTCGGACGCGGTGTAGTGGATCGCCGGCACAGTCTGCGACACGATGAGAAGGTCAGGATCGGTCCGGTTGATCCGATCAATTGCGTATTGATGCCACTGATTGCAGGCGACCCACGTCCCGGTGACTCCGACAGCGCGCTCGGGAATGGGCGCCGCCGGGCACGCCCCCTTCGTGAGGGTGACGAGCCGCCAGTGCGCGCGGATGGCGATGTCGTCGAGGGCTCGGAACCACATTGCAGCGTGGGAATCTCCGTAGAGCACCATCGTGTGCTTACCATGAGGATCACCGAAATTACATGACGGTACGGTGCTGTCGTAGATCCCTGGCCAACATCCGGTGTTCGAGGGAGGCACTCCGAACATCGAAAGGGGCTCTGCCAATGCTTCGGGCAATGGAGGGACGAGATCCGCGGGGACCCTCCGGATTTGGTCAGAAGCAGCCACGAGACTCAATACGGTCTGCAGGGATGCACCGAAGCCACCGGCAGACGCCGATGTGGACGTCGGCGTCGCGACATACCCGGCACTGATGGTGGAGCCACCGGCCAGATCGGATTGCAGCGTGATGGCTCCCAGCGCCACTGCAACTAGTGCCACACCGAGCCCGACACTCGCCCAGCGGATGCGAAGAAGGGCTCGTGCATGGCGGATGGGATTCTCCACCAGCACGTACGTGATCACCGATGCGAGCAGGGCGACGACAACCAATCCCAAGCTCTGCAAGACCGGAAGGCTCTTCCGGTTGGCGTGCTCAGCGGCGACAATCAGGATTGGCCAGTGCCAGAGGTAGAGCGAGTATGAGATCCTCCCCAGCCAACGAAAAGGAGCCAGCGCCAATACCATCTCGGCTCCGAATCGTGGTGCGCGCACACCACCTGCAATTACCAGCGCCGCCCCGAGCACCGGCACAGTCACGAGCGAGCCCGGGTACGCCGTCTGGGTGGTGAAGGTGAAGACAGCTGCCATGATCGCACCGAGACCGAGCCAGGTAGCCGTGGCGGCGATCCGCGTGGGCACCTTCAACAACCACGGAGTGGCGACGGCGATCAGCGCTCCCAGCGCCAACTCCCACGCTCGGGTCAGGGGTGAGAAGTAGGCACTGGTCGGGTTGCTCACCGTGTTGAAGACTGAGAAGGCCAGGGATCCACCGAGCACGAGCACGAGGCCGATCGCGAGCCGTACGCGGAGGGACAGGCGGGCTCGGACGCCTGCCAGGAGCAGGAACAGGGTCGGGTAGACGACATAGAACTGCTCTTCGACGGACAGCGACCAGTAGTTCTGGAGCGGAGACGGAGGCCGCTGCGACGCCAGATAGTCCGTTCCCACCGAGGTGAAATGGAAGTTGGCCAGAAAGACGCTTGCCCAACGCCCATCCGTTGCCGTCAGACCACCGGCTCCGTTTCCCAAATAGACGTACGAGAGTGCGACAGTGATGATGATGACCAACGTCGCCGCCGGGATGATTCGTCGGCAGCGCCGCCCGTAGAATGCCAGGATCGATGTCCGGCCTGACGCAACCCGCTCCCGCAGCAACACACCGGTGATTACGAACCCGGAGATGACGAAGAAGACGTCGACGCCGATGTACCCGCCGGAAAGCGATGCCACTCCCGCATGAAAGAGGACCACCACAGCGACGGCCACAGCGCGGAGGCCTTCGACATCGGGCCGAAATGGGCGATCCTCCGGCGCCGTACCCGATTCGTCGCCTGAGGATAGGAAACGACCACTCTCGGTTCTCAGGGCCCCCACGGCCAATCTCCCCCGCCTCCCGTCGCTAGATTGGCGTCGCGCAACCGTACTCCAAATGGAAAACGCCTGCGGCGACGCGTCGTGATCGCCGGTCCAAGCGGAACGCGTCACCGGCCTCGGTGCCGCGCGCGTACTGGAAGACCCCCCATCTCAACAGACGGCGGCCGAGTCGGATCACGTAGATCGTTGCTGCATGCGAACTCGTGGCCAGCGGTGACGAATCACCGGCCGGCTCAGGACGCATGAATCAGTCGTGCGGTGACGCGGACCGAACGTCCCATCGGCAGATACTCGCCACCGGCGGTCCTCTTCGGAAGTCCCCTTGCACCTGGGACGACCCGATCGTGCCGCCCGATCAACCCCTGTTTCCCGCCAGTCGAGAACGGGCCCGCCGTCGGCCAACACCGGCAACGACCAGGGCTGCGCCAAGGCCCGTGGCGGCACTGACAGCCAACACCAGACCCAGCGTGAGACTTTGCGGCCAGTAGGTCAGCCTAATCACGTGGTCCCCCTGAGGGATCCTCGCCTGCAGCATCACACCCGAGTAGGGCAGAAGTCGCAGCGGCCGGCCGTCGATCGAAGCACGCCAACCGGGCAGATTGGTAAGCCGCAGACGCAGGATGGCCGCTCGAGCCGAGCCTGTCGAGACTCTCCAGCTGGCAGGATCCGGATGCGTTACCGCCAACGGCTGTCCCGGAGCGTCGGGCCCTGGAATGCCGCCCCCCTCCGGCGCGTTCGTCAGCGTCGCGAGCGCGGCACCAGGAATGCGGTAAAGGTCCTCATCCCCGATCATCCGATCGAACACGGCTCCCGATGGACCGGGAAGTCCGCTCTGCTCCAGGACATATCCCACGCCGTACCGGCGTGCGATCGTTGCCGTCGTGATCGTCGGACAGTAGGTGAATCCCCCCGGTGGACCTGCCAGTTGTCCGGTCTCAGCCTTCCAACTGTTGAAATACGCGAGCGGAATGACCGGGTCATACACAGCCAGTTCTCGCACTCCATATGCGGCGTTGACATCCGGGGTGATCCCGATTGCGCCGCAGGCGCCCGTGCCGAACCCGACGAGCGCGGATCCGACGCTCCGCTGCAGCTGCGCTACTGCTGCGGTCGGAGGCTCAAAAGACCTCGGACTGGACGCCCATATGGGTGAGCCGGCCGTCACGAGAAACACCGTCTCGCACGCCAGCAGGGCCGCCGCCGCCACGGCACCGGTACCCGCCCATGTGCCCCGTTGGGTGCGGCGACCACGACGACTGGCGAAAGCTAGTCCTGCCACGATGGCGATGCCGAGCACGGTCTCCGCGACCGGCCAGATGAAGCTCCTGTCGCGGACGGACACTTGGGCGGGAAGGAGGTTGCCCCGCCCGAACAGCCAGAGCGCCATGAGGATGAGACCCATCCCTCCGAAGGCAGCCCCGATCCAC
>Ga0307372_10008261_pt1 | contig 14672 bp, 12 predicted proteins | sample OX1MG_FD_202533 | JGI IMG/M metagenome (GOLD analysis project Ga0307372, IMG submission 202533) | Soil microbial communities from Risofladan, Vaasa, Finland - OX-1 | ecosystem: Environmental > Terrestrial > Soil > Coastal area > Acid sulfate soil | place: Finland: Risofladan, Vaasa | collected... | reverse complement strand
CATCGCCGGTGACGGCACCACGACCGCCACGGTGCTGGCCTCCGCGATGATCACCGAGGGGCTGCGCCACGTCGCCAGCGGCGCCAACCCGGTGCAGGTCAAGGCCGGCATCAACAAGGCGGTCGAGCTGGTGGTCGAGGAGATCAAGAAGCACTCGGTGCCGATCAGTGAGCGCGAGAAGATCGCCCAGGTAGCCTCGATCTCTGCGGCCGACCCCTCCATCGGCGAGACCGTCGCCGACGCGATGGAGAAGGTGGGCAAGGACGGCGTCATCACCGTCGAGGAGTCCAAGGGGATCGCCACCGAGCTGGACCTCGTCGAGGGGATGCAGTTCGACAAGGGCTACGTCAGCGCCTACATGGTCACCAACGCGCAGGCGATGGAGGCGGTCCTGGAGGACCCCTACATCCTCATCACCGACCGCAAGGTCTCGGCGATCGCCGACCTGCTCCCGGTGGTGGAGAAGATCCACCAGAGCGGCAAGCCGCTGCTGGTCGTCGCCGAGGACGTCGACGGGGAGGCGCTGGCGACCCTCATCGTCAACAAGATCCGCGGCATCTTCACGGCGGTCGCGGTCAAGGCCCCGGGCTTCGGCGACCGCCGCAAGGCCATGCTCCAGGACATCGCCATCCTCACCGGCGGCACCGTGATCAGCGAGGAGCTGGGCCTCAAGCTCGACTCGGTCCAGCTCGACCAGCTCGGACGGGCACGCCGGGTCAAGGTGACCAAGGACGACACCACCCTGGTCGAGGGCGCCGGCAAGAGCGACGCCATCAAGGGCCGGATCGAGCAGATCAAGGCCGAGATCGACAAGTCGACCAGCGACTGGGACAAGGAGAAGCTGCAGGAGCGGCTCGCCAAGCTGGCCGGCGGAGTGGCCGTGATCAAGGTCGGCGCCGCCACCGAGACCGAGCTCAAGGAGCGCAAGCACCGGATGGAGGACGCCGTGTCGGCCACCCGGGCCGCGGTGGAGGAGGGCATCGTCCCCGGCGGCGGGACCGTGCTCCTGCTCGCCCAGAAGGCGCTGGAGGACGTGCACTACGAGGGTGACGAGCAGGCCGGGCTGCAGATCGTGCGCCGCGCGCTCGAGGAGCCGGGACGGCAGATCGCCAACAACGCCGGGGCCGAGGGCTCGGTGGTGGTGGAGAAGGTCCGCACCCTGCCCAAGGGCCAGGGCTACAACGCCGCCACCGGGGAGTACGTGGACATGGTCGCGGCGGGAATCATCGACCCCACCAAGGTGACCCGCTCGGCGGTCCAGAACGCCGCCTCGATCGCGGGCCTTTTGCTCACGACCGAGTCGCTGGTGACGGACATCCCCGAGAAGAAGTCGGGGGCCGCGGCGCCGTCGATGCCCGACTACTGATCCAGTCCCGACCCGCGCGGCGGCGGGGCGATGACGATGACGACGGGGCGGCCTCCGGGCCGCCCCGTTTTCGCGCGGAGACCGCTCGGCCCGGTGCCGCGCCCGGGCGTGCCGCCCGTGGGCCCCGCCCTGGCGGCGGCCGCGACCCCGCCCGGGCGCGGCGAGCCAGGGCCAGAGCGGCCTGACCCAAGGGCGGTGGGCCGCGCGCCCCATCCCGGGCTCGCCACCTGGGAGCCTCGCGGCCACCCACCTCGCGGCGGCGCGCCGGCTCCGTCCGAGCACCCAGCGCTGACGCCCCCGGGAGCCCCCCTAGACTCCGCGCCATGTCCGCCGCCACGGGTGCCGGGGAACCCGAGAGGTCGCCGCCGGCGTCCTCGGACCAGCGGCGCCGCCCAGCCGCCGACGCCGCCACGGTGGAGCGCTGGCTCGAACAGTACGGAGACCTTGCCCTGCGCACCGCCTACCTCGTCCTCGGCGAGCGACCGGCGGCCGAGGACGCCGTCCAGGAGGGGTTCCTGCGCGCCTGGCAGGCGCGGGCTTCCCTGCGCGACCCGGGCGCCGAGCGCGGCTGGCTCCTCGCCATCGTCGCCAACGCCGCCCGCTCGCAGCGCCGCCGGCGGGTGGCGGCGCCGGTCGACGCCGAGCCTGTCGGCATCGCCGCCGGGCCGCCGCTCGACCCCTACGACGCGCTCGACCTCGCCGCCGACCTCGCCGCCGCCCTCCGCACCCTGGCCCCCGAGCACCGGGCGGTGATCGCCTACCGGATCGGGCTGGACTGCTCGGTGGAGGAGACGGCCTCGATCCTCGGGGTGGAGCCTGGAACCGTGAAGTCGCGTCTGCACCGGGCGCTGGCCGACCTGAGAGGACGATGGACGACCACGACGAGCTGAGCAGGCGGTTGCGCACCGAGCTGATCCGGGCGATGGAGCCGCTCACCCTCACGGCGTCGACCCGCGAGGGGATCCGGCGCGCGCTGCTGGAGACGTCTCGCCGCGGTGCCGCGCCCGCGAAGGCGCCCAGGCCGTCGCCCGGTGCGGGGTGGCCGGCCTGGCTCCAGGGGGTGGCGGGGGTCGCTCGGACGGCGCGGAGCCGGCGCACCTGGAGCGCCGCCGGCGCGGTCGCGATCGCGGCGGCGGCGCTGACCGCGGTCCTGGTGGTCCCGAGGGCCACCCAGCAGCCTCGGGCGACCCAGGGTGCCCCCGCCCCGCCCAAAGCGATGCTCCAGCTCCCCGGCGGTCGGTCTCCTGATCGGCCGACGCCCCTCCCCTCCCGCGCGGCGGCGGCCCCCGCCCTCCCCCGGCACCGCGCGCCCACGACGCAGGCACCCGCGTCGCCCCTCCCGGCGCGGGCGCCGCTCCCCAGCGCGGCCACCTGTTCCGCCGGGGCCGCCACGCCACACCTCGTGGCCCCCACCCGGCTCACGGTCGCCACCGGGCGTCCGACATCGATCGGGGTGGAGGCGGTCGGCGGCTGCCCGGGCCGCCGGACTCTCACGGCGACGGCCCTGGGGCCGCCGGGCCCGAACGCCGTGTCGTCGGCCCTGGCGGTGACCCGGGTGCGTGCCTCAGCGGCGATGGCGGCCCCCGCGGCGGGCTCGGCATTCCGGGTCCGGTGGATCGGGCGCGGGCGGTCGGGAGGTCCGCTCCCGCCCGCGGTCTATCGGGTCGTGCTCCGCCTCTCCGGCACCGACGCCACCGCCTCGGTGCGGGTGAGGGTCGACGCGGCCCCGTGACGGCGACTCGAACCCGGCGGCGGTGCCCGACAATGGGGCCATGGCGGCCGCCCTCACGCTGCTGACGGACTTCGGGACCAGCGACGGATACGCGGGCGCGCTGGTCGGCAGAGCGTGGCGGGCGTCCCCAGGCCTCCAGGTCGTGACGCTCACCCACGACGTCCCCCTGGGGAACGTTCCAGCGGGCGCCTACTGGCTGGCGGCGACGGTGCCGGCCTTCCCCCCCGGCACCGTCCACTGCGCCATCGTCGGCCCGCGGGCGGGCTCCGATCGACCCCTGGTCGCGGCGGAGGTGGATCGCCAGCTGCTGGTGGCGCCCGACAACGGGCTCCTCTGCCACGCATGGCTGCGGGGCACCCAGCGGCGGGCGGTGCGCATCGACACGGCGCGGCTGCGGATGCCGCCGAGGCCCGGCGGCCCACCGGGCCTCGACCTGATCGTCCCGATCGGCGCCCGCCTGGCGGGCGGCGAGCTCCGCTTGGAGGACCTCGGGCCGCAGGTGGCGGCCCCGATGGCGCTGCCGGGGGTGGGCGACCGTGGCGACGCCCTCGGGACCGACGCCCGCGTCCTCGTCGTCGACCACTGCGGCAGCGCCGTCCTCAGCGTCACCCGGACGCCCTGGTACGACCCGGTCCCGGTCGCCGCCACCCTGGAGGACGGGCGCCGCATCGAGTGCCTCGCCCAAAGCCATGCGGCCATCCCGCGCGGGTTCGCCCTGGTGTGGAACGCTGCCGACCATCTGGAGATCGCCGGCAACGGGGTGAGCGCCGCTGCCGCCCTCGGCCTTCGGGTCGGCGACCCGGTCAGGGTGGACTGGGCGGCCTCGGAGGGACGGTCCGAGCCGGACGTGCGGCGATGGGTGGCAGCCTCCCTGGGCGCTCGGCGCTGAGCCCGGCGGCCGTCCCACCGGTCGCCCTCGGCGCGGACCAGGTCGGCCGCCTCGACCGGGCGGCCGAGACCCTGGGGCTCGCGACCGAGACCCTGATGGCGCTCGCGGGGTTCCAGTGCGCCCGGCTCGCCCTCCGGCTGGTCGCCGAGGTGGACGGCGAACCGGGCGCCGGAACGGTCGTGGTCCTGGCGGGGCGGGGGAACAACGGCGGGGACGCCCTGGTGGCCGCACGCCACCTCGCCCAGTGGGGCGTCGTCGTACGCCTGGTCGTCATCGGTGACCCCGCCCGGCTCGGCCCCGCCGCCGGACGCCAGCTGGAGGCCGCCGAGCGGCTGCAGCTCCATCCCCGGGTCGCGTCCACGGCCGCCGCCGCGCGGCTGGCGGTGGCGGGTGCGGCGGCGGGCGCCGCGCTGGCGGTCGACGGGCTCCTCGGCACCGGGGGGCGCGGCGACCCCCGGGAGCCCGTGGCGACCGCCATCCGCCACCTCAACCAGGCTCGCCTCGCACGGGTCCTGAGCATCGACGTGCCCAGCGGGCTCGACGCCACCTCCGGACTCCCCGGGGATCCCTGCGTCGCCGCCACCGACACCGCGATGCTGGGGGTGGCGAAGCGGGGCTGCCTGGCGCCGGCGGCCGGCCCCGTCACCGGCACCTGCTGGCTTGCCGACATCGGTCTTCCGACCGCCGCCTTCACGGCGGTCGGGCTCCTCGCACCGGTGCTGGGCGACGGGGAGTGGGCCCGGGTGGACCGGGGCTGACCGCCCGCCGCTCGGCCCCGGATCCGGCCCGCGGTTGCATCGCGCGCTCGGTCTGCGTATGCTGCGCCCGAGCTCGCGTGCCACCGCACGCTCCGTCATGAACACCGTCCTAGCACCGCCCGAGATCGCCGCGAGCACGCTGGAGGCGCTCGTCCGCCAGCATGTCGACACCCTGGTCACCTATGCCACCCATCTGGTTGGGGATCCCCAGGAGGCGATCGACTACGTCGCGGCGGGCGTGCACCAGGCTCGGCGCTTCCCGCCCTCCAGCCTGGAGCGAGAGGGTGCCGCCGTCCTGTTCCGCGCGGTGACGCGGGCCTGCCGGCAGCGGCAGCGGTTCCCGCCCGAGCCCCGCGGGCTCGCCAAGCTCTTCCGCAAGCCGGTCCCCCTGCTCAGCCTGGGCGCGGACGTGGCCTCGGCGGCGCGGGTGAACACCGTCAAGCGCGCCCTGATGGCCACCGCGGTCGACCGCCGTGCCGCCCTGCTCCTCCGCGACCTCGCCGGGCTCGACTACCGCGGCGTCGGGATCGCCCTCGAGTGCTCGCCGGAGACCGCGGCCCGGCTGGTGGCCGCCGCCCGGCGCGAGTTCGGCGGGATCTACCGGGACATCTCGTTCTGATGGCCGTCAAGTGCAGCCTGCTGACGCTGAGCTGCGCGCTCGACGGCGAGCTGCCGACCACCAGCCAGGCCGAGCTCGAGAGCCACCTGGTGAGCTGCGAGCGGTGCAAGATCGGGCTCCAGTACCTGCGCGAGGAGACCGAGCGGATCGCCAACCTCCCCCGCATCCACCTGCCCCACGGCACCATCGATGCCCTCCTCCAGCGCACCCGGGTGGTGGAGCCCGCCCTCGCGGCCCGTCCCGGCGGTGCGGCCCACCCGACCGCCCCGGCGGAGCCCGATCCGACCGTCGCCGCGCTCGCCGACACGGCCCTGGCCGACCCCCCGGCGGCCGGGGCGCCCGACCCCGCGACCGGGCGCGAACCCGACGCCCCCGAGGCGGCCTCCCCGTTCAACGTCGAGGTCCGAGGGCACCCGTCCCAGCCGCCACGGCACGCCGACGTCGCGGCCGCGGAGCCGGACGCCGGCCAGGGGGGGGCGGCAGCGGCGGAACCGTCCGACGGGGCGGTCAAGGACGCCGCGGCGGAGGCGCCGGGAGCCGGGGTCCCGGGCGTCGCGCAGACCGCCGGCCCGATGGCTCCCACACCCCCGCCGCCGCCGTCGGCCGAGCACCGCAGGGGCGCGCCGCCCGCGCGGGGCGACGGACCGCCCGCATCACGGCGGGCCCAGCTCCCATCGGAGCCGGCCCGGCCGCCGGCGGCGCCCGCTCCCGCGGGCGGCCCCGTCACCGATCGTCCAGCGGCTCCGAGCGCAGACGATCAGGTGGCCGCGGAGACGGCGGCGGCCGCCGAGCCGTCGGAACGCGCCGGCCCCCCCCCGCAGCGACCCGGTCGTCGCACCTCGCCCGCCTCCGCACCCCGGCGGGCACCGCGCTCGAGGCCAGCCGTTCTGGACCGCACCGCGGCGCGGATCGCGGCGACCGCGGCGGTGGCGCTGGCGGTGGTCCTGCTGGGCCTCCACCTCGCCCAGCCCGCGCCGCACCGGGCCGCCACCGGCCCCAGCGCGACGCCGACGCCGGCGCATCCCCGGGCGACCGCTCCGGCCTCCTCCCCGACCGCGGTCCCCTCCCCGACGGCGGCCAGCTCCCCCACGTCGGTGCCGTCGCCCACGGTCCCGGCCGGCACCGGCGCGCTCCCGGCCCTCACCGGCACGACCACCCTGGGTGGCAGCGCGTTCGGGTACACGGTGCAGACGGCTCGGTACGGCCAGCACCCAGACGGCCTGTGGGTGGTCTTCCAGCTCGTCGGCGGCCGCGGCGCCCCCCGGGCGACGGTGGGATTCGCCGGCGCGACCACCCTCGACGTCGAGCTCCAGGGCGTCCGACCCGGAACCGCCGTGCCGGCGCCCCAGCCGGGCCTGGTGGTGACGCGCGTGGACGCCGGCGGCACCGCCGCGACCGCCCTGTACACCCTCCACCTGACCCGCGCGGTGCAGGTGAGCTCCTCGTACCTCCCCGGCAGCCTCGCCGGGCCCAGCGGCGAGCGACTGATCCTGATCCTCCACTGACCGCGGCCGGATCCCGGTCGGACCCCGGTCCCGTGGGCGCTCGGCGCCCGGTCAGTTGGGGCTCTGGCGGGGTGGCCGGAGCCCGGTCAGGACCGGTGGTGCCAGCTGGTGCTCCAGCAGCGTCCGCTCCCGCCGCAGCAGGCGCAGCGCCTCGCGGAGCCGTTCCACCGTGCTGGCGGCCTCCAGGAGCCGCTGCTTGGCCGGCAGTTCGACGGCGAGGGTGGCCGCGATGAGGTACGAGAGGAGCTCGGGGTCCTCGGGCAGGGCGGCGGCCGAGGTGTCCGGGCGGTCCGCCAGCTGGCGGAGGATGCCGGCGTAGGCGCCGAAGCTGCGCAGGGCGGTCTGGGCCAGCGATCGGGCCTCGGCCTCGTCCTCCACCCGATCGGGAAGGTAGGCGATCTCGGCCACCGGGTACGGACGGCGGCGGCCGGCGTGGACCACCTGGAAGCGGGCCGTGCCGGCCACCTGGAGGGTGACGGCACCGGTGGGGAGCCGCTCCACCTTCTCGATCCGGGCCAGGGTGCCGACCGCGTGCGGTTCGGCCTCGCCGCCCACCTCGGAGCCGCGCCGGATCGCGATCACCCCGAAGCTGGTGCGAGTCGCCTCGCAGTCACGCAGCATGGCGCGGTAGCGCGGCTCGAAGACGTGGAGCTCCAGCGGCATGTGGGGGAAGAGCACCACATGGAGCGGGAACAGGGCGATCTCGGGCATCGCGGGAGAGTATGCACCCGGGACCGCGGCCGGCCGACGGCCGAGGCCGGGCTTCGCCGCCGTGGTCAGATCCGCTCCAGGGGGACGATGCCGAGCAGCTGGAGGGTCCGGGCCAGGGTCAGTCGGGCGGCGTCGGCGAGACCGCGGCGGAAGGCTCGCACCGCCAGGTCCTCGATCCGGTAGATGCGCTCGGTGTGCTCGTAGAAGTCGTTGAAGGCGCTGGCCAGCTGGAACGCGTAGGTCGCCAGCAGGGCGGGGGCGAGCGACGACGCGGCCTCCGTCACCACCAGCGGGAGCCGGTCGATGCACGCGACCAGGTCGCGCTCCGGTCCCTCCAGCCGGTGGGGGGCACGTTCGGGCAGGGGCGCCGGCTCGACCCGGGCGAGGATCCCGCAGGCTCGGGCGTGAGCGTACTGGAGGTAGACGCCGGTGTCCCCGGTGGTGCGCAGCGCCTCGTCGAAATCGAAGGTGATGATGGCCCCGAGGCTGAATCGGAGCAGGTAGTAGCGGATCGCCGCCGCCGCCAGCTGGTCCGCGACGCGGCCGTCCCTCGACTTCTCGCGCACCCGCCGGACGGCCTCGTCGACGAGGGCGTCGGCATGCACGTCCAGCCCCTGGCGACCGCTCATCGGATACATCGAGCGACCGTCGTCGGTGGCGAACCCGAGGCTGCGGGCGGCCGCCGGCGACAGGGAGACCACCTCGTAGGCGAGGTGGTGCAGGGCCGCCGCCTGGGCCGGGTACCCGAGCCGGCGGAGCGCTTCTCGCACCACCAGCTGGGGAGCCGACTGGCGCTGGTCGATGACGTTGACGACCCGGTCGGCGTGGCCGTACCGGGCCGACGGCAGCTCGTCGGCGGAGGCGGTGGCGCTGCTGGTGGCGGGGCCGCCGGGCGCCCACGCCAGGTAGTGGAAGTCCCGGTCGAGCAGCCCGAACTTCCACAGGTGGTAGGCGATGTCCTTGGCGGTGTAGGTGGCGACCCCATCGCTCTTGACCAGGACCTTGGCCGACGCCGCCCCGCCCGCGGCGGGCGCCTCGGGGTCGTCCGCCGCCGCCGAACCCTCCGGTGGCAGCACCCAGCAGCCCGCGAGCGGGCCCTCGCTCGGATGGTCGAGGATCCCCTCGGCCTGCATCGCGGCCAGGGCGCGACTCCAGAAGCCCAGCTCGAGGATGTCGGACTCCCAGGTGAGCAGGTCGTAGCCGATCCCCAGTCGGGCCATGGTGGCGAGGTTGGCGCGGACGATCCGCGAGGTGATGGCGCGGGCCTCGGCGGCGATCGGCTGCTCGCGCGCCTCGATCGCGCGCAGGGTGCTGCGACGTTCCTCGAGCAGACCCGGCTCGAGCTCGTAGCGCCGGCAGATCTCGACGTACACCCGCGACCCGTAGCGATCGAAGGGCTCGTCCGGCGCCTGGATCAGCCCCAGCACCCGCAGCCCGACCACCACGTCCGCGACCTGCACGCCGGTGTCGTCGATGTAGTTCTCCACCTCCACCGGCACCCCGCGGGCACGGAGGATGCGGACCACGGTGTCGCCGATGCAGGCATTGCGAAGGTGGCCGACGTGGGCCGCCTTGTTGGGATTGACCTGGGTGTGCTCGACGATGGTCTTGCGGCTGCGCTCCTCCCTGCTGGCCAGGAGGCGATCCGCCAGCGGAGCCAGCGCCTCCCGGATCACGGCCGGGGCGTAGGTCGCATCGTCGAATCGGAGGTTCACATACCCGGGGCCGCTGACGGTGACCTCGCCGACGTGCTCGAGCCCGGCCGCGCGCACCGCAGCGGCCAGGTCGGCCGCGATCTGCTGCGGCGGCCGGCGCAGGCGGCCGGCCAGCCGCTGGGCGAGCGGCGAGGAGAGGTCGCCATGGCTGGGTTGACCCGACCGCTCCACGCCCGGGTCCAGGTCGGCGGGCGCCCCCAGCGCGGTGGCCGCCTGCTGCAGGGCACGGGCGAACGCCGACGCCAGATCGGGCATGGTCGGCGATCGTAGCAAACGCCCCGCCGCCCCCCGACCCCGCCGCGGTGGCCGCCGACGTTGGCAACCGCGCGCGCGGCCTCTTAGACTGGCGGCGTGCCGATCGCCCGGTCCGATCGATTGCCGGCGGAGTTCGCGGGTCACCCCATCGCCCTGCTCGTCCGGGTCGGAGCCGAGGCCCGCCGCCGGCTCGCCGGCCGGCTCGCGGAGCACGGTGCGGCCCTTCCCCTCTACGCGATCCTGGCCTGGCTCGACCACAACGGGCCGCGCTGCCAGCGCGAGCTGGGCGACGCCCTGGGGCTGGACCCCGGCGACGTGGTCCGGCTGCTCGACCAGCTGGAGAACGCCACCCTGGTCCGACGCGACCCCGACCTCACCGACCGCCGCCGCCACCGGCTCACCCTGACTGCGGCGGGGCGGACCGAGCGGGACCGCTGCCAGCAGGCGATGGTCGCGCTGGAGGTTGAGTGGCTCGCCCCCCTCAGCCCCGCCGAGCGCGAGCTGCTGGCGGGGCTCCTGACCCGGCTCGGCGAGCCGGCCGCGGACGCCCCCCCCCGGGGGGCCCCGCCCGGCCCACGCGCGCTGCCCGAGCCGGAGGTGGCCGCGTCCGCCTGAGCCCAGGCGGGGGCCCGGGCCGGCTCGCGGCCGATCATCGCCGACCGGGGGCGCGGCTGCGACTCGGATGGGCGCGTCGCTGGTCCCGATCCTCTTCGTCCGAGACCACCGCCCGCGGCGTCCACGTTCGACGCAGCCTCCATCGCGCCGTTGGGAGCCCGGAGCACGGACCCGCGATCGTGCGGCCGGCGGGGCGGCATGCGGGGCCGGGAGCGGGCCGGGCGTCGGCCCCGTCCCCGCCGAGCGGGTGCCGATCGGGCGGCCCGCCGACCGGACCCGGAGCGCGCGCGGCGCCCAGCACCTGGTCGGCGTTGCCGTGCGGGAGGCGCGCGCCCACCCCCGGGGGACGGCCGGAACCGGTCGCACGACGCCAACCGGAGCCGAGCCCAGCTCGTCGCGGGCAAGCCCTCCCCGCACCGAGCGGGCGGCGCGGTGCGGGGAGGGCATCGGCGTGCCGGAGGTCCCTTCCGCCGGCTATACTATTCGCAAATGCGTACGGTCGGCCGAGCTGAGAGTGGCCGGCCGGGATGCACGACCCCTCCCATGCTGTCCCTCACCCCGACCCCGATCGTCCGCGGTCCCCGCATGACCGGCCGGCTCCGCGCCGTCCTGGGCGGGCGCCCCGGCACCAGGTGGCGGCGGCCGGAGGCGTCCGACCGGCGGCTCAACCCGTACGCGGCTCGGGCCCAGATGCCCGACCCTGGCCCACGTGCGCTGACCGCGGCGCACGTGTGACCTCCTGCTGACGCCCTCCGCCTCCTCCGCGTCGCAGACCACCGCCTGACCATCGGCTGAGCCATCCCGGCCCCGGCCAGACGGCCGGGGAGCTCACACCGCCGCAGGGTCCCCCGGTCCGGGCGGTCCGTCGCCGCCCGGAGCCCCACCTCACCCTCGGCTCGCGCGCGCCCGGCCGCTCCCCAGTTCCCTGCCGACCTCGCGCGGCCCGCGCCGAGCGAGCCACCGCCATCCACCCAAGGTCCCCCATGAGCACCCCCGTCGCACCCCCCACCACCGACCGCGCCGCCGAGCGGCGGCGGGCTGAGGCGTGGCGCCGTCAGCCCGCCGCCACGCCCGGTCGCGCGCACCTCGGGCTGGTCGGGCTGATCGCAGCGGTCGCCGTGGAGTGGGCGGGGGCGACCGCGATCCTGCCCATCCTGCCCCTCCTCCTGCGCCATCGCGGGGTGCCGGTGGCGCTGGTGGGAGTGGTCATGGCGGCGTTCCTGGGCGCCGGCTTCCTGGCCCAGTACCCACTCGGGCGGCTCGCCGACCGGATCGGGAGACGACGGCTGCTCCAGAGCAGCCTGTGGTGCTACGCGCTCGCCACCCTCGGCTTCGTCCTGGGCGGCCCGGTGGTGCTGGCGATCGTCTTCCGCGCGCTGCAGGGAGCGGCCGCGGGCGGCGCTGACGTCGCCGCCCAGGCGCTGGTGGTGGACCTCGTCCCGGCCCGCCGCCACGGGCGCGCCTACGCGATGCTCGCGGGCGCCCAGATGGGCGGCATGGTGGTCGGCCCGATCGCCGGGAGCCTGCTCGCGGGGATCTCGGTGAACCTGGTGTTCTTCGTGGGCGCGGGGGCGGCGGCGGCGGCGTCCCTGGTCCTGCGACGGGCTCTGCCCGCAGCCCGGCGGCAGCCGCGGGCGGAGGTGGCCGCGGCCTGGTCTCCCGACTGGCGGATCCTGCGCGGGGTGCTGGCCATCAGCGCCGCCGGCGGCCTCCTCCTCGGCGTGTACGAGGCGGACTGGACGCTGCTGATGCACAGGCGGGGGGCCTCCGGCTGGGAGATCGGCGTCTCGTTCGCCCTCTACGCCCTGCCGCTGGTCCTCCTCAGCTGGCCGGCCGGCTGGCTCGCCGACCACTGGGACCGCCGGTGGCTCAGCGGCACCGCCCTGGGCGCCGCCGCCGCCTGCGCCGCCCTGTATCCGCTGCTGCCCTCGGCGGCGCTCCTCATCGCCCTCAGCGCGGTGGAGGCGACCCTGTCGGCGGCCGGCTACCCCGCCACCCTCTCCCTGCTCGCCAGGGCGGTGGGGCCGGCCGCGGCGGGCCGGGGCCAGGGCCTCTACGCCAGCGTGCAGACCGGGACCGCGGCGCTGGGCGCGGCGATCGGCGGGGTGCTCTTCGGGGCCGGCGTCGCGGTGCCGTTCGTCGCCAGCGCCGTGCTGGCGCTGGCGACGGTGGCGGTGCTGCCCTGGCTGTGGCGCGGGACGGGCCCGGACCGGCGGCCAGCGACCATCGGCACCGGGTCGGGCAGCGCCGCCGTGCCCGGCGCCACCGGCGGGGACGCGGGGATGGGCACCGCCCGGTCGGAGCCGGCCCTCCGCCCGCCACGGCCCGACGGGCTCGGCCGCACCCGGGGCCAGGGCCGGCTCCGGCGGGGGCCGTGGGGGCTCCCCGCTCGACCCGACCTCCCGGCTACGCCGACGCCTCGACCATGACCGGGAAGGGGAGCGCGATCGGCTCGCCCGCCACCCGGCTGCGCTGCTCGGCGTCGAAGCGGCCGAGGCCGAGGTCGGCGACATCGACCAGGTCGGTCCGGCCGTGCAGCGCCAGGTCCGCCCCCACCCGGGCCACCGCCGGCCCCCACATCATGCCGTGGCCGCCCGGGGCGGCCACCGTGAGCCCTCCGATCGGCCGGCGGTCCCGGTCCAGCCCGGGGCCCAGGATCGGGAGGTGGTCCGCGGTGTAGTCGATGGTGGCGGCCCAGACCTTGCGCAGCTCGAGCCCCGAGGCCAGCGGAACCCAGCGGCCGACGCGCCGACGCATCCGGGCGAGGTAGCGCCAGTCGACCGCCGACGCCGGCCCCGGCGACTCGTCGGGGTTGCTCATCCCGAAGAGCAGCCCGCCCTCCTCCTCCCGCCAGTAGAGCCCCTTGGCCATGTCGTACACCATGGTCTGCGGCTCCTCCAGGAAGGCCGGGTGGGGGGCGGTCACGGCCACCTGGTGGCGCACCGCGCCAACCGGGATCCGCACCCCGCAGCGGCGACCCAGCTCCGCGATGGTGGGGCCGCCGGTGAGCAGCACCCGCGGGGTGGCGATGGTCCCCGCCGACGTGACCAGGCCCGTGACCCGGGTCGAGCCGCGGCGGGTCTCGGTGCGCAGACCGAGGCACAGGGTCCGCTCCAGCAGCCGCACCCCCGCACGCTGGAGGGCGAGGGAATAGCAGCGCACGTTGCGGACCGGGTCGATGCAGCCGTCGGCGGCACGGTAGGTGCCGCCGAGGTGGCCGGTGGTGGCCAGGAGCGGGGCCACCCGCTCCACCTGGGGCGGGTCCAGCCACTGCACGTCGAGGCCCTGGCTCTGCTGCTGGGCGGCCCGGGCCCGGCCCTCGCGGGCCTCGCGGGCCCTGGTGGCGAGGAGGAGGTACCCGAGCGGGCGGAAGCCGGAGTCGGTGCCGAGCCGGTCCGGCTGCGAGCGGTAGAAGTCGATCGACCAGCGACCGAGCGCGGCCGCCGCGGCGGTGCCAGCCTGGGCCCGCACGATGCCGGCAGCTCGGCTGCTCGCGCCCCCTCCCGCCAGGCCCTGCTCGACCACCACCGTGTCGGCGCCGTCGCCGGCGGCGAAGTGAGCGGCCCAGCCGCCGATGGTCCCGGCCCCCACCACCACCAGGTCGGCGGCCGCGGGGACGGTCACCGGCCGGGCTTCCCCGAACGGTCCCGCGCTCCCCGCGTCACCGCCGCACGCCCCGGCGCCAGCTTGCGGCCGCCCCAGCTGCTGACATAGAATCGCAAACGTTAGATAGCCGATCCGCAACTGTCAAGGGGCGACGATCGACCGTACCGCGACGGGCTGAAAGGTTTCGCCCGTCGGCCACGCGGGACCGCTCCCGTCATCGACGCCCCGGTCATCCGCGCACCGCGCGACCGATGCCACCGTGCGCGGGGCTGACCTGACCCACCCCTGACCGGGCGCGAGCCGACCACCCGAGCGGCTCCATCACGAGGGCCCGGCATGGTGAACTCGTACGACGCCATCGTCGTCGGCGGTGGGCACAACGGCCTGGTTGCGGCCGCCTACCTGGCCCGTTCGGGACGGCGCACGGTGGTGCTGGAGGCGCGCGCCAAGACCGGTGGCGCCGCCGACACCAGCGCCCCCTGGCCCGATCACCCCGACATCCACGTCACCACGTATTCGTACGTGATGAGCCTGATGCCGTCCACCATCATCCGCGACCTGGAGCTGGAGCGTCACGGCTACACGGTGTTCCCGATGGGGCCCTACTACCAGGCATGGCCCGACGGGCGCTCGCTCAAGCTCTACGCCGACGACGCCCGCCGCAACCACGAGGCGATCGCCCGCTTCTCCGCCGCCGACGCCGCCGCGATGCCGGGCTGGGACAGCTGGCTGGAGCGCCTGGCCAAGGTGATGGGCCCGTTGCTGATGAGCGTGCCGCCCACGCTGGGGTCGCGGCATCCGCTCGACCTGCGCGACCAGGCCCAGCTGGCCTGGCGGCTGCGCGGGCTCGACCCGCGGGCGGTCGGCGACCTCACCCGGCTGTTCACGATGAGCATCACCG
>Ga0307372_10008260_pt1 | contig 14672 bp, 14 predicted proteins | sample OX1MG_FD_202533 | JGI IMG/M metagenome (GOLD analysis project Ga0307372, IMG submission 202533) | Soil microbial communities from Risofladan, Vaasa, Finland - OX-1 | ecosystem: Environmental > Terrestrial > Soil > Coastal area > Acid sulfate soil | place: Finland: Risofladan, Vaasa | collected... | reverse complement strand
TTGAGTACCGCTACTTTGACCGGCATGTGGTTCCCTTGATTTCCAGGCCGCTTCCGGCAGTCGTCCGGCCTGCCCACGATGACGAAAAAACGGCCATAAGTCTAACGGATGCTGGCGGTGAAGACATTACCGCCGAGTCGGCGGCTGACCCACAAGAAACCACAACAATAATTTATTTATCTCATTGCATCCATCCGCCCCGGGCCGCCGTATGTATCTCTAGAAAGGTAGTTCCCTCTAACACAGTTTCAAGAAGTATCCACCCTGGGAGGAGAATCATGTCCCGAATCAAAACGCTGGCGGTATCCGCTGCCGCCCTCGCTACGCTGGTCAGCGTCGGCGCTTATGCATCCAGCCACCGTGAGGCGCCGTTTGTCGCGGCACACCCGACGGTTGATGGTACTGATTTCTACATGTTCAAGGATTACTCGAACGGTGCGAGCTCGCCCGACAACGTGGTGATGGTCGCCAATTATGATCCGTTGCGGGATGCCTACGGTGGCCCCAACTACTTCTCCCTGAATCCGCGCGCGCTGTATGAAATTGAAGTCGACAACGACGGCAGTGGCAACGAAAATCTGACTTTCCAGTTCCACTTTACCAACACCCACAAAGGTGTGGCACTGGACACCGGCGGCCCCAATAAAGTCGCCATTCCGCTGCTCAACTTTGGCCCAACCACCGTTGGCGACAATTCCAATTTGAATGAGACCCAAACCTATACGGTCGATCTCGTCACCGGAGATCGTCGTATGGGCACGGTGCAAAAAGTGGCCAATGCTGCGGACGGCTCGACCACCTTCACCAAGCCCATCGACAATATCGGCCAAGTCGATCCCGGATTATCCGGCCTACGCCGCACAGTACGTCTACAGCATCAACATTCCGGGTTGTTCCGCACCAGGCAAGATGTTCGCCGGCCAACGCAAGGACGCCTTTGTCGTCAATCTGGGTGAGGTTTCCGATCTGGTCAACTTCACGCCCATTTCCTCCGATCAGAACGGCTCACCTAGCGGTGCAACCATTACCATCGGCGACAAGAACGTCACCAGCATTGAGCTATCGGTGCCGGCCCAGTGCCTGACCGCCGACCAAACCCCGTCCGCTTCGACAAAGGACCCGGTAATCGGGGGCTGGACCACCGCCAGCCTGCGTCAGGCGCGCGTGCTCAATCCACAACCGGACGGCCCGACGCATGACAGCACGCATACCGGACCGTCGGTGTTCGGTGGTGCCTGGACCCAGCAGTCGCGTCTTGGCAATCTACTGGTCAACGAGCTGGTCATCGGTCTGCCGGACAAAGACAAATTCAATGGCAGTGAGCCGGTCAACGATGCAGCGAACTTCGCCCCCTATGTGTTGTATCCGACTCTACCGAAGTTGCTCAATATCCTGTTCACTACCAACGCCAAGGTTCCACCGACACCACGTAACGACCTGGTTGAAGCATTTCTGACCGGCGTGCCGGGAGTCAATAGCTTCGCACTCGATGCGGATGCCGTTGCCAAACCCGCGCTGGCTGAGATGGAGCATCTCAACGTTGCGATTCCGGCGACTGCGGCTGCGTCACAGAATCCGCTAGGTGCATTGCAGTGCATTGATCCGACTTCCGGTGCGGTCAATACGTCCCTGCTGAATTGTGATCCGGCCGGCTTCCCCAACGGTCGTCGCCCCGGTGACGACGTCGTCGACATCGAGCTGCGCGTCGCCATGGGCGCACTGTTGGGGACCCAGGATCCCAACTACAACGTCACCACCAAGACGCATCCGGCCTACACAGACTTTGCGTCGCTCACGGCCGCTCAGGTCAGCACTACATTCCCGTATCTGAAGGATCCGATCCCGGGCTCACCCAACGGCACGCTGGGTACCAACGGCAACGGCAAGCCTGCAGACACTCAATAGGGGGAGATCATGAAAGCCATGAAAATCCTGCCATTGCTTGCCGCCGGCTTGTTACTGGCTGCTTGCGGCAGCAACAACGCAACAACAGCGGCACGCCTCCGCCGGCACAGCAGTCAGTGACTCTGAACACGTTGGTGCATAACGCGTTCAGTAACACGAGTGATACTACGGAGCCGACGCCTATCAACAACCTCAAGATCGACACCACGCCGGGAAATTCTGCCGCTTATAACGATCTGCTCAAACCTGCGAGTTGACGATATAAGCAATTGAACCGACTGCCCCCGCGCGTCCTGATCGACGCGCGGGGGTTTCTTTTTGAGGCCCGTGAAACCGGCAGCCCAGGTGGATTGGCTAAACAGAATTCGTCTTTCATGTCGGTGTCCGTTCGGAAATTATTGAGCCGGCACGGAAATACCAACCCGTCTGACTATCCTGTCGCCTTGCGAGTTGGCGTGTTGACAGCGACTGGCGTAGCGGTTCAATAACCAGACAATGCCCTGGTCTATTGAATCAATAACCCAAGGCCATTTGTCAGCAAGAGCACTGCAACTGCTTCAGTTAATGGCCAGTCAATTTGCTCGTACCGCAATGTTGCGGGTTTGCTCGTAGCGGATGACGACTGAGTTCAGCGGCGGGTCAAACGCCACCTGCACGTCTTGTTGAGGAGCATTTTTCAAGCTACTCCCATCGTTTTTTTCGGCATGCGCGTCGACCACCAAATACAGGCTCCCAACGCCAACTGCAACGGCAGGCGAATAGTGAGCGCCCAATACGGAATCTCAGGGAACTGACTCGCGTGCTGCCACATATAAATGTTCGCTGGCGTCACAGTGACAGTCAATAGAATAAGCCCCCAGCCCGCCGCACTTCGAGTACGCGCAAACAACAGCCCGATGGCCCCAAGTAATTCAAATACGCCACTGATTAGCACCAGAGATCGATGTTCGGGTAGCCGAGGCGGAACGATTTTCATTTCGAGGCCGGTGAAGGCGAAATGCGCAATACCACCAATAAAAAACCACAAAAAAACGAAGCTAAGGCCTAGTGTTTTCACTAACCGAGCGTTCCCGAAACCCGTTGGCATTGGGCACCTACAAACGTCAAGTGATTCTCACCGCCATCAGCAGCAAAAGCCACTGGCGGCTGTCCAAGACGCTGGCGACCCACAGCGGGATGACCAACGACGGGTTGAAGCAACAGGGATTGATCAGCTTTCGCGACCTTTGGATAAAGGCGCAAGGCTACGTCTGACTCCCGTGTGCGTCCGTGTCCTGAACCGCCCGGTGTGGACCCGCATGTCGGGTGGTGTGGGGAGGGCTGATTAAACGTCAGCCCTTACCCGATTAGCTCTCGGCATTCCCATCTTCCCCAGCCTGCGACTGCTTGTGCAATTTTGAACTTGAATGATATGGGACTTTTCCTGAAGGGACATGCTTTGAGGCTGCTTCTAAATGGACATCTTGGTCATCAAAGAAGATGTGTGGCCGAAATGCTTTTAACACCTTGGTTTTTTCAACTCCCCCTAGAAAGAAAGCTTCGTCTACGTACACCCCCCAGTGCCGCAATGTCTTCACCACACGCATCTCCGCCGGGCTGCTACGTGCTGTGACGAGAGCAACGCGGACAGGCGAAAACTCAACCATGCCAGGCAGCCGATCCTGAAGCCTACTGAGTTTGACTAGCAAAGATGCATACGGCCCTTCGCCCAGCGGCTTGTCTTGTTCAAGGTCTTCGACTTTTTGAAATTCCTCGAGCCCTTTAGTCTTGAAAACCAACTCGCTGTCTTCGGCGAACAATACTGCGTCACCATCAAAAGCTATGCGCACCTGATCTGTAGCCATCTGGCTGGGATCAACCGGAGGCGCTGTAAGAACTGCCCCGGCACAAGTACGAGAATCAATAACCCGCTGTACGTCTTTGACATTTGTGCTTAAGAACAAATCTACGTCGAACGCTTCCAGATAATCAACAACCGCTTCGCCTGCAGTGAACGCAAACCTAGTAACCCCAAGTTTCTGCTTCCTGATACTGGTCAGAACCCTCAGTCCAGTTTCTGGGCTGTTTCTGGACATAACCACAACTTCAACTAGCGGCGGCTCACCATCGGCTTGATATTTGTTCAGATTTAGAAGCGCTTCGACGAGCGGATAACCAGTCCCGGGAGAAAGCTCTTCATTTTCTTTCTCCAGCATGGCCTTACGGTAATTCGTCATCGCGTTTTCGCGATCCGTCTCAAACTGTTGACGAAAAAGCGCATCTTCCGCGCTCAAATCGAATAGCGCCGTTGCAGAAATTCCTACTACCAATGTTTTCGAAAGATCAAGTGGCACGAACCTTCTCCCTCGAGAGCTAGCGCCAGCTAGACGTCAAAAACATCGTCTAATCTCGAATGCTGCGGCATGGTAAATCTGGTCTGCGTGATGTTGCATTCTGATTATGCTCGATATCGTTTCGCCATCAGGTCGCTCCAGTATCAGAAAAACCGCCATCTTCAAAACCTCCCTGTCTGCTGAACCAAGCGCAGCAACAGCTACGCGTCAGGCATTACAGTTTGCGGATCAAGGAGACTTACGTCCACTGGATTAAACGCTTTATTGTTCTGATTATAGGCCGCGATGCTGCGGGTGGAAGTTGCCGGTACAGGAACGATTGAAATGCCGAAGCTGTAGACCACTCCTCACCGCAAATACACTTGCCGCACATGCCGGCCTCTACCATCTCCCTACTCAAGATCTTCGGCTACCGTCGCCAGCGCCTCCGCCAACAGTGCGGCAGCAACTCAGATCGACAGCTTGTAGCCGCTGCTGATGACGGCGCTGTAGCACAGCAGCAAGCCGACCAGGGTGATCACCGCGGCGCTGCCGATGGGGAGCAGACGTGCCCACAATCCCTCGCCATTGGCCTTTGGGAATAGCTTGCGGGCGTAGAGAAAAACAAGCCCGACGCAGGTTAGCGTCAGCGCCAGACCGATACTGAATATCAGCACCAGGATTAGGCCAAAAGCGGTCTTGTGCAGCGCTACCGCTGCCAGCAACAGCACCATCGCCGACGGACAGGGAATCAGCCCGCCCGAAACGCCCAGCGCCAGCAGCCGGGACCAGGTGATGCCATCGTCGCCAGCGCCGAGCGGCAGATGTGTGTGCATGGTGCCGCCGTGGGAATGAATCAGGCCGTCGTGGTCGTGGTCGTGCGAGTGGTGCGCGTGCGCCACAAATGGTGCCGGGGTTGCCAGCAGCGGGCTGGCCACTGCCTTCAATGGGCCACCGGCCCATACCAGATTTTGAGGCGCAGGTGCGTGAACGTGTTCGTGCCCATGTTCGTGCGGGTGTTCATGGCTTTTTTTGCCGATACCGATCAGTCGCCGGATCAACAGGGCCAGGCCGATGCCGACCACCAGCAACCCGGAAATCAGGCTGAGGATCGGAAACAGTCGCTTCGGCACCACGAAGCGCGAGGCGAACAGGGTGGCAAATCCCAGCAGGAATACGCCCAGCGTGTGGGTGATGGTGACGGTCAGGCCGAGAAAGGCGGCATGGCGTGGCGTGCCGCGTGAACCGATCAGGTAGGCCCTGACCACGGTCTTGCCGTGCCCTGGTGAGAATGCGTGTAGCGCGCCCAGCACCAGTGCAGCCAGCAGCGCCAGCAGCATGATGTGGGTGGGTGCATGTGGCCCGGAGATCGCGTCCACCAGTCGCTTGGTCTGACGTGCCAGCCAGGTGTTGCCCAGGCCCAGCGCCGCCATCACGCCGTTACCGGTGATCGAGCCGGTAGTGACGCCGCTATCGCCGCCAGCACCGGCAGTAACTGTTTGCGCGCCGTTCTCGGTGCCGGGACGTAGCGCCAGCGCCTTGGCGCCCGCCGGCAGCGCTCCATGTACGAAGGCGAGGTGGATCGTCCGCTCGTCCAGTGGCCCGCCGGGCGGCAACACCTTGGGATTGATCGACAGGCCTTCGGTCAGCGAATTGCTGTAGGCGTTGGTATCGAAGACCGCAATGTTTTGGGCCACCTGCACCCGGATCTCGTGCCAGCCAATGTTTCCGGAGTAAGTCTGATTGGCGAACTTCAGATGCAGTGGCGATGCCGTGACCGATGCCGGCAGCGCAGCGACATAGTCTGCATCCAACCGCAACGAAAAGCCCGCAGCCTCTTTCGGTAACGAACTGGTCCAGCTCTTAAGTTTCAGTTCCAGCGGTTTGCCGTCGGCGCTCAGCTTGAGTTGCTGAGCGAGCCCCGGCGCCAGTTTGCGGATATAGGCATCACGCTCGGCCTGGGTGGTGACGCCGTCGTCGTTGGCGTCGGCGCGGTGCAGTTCGCGCAGCGCCGGTAGCTGGCCGAACACGACCACATAGTGCAGCTTGACCTGTTGGTTGCCCAGTTGCAGCCCACAGAACTGGTTGACGGTGAAATCGCCCAGCAGGCTGGCGACGGTGTCGGCATGCACAGGCAACGCCGCGATGATGGCCAGCAGCAAGGAGAACGACCCAAGGCATAGTGATTTCAGTGTCAGCATGGCAGCTATGTTAGGGGTTATGGCAGCGCCCGGATGCAGCCGCACCCAGGCTCAGTGCAGATGCGTATGCGAGCGGCACACGCCATCGTCGTGTTTACTATGTGTGTGTTGATGGAAATGCAGGCCGTTGTACTGTAGTTGTTGGTCTCGCTGGTCATAGCGCTCCTGTACCCGGGCTAGTTTCCAGTACGACACCGATAGGATCCAGGCCAGCAAGAACAGGCTGACGATGATGTAGCCGATGGTGCCGAAATCGAGCGCGTCGATGAAGTCGAAGAGCGTGCCGTGCAGCTTGAGCAGGCTGCCCAGCACCTGCAGCAGCTCGATGCTGCCGATCACCAGCGCCACCGCGACCGACAGGCTGGTGGTCGTGATGTTGTAAAAAATATGGGTATCCGGATTTGACTGTTGGAATGTTCAATTCAGTCAATGTAATGTTCATTTCAAATACCGGATTCTGATGTTGCTTTGCGGGGCGTATCTGCTAAAGTAAATACCGGACTCTGATGTGTGAAGTGCCCATGACCGATATACTTCAGTTGCCCAGTCTCAAGCCGTTATTGGTCATCGATGAAGGGGATAACTACCGCATTGAGGCCGAGGGTCTTGTCGTACCGACCTGCTGCACCGCATGTCGCAGCGAACGGCTCCATGGGCACGGCACCCAGATCCAATCCTATCGCGACATGCCCCAACACGGGGAAACCGTGCAGATCGAAGTGCATCGCCGGCGTTTCCGCTGCCAAGATTGCGGCAAAACCCTGTTCGATCCCATTGCCGGTCTCGACGGCAAGCGGCTGGCGACGCGGCGGCTGGTGAGCTACATCCACACGCACGCCTTCAAACAAACCTTTGCGTTCCTGGCCCGGCAGGTCGCCATGGACGAGAAGACCATTCGTCAGATCTTCACAGACCATGTGGTTGACCTCGAATCCAGTATCCGCTTTGTCACGCCTCGCTGGCTGGGTATCGACGAGCTGAAGATCATCGGCGCCTACCGGGCCATCATCACCAACATCAAGCGCCGCACCGTCTTCGACCTGTTGGAGAGTCGTAGCAAGGCCGACCTGCTGCCGTACTTCAGAGCGTTGCGCGACAAAGACGGCATTGAATGGGTGACGATGGACATGTACCACGTCTATCGTCAGGTGGTGCATGCGACACTGCCGCAGGCCCGCATCATCGTGGACAAGTTCCACATCCAGCGGATGGCCAATAATCTGCTGGAGACGATGCGCAAGCGTTTCCGCAAGACGCTGAGCCAGCGTCAGCGGTTGAAACTCAAGGACGAGCGCTTCCTGTTGCTCAAGCGACAACGCGATTTGTCACCGGAGGCGATGCAGCGCATGCAGGCATGGTTCCGACAGTTCCCGCTACTGGGAGAAGCCCATGTGCTCAAGGAAGGATACCTGTCTGTGTGGGATCACGACACCCGGCCGGCGGCGGAAGCGGCCTACACCACCTGGCTCAAAAAAGTGCCTTCGGAGCTATACGCCGACTTCCACGAACTGACCACGGCCATGAGCAACTGGTACGAAGAGATCTTCAACTACTTCGAGCATCCCATCACCAATGCCTATACTGAATCGGTCAACAATCTGGCGAAGGGTATGAACAGAATGGGACGTGGTTACAGCTTCGAGGTAATCCGGGCGCGGATGCTTTATGACGCCAAGTCGCGCAAGGCGGGGACGGTCGTTGCCCGAGAAATTAAACCAGAACGCGACCAAGTGCCTTGCTACGATGGCCTTCCGGAAGATGTCTCAGGTTTCATGACGTACAAGTCACTTAGCCTTCCGCAGCGCACTGTTGAGCGCGTGGTCGAATATGGGCCTCACATTCCGACGTTGACGCGATTATTGGAGGAAGGGTACTTCGAGTAGGAGAGAAATCAACGATCAGCTGCGTGACACACCCCCTGTAACCGAGGGATCGTAGGGTGGTGGTGATTGAGACTCGGAGTGATATGTGTTAATACGCCCCAAGGATCGCAGTGAATGCTTCATCCGAACATTAAGACGGTTGACAGCACCAGAAAATCGTTGGGAAGCGACAGCAATTCGACAAGGAGAAATGCATGATGGTAAATCAAACTTGGAAATGGTTAATTTTAGCCGCTGCCTGCCCAATAGTTGCTCAGGCGCAAATATTGAATCAAGATCAAACAAAAGACGCTAACGGTCAAACTGTCATCCAAAGGTCCGTTGGCCTTACTGATCCAGTTACTGGCGAAACACAAGCGATTCAGCAGACATTTCTCAAGAATCCCGATGGCACATTAAGCCCCAAACGAGGGACTGAATCGCCCTCTGCCCGACGGCTTCATCAGGATCTCTGCAAGAGCGTCGGCGGGACCGATGTTACCGACAAGAGTGTGCTTGTACTTGGAAGCAATACCCTGGATGCGACAGTATGTAACACGCCAGTGGGGAAAAGCGGTGCACAGACGCCCGCTAAAGCTGGGGTGGTTTCACCTCTTTCTTCAACTTTACAGGCTGCGCCTGATTCGTACACAGGTGTTACACCGAGTACCGTAAATAACGGGGCTGTTACTAGCGCTGCTGCACCGTCGGGGACGGTTCCGTTACATCAAGACTTCACTGTCTTCGGACAATACACCTACGAATTTGTTGGTTCACCGCAATACGCTGCGTCTCTGGTCATTAACCAGTGTTCGATCGGTGATTCTGGATACCTAAGTGGTGGTAGTGGGCTCAGCTTCGGCAAGAAAACGCTTTACATAACTTGTTATGCGGCAAGCTCAGGAACTTATGTGAGCACATTAACTGCTTGCGTTGCTGGAAATTGCAAGACGGCACATGGCGCGATAACTACTCGGTAGTCGGTGACGTAACCTCAGCGTCAAACTCCACACATCCAACAATTTCTACGATACAGCGTAGTTAACATTTAGAACCGGAACCAACATTAAGGGTTGGGCAAATTAAAGTGCCCAATAACTGCCAGCCCACACTACAATCCGGATACCCAAAAATATTGCGTAACGGGTTGAGAAACGCCCAGTGATAGGCCTGGGTCATTAGCACGCCGTCGGTGGTATCCATGATCGACATGCCGGCGGCGAACAGCACCGGCAGTGACAGCACTGCTGGCCACGGCAGGTTGCCAGCGGACGCGCCCGCGGTCATCGCCAACAGGCCGATCTCGGAGGCGGTGTCGAAGCCTAGGCCAAACAGCAGGCCTAACGGATACATCTGCCAGCTGTGTTGCATCGTCCGCTGCAGCCGGCCACCGAACAGGCGGTTGAACAAGCCGCGTTGCGATAGCAGTTGGTCCAGATGTTTGTGACTGTGGGTCCCGGCTTTCGCCGTCTTCCAGACCTTGAGGATGTCCAGCGACACCAGCAGGTTGAGGATACCGATGAGCCACAAAAATATGCCGGAAACGCTGGCGCCGATGACACCCCCCATATTCTGCAGCCCCGGCAGGTCGTGCTTGACCGCCACTGCGGCGAAAGTTGATGACCACTGCCAGCACGAATACGATGGTCGAGTGGCCGAGCGAGAAGAAAAAGCCGATGCCCAGCGGGGACTTTTTCTTCTGCACATAAAATGCACGGTATCGTTGACGGCAGCGATATGGTCGGCGTCAAAGGCGTGGCGCAAGCCAAACATGTAGGCGATAAAGCCCAAGCCCACCAGTGCCGGATAGCGCGCCGCATAAAACAGAAATGCGCCCCAGCCCAAGATATGCAGTAGTGCCACGAAGCCGTACAGGCCTGACAGCCGCCACCATTCCTGCCGCGTGAAAGCCGCGCCCCAGCGCCGTGCGCCGATGCTGGCGGGATCGATAATCAGCGTCTCAGATGTCTCCATCACCACTTCTCTTCCAGAGCGGGGTGGCTCACGGCGGGCGTATTACGCAATTTCTATTCGTACGAACCAGATACGTGCATTAATCTTTTACGGATGCAGTGCATCTGTAGTTGCTCTGGATACGTACTATCCAGGGTGCTGTCAGCGCGTTGTTGGCGGCATGGTGTTATCAGGCCTTGGCCAGATTCGACACCTTGTTTCCACAGTCAGGATCAGATTCGATGACCTACTCTTGTATGCGATACGGCCTGCGCGTTGTTGCCCTGTTGCTGGCCGGCGCGATGCTGGCTCCAGCCGCTGTGGCCGCCATGGGCAACATTTACAGCGGCACTGAGCCGCCGCCGCCCAACCGCGCGCCTTATATCCCCAAACACGACAGCGCGGTGTTGCAGCTCGTGCCTTCGCGCAACAATCCTTCAATCGTGAAGATGCGCGCCTTGCGCGCCAAGCTTGATGCCAAGCCCCACGATGTAGAAATCGCCGACAAGCTGGCGCGTGAGTACGTCAGCTTCGGTCGCGAGATCGGTGACGCCCATTACTCCGGTTATGCCACGGCGGTGATCGCCACGTGGATGAAACTCAAGTCACCACCACCGCAGGTCTTGGTCACGCAAGCCGTGATCCTGCAGTTCCTGCACAAGTGCGACCCTGCACGTAAACTGCTGAAGGCGGCGATCAAGCGGGCACCGAACAATATGCAGGCTTGGCTGACTCTGAGCTCCGTGACATGATCCAAGGCCGCTATGACGACGCCAACACCGACTGTGTGCATGCTGCTCGATCGGGCGGACAACTGCTGGGCATCATGTGTTCGGGCGCGTTGCGTTCCTTTGTCGGCTATGCCGAGCAGGCGCAGAAGATGCTGACGCTGATCTCAGCGACCTCGCCGACGGTCCCGAAACCCGTCGAGTCCTACATCCAGGGCCTGCTGACCGAAACCGCCGAGCGTCTCGGCCAATGGGAACAGGCCAACGCGCACTTCGAAAAGCCCTAAGTTTCACCCCTCACGACAACTTCACCCTGGTCAACTACGCCGACCTCCTGCTTTACCTGCACCAACCTGAAAAGGTGCTGAGATTGCTGAACGACGATCAGCAGTCCGATACCGCATTCCTGCGTATCACGCTGGCCCATCAACAGATGCACAGTCCTGATCTGGCGCGCTACACCTGGATCATGGCGGCGCGCTTCGAGGCGTTGACGCTACGTGGCAGCCATCTTTTCGGCCGCGAGCACTCCCGTTTCGCACTGCAGGTGTTGCATGATCCGGAACTGGCCTTGACGCTAGCTGAGCGCAACTGGAAAATTCAGCGCGCCCCCTGGGATCAGCGCGTGTTTTTAGAGGCCGCACAGGCGACGCACAAGCCTGGGGCGGCGATCCCGGTGCTGAAGCAGCTCGACCAGACTCACCTGCAGGATCCCACTATCGCGCCGCTGGCCGCCGAGGTTCGCGCTGAACTGGCGGCGGAGAAAAAATCATGAACAGTCGATTCCCGGCTGCCGCCCTGATCGCCTGTGCCTTGACCCTCAGCATTGCTCAAGCGCACACCGTCAGCGATTCCTACCTGACAACCAACGTCGCGCCCGTCACCAACCAGATCAAGGGCCAGTTGGACGTGTCGCTGCGCGATCTTCAATTTGCGCTGGATCTAGACGGCAACGGTGACGGCAAGATCACCTGGGGCGAATTGCACAAGCATCAACCACAGATTGCCAAATACGTCTACCCGCACCTGAAATTCAGCGGCGCTGGAAAATCCTGCCAGGTCGAGCTGGATCAACAATTGGGGGATCACCATGCTGACGGCGACTACGACGTGTTGATGTTCGACGTCGACTGCGGCGATGAGTTACCGACACAACTGTTGATGACCTATAGCCTGTTCTTTGCCACTGATCCCTCGCACCGCGGCATATTCGTGATGAATGATGCCGGTCAGACATCGACAGCGGTACTGTCGCCGGCTAACACCACGATCAAGCTCAGGATGACGCCGGCATCAAGCAGCGATTAGACAGAAGGGCACCTCTAAAACCCCATCAAAATTGCGGCCGATCAAGCAACTCAGATCCAATTTGAGCTGTCGGACGCCAAGTGACAACAGACCGCGTACGCAGACCATAAAACGGCACCAGGCAACCTGGGTTTTTTGATATCGGGGAACGCACAACCCAGCGGGCCCAGCGCGGCGATCCGCTGGTCGGGCTGAAGGCCCGGATCCACTGGGAAGCGTTTCGTTCCGGGCTCAACCGGGTGCAGCGCTACCGGGCGACGGACGCCGCAGTCCACGACAGCCCGGTCTTCGGCGTGTTAGTGGATCAACACACCAGTGCCGGTCGTCACAAGCGCCCGATCTACGCCGGCAGTGCCTATCGGCCGAAGGCGCAGCAGGAGGGGTGTGTCTGCCTTGGGATGAAGCGGCTGGGATAGGGTGAAAACAGCGCATAATGAGCCAATATCCCGTAAAGCTCGAATCGGTTTATGATGGCAATCAACTATGACTTCAAAAATCGGAGACCGTCGAACTATCGCAAGGCCACGCTGGATTTCTAGAAGTGCCATAACTCACTTTAACAACGTTGCCCTGGCAGAAACTGCAAACTGCAGCCACCCCATCGGAAAAACCTTGGCTAAATCATACCGCACCCGTGGTCCCAAATGACGATCAGTATGCAATCTGTCGCGACCGTGCGCAGTCTGTTCACAAACAGCGGCGCGCGAATATATCGCCGCGACATTGTCGCGGAAATCGTCGTGCGCGAGGACCTTGCGGCAGCCCTGACCGGCATTGAGGAATGGTCACACCTGATCATCCTGTTTTGGATGGATCAACTCACCGGCAAGCCCAGTCCATTAACCACGCATCCCCGGCATCGCGCCGATCTGGCGGAAGTGGGTGTGTTCAGTGCGCGCGGCCGGGAACGACCCAATCCGATCGGACTGGCCGTCGTCGAGTTGCTGAAACGTGACAAGAACGTTCTGACCGTCAAAGCACTGGATGCCTACGACGGCACGCCTGTTCTCGATATTAAGCCCTATGACGACTATGACGCCATCACTGGATTGCGGGTGCCGAAGTGGTGGATGATCGGAACTGGCCGCTTAACACCATGAACGGCATAGCGGCGTTTGCATGAGAAACATTTGTTTCGGCAGGAGCCGGCTACTTTGTAGCTGTCATGCCTCGCACGATCAACGCGACGGCCGACAGCGCGGGTAAATAGAGCCCACTCAAAAACGACAATACATAACAAATACATAGATATACAGTTTATTTTAAGGTACAATGTGCACGCTTTCCAAGGCATTACCTCTAAAAGGCGTGCACATGATTCGAGGCACCACCCCCGATCAGATGGGTTTAGTTTCCATCACTTGGTTAAAGTCACCGTCTTTAGACGGTGACTTTAACTTTCAGTTTTTGATGCATGCGCGTTTATACAGTGCGAGCTTGATGACTTTAGTCGTCAGCACTGGATGCGCTAACCCACCTGCTTTAGCAGGTGGTAGTTTAGTCGCGCCTAAGGACTTCCAAACGCCGTTTGGCGCCGGTCTGGATCCAGATAACCGCTGGGTCGGTTGGGCGAGACAGATCCATCCCTTGGGCCGAGCTGGCCGCTGTGTATCAACAGAGTTTGAAGGCAGGTGGCCGGCCGACCAAGTCGGCACGGTTAGTCATCGGCGCGTTGATCATCAGCACCGTCTCGGTTTGAGCGACAACGAGACCCTCGCGCAGCTTCGGGAGAACCCCTATCTGCAGTACTTCTGTGGCTTCGAGCGCTTCGTCCACGAAGCAGCGTTCGCACCTACGTTGTTCGTCAAACTGCGCGAGCGTTTGAGCCCGGCGCGCTTTGCCACATTCGAGCAGACGGTGATTGATCGGATGGCCGCCATTGAGCGCGCGCCGCAGGGCGGGCCGTCAGCCCGACACCGGAAGACGATGATTCACAGCCCCCGCAGAGCGGAGGCTCAGGGACCGGGGCATCCGGCACCGCCGGCGGTGAATCGGCGCTGATTGTGGATGCCAGCGTCGCCGAGCAGCGCATTCGTTATCCCAGCGATGTCAGTTTGCTCAACGAAGCCCGCGAATCGGGCGAATCCATGATTGATGCCGTGTGGGATCAACTCAAAGCCCACAATGCGGCCCCGGAGCGTAAGCCGCGCAGCTATCGCCAGCGTGCCCGACGGGACTATCTGGCCTACAGCAAGCAGCGCCGACACAGTGGACGTACCCACCGAAACGCGCGACGGGTCCAGCTTCAGTACCTGCACCGAGATCTGGCTAGAGCGGGCCACGGATAATCGGACAGTGTCGTAAGTGGGAACTCTGCTTTAATCACGGGCGCCGCAAGGCGCTCCTAGGAGCAGAAGACGATGAGACGACCCCGCAGGAATCACACCGCGGCATTCAAGGCCA
>Ga0307372_10008259_pt1 | contig 14672 bp, 20 predicted proteins | sample OX1MG_FD_202533 | JGI IMG/M metagenome (GOLD analysis project Ga0307372, IMG submission 202533) | Soil microbial communities from Risofladan, Vaasa, Finland - OX-1 | ecosystem: Environmental > Terrestrial > Soil > Coastal area > Acid sulfate soil | place: Finland: Risofladan, Vaasa | collected... | reverse complement strand
GGACCCGGACCAGGCGAAGCGGGCCCTGCCCAGGCCGCCTGACCACTCCCCGAACTCACCGGCGGGCCAAAGACCCGGCTCCGCCGGCGCTGCCGCGCGCCCGGCTGGGGTGCTGTTTTCGGGTTAGTACGACGTACCCGTGCCACATGATGTGCCGCAGGGAGCACATCACCCACTACGAGAACCTGGCGAACCTCGCGCAGGTCCTGAACCGGCGGTTCACCTCCATTGGTTTCCCGTTGAAGGTCCGGGAGGCGCATGGCGGTTCGACCCGCGCGGTGGCGCTGCTGGACAACTGAGTCACATCGCCGGGACGCCGGGGATGTGACTCTCGCATAGGTTACCCAAGCTAGCCTTGGGGCTCGGCGCCCGGGATGTCCGGCTCAGGGCGACCGGTTCCCTGACGTTTGATGCCGCGCCGGTTACGCGGGCTGGCAGGCGGCGCCGCGGCCGGCAGCCTGGGCGGGATGCCGTGAAGCAGCAGATCCGTCAGTCGCTTGGCGAGATCGGGCGTTATCGGCTCGCGGCTCACCAGGACCCGGTAAAAGACCGTTCCGGCCCAGACGTCCAGCAGGAGGCCGATGTCGACGTCGGGCGGCAGGTCACCGCGCGCTATGGCCTTCTTGAGCACCCTGCCGGACGCGGCCCGCCGCGGCTGAAGGAACTGGGCCTGGAATGCCTGGAGCAGTTCTGGGTCGTGTTCGAGGTCGGCGGCCAGGGCGGGGACCGCGGCCCCGGCCGCGGTCCCCGAGTAGTTCTCTATGGTGGACTGGATGCTCGCCTGAAGATCGCCATCAGTGGTTCCGGTGTCAGCGGTCGGCCCGATGATGAGGTGCTTGGCGATTGCCTCGCCCACCAGCGCGCCCTTGGAGGGCCACCGGCGGTAGACCGTGGCCTTGCCTACCGCCGCGCGCGCCGCCACGCCCTCCATGGTGAGCCCGTGGTAGCCCACCTCAGGGAGCAGTTTCCACGCCGCCGACAGGATCCGCCGCCGGACAGCAGAACTCCGGGAATGCGGCGTGGGCTCCTCGGCCGGCTGCTGCACCGCGTCTCCGTCAGCTGTCAATTACCGCCCCCTCTGTCACGGTGACTCTGCTGTCACCACGCGTTGCCGGGCCACGATACGTACCGTATCCCGCGCAGACAACCTGAGCCGCTCCCCCCGGCCGGTGCCGGGTCCCAGCGACTGGTCCGCAGGAGGCCGCCTGGAAACCATGTCGAAACGATACGTTCCGTCTTGACGGGTCGCAACGGGCCGTGGTTAACTCTCGCGCAATTCTACCGCAACGGAGGCGCAACGCACTTGCTTGGCACATCCGGAAACGGGACGTATCGCACGGTCCGGGCTGTGCCTGCGGGCCAGCATGCAGCCTGGCCTGGCCAGATAACCCCGACAGGCAGTTCTCCTCCAAGGGAGGCGTGTTGGACGTGAGACTCGGTCAGCCAGGCGACGCGCTCACGTACGGCGGGCCGAGGGCAGTGGGACCCGGCGCGAGCGTCGGCAACCCTGAGCGCTGGACGGTTAGCGGCGGGTGCGCCTCGTGAGCCTGTTCTTTGTCGGGGTGGGCTCAGGCCTCGTCACGGCCGCGATCATCGCCCTGTCGACGGTGGGCATGTCGCTCCAGTACTCCGTGACCCGGACGATCAACTTCGCGCACGGCGAATTGATGACCATCGGCGCATATGCCGCGTACGTGGTCGCACGGCACACCAGCAACGTGCTGCTGCAAGGCGCGGCAGCGGTTGCCGTCGGCGGAGCGCTGGCCTGGGCCTTCAATCGCTTGCTGTTCCGGCCTTTCACCCGTCGCGGGGCTGGCGCGCTCACCCTCTTCGTGCTCACCATCGCCGCCTCGCTCATCGTGCAGAACGTGCTCGAGGCGATCTTCTCGGGCAACTTCGTCAACTATCCGAGTTCGGCGAGCGCCGCGTACCGGGTCGGCCCGTTCCGCTGGACCCTGACCGACATCCTGACCATGGCGGCCGCGGTGGTAGCGCTCCTGGCGCTGCACTTCACGATCCGCCGCACGAAGTTCGGGAAGGCTCAGCGCGCGGTCGCTGACGACATGACGCTTGCCCGGACCACCGGGGTGCGGGCACGTCAGATTGTCGACCTCACCTGGGTCATCGACGGGGGCGTGGCCGGCCTGTCCGGCATGCTGCTCGCTCTGCAGGTCGGCAGCTTCACCCCATCGCTCGGCTTCACGTTCCTGCTTGTCATCTTCTCGGCCGCGATCGTCGGCGGCATCGGGCAGATGTATGGAGCGATGGCCGGTGCACTGATCGTGGGGGTGGTCATGGAGGTCAGCGCCGTCTACATCCCGCCGGACTACAAGGAGACGATGGCCTTCCTCATCCTGATCGTCGTCCTCCTGCTGCGTCCGCAGGGCATAGTCGCCGCGCTCTCCGAGAGGACGGTCCGGTGATCAATTACATCGTCAGCGTGGCGATCATCGGCTCTGTCGCGGCCATCTTCTGCCTTGGCGTCAATGTCTCGTGGGGGTGGGTAGGCCAGCTCGATCTCGCGTTCTACGCCTACGTGGCCCTGGGCGCATACTTCGTCAGCGTGCTAGAGCTGGCCCCAGCCGTCAAGCAGCAGAATCTGAACAGCAGCTACATCCTGGGGCTGAACTGGCCGTTCATTCCTGCCGTCCTCGGAGCCACGGCTCTGGGCGCCGCCGGGGCCTTCATCGTGGGGGCCATCGCCCTGCGGCGGCTGAGGGGCGACTACATCGCGATCATCACGGCGTCGACGGCACTCGCGCTGGCGGCTGTGCTGAGCCAGGACTCGTCGCTGTTCGGCGGCTACATCGGCCTCTACGGGCTGCCGCAGCCGTTCAACACCTCCCTCCACCTGGGCCCCCGGCCGTACTCGTACTTCTACCTGGGCATGTGCCTGGTCTGCCTAGCCCTCGTCTACGTGATCCTCGAGGCTCTCTACCGGAGCCCTTTCGGCCGGTCACTGCGGGCAATCCGCGAGGATGACGTCGCTGCGGCCGCGTTCGGACGCAAGCTGTACTGGCTGCGCCTGCGGGCGTACGCCCTCGGCGGCGGGGTGGGGGCCTTCGGAGGCGCCCTGCTGGCCAACTACCTGGGCGCGTGGAACCCCTCCTCGTGGAACCTCATCGAGGTCACCCTGCTGCTTTCGGCGGTCGTCGTCGGCGGGCGCGCGAACAGCCGGGGAGTCATCATCGGGGCGGTCCTGGTTCTGTCCGTGATCCCCGAAGTGACCAGGCTCGTCCCCATCGTCGGCGGCAACGCCGACATCGGTCCAGCCATTGGCAACATCCTCGCGGGGCTTCTCATCGTCGCGGTCCTGAGGTTCCGCCCCTCCGGGCTTCTGCGGGAGCGCAGGACCGTGCATACGGGCCCGGCAGTGTCCGAGGGAATCACCCCGCAGCACCGTCCGGGTGGGGCACAGGAGGGCGTCGGTGTGTAGCGCCGCCCCGCAATCCGACGACATTCTCGTCGTCAGCGGCCTGGTCAAGCATTTCGGTGGCATCCATGCGGTGGACGGATGTGACTTCCGCATCCCGGTCGGCAGCCTGGTCGGCCTCATTGGGCCGAACGGTGCCGGGAAGTCCACCGTCCTGGAGCTGGTAAGCGGCAGCTACAAGCCGGACCGGGGCACGATCGTCTTCGCGGGCGAGGAGATCCAGGGCCTGGAACCGAACGAGGTGTTCGACCGGGGCATCGCCCGCTGCTTCCAGATTGCTCGTGAATGGCCCCAGCTTACCGTGCTGGAGAATCTCCTTATTGCCTCGCCGGTCGGCGGGCGGGACACCATCAGTTTCGGGCTCTTCCGCCGACGCCGGGCCCGGGCACTGGAGCGCGAGCAACGCGAGCGGGCGCTGGAGATCCTGGAGAAATACCGCCTCTACGTGGTGCGCAACGAGTTCGCCTTCACGCTGAGCGGCGGCCAGAAGCGACTTCTCGAGTTCGCGCGGATCGCCATGGCCCGGCCGCGGCTCGCGCTGCTGGACGAGCCGATGGCGGGCGTCAACCCGGTTCTTCAGGCCGAGATCGAGCGCGGGATCGGCGAGCTGATGGCTGCCGGCGCCACCGTGCTGCTCATCGAGCACAACCTCGGGTTCGTCGAGCGGCTATGCCACCAGGTCATCATCATGGCGCAGGGCAAGGTCCTGGCTGCCGGCCTGATGAAGGACCTCCGTGACAACGAGCTGGTGCAGGAAGCCTATCTGGGGAGCGTGCCCGGTGTCAGCTGAGCAGGCCGTCCTGGCGGCGGATGGCTTGACTGTCGGCTACGGCATGGCGCCGGTCGTCCGCGGCGTCACTATCCGGGCCCGGGCCGGGCAGCTGACCGCGATCGTCGGCCCGAACGGTGCCGGCAAGTCCACCCTGCTCAAAGGACTGGCCGGGGTGCTGCGGTGCACCGAGGGCCGCACGTTTCTCGGCGGCCAGGAGATCACCAACCTGGCCCCGGAGCAACTGATCCGGCTCGGCCTCGGCTACGTGCCGCAGGTTTCCAACGTCTTCCCGTCCCTGACCGTCCGGGAGAACCTGGAGCTGGGCTTCTATATCCGTCGCGGTGACATCAAACCTGATCTGGACCGCGTCTGCCAGCTGTTCCCGGACCTGTCGGAGGCACTGCGCAGACCCGCGCGAACCCTGAGCGGCGGCCAGCGGATGATGCTGGCGCTGGCGAGGGGCCTGATGATCAATCCCACCGTCCTCCTGCTGGACGAGCCCACGGCGGGCCTGGCTCCCCTGGTGGTCGACCTCGTGTGGCAGCACGTGCTCGCCATCCGGGAGTCCGGAGTGGCGGTGCTGGTCGTCGAGCAGAACACGCGGCGATCGTTGCGGGATGCGGACTGGGGCTACGTAATGACAAACGGCAGTAACCACTTGGAGGGGCCCGGCCCGGAGTTGCTCGAGAACCGGGATCTGGTGCGCCTGTACATCGGCGAATAGTCGGCCAACGACGCCGACGTTGTCGGCCCACAGTTAGGGAGAGCATCATGGCGACAGGGAAACATCGGGGTAGACAGGTCCTAATCTGGCCCGCGATGGGCGTGGTCACGCTGACGCTGGTCGCGGCCTGCGGCAGTTCGTCGTCCAGCGGAACCGGAGGGTCCAGTTCCGGCGGAACGGTGCACTTCGCCGCGCTGGCGCCGCTAACGGGCAGCTTCGCCTCACTCGGGCAGCCGCTCGTCGAGGGCACGAAGACAGCCGCCTCGGTGATCAACGCGGCCGGCGGGATCCTGGGCAAGAAGCTGGTCATCGACCCGGTGGACACCAAGGGTGATCCGGCTGACGCGGTGACCGCGCTCAACCAGGAGGTCGCACTCAACTCGCCCGCCGCGCTGATCGGCCCGATCACGCTAGAGATCCACGGGGTCCAGCCCATCTTCGACCGCGACCAGATCCCCGATGGCTGGCAGGGCGGCTCGGCCGAGTACGACCACAACACCGATCCCTACCTGTGGCGCTGCAACCCGTCGGATTCCCAGGAGGGCGTGGCCATCGCCGCGTACGCCATCAGCAAGGGCTACAAGCGCGCGGCGATGATCTTCACCACCTCGGCCGCCACCCAGACCTTCGAGCCGATCATCCAGGCCACCTACAAGAAGCTGGGCGGCCAGGTCGTTTCCATCCAGTCCATCACGGCCGGGCTCTCGTCCTACCGGTCCGAGGTGCAGAACATCATCTCCTCCCATCCGCAGGTGATCTTCACCCAGATGGAGGCCGGCACCGCGGCCACCGCGTTCAAGAACTTCCAGCAGCTCGGCGGCCTGAACATCCCGTTCGTCGGCACGGACCTCATGGCTGGCAGCGACGTCATCAAGGCGATCGGCCCCGGCCTCTCGGCGGCGCATATGGTCGAGGTACAGGGCAGCAATGCGCTGTCGGGGGCGGCGGCAGCGTTCAGCAAGGTGTACCAGAAGGTAAACGGGCACGCGCCGGACTCCGGGGCCAGCTTCGCCTACGACTGCACCATCGACTTTGCTCTCGCGATGACCAAGGCGGGCAGCTCCAGCGGGCCGTCGATCATTAAGCAGATGATGGCGGTGTCGAATCCCCCGGGAATCCCGGTGAACGACTACGCGACGGCGGTGAAGGACCTGAAGAGCGGAAAGAAGATCAACTACCAGGGCGTCAGCGGCCCGCTGGACTTCAACAGCTACCACAATGTCACGGGCGCTTGGGACGTCGTGCAGGGCACTGGCGACAGCGCGGGTGACGTGAAGGTGGTTGTGACAATTTCCGGCGCGCAGATCGAGAAGGACTTGTCGGGCTGACCTCGCGAAAGGATGCCGCCGGCGTCGGGGGATCGCCCCCGGTCACCCGACGCCGGGTTGTCAATCCGACCGCGTGATCTGCGTGGCCGCCCATCCGTTCCAACCGGGAGGAGCCTAGCGTGTTTATCGACGTGCACAATCACGTCATACCCGACGCTGTCCTGCGTCTGGTCGAGCGCGATCCGGAATTCGGGTGCTCCACCGAGGGCGGCCTGTGGCAGAGCCGTCACCATGTGCCCTTTCCGGTCGTCTCGTCCTTTCACGACCCGGCGGAGAAGCTAAGCGACCTCGGCGAGCGCGGACTCTGGGGAGCTGTGGTTTCCCCGGCCCCGGTGCTGTTCTGTTACGACCTGCCGCCTGAACTGGCCGAGACCTTCTGCGAGATCACCAACGCGGGGCTGGCCGAGTTCTGCGGCCACGCGCCGGATCGCCTGCACTGGCTGGCCAATCTGCCCATGCAGGATCCCGGGCGCGCGGCGAAGATGTACCGCCAGGCCGTCGCGGCCGGGGCCGTCGGGGCCGCGATTGGGACCTCGATCGCCGGTCGCCGTCTCGACGACAAGGGGTTCGAGGTCTTCTGGGCGGCGGCAAACGCCATCGGACGTCCAGTGCTCGTCCACCCAGCCTTCAACTGCAGCCATCCGGCGCTCAGCGAGTGGTATCTGCAGAACGTCATCGGCAACCCGCTCGAGACCACGATCGTGGTGGAGCGGCTCATCTGCGCAGGCGTCTTCGACCGGCACCCGCAGGTACGCCTGCTGCTCATGCACGGCGGGGGTTTCCTGCCCTACCAGACCGGCCGCCTCGTGCACGCCCGCGCTGTGCGTCCCGAGCTCGCCGACGCACCGGCCGACGCATGGGCATATTTCGACCGGCTGTTCTTCGACACGATCACCCACGATGCGCTGGCCCTGCGCTTCCTCATCGATCGGGTCGGCCTTGACCACGTCGTCCTGGGCACCGACCTGCCCTTCGACATGGCGATGCAGACACCCGCAGCCACCCTCAAGGAGGCCCTGGATGACGCCCAGCTGCGGGCGATCGCCGTCAGGAACCCCCGGACGCTCTTCGGTCTCGACTAGGGGAACGGCACCGTTGCGATCACTTCAGGGCCGCGCTCACGACGGCCGTCCCGGCCCCCGGTTCGCGCTGCCGGACCAGAGTTCCCGTGGGCTCCTGGAACTGCCCGCGGTGGCTGCGCAGCCCGTCGCGCGGGTGGCCCAGAGCTTGCCTTGCCGCACGTCCCTGGCCACGAGATCTCCGGGCGGGTTGTCGAGCTCAACGGCGGCACCGGGCCCGCGCCAGGCACGCGGGTCGTCGTGTTCCATAACTGGGGCTGTCAGCAGTGCGCGGCCTGCCGGAGCGGTCTGGACAACATCTGCCGGACGCCGCGCGCCTGGGCCGGCTCGCGGATCGTGACAGTCGGCTACCGGGTCGGTGAGCAGATCGCCGTGCAAAGCGATGCCTTCACGTTGTGGGAGCACGAGTTGCTCGGATCGCGCTACGGCACCAGGGCTGACATAACGGCGGGCATCCGGCTGGTCACCGGCGGGCTCCTGCGCCCGGTGGTCAGTCAGGTCTTCGCCCTCGAGGAGGCCAACGAGGCGGTGCGCAGGCTGGAGCAAGGCAACGTGACGGGGCGGCTGGTGGTTTCGGTGCGCCCCGGCTGACCCGTGAGCCTCAGGCGGGCGGAGAAGTGACACGAGCTGAAGGTGGAGACTGTGGGCGAGAGCATCCCGCGCCGGGGCCTCTTCGTGACGAATGCGAACGCACCGGGCCACGGAGAGCCACTCCAGGTGATCAACCCGGCGACCGGCCGGACCATCGCCGCCGTCGCCTGCGCAAACGAGGCCGACGTCGACCGTGCGGTGCGGGTGGCCCGGGATGCGTTCGACAGCGGGCTCTGGAGCGATTTGCCGCCGCACGCGCGCGCCCGGGTGCTGCACCGGTTCGCGGACGGCATCGAGGCCAGGATGCCGGAACTCTGGCAGCTGGAAACTGTGAACAACGGGCGACCGATCACCGAGACCCGGGCGCAGATCTCCAGGTTGCCGGAGTGGTACCGCTACAACGCCGCGCTGCTGCTCGCCGACCGCACCTCGGTGGTGCCCATGATGGGCGACTACCACTCCTATACGAGCCGCTTCCCGATGGGGGTCGTGGCGATCCTCGCCTCCTTCAACCATCCCTTGATGATCCCATCCAAGAGCCTGGCACCCGCTCTCGCGACGGGGAACACCGTCGTGCTGAAGCCATCGGAGCAGACGCCGCTGACGGCTCTCCTGCTGGCTGAGATCGCGGCCCAGGCCGGACTGCCACCCGGTGTGCTGAACGTTGTTCCCGGCCTGGGTCCGGTGGCCGGCGCGGCGCTGGCCAGGCACCCGCTGGTGGCCAAAATCGTGTTCACCGGCGGCACCGAGGCCGGTCGCTCGATCGCGGTCGCGGCCGCGGGGCATTTCGCCAGGTGCACGGTTGAACTCGGGGGCAAGACCCCCGTCCTGGTGTTCGCGGACTCGCCGGTTCGGGGGGCGGCACGCGGGGCCGCCTTTGGCGGATTCGTCGGAGCCGGTCAGACGTGCATCGCCGGCAGCCGAATCCTGGTACAGCAGGAGATCCACGACGCGTTCGTCGACGAGCTGGTCACGATAGCCCGGGGCATCCGTGTCGGAGACCCGGCCGACGCCCAGACCCAGCTCGGGCCGGTGATCTCAGATCGGGCCCGCCAGCGGATCCTGGCCTACATCGAGCTTGGCATCAAGGAGGGCGCACGGGTAGCGACCGGCGGGTCGGCCGCCTCACCGCCGGGCCTCGGCGGATTCTTCGTTGAGCCGACAGTCCTGGTCGATGTGCGCAATGACATGCGGGTGGCCAGGGAGGAAATCTTCGGCCCGGTCGTGGTCGTGATCCCGTTCCGGGACGAGGCCGAGGCGGTGCAGCTCGCCAACGACTCCCCGTACGGCCTCGGATCGTCGATCTGGACCCGTGACGTCGCGCGGGCGCACCGGGTCGCGAACCGGCTGCAGCACGGCATCGTGTGGGTGAACGATCATCATCGCCTGGACCCGTGCTCCCCCTGGGGCGGGGTCAAGGACAGCGGGGTCGGCCGCGAGGGTGGCTGGGAGTCCTTCCACGACTTCACCCACATCCGGGCGGTGACCGTGCGGATCGCCTCCGAGGAGGTCGACTGGTACGGCGGCGTCGCCGTGGAACGGCTGAACTGATGGAGACCCGGTCTTGCCATCCGCCACGATGGGGCTCTGGTCAGTCCAGTTCAAGCGTGTCTTACTGCCGAGGCAACCTCGTCGAGGTCTGGCAGCAACAGGGCGTCGTCGGTTATCCACATGTAGCGGATGACGTCGGCCTTGTCGATGACGAAGATGGAGCGTTTCGCCAGGCCCGCGTGACCCTTCCAGCTGGAATACCGGACCCCGTAGCTTTCGCATACCACGCGGTCCCAGTCCGAGAGCAGCGGGAAATCGATATCCAGCGTCGCGGCGAAGGCCTGCTGAGCGAAGGTGGCGGTGACTGCCACGGCGAGGATATCGCCGCCCAGATTCCGCAACTCGTCGGCTCGTTGTCCCAACTGGGACAGTTCAGAAGTTCAAACGAAGCCGAAGTCGAAAACGTAGAAGGCGAGCACCACCGGGCCGCGCTTGAGGCGGTCGGCCAGGCTTACCTGCTCGGTGAAGGTGTGCCGCAGCGTAAACTCGGGTGCGTGGTCCCCGGTCCCTGGTCCAGGCGAGCCTCCAGAGTCAGGCATGGCGCGGCCTCCTACATCTGCTGGAAAGCGCTCGATTCGATGCTCGTAGCCAAGCACAGCGGGCTGGCCAGCTTCTCCGACGATAGACCGTCAGAGGCAAATTTCCTGGTTCTTGCCAATACACCGCGAACCCGGTCGTGCAACGGCGATGGCAGGATCGCGAAAAACGCATCAGACAACCTGCCAGGGCTGAGGCCAAAGTCCCGAATTTGTGATGCAGCTCACGTGGTGTGATTTGGGTCATAGCCTGAGGAGTTCGAGGGCGCGGTGGCCGCCGGTGTGGTCCCAGCCGAGGTCACGCCGGGCGTAGGCGTTGCTGGTCTGCCCGGCGCGGTTGAGCACGCTGATGACCAGGTTGTTGATGGCGGTCATAAGGCGGGGTGCGCCGCCGGTGCGTACGCGGCTGGCGTCTTCGCCGTATGTTGCCAGGCCGCTGCCCGCCTCGGCATCGCCCGCCAGACCGTGTTGAACAAGGTCCAACGCGGCGAGGAGCTTGCGTTCCTTGCCGTCTGCGCCCACCGCGGGCCGGGCCGGGTGGTACCGCGGGTCGCCGGTGACGGCGGGATCCAGCCACGGGTGGCCAGGAGCGGCCCGGACCAGGCCATCGGCCCTGGTCTCGCGCAGCGCCTCGCCGGCCGGCGGCTTGCGGCGCCGCTCCTCCTTCCCGCCGCCGGCCTTCCTGCCCGCGGCGGCGCGGGCGGCGATCCGGGCCGCAAGCCGGGGGTCCAGCGCCGCCGGGGCCAGCCACGCCGTCAGCCCGGCCTCCAGCTCATCGGCGTCCAGCAGGACCGGCAGCCGGCCCAGCGTGGATGCGCTCGGCGGCTCATAGGCTCCGGTCACCGGGTTGCGGCGGGTCCCGTGCGCGGCCAGCACGTCCGGATCCTGGCCCGCCGCCCCGGCGATCGCCAGGACACTGGAATACCCGCACGCCACCCCCGCGACCAGCACCGGCACCAGCGAGCCCAGCGAGTGCCGGATCCCCCGCGGCTTGCGCGGGCCGGTCAGCCGTGCCTCCAGCACCTCACGAAGCGACGCCGGCGCCCCGGGCGCCGCCGGCACGGTCCCGGCCGGCGCCGGCGGCGCGCCCGCCGCGCCCAGATGGCGGCGGACAACCTCGATCAGCGATGATGCATACACGGGCACGGCCCTTCTGATGATCATCCGGACTTCGACACCCGGATGATCAGCAGGGGCCGTGCCCCCAGATCAAGCACATCCGGCCGGACAAGATCCCGTGTCGCGGGCGATCCCGCCCGCCCGGCACCGCGAGCGCTCACACACCGTCACGGACCCCGGCGCCCGGGCACCCGCCGCAAGCCGTCCCGGCGCCGCGAAACCACCAGGCCATCCGGTCACGCACAGTCACACCGACTTTGACGAGTCCCTGGCGGTTCGCGGAGTTCGGACTGGAGCTGCACCCGGGCAAGACGCGCCTGATCGAGTTCGGGCGGTACGCCGCCGGGCGACGGCGGAAGCGGGGCCTGGGCAAGCCCGGGACGTTCGGCTTCCTGGGCTTCACGCATATCTGCGCGAAGATGCGGGACGGGCGTTTCTGGGTACGGCGCATCACGATCTCGAAGCGGATGCGGGCGAAGCTGGCAGAGGTCAAAGACCAGCTCCGGCGGCGCCGGCATCAGTCCATCCCGGAGCAGGGGCGGTGGCTGGCAAGCGTGGTGCAAGGGCATCTCGCCTACTACGCCGTGCCCGGTAACCGCGCGACGGTCGCGGCGTTCCGGACCCAGGTGACCCGGCACTGGCATGCGGAGCTTAAGCGCCGCAGCCAGCGCCACCGCCTGGACTGGAAGCGCATGGCCCGACTTGCGAACCGGTGGCTGCCGCCCGCCCGCGTGATGCATCCCTTCCCTGACGAGCGCTTTCGCGTTCGTACCCAAGGCAGGAGCCCAGTGCGCTAGCAGTGCACGCTGGGATCTGCGCGGGGGGCCGCCCGCAAGGGCGGTCCCTACCGCAATATTGCGAAGCGGGCCGTCATGGGGCGCCGCACTGCTCGCATCGCGAGGCAGTTTCCATGGTCACCGGGGCCGGAGGACTGACTTCCCCCCTTCCCCCTGGGGCCTGCTCCCCGGCGCAGATCCGGGCCAGGACAGCCGAACGGGCCGAACTCGTCGCGGACGTCTTCCAGGGTGATCACGGCGGCGGCGCGGGGGCCAGAACCCGGGCGACTATGTCGGCGGCTGCGGTCACGTCGGTGATGGGGGCGATCTTCTGCCCCCACGGCCACCAGTAGAAATCCGTTCCGGTGACGACCGACTCGGCGAGCATGGCGGCCTCGGAGTTGGCGACGGCTAACGACGGCAGCCGGTGCTCAGGCGTTATCAGCTGGACCTTGAAGCCGCGAACGGCTAGTTCGGCGGCGAGCTTCTCCAAGTGTTCCACATCGTTGTCACGCTGCATGCGCCCACTGTGATGGCCCCCCGCTAATGTAGAAACTGGACCGGAGGCGGACGTCAACGTCCGTCAACATGGGCTGTCAACACGCGACGGGTGTACGCGATGGACTTTGCCGAGGCACTACGCGCTCTCATGGCCGAACGCGGCATCAGCGGGAACGCGCTCGCCAAACGGGCGTACTGCGACCGTGCTCTCATCTCGAGGTACGTCAACGGCAAGCAGCCGCCGTCTGTGAAGATGGCCCGCAGGCTGGATGACTTGCTCGGCGCGGGTGGGCGGCTGGCTGCTTTAGCGGCGCCGCCCCTGTTCAACGGGGAGACCACACCGGAAGGCCGGGCACGGCTCGACTGGGCAGTCCGCAACCCGCGGCGGGTCGATGGCGCCGCGGTGGATTCCCTGGCTGTGGTCCTGGCGGCCCAGCGCAGAGCGGAAGATTCTCTCGGATCGGCCGCGGTTCTACAGCCTGTTCTGGCCCAGCTCCGCGCTATTGACGAGCTGGTCACCGAGTCACGTGGCCAGGTCCGCCCGGCCCTGGTCCACGTCGCCGGCCAATGGGCGCAGTTCGCCGGGTGGCTGCACACCAACACCGGTCACCCCGCGCAGGGTGACGCCTCGCTGAGCAAAGCCCTCCTGTGGGCGGTTGAAGCGGGTGAGCCTGACCTGATCTCCGAGGTGTTGTCGTTCCAGGGTCACGCGGCGTGGGTCGCGGGCCATCCGGGCCCAACGGTCGGCCTGTCCCAGGCCGCGCAGCGGGATCCTGGTGTGTTCCCCGGGCAGCTCGCCATCTCCGCGGCGCAGGAAGCCAAGGCCCGCGCCATGATGCGCGAACCCGGCGACGTCGGCCGGCTTCTCGACCAGGCCGACGAGCAGGCCGCAGCCGCAGCAGCGCGCCCGCAGGATTCCCCGCCGTGGCTGTACTACCACTCACCCGGATTCTTCGCCCTGCAACGCGGCCTCGCCTACAGCTACCTCGCTGATCAGCCGCAGTACCGGTCCCGCGCCATCGCCGCGATACAGGTCGGCCACGCGCAGCTTCCCGACGGTGAACAGGGAAGCGAATGGGCCGCGGAGTACCTCACCTACCTCGCGGACCTGCACGCGCTCGACGGCGACGGCGAGCAGGCATCCGCCGCTGCGCTGCAAGCCGCTACGGTCGCCCGCCGGGCCAGGTCGGTGCGGCTGCTGCGGATGCTGGCCCCGGTCTGCGCCCGGCTCGCCGCCAGGTGGCCATCCGATCCGGACGTGGCCGCCCTCACCGAAGCATTACGATTACCGCCGCGTACACCCATACGCGGCGCCCCGCCGGTCATTGACCGGCGGGGCGCCTTCGCATTGCAGGCACCCTGATATCCCGCCTGTGAATGGTATTCGTGGCCGCTCTATTGAACGAATGGGACCCGCACAAATCCGTTTCGGACGACGACCGCGGCGGGTGGCTATCCGGGCCGTCGCTGCCCGAAGACGATGTGATGCTGGCCGAGCTGCGCGCCCAGCATCCCCAGTGGACGATCTGGAAAGGCAAGCACACCGGCTCCTGGTGGGCCTGCCCGCCGCCTGGGGTGCTGAGCTTGATCGACGCCCCAGACCTCGGCCAGCTGGAAGCAAAGATCCTCGACATCGAGGCGTGGGAGACCGGGCAGTGAGCCGCGCACCGGCCGCCGACCTGGACCGGATCAGCCTGGCCAGGTTGCGGCTCGCGGTCCCGGAATGGCCGGTGATCGCCCCGGTGCTCGGCGGGTGGTCCGCCGCCCGGCCCACCGAACACGGCGGGCTGCACGCCGTCTACGCCCCGAGCCTTGAACAGCTCGTCGGCATGCTCGCCGCGGCTGACCGCGAGCAGGAAGGCAGCCAGCGATGAGCACCACACCGGCCGCCCACCTGGCCCGCGTCAAGGCGCAGAACCCGTCATGGTCGATTGAACGGCTCGACTCCGGCTGGTACGTCGCCCGCCGCGACTGGCACGGCAGCCAGCAGACGATCACCGTGCCGTCGCTGGCGGACCTGGAACTGCGGCTGAACGCCAAGAGCGGGACGCCACCGCGAGCAGCCGACCGGCTCGCTGAGGCGGCTTTGGACGTCATCGACGACGCGGTGGCGCGAGGGGAGCTGCCGGGCTGATGGCCAACACCACGTACTTAGGATGTGCTGGTTCGCATAATGCTGTGACCTGGGATTTTGTGCTGGTTTGGAAACAGGAGGGACTCCTGGTAGGCGTTGGGTATCGAATCCACGTCTGTCACAGGAGT
>Ga0307372_10008258_pt1 | contig 14676 bp, 13 predicted proteins | sample OX1MG_FD_202533 | JGI IMG/M metagenome (GOLD analysis project Ga0307372, IMG submission 202533) | Soil microbial communities from Risofladan, Vaasa, Finland - OX-1 | ecosystem: Environmental > Terrestrial > Soil > Coastal area > Acid sulfate soil | place: Finland: Risofladan, Vaasa | collected... | reverse complement strand
GCGACCCGGAGGTCCAAGAGCTGCTCTACCGCGGAGTGCGCTATGCCGCCGGTGAGGTGGAGCCGGGCTCGCTGGGGGTTGGCATGCTGGGCTTCGGCGCCATCGGCGCTGACCACATCGCGGCGATGGGAGCAGTCTCGGGGATGAAGCTGGCTGCCGTCTGCGACCGCAGCCCGGCCCGGATCGGGGCAGCCCGAGAGATGGTCCCCACCGTTGAGACGGTCCCCAACCTGGCTCAGATGCTGAAGCTGCCCGGACTGGACCTGGTCATCATCTCGACCCCGCCCAACACCCACGCAGCGCTGGCCGAACAGGCGCTGCGAGCGGGCAAACATGTCGTGGTGGAGAAGCCCTTCTGCCTTAGCCTGGAAGATGCCGACCGGCTGGTGTCCCTGGCCAGCCAGACCGGGCGTACCCTCACCGTCTACCAGAACCGGCGCTGGGACCCGGACTTTTTGGCCCTGCAGTCGGTGATCCAGAGTCGGGAGCTGGGCGAGGTCTTCCACCTCGAGGCATTCGTCGGGGGGTACGGTCATCCCTGCCATTTCTGGCACTCGCATTCCCCGGTCAGTGGCGGTGTCATCTTCGATTGGGGATCGCACTACCTGGACTGGATCCTCCAACTGATGCCCGGTCAGGTGGTGCAGGTCGCTGCCAGCCGTCACAAGCTGGTCTGGCAGGATGTCACCAACGACGACCACTTCGAGATCAGGATGACCTTCGAGAGCGGCGCGGAGGCAGAGTTCATCCACTCCGACATCGCCGCCGCCCGCAAGCCCAAGTGGTACCTGCTGGGGACCCGGGGGGCTGCCGTGGGGCATTGGCGAGAGGGCCGGATCACCAGCCGCGGCCCGACCGGCCAGGTCATCGAGGAGCGCCTGCCCGTCACCGACCTCCCTTGCGAGCTGCACGTCCTCACCCCCGATGGGGCCGGTGAGAGCCACGACCAGCTGATCTCGCTCCCGGCGGCTCCTCCCCAGGCCTTCTACCGCAACCTGGCGGGCCACCTGCTGGCCGGCCAGCCGCTGGCGGTGACTCCCGAGTCGGCTCGTCGCAATGTGGCGGTGATGGAAGCTGCCACCCGGGCGGCCGAGCTGGGGCGACCGCTCGACCTTCGAGTGTGACCGTCCGCCCGCTCCGCTGGGGGGTGCTGGGAGCGGCCGCGATCGCCAGGCAGGCGGTCTTGCCGGCGATCCAGGCGGCCGGTGGAGAGGTGGTGGCGCTGGCCAGCCGTGATCCCCGCCGGGGCCGGAGGCTGGCCGCCGACTTCGGGATCCCCCTGCTCTGCAGCCAGTACCAAGCTCTTTTGGAGTCCGACCTGGACGCGGTCTACATCCCGCTGCCCAACTCGCTTCACCTGCCCTGGACCCTCCGGGCGATGGCGGCTGGCAAGCACGTTCTCTGCGAGAAGCCGCTGACCCTCAATGCCGCAGAAGCCCGCCAGATGGTCAGGGCGGCCAAGAGCCACCAGGTAGTCCTGACCGAGGCCGTGATGTACCGCTACCACCCCCGCTGGGCGTTGGTGCGCCAGCTGGTCGCAGAGGGACGGCTAGGCCACCTCCGCCACCTGCAGGGCAGCTTCACCTTCACCCTTCGGCCCCCGCCCGACATTCGCTGGAAGTCGGCACTGGGGGGAGGTGCCCTGTATGACTTGGGTTCCTATCTGGTCTCGGCCTGCCGCTGGCTGGCCGGCGAGCCCCAGCGGGTGCTGGCCCGGGCCCGGAACCGACACGGCGTCGACAGCGACGGCTCGGTGCTTCTGGAGTTCGCCGGAGCCGGAGGCCCGCTCTCAGCCGAGCTGGCCTACTCGTTCGAGGCGGCGGAGCACCAGAGCCTGGAGCTGATCGGGAGCGACGCGTCGCTGACCATTCCCAAGCCCTTCACGGCCTGGCGCGGGGAGGCCATCCCGGTCCGGCTCCGGTCGGTTCCCACCGGTTCTGAGGAGAGCATCCCGACTCCGGCCGCAGACCCATATCTGGAGATGGTGAGCGCCTTCACGGCGGCGGTCCGCGAGGGGCTGCCGCTGTCCACTGACGCTCATGACGGGGAGCTTGGCCTGCGGGTTCTGGAAGCCTGTCAGAGGAGTCTGGTCAGCCAGTCCTGGGAGCGGCCTTAGCCGCCTGGCCGGCCCGGATCTCGATGCTGCAACTGGGGGCGGTCAAGCGAAGCGTTAACTCGCCCCGGGCAGCGACATAGGGGGAAAGGAGGCGGGCGCAGGCGCTCAGCACTAACGGTCGTCCCAGCGAGGCCGGCCAGGACACCAGCACCGAGTCGCTGCTGCCCGGGGCCGCCAACCGGGCCGAGAGGGTCCCGCTTCCGGGTTGGAAGCGCAGTCGGGAAAGTCCACCGGGGGAGGCGCGAACGTACGGCTGAGCCAGTACATCCAGCCAGGACTGGTCCGGAGGGCCCTGGACCTGCTCGACACCCCAGCCTGACGGGTCGTTCCACTGCCACCAAGTCCAGCCGGTCTGGAATTGGTTGGAGAGAGCGATCTCGGCCCTGGCCCAGGCGGTGGCGATGGGGCGGTTGCGATCGATGCCCAGCTCCCCGGTCCAATATGCGGCAGGCAGCCTCCGTGCCTCCGCCAGCCCCTGCTTTAGTTCGGCGCGCATGGCCTTGGAATTGCCCCGATAGTCGGGCGGCAGGATGCTTCCGGAGTAGAGGTGAGTGGAGTAGACGAGGTCGCGCGAGGCCAGGGGCCGGATGGCGGTGGGCAGACCTCCGAACAGATCTCCCTCGACGATGAAGAGGTGGTTGGGATCGACCTTGGCCAACTCTGCGATCCCGTCTGCGTAGAAGGGCCAGAGGATATGGGTCTCGAATATCGCCGGCGGAATCGGGAATGGATGGGGTTCGTTATAGAGGTCGTACCCGGCGACGGCGGAGTTGGATTGGAACTGGGCGGCCACTCTGGCCCAGGCCTGCCAGTAGAGGGCCTGCCAGCTGGGGTCGAGCCAAAAGGAGGCCAGGTCGGCATTGACCGCGGGCGAGAGGTGGCGCTGCCAGGCGGGAGCGAGGAAGGGAATGTGCAGGTCGGGCACCAGCGGGACCGCCAGCCAGGCCGGAGCGCCGCTGCCACCGGTTCCCACCCCGAAGTCCTCGCTGTGCATGTCGAGAACCACGTAGAGGTGGTGGCCGGCGCACAGGGAGACCAGCGCGGCGATCTGCCCCAGGTAGCTCTGGCTGAACTGGCCGGGTTTTGGTTCCAGTAGTGACCAGGAGATTGGCAGCCTCACCACATCGAATCCTTCGGACTCCATGAGGGCGGCGTCGGACGGAGTCAGTGCAGGTTGCGCTGTGCTCCTACCGATCTGTAGCAGCTGGTCGTCATTGAAGCCCCGCAGGATGACCGACCGGCCCTGGCTGTCGACGATCCGGCCCTGGTGCACCGACAGCCAGGGCAGCACTCCCGCCTCAGGCCGGCTGGGAACTACCCGTACCGTCAGCGCCGGGGCCGGGAGGTAGACCACCGCCGCCACCGCCAGCACCACTCCCAGAAGACTGGGAAGTGATGAGAGACCACCGGCGCGCTGGCGGTGCGACGATCGCAGCGGTCGGTGGGGCACGGTGGGATTGTGTCGCACCCGACCCTTAGGCCTGGTTTGTCGTCGACGATTCCATCCAGGCTATTCGGTGCCGACGAAGGAGTTGGGGGTGGAGCCCTGGAAGGAGATGAATCCCTCGATCACGGCGCCGGTGTGGGCATCTACCAGCACGGTATCCATCATGATCTGCCCGGGCGCCGGTAGGTTGCCGAGCGAGTCGGGACCGGGGTTGAGGAAGACCACCCAGCAGAGCCGGCCCGGGCTGGAGATGGCAGAGCCGGCCGGTCCCACCGCGGTGGCCAGCACCACCTGTTCCACGACGCCCCGGGGTTGGTGGCTGGTGGCGCTGGTGGCGGCCTTGGCAGCGGTAGTGGCGGCGCTGCCCACCGGGGTCTGCAAGGTGAGTCCGCTCAGACCCAGCAGGACGACGGTGCTGGGGAGCAGGCCGAGTCCGTTGGGGGCGGGGCTGACTGGGATTCCGTCTAGGCTGACCACGGCCAGGAATCCCAGCATCACGGCCGACGCCAGGGCGCGATAGCTGGCCCTCGACGTTAGGCGGACGCCGGCACTGAGCCACTGCACTCCGGAATCATCGACTACCTGGACCGCCGTGGCCAATCGTGAGATAGGGGTGGGTTTGGCGGTTGCCCGGCTGCGGTAGGGTAGGACTAGCGCTGTCGCAGTGAGCGGGGGCCGACTTCAGTTCTACGGAGGCTCGGAGACTTAATGGCTAAGACCGTTGGAATCGACCTGGGAACGACCAACTCGGTGGTTGCCGTCATGGAGGGCGGCGAACCGGTGGTAATCCCCAACGCTGAGGGTGGTCGCACCACCCCATCCGTGGTGGCATTCACCAAGAATGGGGAGCGGCTGGTGGGTCAGTTGGCCCGGCGCCAGGCTGCTGTTAACCCCGAAAACACCGTCTACTCAATCAAGCGTTTCATGGGCCGCCTCTACAACGAGGTTGAGGGCGAGCGGAAGATCGTGCCCTACCAAGTGGTGGCCGGCAAGGACAGTCGGGTTGAGGTCGATGTCAGCGGCACCAAGTACACCCCCGAGCAAATCTCCGCAATGATCCTGCAGAAGCTCAAGGTGGATGCCGAGACCTACTTGGGGGAGAAGGTCACCGACGCGGTGATAACAGTTCCCGCCTACTTCAACGACGCCCAGCGGCAGGCGACCAAGAATGCCGGCCAGATCGCCGGCCTCAATGTGCTCCGAATCATCAACGAGCCCACTGCGGCAGCTCTGGCCTACGGCCTGGACCGCAAGGAGTCGGAGAAGATCCTGGTCTTCGACCTCGGCGGCGGAACCTTCGACGTGTCCATCCTGGAGGTGGGCGAGGGGGTCTTCGAGGTCAAGTCCACCAATGGCGACACCCACCTAGGTGGGGACGACTACGACCGGCGCGTCGTCGACTGGATGGCGGAGGAGTTCAAGCGCGAGCAGGGCATCGACCTCAAGTCCGACCGCCAAGCTCTGCAGCGACTCACCGAGGCAGCTGAGAAGGCCAAGATCGAACTTTCTCAGCTTCAAGAAACCCAGATCAACCTTCCCTTCATCACCGCCGACCAAAACGGTCCCAAGCATCTGGACATGCGGCTGTCCCGCGCCAAGTTCGAGCAGCTGACCGCCGACCTGACTGACCGCTGCCGGGCCCCCTTCGAGAATGCGCTCAAGGACGCCGGGATGAAGATTGGTGAACTGGATGAGGTGATCCTGGTGGGAGGTTCCACCCGGATGCCGGTCATCCAGGAGCTGGTCCAGAAGCTCAGCGGAAAGGAGCCCCACCGGGGGGTGAATCCCGATGAGGTGGTTGCCGTCGGAGCCGCCATCCAGGCCGGAGTCCTCAAGGGCGAGGTCAAGGATGTGCTCCTCCTGGACGTGACCCCGCTCTCACTCGGCATCATGACCGAGGGAGAGGTCAACACCCGCCTGATCGAGCGCAACACCACCATCCCCAGCAGCAAGACCCAGACCTTCTCGACCGCGGCGGATAACCAGTCCTCGGTGGAGATTGTGGTGCTCCAGGGAGAGCGCCCGCTGGCTCGGGACAATCGCACTCTAGGCCGATTCATGCTCGACGGCATCCCCCCAGCTCCCCGGGGTATCCCCCAGGTCGAGGTGACCTTCGACATCGATGCCAACGGAATCCTCAACGTCACTGCCAAGGACCTCGGGACCGGACGGGAGCAAAAGGTGACCATCACCGGTTCGACCACTCTCCAGAAGGCGGAGGTGGAGCGGATGGTCAAGGAAGCCGAGGCCAACGCCGACGAGGATCGCAAACGGTCCGAGGAGATCGCACGGCGCAACCAGGCTGACACCCTTGTCTACACCGCCGAGAAGACCTTGCGCGAGCACGGCGACAAGGTTTCGCAGGAACTCCGGGACGAGATCACCCAGAAGACTGACGCCTTGAAGGAAGCGGTGGCGGCTCAGAACTCTGAGGACATCGAGAGCCGCCAGTCTGAGCTGTCGGAGGTGCTCCAGAAGGTAGGTCAGGCCGTCTACCAGAACGCCGCTCCAGCGGGGGACGGCGAGCATGGGGACGGTGGGGAAGACATTCCCCCGGCAGCGGGATCTCCGGAGTCCCCGGCGGGCACGGACGGAGACGTGGTGGACGCCGAGTTCAAGGAAGTTTGAGACGGCCCAGGTCCGGTCTCGCGATCGGGCTTGGGGCGGTAGGTCTCAGCACCCTTGCTTATCCGGGCCTGATCGCTTGGGCACGCCGAGCCCTGGTCGCCGACGCACCCCTCGAGGAGCTAGAGTCGGCGCTTGACGGCTGGCTGGCCGAGGCCCGCTTGGTCGCATCGCACCGCTACTTTCACACCCCGGTCGGGCGAGTCCACGCGCTGCTGGCTGGAGGGGGCGGCCGGACCCTGGTGGTGCTGCCGGGGCTGCAGGCCTCGGCCGGAGACATGGCCAGACTTCTGGCCCAGCTGGCCCGGGACTATCGGGTGGTGGCCATCGACCGTCCTGGCTGCGGACTTAGCGACCCGCTCCGGTCGCCCAGCCAACCCTGGTCTACCTGGGATCAGGTGATATCCGCTGTGACCGGGGAGTTGAGCCTGGACGGGTTCGACCTGGTCGGCCACTCCCTGGGCGGTCTGGCGGCGGGCCGGTTCGCCGTAGCTCACCCGGACCAGGTGGGCCAACTGGTCCTGATCAGCCCCCTCGGCCTGGGCCGGCGGATCCCCCTGTCCTGGAACTTGGCCTTGGTGCCGGGAGTCATGGACCTGATGGCGTTGAGGGAGAGGAGGGACCTGGTTCGCCAGGTCCCCGGCCCTTCTCTGGCAGAGGGCATGGGGAAGCGGTCTTCGGCCGCGGCGCCCAGTCCCTGGGAGCTCTACCGGTCCGCAGTTGGGCTGCGCTTCGGCGCCCACTCAGACCTCAGCTCGGTGGGTCGCGTCTTCCGGCCGCTCGGATTGCCGCCGGAGTCTCGGCTGCTCCCGGCCCTGGGACTGCTGTCGGGCAGGGTCTTGGTGCTGTGGGGGAGCGACGACCGCAGACTTCCTCTGTCCTCCGCCAAGGCGGAGCTGGACTACTACCCGGGGTTGAGGCTGGATGTGATCGAGGGGGCCGGTCATCTGCTGCCGTTCGACCAACCTCAGATGACCGCGCAACTGGTCGCCACGTGGATGAAATCTGCCGATTTCTGACCTGGGCGAGCGGTTTGCTGCCCTGGCCGGGCGGGTATACCAGGAGTGTGGAGACTTTGGTGAAAGAGGCCCTACGTGCAGCTTGATCGGCTAACTCAGCGGAGCCGAGAAGCCCTGGATCAAGCCGGTCAATTGGCGGCTGCCCTGGAGCATCCTCAAGTCGAACCAGAGCACCTGTTGCTGGCTCTGGTGGACCAGACCGACGGGGTGGTTGCGCCGCTGCTGCGTCAGGTGGAGGTCGACCCGGAGCAGGTGGCCAGCCGGGTGCGGGCGGACCTGGAGAGCCGACCCAAGCAGCAGGGAGCCAGCCCCAGCGTCGCCCGCGAGCTGGACCAGGTGCTGCGTCAGGCCTGGGACCAGATGGAGAAGCTGGGCGACGAGTACTGCAGCACCGAGCACCTGCTGCTGGCCCTGGCGGCGCCCCGGGGAGGACCGACTGCTGGGATCCTGCGTCAGCTGGGCGCAACCTCGGAGCGGCTGAGCTCGGCGCTAGAGGCACTGCGGCAGGGGCAGAAGATCACCGACCCCAACCCTGAGAGCAAGTTCCAGGTCCTGGAGCGTTACACCCAGGACCTCACCAAAAAGGCTCGCGAAGGCAAGCTGGATCCAGTGATCGGTCGGGACGAGGAGATCCGCCGGACCATGCAGGTGCTCTCGCGACGAACCAAGAACAACCCGGTCCTGATCGGAGAACCGGGGGTGGGCAAGACCGCCATCGTCGAGGGACTGGCCCAGCGCATCGCCAGTGGCGACGTGCCCGAGACCCTCAAGGACAAGCGGCTAGTGGCCCTGGACCTGGGCCAGCTGATCGCCGGCAGCAAGTTCCGCGGCGAGTTCGAGGATCGGCTCAAGGCGCTGCTCAAGGAAATCACCGGATCCGACGGCCGGATCATTCTGTTCATCGACGAGCTCCACACCCTAATCGGCGCGGGAGCTGCCGAGGGGGCCATGGACGCCGGCAACATGCTCAAGCCGGCCCTGGCCCGAGGGGAGCTCCGCGCCATCGGCGCCACCACCTTCGAGGAATATCGCAAGCACATCGAGCGCGACCCGGCCTTGGAGCGCAGGTTCCAACCGGTGCAGGTCGGCGAGCCCTCGGTGGAGGACACCATCAGCATCCTGCGCGGACTGAACGAGCGCTACGAGGCCCACCACGGGGTGCGGATCAAGGACTCTGCGCTGGTCGCCGCCGCCGTGCTCTCCAGCCGCTACATCTCCGGTCGCTACCTGCCCGACAAGGCCATCGATCTGGTCGACGAGGCGGCCTCCCGGCTGCGGATGGAGATCGACTCGATGCCGGTGGAACTGGACGCGGTGGAGCGACAGGTCCGCCAGCTCGAGATAGAGCGCGAGGCATTACGCAAGGAGACCGACCGGGCCTCGGTGGAGCGACTCCAGGCTCTGGAGCGCGAGCTGGCGGACCTGACTGAGACCGCCGTAGGCCTGCGCCAGCGCTGGGAGCAGGAAAAGGCCACCATCGGCCAGATTCAGGCCACCAAGCAGGAGATCGAGCGCACCACCTTCGAGGCAGAACGGGCCGAGCGGATGGCCGATTTCGCCAAGGCGGCTGAACTGCGCTACGGCAAGCTCGATGAGCTGCGCCAGCGCTTGGAGGAGCAGCAACTGAAACTGACCGGCGATCAGGGCGGCACACCACTGCTCCGGGAGGAGGTCGGCGAGGAGGATGTCGCCGAGGTGGTGGCTCGCTGGACTGGGATTCCTGTCTCACGGATGCTTGAAGGCGAGCTGCACAAACTCCTCCAGATGGAGGATCGGCTCCATGAGCGGGTGGTGGGCCAGGACGAGGCTATCGCCGCTGTCGCCAGCGCCGTGCGACTGGCCCGTGCCGGCCTCAACGATCCCCGCCGGCCTTTGGGCTCGTTCATCTTCCTAGGCCCCACCGGGGTCGGCAAGACCGAGGTGGCCCGGGCCCTGGCGGAGTTCCTCTTCGACAGCGAGGAGGCCATGATCCGGCTTGACATGAGCGAGTACATGGAGAAGCACACGGTGGCCCGCCTGGTAGGGGCACCGCCAGGATATGTGGGTTACGAGGAGGGCGGCCAACTGACCGAAGCAGTGCGCCGGCGGCCCTACGCGGTGCTGCTGCTGGACGAGATCGAGAAGGCCCACTCGGACGTCTTCAACATCCTGCTCCAGCTGCTGGACGATGGCCGTCTCACCGACGGCAAGGGTCGCACGGTGGACTTCCGCAACTGCGTTGTGATCATGACCAGCAACCTGGGCAGCCCGGTCATCGCTGCCCTGCCTGACCATCCCACCCCGCAGCAAGAGGAGGACGCCAAGACTCGCGTGATGGGGGAGCTGCGGCAGCACTTCCGCCCCGAGTTCCTCAACCGGGTCGACGAAGTGATCCTTTTCCAGCGACTGGGTCACTCCCAGCTGGAGCGGATCGTGGAACTGCAGCTGATGCAGCTGGAGGAGCGATTGGGCAATCGTCGCCTGCATCTGCGAGTCCTGCCCGCGGCCAAGGCCTGGCTCGCTGAGCACGGCTACGACCCGGTCTACGGAGCCCGTCCCCTGCGGCGGGTCCTGCAACGCCAGCTGGGTGACCGGATCGCCACCGCCATCCTCCAGGGACGTTTCACGGAGGGGGACACGATCGTGGTGGAGGTTGGTCCCGAAGGCGAACTGATCCTCAGCGCCGAGCGCCCGAGGGGAGCGAACGGCGAATCAGCCGAGCTGGGAGCGCCTGAGGAGTTAGACGCTCAGCCCACGCCCGCCGGCGCCGGGGACGGCTGAGAGGCCGGAGCGCCCCAGCTCCGTCCAAGCGCTTCGGCCGCACCGACGAGGTGTGATCAGTATGCTCGGTGCTGGGATCCAGCCGACGTAGCTCAGTGGTAGAGCAGCGGTTTCGTAAACCGCTGGCCGGGAGTTCGAATCTCCCCGTCGGCTCCCAAATCTGATCTCAGGCGGTTGCAGTCGGTTGAAGTCACTTGCAGCCCGGTTGCAGTCAAGGTTGCAGTCAAACATCTGTGTGGTGCCAGCACCCCGTAGAGATCTATCCGGTCCCGGCCGGTCTTCGGGGTGCTGGGAGTCTGGGGACGGCCTCAGCGGGGCTTAGGTTGCTTCCCACCGCCATCGCTGCCATCGCCAAGGTGGATCCGAAGACCGTCCGGGACGATCTGAAGGCGCAATTGGGGACCGGTCCCCAGTTGAGCGAACCGGACCGTGGGCGGGGATGCTCAGCGTCGGCTATCAGGCGCCGGGTCCGGAGCCGTGGAGAGGCGGCGCAGGGCGTGCTCACCGCTTGGCAGGCTGACTGAGCAACTCAGCAGCGTAGACCTCGACGGGACGGCCGCCCGCCGCCTTCTTCAAGTCCAGATACGTCTCGGCTGGGATCTCCAGGGTCAGGTGCCGGATGTCCACGCCCGCGAGCGAGGCCTCCTCGGCTTTCTGGCAGACGAGGCAGGTGATCGTCTGCCGCTCGGGGTCTACTGGGTGCTCGTGGCTGGAACTGCCAAGGCTGATGCTGTGGCAGCCGGGGGTGACTCCGCGCGGCCGGAATTCGCCGGGTGCGAGGTCGCTCGGTAGGTCGCGGTCATCGGCCGCCCGGCGGCGCTGGGTCGGTGCTTCGGCTGTGGGGGTCATGGGTGCTCCTTGTCTGGTGGGTGGTCTTCAGCGACGCCGCTGAGCGGCCAGTTGGCGGTATCCGTTGGCGAGGTTGCGGTCTGAGACGGTGGCGGCCAATCGGCTGTAGCGAGCCGCCTCTCGGTCGGGATCAGGTGTCACTGCAGGTCGTGCCCGTCGAGCCGCCTTGTAGAGCATCTCGGTGCTCACCTTGGCAGCAGGCCGGGTCGGCGCCTTCGGGGTGCTGGCACCCGCGGTCTTGACCACGGCGGCAGCCTTGGTCATGTCAGCCGCCATCTGCAAGTAGCCGCGAGCCAGGCCTGGGTCAGCGATCGCCCGGCCAAGATCGGCGAACTTCGACGCCAGCTTGGCTGGGTCGATCTCTCGCCCGGTCAGCAGGTCCTCGACCCAGAGCCTGCCCTTCGGATCGGCGGGCTCATCCTCGTGCGTGTCATGGCGTGGCGGCTCGCTGGAGGCGGCCATTGACGGGTGCCGCGCCAGGTCGCTTTCGCTGTGTTCGTGGGCATGGGAATGCTCTTTCATCGACACCGTTGGCCAGGTGCGCTCCAGCTCGTGCCGGTGAAGGTGGGAGTGGGATCGCCAGGTGCTCATGGGGTCAGCTCCTTTGGTGAATCGGGGGTGGAATGGGGCCGTGGAGAGGCAGCGCGGGCGACATCACCCCCCGCGCCGCCACGCCACAGCGGCGGCCTCTCCGCGGATTGACGCTCTGCCGTCAGCCGGGCGATCACGCGTCGCTCCCATGCCGAGTCACCTCTGCGGGCCAGGTGAGCTTGGCCGCGCCCACGTCGGGCCGGGAGTGGCCGTTGGTCGCATGGGGTAAGGCGGCGATTCGTGGTTGCATCGGGTCGAGCGCGGCGGGGCGGCGCGCCCCCCCCCGCGGTGGGGACCACTGGTTGTCCGCCAGCGTCGGGCCGGGGCCGTTGGAGGCTGGCTCCGGCTCCTGGCTTCCCCCTCTCCCAGGAAGGGAAACAAGCGAAACAAGCGAAACATCCGGCGGCGTCTGATCTCGGCTGAGTGCCGGTTCGCTGACTTCGGCGGGGTTGGAATGTTTCGCTGTTTCGGATGTTTCGCTCTGTGGCGGGGGAGGGAGGTAGCGAGCCCATGCATCCGTTAGGTCGGCCCGCGAGTATCCCTTGACAGTCACCGAGCGGAGGCGGACTTGCTTGGGCCGCACCCCGAACCGGCGCAAGCGCCGGGCGAGCCCACGGGCATCAAGCGGCTTGCCGCGCAGGTCACCCCAGGGGCTTTCTTCGAGTGCTCCGAGGACCTCCAGAATCGTCGCGGTCGGGACGGCACCCTCTCCGAGATGGGCCTCGAAGATTGCCCGCAAGTCGGTCAGAAGCAAGACCCCATCGCTGCCGTCCCGGTCCCGGCCGACCTTTGCCAGCTCCACCGCTGCCTTTCGGGCACGCTTGGGCCAACTCCCGCCCACCAAGTCGGCGATTGCCAGGAGCGGCTCCCACAGATCCTCCGCCCGGTCGGAGAGGCCATCCGGCATCGCGGGCCGGGCGGACTCCAGCTTTGCCAGATTCTCCGCTGCCCAATTGTCCGAGCGCTCCCGGAGCGGGGCTGCCTCGGAAGCGATTGCAGCCCGCCGGAACGGCCGCACCTTCTCACCGGGCAGACGGCGGCGAAGCTCGACGATGATCGAGCGATCGCTCACGGTGTCGGGAAGTTCCCCGATCCCTGCCAGGGCAACAGGGGCGAAGGTTGGGAAGGCCCGGACCTCCATCTTTTTGCCGTCGCCCACCATTCGGAGCACCGACGCGCCGCGCCGATATCCGCTGTTGAGGAGTGCCCTCAGATCCTCACGGCCCGGATCGTTGCCGCCGCGAAAGAGGGCGTCTACCTCATCCCAGAGAATGGCCGGGGGCGGATCGCCAATCGACCGGAAGAGGGCCGCCACTGAGATGTTCACCGCCAGAACGGGACGGGCTGCCACCAGCTCCAGCACTTCCAGGAGCCGGGACTTCCCGCATTGCTTCTCCGCTGACCGGACACTCAATCGGGGTGTGGTCGAAGCGGCTCCGATGGCGTGGGTGTGGAGCACCCACAACGCCACGGCATCCTGTGCCTCGGCCGACGGAAAGGCCACGAATGCGCCCAGGAAGTCCGCCAGGTCGGAGAGGGGCTGCAGTGCCTCAGTCGCCCACCGGTCGAGCTCGGCTAGGTTCGGGGCTGGGGTTGCGGTGGTCACGACCTTCCGCCCTGCCGAGCGTCCTGCCACAGCCCGGCACAGGTTCGCAACAGTGCTCGGGCAGCGATGGCCGACTGGGGCCATTCCGCGGAGTCCGTCTCCAACGCCAGAGCGCGTGCTGACGCCAACAGGCGCCCAGCGGCCGCCACCACCTCGGGCTCGAAGCCGCTATGCTGAGCGTCGGCGGCCACTAGTCCTGGCCTCCACTTTGGCCGCTGGGGTGCTCGCCCTAGCGGCCGATTCGTCTCCGCCTTCGATGTGGGCGGCCTCGAACGCCGCAAGGGCCTCGGGCTGCACGCGTACCAGCTTCCCGAGCCTCACTACAGGAAGTTCGGAGCGGGCCGTCAGTAGCCACACATATCTGGCCGAGCACCCCAAGTGGTCCGCCACTTGCGGCACCGTCATCAACGCCATGCCTTCACCTCCAGACTCGGCCCACCACGGGGCCGTTGCACCTAGCTTCACGGCGTGGCATGGCGTTGTATATACTCAACCCGTGCGAAAGCCGTTGCGATTTGAGCCCGCAAGGGATGATGGCGAGACTCTCGGGGATTTGCAGCGGCCCGTCGGCGGCTTCACGGTGGCCTGCGGCTACCAGATTCACCCGACCATCGGCCAGGTCAGCGCCGAGGAGCGCTGGCCCGCAACGCCAGATGAGCCCTGGCTGGTGCCTCAGGGCCGGTCCGAGTTGGCACCGTGGCCGCGAAGTGACCGCAGGTGGGTACGATCCTTCGCGGACCTTCACCGGGGCTCAGACGCGGACGTGGCCGCATTTGCCAGCCGCTACGGTTGGCTTCGTTTCGGCTCGCTGATCGCACCCGCCGTTCTCGACGCTGCCTTTGTACCCGTCTGGGGTGACCGCATCCGCACCTGGCGGCAGGAGTCCCTTGGCCTTGCTGAGTTGCTGGGGGTGCTCGACTGCTCGCGCAGCGTGGGAGTGGGCCAGGCTGCTCGCCAGCAAGTGCTCCAGCACTTCACGGGCGAAGGCGGGGCGTCGCTTTGGCTGCGTGCCGGGGACGCGGTAACTCGGCGGCGCGGCGACTGGGGCGTGGAGTGGGGAGTTTCGGGTGACGGGTCGCCCTTGGCGCTGGCCTTCGTTTGGCGTGGCCGCGAGGAGATCCTCTTCGTGCCGATGCCAGTAAAGGGCGCACCCGAGCCGGGAGCCAACCTAGCGGTGGCGGACTCGGCCGCGCTGGGAGTGCTGGCCCGCCACGCGGTCGGGGTCGCGATTCAACAAGCCCTGGCCGAGCACACGGCGGCCGCACTCACCTTGGCCGAGGGTATCCGCGTGGCTCCCCGGACTCTGCTGGGAGCCCTCTATCTGAGCCTGTCCCGCGAGCTGTTCAACCGTCGGGCGGATCGCACCTGTCCGGTCTGTCACTCACAGTTCACGCCTATGCGCAGGGATCAGGTCTATTGCAACGTGGGACCGTGGGGCGGGAATAGCCAGTCTTGCAAGTCCAAGGCGAACTATCCCCGCCGCGCAGCAAAGGAGAGTGCATGAGCCGACCGCGCGCCTACATTCGAGCCCGAGTGCCGTTCGTCGGCTGCTGTGGGTGCTCAGTTCCACTGATCGTGCTCGGGGTGATCGTGCTGCTAGCGCTGGTGTGGGTCGGCTTGGCATGAGCGCGAAGCCACCACGGCGGGTCATGGGCCACGGCAC
>Ga0307372_10008257_pt1 | contig 14678 bp, 18 predicted proteins | sample OX1MG_FD_202533 | JGI IMG/M metagenome (GOLD analysis project Ga0307372, IMG submission 202533) | Soil microbial communities from Risofladan, Vaasa, Finland - OX-1 | ecosystem: Environmental > Terrestrial > Soil > Coastal area > Acid sulfate soil | place: Finland: Risofladan, Vaasa | collected... | reverse complement strand
TGGCCTCGAATTCGGTGGCTAGCGGCGGGGCGAGCGGGTTACTGCGGCGCGGACCGTGATGTCGTCCGGTACCTCGGGCGCCCTGTGGTCTTTGAGCGACCAGACAACGTTGGCCTGGTCCAGCGGCACCTTGATGATGTCGAGTGTCTCTCCCTCGTCGTTGCAGATCTCGACCAGCGCCCACTCCGGTCTGAGCTCGAGAACCGTGCCGGTGGTACCTGCCCGCCAGGGCCCGCTGGTGCCCTCACGCCAGCTGGTGGAGGGCAACTCAGAGAGAAGTTCGATGACGTCCAACTCTTCCATGTCCTCAATGATCGCAGGGCAGTCCAGCATCTCGTGCATCACGTGGTTCGCCGCCGGCCGGCGACGTACGCCGTCACGAGGCGCGGCGGTAGGTTCGGCTCCTGTAGCCAGGCGGTGATCACCGGTGCCCGCTGGCCATTGAGTCCGAGGATCTCGATGACGACACGGTACGTGACGACAAGGTTGCTGAGTTCCACCCTTGTCTCGACAGGTGTCGTCCGCACGCCCTCGCGGATCTGGTCACGGAGATACTCCCAGTCGTCCTGCGTCAGTCCCAGAGCCCCCCGCATCACACGTGCCTTATGTCCGCCTACGGGATGGTTGGCGTTCAGGGTGTAGCCGCGAAGCTTCTCCTCTGGGATCGCAGCTTCGTCGATTCGCGGCAGGTAGCCGTGTTGCGGATCAGGCATCGGCTGCAATCGGCACTTCGGCACCACTGACCTGATCAGGCTCGGTTCCAAATGCCTTTGCCAGCCTCGCAGCCGCGTCGGCCTGCTCACGGTAGTGCGTGTATCGCATCGTCGTGCGGACCTCGGCGTGCCCCAGCCAGTTCTGCAACTCGACGATCGACTCCGCACCTCGCACAGCCAGGGTCCCGAAGGTGTGGCGGAGGTCATGGAAGCGGATGGGGCGGAGTCCGGCGCGCGCGCAAGCGGACATGAACCGCCGCCGAAGCGCCGAGCCGTCAAGGTACTGGCCGAGCTCGCCCGGGAAGACGAGGTCATCGTCTGCGACAAAGTCCGGGCGCTTGCCAATCTGTGCGAGGACGGCGGCAACCTCCGGCACCATCGGCACCACCCGGCCGCGTCCCGACTTGGGCGTCGTGAGGCGTCCGTTTGCGTAGCTGCCGGACACGCGGATCGAGGACCGCTCGAAGTCCACGTCGCGCCAGCGCAGCGCTACAAGCTCACCCCGTCGCAGACCGGTGAATGCGGCCGTCAGGAAGAGTGCCCCGTCCTGCTGGGAGCCCGCAGCACGAACCAGGGCATGAACCTCCTCTGGCGAGTAGAACATGAAGCGCGTTGCGTCGTAACGCTCGCGCAGCTTTTCAACATCGCGCGCGGGGTTGCTCGGTAGGGCGTACACCTTTCGCGCCCGCTCCATGATCCCGCCGAGGACCGTCAGCATCTTGTTGCGAGTCCGATTCGTGAGTTGCCTCTCACGGCCGTTGTTGAGTCCAGCGCGCCATTGCTCGATACGGCCGGGAGTGAGTTCCTCAAGGCGCAGCGATCCGAACGCCTCGATGAGTTGCGCAGCGACCGAGCGGTAGTCGACCATCGTCGACGGTTTGACGTCACGGTCGTGCTCGACGTATCGCAGCCACTCAGCAGCTGCGTCAGCGAACGTTGCTTCTGTCCTCACCGAGCCCGGCAGTGAGCCTCGGCGCGCGTCTGCCAACGTATCGCGCAGCCACTCCTCAGCGAGCCGCTTGGTCAAGTAGCCAGCAGGCGGGCGGCCGCGTCCGGTCCAGGCAGGACCGAGCTTCTTCTGAACCTGGCGGCCGTCCGGCAGCCGGTATTTCGCGTACCACGCCGGCCCGTACTTCCGATCGACTCGGAATACATGTCCCGACGGTGGCTGCCGAACCTTGCTCACGGCACTAAGAATACGCTCCGCCGGGACATATTCGGGACACGTTTGACGTACCTGGTGGAGCTTAAAGCGCAGAAACCACCGATATGGAGGGCTTTCGTGAAGCGAACGACGGGCTTCGAACCCGCGACCTTCGGCTTGGGAAGCCGACGCTCTACCAACTGAGCTACGTTCGCAAGATCCTGCAAATCGTGGGCTTTGAGCCCCCGTTGGATAGTGGTCCTCTAAGCCCTATGCCAGCAGATCTGCCCCCGGAGGCTATCGCAAGAGCAGCGGCGGATCAGACGGCGCGAACGACGGCGTGACGGTGTGGTGGCTGCTCCGATCGTGGTCGCGGTGATGCTCGGCGTCTCGGCCCGGGCATCGCAGTCAGCGCCGAGGAAGCGTTCAGCGCAGACAGGCGCTTGAATCTGCGGTGTGATGGTCGGTGGTCCGATGATGATCCTGCGCCAATCGCTGCAGTCGGCGCAGTATGCGCGTCCCTGGCAGCAGGTGCTGGTTGCGCTGGCGCTGATCGCGGGCGGGGCGGGCCTCGCCTTCGTCGGCCATCCCGCCGGCCTGCTCGCCAGCGGCGTCGGCTGCATGTTCTTCGTGCGCAGAGCGCGGCTGTGGGTGGCGCGGCGCCGTGGCCGGCGGGCGGAAGTGAAGGCAGGCAGCAGATGAGCCAGTCGCCGGCAGCGCGCGCATCGCCGCTGCGTGCGCTTCGCAGTCGCTGGGAAGGCTCGTCGCTTCTGTGGAAGGTGTTCACGGCGAACGCGGTGGTGTTCGTCGTGGCAGTTGCCGTACTTGCGTGGACGCCCGTGACCGTGCATCGCGTCGCGACGCCGAGCGAGTTGGTGGTGCTGGGTATCGGGCTGATGTTGATGCTGACGTTCGACCTGGTGCTGCTGCGGCGGGCGTTTCGGCCGCTGCGAATGCTTGCCTCCTCGATGCATGCCGCTGATTCGGCGCAGACGCAGGGCCAGCCCGGATCGTTCGATACCGCGAGTGCGGAGGTGCGCGCCCTTGCCGAGGCGCTCGACGGAATGCTCGACCGCCTCGAGCGCGAACGGCGTGACAGCGCGCTGAGAGAGCTTGCCGCCCAAGAGCGCGAACGGCTGCGGATTGCGAGCGAGCTCCATGACGAGGTCGGTCAGATGCTGACGGCGATCGCGCTGCGCGCGGAGCGTGCGGCCGAAGACGCCGATGCCGCCGACCGCGGCGCTTTGCTCGAGATATCGGAGACGGCGCTCAGCGGCCTCGAGGACGTTCGTCGAATCGCCCGCGAGCTGCGACCGGAGCTGCTCGACGACCTGGGGCTGGTGAACGCGGTCGTGGCGCTGTGTGGCCGTGTTGACAGGCAGCGGGGCATCCGTGTACGGCGGCAACTCGACTGGAGCCTGCCGAAGCTCGCCCCCGAGGTGGAGCTTGTGATCTATCGCGTTGCGCAGGAGGCGCTCACCAACGTCCTCCGTCACGCGGCTGCAACCGAGGTCGTCGTGAAGCTGTGCAGGGACGAGTCCAAGGTCGTGCTCGAGGTCGTCGACAACGGCCGCGGGCTGCCGGCCGACGCCGAGGAGCGGGGTATGCGCGGCATGCGGGAGCGCGCAAGCGTGATCGACGCTGACCTGGATGTGCGTGCGCGCCCCGAGGGCGGCACCTGTCTGGTGCTGAGCGTTCCGGCCTGAGCGACGATGATCACACCGCTCAAGACCCGGGTACTGCTGGCGGACGATCATGCGGTCGTGCGCAGCGGCCTGCGGGCGGTGCTCGATGCTGAGCCTGACATCGAGGTGGTAGCCGAGGCGCAGGACGGAGCTGAGGCCGTTCAGCGGGCGATGAAAGGCGACGTCGACCTCGCGATTCTCGACGTCTCGATGCCGAAGCTCACGGGATTGCAGGCGACAGCGGAGCTCCGCACGCGCTCGGACGTGCGCGTGCTGATCCTGTCGGTTCACGACAACGAGCAGTACTTCTTCGAGGCACTGCGAGCAGGAGCATCGGGCTATGTGCTCAAATCGGCCGCCAACCGCGACCTGATCGAGGCCTGTCGGGCGGCCATGCGAGGCGAGCCGTTCCTCTACCCGAAGGCGATCGCTGCGCTCGTCCGTGAATACCTCGAGCAGGCGCGCAGTGGCGAGGCTGCGCCGATCGATCCGCTGACTCCACGGGAGCTGCAGATCGTGAAGCTGATCGCCGAGGGTTACACCAGTGATGAGATCGCAACGGATCTGGTAATCAGCCGCAAGACGGTCGATCACCACCGCTCGAACATCCTTGGCAAGCTTGGGATGAGAAGCGTCGCGGAGCTCACCCGCTACGCGATCCGCCGCGGACTGATCGAGCCATAGGGCCAGCATCAGCGGTTCGCCACCCCATCTGCACCGCTTGTGCAGATGGGTACTTGCACCTATTCACGCGGGTCGCCTCAGCGGGGATGCTCCTGAGCGGTGACCGAGATTGCGATCGCGCTGGATCGGCCTGCTCTCACACCTGAGGTCAGGGCCTGGATCGGCAACCGCCCCGGCAAGAAGCGGCCCGTGCTCACGCGTGGGCACGCCGGCGACGCGCAACGCGGTGCATTGCTGTTGCGTATCGAAGTCGAGGCGGCCTCCGACGCCGAGGCGCAGGACCAGATCGAGGCGCTGCTCACCGATCTGAGGATGCTCGGGCTGCGTCCAAATCTGCTTGACAGCGACGCCGTCTAACCGGCGCCCAGCCGTGTACCGCGAGTCCGGAAACAAGAGCCTGCACGAAGCGGGCCACAAGGCAGGGGTGGCCGGGCACGAGCGGGCGACGTCGACACGCGGCCCGAAACGCACGTTCAACGAGGCAGCCCACAAGCTGGGGTCCTGGAAGGTCACCTCCGAGCCGGCGCATCCGACACGTGTCGGCGTTGAGCTCGAGGCAGTCGATGACGACCGCGACGTCGTCGCGCACGCCAGCCACGTGGTGCTCGCCCTCGGTGCCCTCGGGGTCGTCTACGGAGACCTCGGGACGAGCCCGCTCTACACGATGCAGGTGATCTTCACCCAGCACAGGGACGCCGCGCACGCCACCCCCGCCGGCGTCTACGGCGTGATCTCGCTGATCTTCTGGGCGATGACGTTGATCGTCTCCGTCAAGTACGCCGGGCTGCTGATGCGCGTCCACAACCGCGGTGACGGTGGGGGTATGGCGATGGTCGCGCTGATCCAGCGCCGTGGGATCGGCCGCACCGTGCTGCTCGTCACGCTGGGGATCTTCGGCGCGGGACTGTTCTTCGGCGACGGGATGATCACTCCCGCGATCTCGGTGACCTCGGCGGTGGAGGGACTCAAGGTCGTGGAGCCGGGGCTGGCCCACCTGGTCGTGCCGATCGCGCTGGGGATCCTGATCGCGCTGTTTGCGGTCCAAAAGAAGGGGACGGCGGCAGTCGGCTGGCTATTCGGCCCGTTGATCCTGGTGTGGTTCGTCGTGATCGCACTGCTCGGCGCCAGCGAGGTGGTTCAGCACCCCGGAGTTCTCCAGGCCCTCTCACCGATATGGGGTGCGCGCTTCATGGTCGACCACGGCGGCGATGCATTCCTCGCGCTCGGCGGCGTGGTGCTGGCGCTGACGGGGGCCGAGGCGCTGTACGCGGACCGTGGCCACTTCGGCGCCATGCCGATCCGACGCACCTGGTTCGGAGTGGTGTTCCCATGCGTGCTGCTGTCCTATCTGGGCCAGGGTGCGCTGATCCTCGCCCACCCCGGCTACGTCCATGAGTCCGTCTTCAGCCCCTTCTTCCAGCTTGTGCCCTCGAGTCTGCAGATCCCGATGGTGGTGCTGGCGACGGTCGCCACGATCATCGCGTCGCAGGCGGCGATCACCGGCTCGTTCTCGATCACCCGGCAGGCCGTCCAGCTTGGCTTCCTGCCGAGGCTGAGGATCTCGCACACCTCTGAGCTCGAGGGCCAGATCTACGTGCCGGCGATCGCCTGGGTCCTCGGTCTCGGTGTGGTCGCTTTGGTCCTGATCTTCCAGCGCTCGAGCGCGCTCGCCGACATCTACGGAGTGGCTGTCACCGGCACGTTCGTGATCGACACGATCCTGTTCCTCGCGGTCGCGCGGTCGATGTGGAAGACGGCAATCTGGAAGCTATGCCTGATCGGCGGCATGCTGCTCGTCGTCGAGGTCTCGTTCTTCTCGGCCAACGTGAGCAAGGTCAGTCACGGCGCCTGGATCCCGCTCGGTGTCGGCCTCAGCACCGCGATTCTGATGGTCACATGGCGCCGCGGCTACCAGATCGTCACCCGCAACCGCACCGAGGAGGAGGGCGATTTCACGAGCTTCCTCGATCAGCTCCGCACCAGCACGGACGCCTGTCACCGCGCCCGCGGCGTGGCGATCTATCTGAGCCCCAACAAGAGCACGACTCCGCTCGCGCTGAAGGCCGACCTAGACCGTCACGGGATCTTCCACGAGCGCGTGCTGATCGCGTCGGTCGCTCAGCTCAGCGTTCCGCACGTCGACCCGGCCGAGCAGTTCCTCGTAGAGGTGCTCGGCAGTGGCACCTTCAAGGTCCGCCACGTCACGGTTAGGGCTGGTTATCACGACGTCACCGATATTCCCGCCGCGCTCATGCTGGCACGCAAGCATGGCCTGCTGGAGCGCAACCTCGACCTCGAGCACGCCTCCTACTTCCTCTCCCAGATCAGGCTCACCATGACCAGCCGGCCGGGAATGAGCCGTTGGCAGAAGCTGATCTTCGTCGCGATGGCGCGCAACGCCGCGAGCCCGATCGACACCTACCGGCTGCCCGTCGAGCGCACGACCACCGTCGGCGCGATGATCGGCGTCTGACGTCGATTCCAGAGGACCTGAGCCGAGCGGGCGCCGGGCCCGGCGTTCGCGGAGCTAATCTGAGGCGATGCGCAGGTTCGCCGTGCCGGGAGCCATATCGCTGGTCGTGGTCGCGCTGCTGGCGCTGCTCGCATTTGGCGTGGCGCTCAGCGGTCCGGGCAATCAGTTGGCCGCTCGCGTGTCGCGCGGGGAGGCGCCGCTCGCGCCGAACGCCAACGTGCCGTTGCAGTTGCTCGGCGGCGGTCGAGAGACGCTGAGCGACCTGCGCGGGAAGATCGTCATGGTCAACGTCTTCGCCGGATGGTGCATCGCCTGCCAGGACGAGGTCGCGCTGTTGAAGCACGCGCAGCAGGTGCTCCGCCAACATGGGGGCGAAGTGATTGGCCTGACCTACCAGGACTCGAGTCCTGACGCCCAGAGCTACATGCAGAGGTATGGCCTGCACTACCCGGTGCTGCTCGATCCAGGCGACAGCTTCGTCGCCCCCTACGGCGTCAACGGCGTCCCGGAGACCTTCATCATCGACCGCAACGGACACGTGGTCGCGGCCGATACAGAGCAGATGGACTCGAGCTGGCTCGACCACGCGCTCAGTAAGGCGCTCGGCACACCGGCATGAGTCTGCGTGGCCTCACGCTCGCCGCCCTGCTCGCCGCTGCGCTGACGGCCGGGACGGCCAGCGCCGCCGACGCGTCGCCGGCCCTGGATTACAACGGGATCGTGAGCCAATTCATGTGCACCGAGTGCCACGAGCCGCTCAACCAGGTGAACTCGCCCGAGGCGATCTCCGAGAAGCAGTACCTGCAGGGCCTCGTGACCCGAGGTCTGGCCCTCGGCCAGATCAAGCAGGCGATGGTCGCGCAGTACGGCCCGCAGGTGCTCGCTCGCCCGCCTGCGAGCGGCTTCAACCTGACGATCTACATCCTGCCGCCGGCGGTCTTCCTCGGCGGCCTGGCGCTGCTCGCCTACACGCTGCCGAAGTGGCGCGCGCGCTCCCGACTCGCCGCCGCGACCCCTATCACAGGCGCGCCGTCACTCGAGCCCGACGAGGCCAGGCGCCTCGACGATGAGCTCACGAACTTCATCTAAGTCCGCTACGAGCCCCAACGCGCGGCTCGCCACCGGCCACGTCACATCGACTCAGGGGCGCTCACCCCGAGCAGTCCGAGCGCCAGTGCGAGCTGCGTCTTGGACGCCACGCACAGAGCGATCCGGAACGACCCGGTCGCCTCCGGCTCGGCCCCGACCACCTTGCAGTCGCGGTAGAACGCAGTGAAGTCCTGCGCCAGCTCAAGCGCGAAGCCGGCGATCCGGTGGGGCGCCCGCCGCCCCGCCGCCTCGGCGATCTCCTCGGGCAGCGACAGCAGCTTCCTGATCAGCTCCCGCTCTGAAGGGTGGAGCTCGCCCGCTGGCGAGCTCCAATCAGCCCCGGCCGCCACAGCAAGACGGACGCGCGCATCGCCCAACTTGGTGAGCATCGAGGCGATCCTTGCGTGTGCGTACTGCACGTAGTACACCGGGTTCTCGGCCGAGTGCGATCGGGCGAGGTCGAGGTTGAGGTCGAGCGTGCGGTCGTGCGAACTCTGCAGCATGAAGAAGCGGGTGGCGTCGACGCCGATCTCGTCGAGCAGCTCATCGAGCGTCACGAACTCGCCGCGACGCTTGGACATCGCGGCTCGCGTATCGCCTTCCACAAGGTGCACGAACTGCAGGATCAGGATCTCGAGTAGGTCAGGGTCGTTACCGAGCGCCTGGAATGCTGCTTTGAGTCGCGCTGCGTAACCGTGGTGGTCGGCGCCAACCGGAAGCAGCTGTCGCTGGAAGCCGCGGTCCCGCTTGTTGAGCATGTACGCGACGTCGGCGGCGACGTAGGTCGGCTGCCCGTCGGAGCGCAACAGCACGCGATCCTTGTCATCGCCGAATGTGGTCGTGCGCAGCCACACCGCGCCGTCATGCTCATACACGTGGCCGCCGGCGCGCAGCTGCTCGATCGCGCGATCGAGAGCGCTGGGAGAGCCCTCATGCAGCGTGCGTTCGCTGAAGAAGTTGTCGAAGTGGACGCCGTAGCGGATCAGCGTTGCCTTGATATTGGCGAGTAGCAACTCGACTGCGGCCCCCGCGATCACGTCGACGTCGACCAACTCGTCAGCGGCACCTTCGATCTGTGAGGCCAGATCCTTGACGTACTCGCCCTGATAGCCGTCCTGCGGCGGATCCTGCCCGAGCGCGCGCGCCCGAACAGATTCACCGAGACGGTGGATCTGCGAGCCGGCGTCGTTGAAGTAGTACTCGCGGAAGACGGCGTGGCCGTGATGCTGAAGGATCCGCGCGAGCGAGTCGCCGTAGGCGGCGTGACGGCCGCTGGCGGCGACGAGCACCGCCGTCGGGTTCGCGGAGACGAACTCGAGCAGGATGCGCTCGGGGTGCGCGGCGCCGCCCGCTCCGAATTCCTCGCCCGCGTCGAGCGCTTGCCGTAGCGCGCCGCGGTGCCAATCGTCGGATAGCACCAGGTTGAGGAAGCCGGGGCCAGCCACCTCGTAGCGAGACAGCGAGTCGCCCAGGCGCGCCACCAGCTCGTCTCCGAGGCGGGCGGCGATCTCGCGCGGGGGTGCTCCGAGCACCGGTGCGAGCAGCATCGCCGCGTTGGTCGCGTAATCGCCCTGGTCGCTGCGCTTGGGCCGCTCGAGCCTCGGGGTGGGGGAAGCGTCCGTCTCGCCACTACTGCCCCGCAAGGCAGTAGTGGCAGCGCCAAGCGCTGTCCGCACTCCGGCTACCGGATCGCCCATCAGGGTGCGTCCGGGGACAGCGCGAGACGGGCCATCTCCGTCCCGGTCATCTTGTAGGGCGAGATCACGTCGTTGGCGCCGGCGCGGATCAGCTTGTGCTCGGCGTCATCCGCAGACGCGCGGGCGATGACCCTGATCGTGCTGTTCAGTTCGCGCGCACTCAGTGCGATAAAAATGTTCTCGGCGTCAGAGTCGACGCACGCGATCACCGCGGATGCGCGCGCGATCCCCGCCTGGATCAGCACGTCGTCGTCAGAGGCTTGGCCCTCGATGTAGACAACGCCGTCCACACGGGCTGCCTCGCGGTGCATCGGGTTCTGATCGACGACGACGATCTGCGCGTCGTGCTGGCGCAGGTCGCGCGACACCTGCCGGCCCACGCGCCCGTAGCCGCAGACGATGAAGTGGTCTGAGTAGGAATCGATCATCTTCTCGGTGCGTCGCAGCTCAAGGACGCCGCTGAGCTGCCCGGAGACGAAGAATTCCGCCACCGTCGCCAGGCCGTAGAAGAGCGTACCTATCCCGAGCAGCTCGAGGCCCACGAGGATCAGCCGGCCGCCGGTGTCGCTCGGGGCGGGCAGCTCGCCGAGCGTCGTTACCGAGTCGAGCGTCCAGAAGAACCCGTAGGCGACCGAAGTGTGCTCGTCAAGCGAGTAGCCGACGGCACCGGCGACCATCACCGTCGCCAGGGCGCCGAGCAGCACCGCGAGCCGTGTCCCGAACTGGCGCATCTCGCGACGCTGCTGACGTCGCCGGGCCAGCACGATCCGTGCGAGCGTGTTTGTGGCGCCTGCGAGGCGGTCGCTCGGGGACGGCTGCGGTGGTTCGTAGGGGTCTGCCATCTGCGCTCAATCTTCGCGCTAATGGTGGTAGGGCTCGCCGGTGATGATCTTGTGCCCACGATAGATCTGCTCGAGCACGACGACGCGGGCGAGCTGGTGGGGGAGGGTGACGCGGCCGAGCGACAGCCGGTGGTCGACACGCTCGAGCTCCAGTCCGCCGAACGGCCCTCCGATCACGAAGCAGAGGTCGCGGCCGCTGGCGCGGCGCTGCTCGAGGAATTCGCTGAACTGAATGGAGTCGAGCGCCTGCCCGTCGACGTCGAGCAGTGAGACGAAAGCGCGCTCCGGGATGCGCGCGGCGACGCCTGCGTCCTCGCGAACCTCGATCAACTCGAGGCGCGCGTAACGGCCGAGGAGCTTGGCGTAATGGGCGACGTCGTCGACGAACGGTGGCCGCAGGCGGCCGACGGCGACGACGGTGATTCGCACCGATGGGATACTAGGAGCCATATGGACGAACCGAATCAACCAGAACGGCAGATCAACATCCACTTCTCGCCGGAGATGATGGCCGGCAATTACTCGAACTTTGCAAACGTCAGCCACTCGGATTACGAGTTCACGATCACGTTCGCGCGGGTCGACCACGAGATCGAAGACGACGAGGTTCCGGGTGTCGTGGTCACACGAGTGAATCTCTCGGCAAAGTTCATGCGCGAGCTGATCGACGCCATGCAGGACAACTACGGCAAGTGGCAGACCCGCGAGAACATCAAGAGCCTTCCCGAGTTCGGCGGCGACCGCCCGCTCGGCGGCGACGATCCGCTGGATAGCGGGGAGTAAGACCAAAGCGACGCGTCCGCGCGACCTCCGATGCCGTGCGGGTAGCGATCGTCTCTGACATACATGCGAACAAGCAGGCCCTCGAGGCGGTGCTTGAGCATGTTCGCGTCGCCGAGTGTGAGGCGCTCTGGTGCCTGGGCGACCTCGTGGGGTACGGCGGCGATCCCGACGCCTGCGTCGCGCTGGTGCGCGAGCAGGCTGGCATCTGCCTGGCCGGTAACCACGACCTGGCGGTGACGGGCGCGCTCTCGATCGAAGATTTCTCCGACGCCGCCCGCCGCTCGGCGGAGTGGACGCGCGAGATCATCACGCCGCTGACGCGGAGCTTCCTCGAGACGCTCGCGCCATCCGACGAGGACCAGGTCGTCAGCCTCTACCACGCCAGCCCGCGCGACCCGGTATGGGAGTACGTGCTCTCGCCGTTGCAGGCCGAGCTCGGCTTCGACGTGCAGCCCGAGCGGATCGCCGCCGTCGGGCACACGCACGTGGCGCTCGAGTTTCACCGGTTCGAGGGCGGCAGCGCGACCGGCCAGACCCGACACGCGGACGACGAGCTGGATCTCGGCGCCGGACACTGGCTGCTGAACCCGGGAAGTGTCGGGCAGCCGCGCGACGGCGACCCCCGGGCCGCCTGGATGGAGCTCGACACCGAGGCCTGGACCGCCGTCTACCGGCGCACCGAGTACGACATCGAGGGGGCCGCCTGGGCGATTCGCGCCGCGCGGCTGCCCGACTCCCTGGCTGAGCGCCTCAGCTTCGGGCAATAAGCTTGGGGCAATAGCTTGCAAAGCGCCCGGCTGGGTGCTTAACGCACCCGTGCAGCAGGCTTTAGCCGAATCAGTGGCTAAAGTCGAGCGCGGATGGGCTTCACACACAGGGCATTCGTCGCTGCCGCTGTCGGCCTCGCCGCATCCGCACTCGCCGGGTGCGGGAGCAACGGCCGGCTGCTGTCGCAGTCACAGTCGAACCAATTGAGCGCGCAGCTGAACAGCGTCTCGCAGGCGCTGCAGGATGGCGATTGCCACGCCGCGGAGAGCGCACTCTCAGGGTTCGAGAGCAGGCTCGCGGCGCTGAACGGCGTCAACTCGACGCTGGTCGAGAACCTGAACCAGGGTGCGAGCACGATCCAGCAGCTGACGAGTACGCGGTGCGCGTCTTTCCTGCAGACGAAGCCGAAGCGGACGAATACCACCACGAGCGCTAAGACGACAACGACGTCGACGCAGACGACCGCGTCCGATACGACGACGACCAACACGTACACGAGCACCTACACGAACCCGTACTCGTCGCCGTCGACCAGCACGACGGGCGGCACGAGTCCGACGGGCACGGGCACGGACACCACTCCGACCACGGGCACATCGCCCAACGGTGGCCAGGGCCTCGGCGGGGGCACCACCACCACTACCAGCGGCAACGGCAACGGCGGCGACAACGGTGTCGGCAACGGCGGCACCCCCGGCAACGGAGGCAACAACTGATGAGCCCCGTTTCCGTGATCGCCGGCCGCTACCGGGTCGAGGGACGGCTCGGTGTCGGCGGCATGTCGACGGTGCTGCTGGCGATCGACGAGCGGCTCGAGCGCCACGTCGCCGTCAAGTTGCTGGCCGAGCACCTCGCCGATGACCCCACATTCGTCTCGCGCTTCCGCCGCGAGGCGCTGGCGGCGGCGCGGCTTGTGCATCCCAATATCGTCCAGGTCTTCGACTCCGGCTTCGACCAGGCCGCCCACCAGCACTTCATCGTGATGGAGTACGTGCCGGGCCAGTCGTGCGCGGAGATCCTGCGCGACCGTGGTCACCTCGACATCGATCAGGCGGTCGACATCGTCGCCCAGGCGTGTCGCGGGCTGGACTACGCGCACCGCCATGGCGTCGTCCATCGCGACGTCAAGCCGGGCAACCTGCTCGTCTCCGAGAGTGGCGTCGTCAAGCTCGCCGACTTCGGGATCGCACGCGCCACCGGCCAGACCAGCATCACACAGGTCGGATCGGTCCTCGGCACCGCTGCCTACCTCTCACCCGAGCAGGCGCGTGGGGAGGAGGCGGGCCCGCCGGCCGACCTCTACTCACTCGGCGTCGTCTCATATCAGCTGCTCTCGGGGCGATTGCCCTACGAGGCGAACTCGCTGTCGGAGTTGGCGCTCAAGCAGCAGCGCGAATCGCCGATCCCGCTGCAGCGCCTGAACCCGCGTGTGCCCTCGAGCCTGTCCGAGGCGGTCGCGCTGTCGATCTCGATCGTTGCGGAGGAGCGCCCGCATACCGCGGTTGAGCTCTCCGAGCTGCTGGTCGACGGCGCCGCCGGGATCTCGCCGTGGACCGAAGAGGCGGCCACCAGTCACATGACGATGAGCCGCGCTGCCACGCGCGTTCTGCCCCCACGCGATCATGCGACCGCAGAGACCGTCGTCACCAAGCGCCCGCCCGCCCATCCAGCACCGGCCCATCCCGCGCCCGCTCGCACCCCGCGCACGGTGCCGGCGCGTCGCCCGCCGGCTCAGCAGCAGCAGCCGGAGGCGCCGCCGCCAGAGCGCACGCCGCAGCGCGGCCGTGCCAGGCGAGTCGCCCGCCGTATCGCTTGGTCACTGGTGCTGTTGCTGGTGCTCGCGGTCGCCGTCGTCGTCGTCGCGCTGGCGCTGCACCAGAGCACACAGTCGGACGTGCATTACGAGAAGGTCATCGCGAACGACTGGAACACTGCCGTGAACAAGGTGCAGAGCATCATCAGCCACTACACGAAGTAGGCGGGCGCCCAGCCGGCGAAGGGCCCTTAAACACTTGGGGCGGGTCCCGCTGGACCCGCCCCGATTTGTGCGTTGTCGCTGGTGCGCCCGTCGGCGCGTGGTTCGCCCGTGGGCGAGCGCTCAGGCGGCGGTCGCGATCTCGACCAGCTGCGGCTTGCTCTCGGCCGGCTTGGGGACGTGAACCTCGAGCACGCCGTTCACGAAGCTCGCCTTGACGGCGTCGGTGTCAACGCCCTTCGGCAACGCGAGCCGGCGCTGGAAGCTGCCAGACGCACGCTCGATGCGGCGGTAGCCGTCACCGGTCTCCTCGCGCTCGAGCTTGCGCTCGCCGGAGATCGTCATGACGCCGTCGAGGATCTCGACCTTGACGTCGTCGTCGCTCAGCCCCGGAAGGTCGGCGTGAATGAGGAACTCACTCTCGCGCTCGACCACGTCGATCGCGGGCACGAAGTTGCGGGTCGGCTGGCTGAAGGCCGTCGCCAATGGCGTGGCCGAATCGAAAAACGAGTTGAACAGGCGGGTTATCTCGCTCTGTGGTGAGTACACCGGGCGAGTCGGAAGGCTGCGAACTAGTGTCATTTGATGCTCCGATTTCGTCGAACTTTGACTACAAGCAGAATAATAAAATCTGAGTCGCTTCCTGTCAAGTTTAGCGCACCGACGGAGCAGCTCCCGCCATAAAGGCCGCGACTGTCGTAGCGAGCGTGCCGGCGTCGATCGCGGCGCGCAGATCGACCATCAGCCGCTGGATGTAGCTCAGGTTGTGGAGTGTCAGCAGCCGCGGCCCAGTGGTTTCCCCGGCCCTCGATGCGGAGTTGATGT
>Ga0307372_10008250_pt1 | contig 14684 bp, 12 predicted proteins | sample OX1MG_FD_202533 | JGI IMG/M metagenome (GOLD analysis project Ga0307372, IMG submission 202533) | Soil microbial communities from Risofladan, Vaasa, Finland - OX-1 | ecosystem: Environmental > Terrestrial > Soil > Coastal area > Acid sulfate soil | place: Finland: Risofladan, Vaasa | collected... | reverse complement strand
TCCGAGGCGATGAAGTTCCGCGGGGTCCGCGGCTACGTCGTCGACGGCGGCTGCCGGGACACCGAGTTCATCCGCACCCTCGGCTTCCCCGTCTACTGCCGCTTCACGACCCCGTCCGACATCGTCGGGCGGTGGCTGCCCGACGAGCTCGGCGGGAGTGTCGTCGTCGGCGGGGTGCGGATCGTGACCGGCGACTACCTGCTCGCGGACCGCGACGGCATCGTCGCGCTGCCGGGGGAGCGCGCGGCCGAGATCGTCGCGGCCGCCGAGGCCGCGGCCCAGGTCGAGAACAGGGTCCGCACCGCGATCCTGTCCGGAACCGATCCGGAGCAGGCCTACCTCGAGCACGGGAAGTTCTGAACGATGGCGACCACCACGAGTGCCCCGATCGACGGGCGACTGCTGCTGCTCGACCCCGAGGACGACTGTGCAGTCGCGCGGGTCCCGATCCCCGCAGGCACGCTGGTGCAGATCGCCGGCGAGCAGGTCCTCGTCGGGATCGACCTCGGCGTCGGCCACAAGATCGCCGTGCGGAACCTTGCCCCCGGCGACCGGGTGCGCAAGAGCGGGGCCGTCGTCGGGCGGACCACCGCGGCGGTCGCGACCGGCGAGCACCTCCACTTGCACAACCTGCGCAGCGACTACATGCCGGCGCATCTCGTCGGCGGCCAGTCGGTGGGCACGACGGCGACTGCCCCCGAGCCTTCGGGTCGACCGCCCGCAGGACCGTCGGCACCCGCCGCGGCGCACGCGCCGGCGCGCGGCGCACACGCCGCCCCCCGGTCGGACGCGACTCGCGCGCCGCGGCTGCCCGAGCTCAGCGGCTACCTGAGGGCGGACGGGCGCAAGGGGATCCGGAACCACATCCTCGTCGTCTACACGGTCGAGTGCGCGCACCACGTCACGCGTCGCATCGCCGACGCGTTCGACTCGACGGGCCAGGGCGGCGTCCAAGTCGTCGGCTTCCCCGGCTGCTACCCGAACGAGTACGCGCAGCGCGTCCTCTCCGCGCTGTGCACCCATCCGAACGTCGGTGGCGCGCTCGTCGTGTCGCTCGGCTGTGAGAGCTTCGACGCCCGCGCGCTCGTCGACGCGGTGCGCGAGAGCGGCCGGTGGGTCGACCGCCTCGTGATCCAGGAGGACGGGGGGACGTCCGCGACGATCGCGCGCGGACGCGCCCTCGTCGCGGACGGGCTCGCCGCGACGGCGCGCGTCGAGCGGGTTCCCATGGCCGTCGGCGACCTCGTGGTCGGCACGATCTGTGGCGGATCGGACAGCACGAGCCTGCTGACGGCCAACCCGGCGGTCGGCCGCGCGTTCGACCGGCTCGTGGCGCAGGGCGCGAGCTGCATCTTCGAGGAGACGGGCGAGCTGATCGGCTGCGAGGAGCACCTTCGCGCACGGGCGGCCGATCCCCAGCTCGGCGGTGAGCTCGTGGCGCGCGTGCAGAAGGCCGCCGTGTACTACGAGCAGCTCGGACACGCGAGCATCGCACCCGGGAACCTCGCGGGCGGCCTCACGACGATCGAGGAGAAGTCGATCGGCGCGTACGCGAAGAGCGGCAGCTCGACCATCTCCGGCGTGATCGAGCCGGGGGAGCTGCCCGCGGGGCCGGGCCTCTACCTGCTCGACGTCGTGCCCGACGGTCCCGCGCGCTTCGGCTACCCGAACATCAACGACACGACCGAGATCGTCGAGCTCATCGCCTGTGGATCCCACGTGATCCTGTTCACGACCGGGCGCGGCTCGGTCGTCGGCTCGGTCGTCTCGCCGGTCGTCAAGGTCTGCGCGAATCCGGAGACCTACCGCAAGATGTCCGAGGACATGGACGTCGACGCGGGCCGGATCCTCCCCGGTGGTGCCTCGCTCGACGAGGTGGGCCTCGAGATCTACGAGCTCGTCGCCCGCACCGCGGCGGGTGAGCCCACCTGCTCGGAAGCGCTCGGGCACCAGGAGTTCCAGCTCGGCTACAAGGTGTTCCGGTCCACCGAGCCGTCGTGCCTGGCCTGACGGGAGCGTCGAGATGAGGTCCGTGCAGCCCGGTGGGGACCGATGACCGCCGACTCGCTCGCGCGCGTGGCCGTCGGTCGAAGTGGCGTCGAGGTCACGCGCCTCGTGCTCGGAAGCGCGCCGCTCGGCGGCCTCTACGCAGCGGTGAGCGACGAGCGAGCGCAGGACACCTTGGAGGCCGCCTGGCGAGGTGGCGTGCGCGCGTACGACACCGCGCCTCACTACGGCGTCGGCCTCGCGGAGGAGCGCATCGGGCGGTTCCTCGCCGGCGTGCCCGCGGGCGAGGCCACGATCTCCTCGAAGGTGGGCAGGCTCCTCGTCGACACCGAGGAGGACGTCGAGGGGGTCGACGAGTTCTACGGGACTCCCCGCCGCCGCCGCGTGCGGGACGACAGCCGCGACGGCGTGCGCCGCTCGGTGTCGGAGAGCCTCCGGCGCCTCGGCATCGAACGCCTCGACATCGCGTTCATCCACGACCCGGAGGGTTACGAGCGCCAGGCGCTCGACGAGGCGTATCCCGCGCTCGAGGAGCTCCGTGCCGAGGGCGTCGTCCGGGCGATCGGTGTCGGGACCAAGTCTGCGGACGTCGCCTCGTGGTTCGTCGAACGGGCGGAGCTCGACTGCGTGATGATCGCCGGGAGCTGCTCGCTGCTCGGTGTCGAGGCGACCGAGCAGCTGTTCCCCGCGTGCGTCCGGCGCGGCGTCACGGTGCTCGCCGCGGGCGTGTACAAGAGCGGGGTGCTCGCCGACCCGAGGCCCGGAGCGCACGTGGACTACGCGCCCGCGCCCGCGACCGTGCTCGCGCGGGTGGCGAGCATCCGGACCGTGTGCGAGCGCCACGGCGTGCGGCTCCCCGCGGCGGCGCTGCAGTACGTGCTCCGCCACGAGGAGGTGGGCGCGGTCGTCGTCGGCGCGGCCAACGCCCGGGAGGTGGGCGAGAACCTCGAGTACCTCGACGCCGAGGTGCCGGACGAGCTCTTCGGCGAGCTCGCCCACCTCGGCCTCACCCCGGCGCTCGCCTCCCGACCCCACGCGAGCAAGGACAAGGAGCACTGATGGCACCGATCACGATCGAGCACGTGACCAAGGTCTACCCGAACGGCTTCGAGGCCGTGCACGACCTCGAGCTCGACGTCGCGGACGGCGAGTTCATGGTGCTCGTCGGCCCGTCGGGCTGCGGCAAGACGACCGCGCTGCGCATGGTCGCGGGCCTCGAGGAGATCAGCTCGGGGACGCTCTCGATCGGCGGCCGGGTCGTGAACGACGTCTCCTCGAAAGACCGCGACATCGCGATGGTCTTCCAGAACTACGCGCTCTACCCGCACATGACCGTCGCGGAGAACATCGGCTTCGCGCTGAAGCTCCGCAAGATGGACAAGTCCGAGATCCGCCGGCGCGTCGCGGACGCGGCCGCGATCCTCGGGCTCACCGAGTGGCTCGACCGCAAGCCCGGCCAGCTCTCCGGCGGCCAGCGCCAGCGCGTCGCGATGGGCCGGGCGATCGTGCGCGAGCCGAGCGTGTTCTTGATGGACGAGCCGCTCTCGAACCTCGACGCGAAGCTCCGGGTCCAGATGCGCGCCGAGGTCGCGCGCATCCAGCGCCGTCTCGGGGTCGCGACGCTCTACGTGACCCACGACCAGGTCGAGGCCATGACCATGGGCGACCGGGTCGCGGTGCTGCGCGCGGGCGTGCTCCAGCAGTGCGACAACCCCCAGGTCCTCTACGACCACCCGGCGAACCTGTTCGTCGCGGGCTTCATGGGCAGCCCCGCGATGAACCTGTTCGAAGGGGCCCTCGGCGAGGGCGCGCGCCGCGTCGTTCTCGGGACCCAGGAGCTCACGCTCACCGACGCGGTCCTCGCGAAGCGCCCGGGCCTCGCGCGCTTCGCGAACGGCCGGCTCGTCGTCGGCATCCGGCCCGAGGACCTCGTCGTCGCGGAGGGCGACACGCCGCCCGAGGGCTTCACGAGCTTCGCGGGCGAGGTCGAGCTCGTCGAGGCGCTCGGCTCCGAGCTGCTCGTGCACTTCACGACCGACGCGCGCCGCGTCGAGGCCGAGGGCGCGCGCGACGCCGATGCCGAGGGCCTCGCCTCCGGCGCGCTCGCGATCGGCGGCGAGGGCGTCGCACGCGTCGAGCCCCGCGCCCGGCTCGTGACCGGCCGCACGGCGCGCTTCGCGCTCGACCCCGGCCGGCTCCACTTCTTCGACCCGGCGACGGGCGAGGCGGTGCGCTAGCCGGTGGCGGGGTCGGCTCCACTCGGTGGCGCGCCAGGCGCCGTCTCGGGGTCGCCCCGCTCGCGACGGCTCCGGCGCCGATGCGCGCCGCGACTGCTCCGGCGCCGGTGCGCGCCGTGACGGCCTTCGACCCGGCGCGCATCGACACCGGGATCCGCGCGCACCTCTCGGAGCTCACGACCGTCGAGCTGTCCGACCTCGCCCGGGTCCGCGCGGACACCGTCGCGACCGAGCTCACGTGGGACCCGGCGGTGCGGATCAGCTCGATCGCCGTGCCCGGCCCGAGCGGCGCGGGCCCGGTGCGGGTCCAGCTCTACGACGGCCGGGTCGGTGACGGCGACACGGGTGCGGTGCTCCACCTCCACGGAGGCGCCTTCGTCTCGGGAGCGCCGGACTTCGAGCACGACCGGTCCACCTACCTCGCGCGCGGCGCACGGTGCCTCGTCGCGAGCGTCGACTACCGGCTCGCCCCCGAGCACCGGTATCCGGCCGGGCTCGACGACTGTGCCGCGGCGTTCGACTGGCTCGTCGAGGGTGCCGGCGAGCTCGGCGTCGACGCGCGGCGGATCGGTGTCGCCGGAAGCAGCGCCGGCGGCTGCCTGGCCGCCGCGCTCGCGCAGCGCGGCCGCGACGGGGTGGGACCGGCCGCCGCATTCCAGCTCCTCGTCTACCCGGCGACGGACTGGCGGTGCGCCACGGCGTCGATGCGGCGCTACGGGGACGTGCCCGGGTTCTGCGGGCGCAACGCGGCACAGATGTGGTCGCTGTACCTTCCCGACGGTGCCGCGCCGGACCCGTACGCGTCGCCCGCGCTCGCGCCCGATCTCTCCGGTCTCCCGCCCGTGTACGTGAGCGTCGCGGAGCTCGACCCGCTGCGCGACGAGGGCATCGAGTACGCGCGCCGCCTGATCGACGCGGACGTGCCGGTCGAGCTGCGCGTGTTCCCGGGGGTGTGGCACGGATTCGATCTCGTCGCGCCGTCCAGCCGCGCGGCCGCGCGGTTCCGCGACGCGGAGATCGGGTCGCTGCGGCGCTTTCTCGGGCTGTCGTAGCCGGTCAGCCCGCGCGACCCGGCGTCGCGACGGAGGCTGGCGTCACTGTCGAGAGCGACGGTCGCTGCCGCGTCCACGACGGGTCAGGCCCACGACGGTGGAACGCCGGACCGGTGACCGCGAACGTGACTGCTCGCTGCGATGTCCGCACCTCGAGGGTTGCAGCTCAGGCCGTCCCGCCCCGCTCGGACCCTTCGAACTCGCCGCTGACAACGGGCTGGCGGACGGGCGTCGAGGCCGCGCTCGCGTCCACGTCGATGGTTCGTGGCGCGTGTGAAGCCCGGAGCGGCGCACGCAAGTGGAGCACGCCGTTGTCGATGCTGGCGCGCAGGTCCTCGAGCTGCCAGTTGCTGGGGAAGACGAGGCGCCGCTCGAACACGCCGTGCACTCGACCGCGTTCGATCACCGTGATGTCCACCGTGGGCAGCTCCCGCGCCGTCGAGATCGTGAGGCACTGGTTCTCCAGCGAGAGATTGATCGCCGAAGGGTCCACCCCGGGGACGTCGAAGTCGATGCACAGATCGTCACCCAGGCGGTACACGTCGTAGGCGAGTGGCGCCTCGGTGCCGATCTGCTCCGACAGGTCTGCGAAGGGCGCGACCGGCAGGGGTCGCAGCTCCCCGACCGGATCGAATCGCCGTGTCGTCATCGCTCACTCCTCTGTGCCTCGGCGAACCGTCGCCGTGGCCACCTCTCGCGAGCACGATTTTCCCACATGGAGAACTGAGATGCGCTGCGCCGGAGAGAGCCGGCGCGCAAGGCCATAGGCGGGCACGCGGCGCCCGGTCGTCCGGACGGCCGGGCTGCGCAACGGCGATCGTGCGGGTGCCCGGCCGCCACCCGGACCCACGGACCGCACCCGCGAACACGGGACCACCCCGTCGGCGCTCGGTCGAGGACACGCGTGGAGGACAGGGAGGCGTTCACGCTCGGAGGATAGGAAGCGCTCCTACCGCCCCCTCGGGCGCGAGCCCGTCGAGCACGTGCTCGAGAGCGCCCGGCACGCGAGCGCGCGAGGCGCTCCCCGGGCGTCCAGCCGTCGATCGAGGGTGGGACGAGCGACTGCCGGTGCCGGTCGTGGTGGCGGAATGTCGTGTCGCACGCACCGGGGATCGGACGGTCCACCGCCTCGATCGGCCGGACATCGCCCGCGACGAGCTGCTCGTCGACGCGTTCGCTGCCCATCGCGCACGCCGCGCGCCCCGGCGTCGAGAACGCGAATCGGCGCGGCCGGCGACCAACGCTCCTACGGGATGCGCAGGTCGTGGTGCTCGGACGCGGACTGCCGGTCCGCGTCCGTCAGGTCGGCCTCGCGCACGGGCACGACGAGCGTCCAGTGCCTGCCGACGGGGCAGTGCTGGAGCCGCATCCACCGGATCGGCTCGAACCGGAGAGCTTTCAGCGAAGCGCCGGGGAGCCAGATCGTCGTGAAGACGTGGCCGCGTCGGCAGCGCACCACCGTGTGCGTGCCGATCGCGAATCCGCGTCGCCGCATCACGATCGTCTCGACGCCGAGAAGCGCTAGACCCGCGAGCAGGACGAGTCGCCGACGCGAGGTCATGGCCTCACGATACGGTGCCGCGACGCCCGGCGCAGGACACCGATCCGCGCGCGCCGCGGCGCGACCGCGTGCGGCGCGCCGCATCGGCCGCAATGGTCCGGTCCCGATGTGCGATCATCGAATCGGTGTCGATGCACGTCGACCCCAGGCGTCGTGGTACCGAACGAGACGGAGCAGCGCCGGGAGGAGGGTCGCGTGCCCGCTGTCGTGGTCGAGCACCTTGCGAAGAGCTACGAGGGCAACCAAGCCGTCGAGGACGTGACGTTCGAGGTGGCCGAGGGCGAGGTCTTCGCGCTGCTCGGCCCGAACGGCGCGGGGAAGACCACGGTCATCGAGATCCTCGAGGGCTTCCGGCGGCGCGACCGCGGCCGCGTCGAGGTGCTCGGGTACGACCCCGCGAACCAGGGGACGAGCCGCGAGCTGCGCGAGCACATGGGCGTCGTGCTCCAGGAGCTCGCGGTCGAGCCGTTCCTGTCGGTCCGCCAGGCGCTAACCCGCAACGCCGGGTACTACCCGAACCCGCGACCGGTGGACGAGGTGCTCGAGCTCGTCGGGCTCTCGGAGAAGTCGGACGACCGCGTGAAGTCGCTGTCCGGTGGTCAGCAGCGCCGCTTGGACCTGGGGCTCGGCATCGTCGGCAGTCCCCGGCTGCTCTTCCTCGACGAGCCCACCACGGGGTTCGACCCGTCGGCGCGTCGCGGGGCCTGGGAGGTGGTCCGGGCGCTGACCGGGGGCGGGACGACCGTGGTCCTCACGACGCACTACATGGACGAGGCCGAGGCGCTCGCGGATCGGGTCGCGGTGATCGACGCCGGTCGCATCGTCGCCGAGGGGGCCCCGGGCTCGCTCGGGGGACGCGACGTGGGCGAGACGACCATCCGCTTCCGGCTCCCCGGGACGGCCGGCGCGCCCCCGCTCCCCGTCGACGCGCGCGTCTCGGGCGGCGGCGCCTTCGAGATCAAGACGGACCGGGAGGTCGAGGTCCTCGCGGCGCTCACGAACTGGGCGCTGCGCGAGCAGGTGGACGTCGTCGGGCTGACAGTGGAGCGGCTCACCCTCGAGGACGTCTACCTGAGACTGACCGGCCACGCGCCGGACGCCGGGGACCCGTCGGGCGCGGCGGAGCGCCAGTGACCCGCGGTCCTGCCACCGGAGGCCACACGCGCGCGATGGGCGACGTCGTGCTGATGGCCCGGCAAGTCTACTACGAGCAGCTCAACTTCTGGCTGAACCCGATCGGCGCGGTGTTCACCGTCGGGTTCTCCGTGATCTTCCTCCTCCTCGTCGGCTCGAGCGCGGGGCACCAGCGCAGCAGTGCCCTCGGTGGCGGGCTGCTGATCTCCTACTACGTTCCCGGCTTCATCGCGTACGGCGTGATGGCCGCCTGCTTCAACTCGTTGACCATCAACCTGGTCGTGCGGCGGGAGATGGGCCTGTTGAAGCGCGTCCGGCTCTCGCCGCTGCCCGCCTGGGCGATGATGGCCGCCGTCTCCGCGAACGCGCTGATCATCTCGGTCGTCCAGGTGGTTCTCGTGCTGCTCATCGGGCGCTTCGGGTACGGCGTGCCGTTTCCGCACAACCTCCTCGCGCTGGTCGTGGTGCTCGTCGTCGGCGCCGCCTCGTTCACCGCGCTGGGCCTCGGGACGAGCACGCTCGTCCCGAACCAGGAAGCCGGGGCACCGATCACGAGCGTGGTGTTCTTCGTCCTTCTCTTCCTGTCCGGCCTCTGGTTCCCGCTCGCGGCGAGCTCCGGGCTCGCGAAGTTCTCGTCCTACCTTCCCGTGCGGCACATGATCGTCGCCGTGTACGACGCGTCGATCGCCCAGAAGGGAGTGTCGAGCTGGCCGTGGCACGACCTCGTCGTCATGGCGGCATGGGGTGTCGTGGCTGCCGCCGTGGCCGCGCGGCGGTGGAGCTGGGCACCGCGCCAGGCGCGGAGCGGGCGTGGGCGGAGGCTCTCCGGCACCGGCGCTGCGGGCCGCCGGCGCTCCCAGTGAGGAGACGCGGCGATCGGCGGGCGTCCTCGGCCGACCCTAGGCGACGGCGCGGGCCCGGACCGATGATGGCAGTACGACACCGAAGGGAGGCCCGATGCCGCGAGTGAGCACCTACCTGAACTTCATGGGCGACACCGAGGAGGCGTTCAACTTCTACAGGTCCGTGTTCGGCACCGAGTTCCTCACGCCGATCCACCGGATGGGCGACATGCCCACCGCTCCCGGTCAGCCCGCGCTGAGCGAGGCCGAGCAGCAGATGGTCATGCACGTCGAGCTCCCGATCCTGGCGGGCCACGTGATCATGGGAACCGACATGCTCGAGTCGTTCGGCCACGTGCGCCGCCTCGGCAACTCCATGACCATCAACCTCGAGCTCGAGGACCGCGCCGAGACCGAGCGGCTGTTCGGGCTCCTGTCGCAGGGCGGGAGCGAACAGTTCGGCCTCGTGGACATGCCCTGGGGCGCGTACTGGGGGACGTGCGCGGACCGCTTCGGGACCCGGTGGATGTTCAACTGCCCGAGCCACCCGGCCGGGTAGCGACGACGGCGCGCCGTCACTCGCGAGCACCGCAGCTGCGCGGACCCGTCCGTGCGGGGAGCTACAGGTCGCTCGCCCAGTAGTTCGGCGCGTCGACGACGCCCGTGAGGTCGTGAGGGTGGCTCTCCCGCATTGCCTGCGGCGAGACCCGGATGAACTGCGCCTGCTCGCGGAGCTGCGCGACGGTCCGAGTCCCGCTGTAGCCCATGGCCTGGCGAAGACCACCGACCAGCTGGTGGACGACCTCGTTGAGCGGGCCGCGATAGGGCACGTTGCCCTCGACCCCTTCGGGGATGACCTTCTCGGCCTCGCTCACGTGCTCCTGCGCGTACCGGTCCTTCGAGAACGAGCGCGCCGCCATCGCCCCGAGGCTCCCCATGCCCCGGTAGCGCTTCATCGGGCGGTTGCCGATCATCGTGATCTCGCCGGGGCTCTCCTCGACGCCGGCGAGCAGGCTGCCGAGCATCACCGCGTGCGCGCCCGCGCCGATCGCCTTCGCGATGTCCCCGGAGAAGCGGATGCCGCCGTCGGCGAGGATCCCGACTCCGTGCTCGCGTGCCTCGAGCGCGCAGTCGCGCACGGCGGTCCACTGGGGGACCCCGATGCCGGTCACGACCCGGGTCGTGCAGATGGCGCCCGGGCCGATCCCGACCTTCACGACGTCCGCGCCGGCCTCGGCGAGCGCACGCGTCCCCGAGCGCGTCGCGACGTTGCCGCCGATGATGATGCCCGTGCGCCAGTTCTCCCGGAGCTCGGCGACGGTGTCGACGACCCGGCTCGAATGCCCGTGCGCGGTGTCGACGCAGATGACGTCGACCTCGGCGTCGACGAGCGCCTTCGCCCGAGCGAGGCCGTCGCTGCCGACGCCGACCGCCGCGCCGACGCGCAGCCGGCCGTCGGGGTCCTTGCACGCCGCGGGGTACGTCTCCTGCTTCGTGATGTCCTTGACCGTGATGAGCCCGCGCAGCCGCCCGCGGTCGTCCACGATCGGGAGTTTCTCGACCTTCGCCGCCTGGAGGATCCGCCGGGCGCGCACGAGGTCCGTGCCGACCGGGGCGGTCACGAGCGACTCGGAGGTCATGACCGTCCGCACGAGCGCTCCGGCGTCCTCGAGGAAGCGCAGATCGCGGTTCGTGACGATGCCGACGAGCCGGTCGTCCTCGTCGACGACCGGCACGCCCGAGATGTGGAAGCGCGCCATCAGCTCGCGCGCCTCCGCGACGGGCCGGTCGGGGAGGATCTTCACGGGATTCAGCACCATGCCCGCCTCGGAGCGCTTCACCCGGTCGACCTCCTCGGCCTGGCGCTCGATCGACATGTTGCGGTGCACGATCCCGAGCCCGCCGAGGCGCGCGAGCGCGACCGCGAGGCGCGACTCGGTCACCGTGTCCATCGCTGCGGAGACGAGCGGGATGTTCAGCTCGAGCCGGTCGCAGAGCCGCGTCGTCGTGTCGACCTCGTGGGGGAGCACGTCCGAGGCCTGTGGCAGGAGCATGACGTCGTCGAAGGTGAGCGCGACGCTGCCGAACGACGGTGGCTCAACGACGTCCATGGACACCTTCCCTCTCGTGAGGATCCTTCCTTGCAGCGTACCGGGCCCGTGCCGCGCCGTGGCGTCCACTGCGGCCCGCGCGCGCCGGCCGGGGACGCCTAGCCGAGGCCGAGCGTGGCCGCGCACTGCGGCCAGGGCTGCCACCCCGCCCGCGCTTCCAGGAGGCGCGCGGCCTGGTCCTGGACGCGCACCGGCGCCTCGCTCGGCAGACCGTGGTAACCGAGGGACCACCAGGTCGTCGGCAGGAACTGGTAGGCGCCGAAGTAGCCGTTGCCGGTGTTCGCCCGGTAGTTGCCGCCCGACTCGCACGTGCGCAACGCGAGCCAGACGCCGGTCGCCGGAGCCGTGGCCGACCTCGCCGTGCGGTTCGCGCCCTCGATCAGGAGCTGCACGAGGTGCGCAGCGTGCCGGCGGACGCTCGCGGGGAGCATCCGGTGCCGGTCGCGCGAGCCGAGGACGAGCGCGAGCGCGAGCGGTCCGGCGGCCGACACGTCGCTCCGCACGAACAGCCGGATCGCGTGGGTCGCGACCGCGGTGATCGCGGCGGGGCGGCGGTCGGCGGCGGCCGTCGAACCGGTCGCGGCGAGCGGCGCCAGCGCGGCGAGGCGCGTGACGCGGTGCGCGGTCGAGCGCGCGGACGAGGCCGCCGCCGGGTGTCCCGAGTCGGCGAGCGATCCGGCGACGAAGCCGGTCGAGGTGAGGGTGATCGTGGTCGTGAAGAGTGCGAGCAGTGGGTGCGTTCGCATCTTGCGCCTCCTTGGACTGCGGGAAACCCGTGGGGTTCCAGGTGGGTGCGGGATGCGGGCACGCCGTCATCGGTGCATGCGGCTCGTGGCCCGGTGCCGGGAGGGCGTACCGGGTCGGGACGCACATGGCGTCTCGGCGAGGTGCTGACGGGGGCGGCCCTCGGCTTGTCGTGCGGCGTCTCCTTCTCGCCCTGCGGGCGTGGGGGCATGGGACGGCGCGGTGCGCGGGAGTCGGCAGGAGCTGAGCCGCTGGCTCGGGCACGGTCGGGGGCACGAGGCCACGCCCGCCGATACCCGGGTGCCGGTCGCCCGGCACCGTCCGTCGGTGTCTCTGTCTGAGTGGCAAAACGGTAGCCGAACTACACGGCTGTAGCAAAGTCGCGCATCTGAACCACCTGCTCGTAGGGCAGAAGAACTAGCACGCACTGGCCATCTGTCACCGGAACGCAACCTCGCCGGGTGGCGCGCCCACCGCCGAGCGTCACGCCCGGCCCGTCGCTACGATCGGCCCGTGATCCCTCCGTCTGGAACCCAGTACCGGCTCGAGCACGGCGACCAGCGTGCCGTCGTCACCGAGGTCGGGGCGACGCTTCGCACCTACGAGGTCCGCGGGAGCGAGGTCTGCTGGGGATTCGGCGAGGACGAGATGTGCGGCGGAGGGCGGGGGCAGGTCCTCGCACCGTGGCCGAACCGGCTGCGCGACGGACGCTACGAGTTCGAGGGCACGCCGGCGCAGGTACCGCTCGACGAGCCGGAGCGCGGGAACGCGATCCACGGCCTCGTCCGCTGGGCGCCGTGGGGCCTCGTCGAGCACGGGCGCTCGGCCGTCCGGCTCGAGCACGTCCTGCACCCCCAGCCCGCGTACCCGTTCCGGCTGAGGATCGAGATCGAGTACCGACTCGACGACGGCGGCCTCACGGTGTCGGTGCGCGCCGTCGCCGAAGGGGACCGCCGGACGCCGTTCGGCCTCGGCTTCCACGGCTACCTCGCCGCCGGCGCCGGCGGTGTCGACGCGGCGAGGCTCGCGGTGCCGGCCGAGCGGCGCCTCGTGCTGGACGAGCGCATGATCCCGGTCGGTGTCGAGGACGTGCGCGGGACCGCGTACGAGGTCGTCGCCGGGAGCCTGCCGTGCGCGGCGCGCGAGCCGATCGGGGCGCTGCGCCTCGACGACTGCTTCACCGGCATCGCCGTCGGCGGCGACGGGAGATGGCACGCGGAGCTGCTCGTGTCGGACGCGCCCGCGCCGGTGGAGCTCTGGGCCGACGACGCCTTCGGGTACGCGATGGTGTACTCGGGCGACACGCTCGCCGAGCCCGACCGGCGACGGGCCATCGCCCTCGAGCCGATGACGTGCCCGCCCGACGCGCTGCGGACCGGGGACGACCTCGTCGTGCTCGAGCCGGGGGAGGCGTTCGCGGCGTCCTGGGGGATCGTCCCGCCCGGGCTCTGAGCGCCGGACGCCGTTACCGGACGACGCCCTCGTCGTCCGGCTCGCCGCGCACGACGCCCTCGTCGTCCGGCTCGCCGCGCACGACGCCCTCGTCGTCCGGCTCGCCGCGCACGACGCGTTCGAGCGTGTCGCACACCCGCTTGACCTCGTCCTCGCCGGCGACCTTCGCGCCGTCGGGGCCCCGGAGGTAGAAGGTGTCGATGACCTCGTGCCCGAGCGTGTCGACGAGCGCGGCCTCGACGTCGTAGCCGGCACCCGCGAGGGCCGCGGTGATCTCGTAGAGGAGCCCGAGTCGGTCGGGCGCGCGCACCTCGACGATGGACGCGATCTCCGAGGTCTCGTTGTCGACCGAGATCCTGCGCTCGGGGCGGAGCGCGGACACGGGGCGGCGGGAGCGCGCGTACGTGCGGTCGTGCTCGGCGAGCCGCGCGCGGATGTCGAGACGCCCGTCGAGCAGCGCCGCGAGGTCGCGCTCGACGGCCGGCCAGTCCGGAGTCCGGTCGAACTGCGGCTCGACGTCGAAGACCTCGACGGCCATCCCGGGAGTCCCGGCGACTGCGGTCGCGCGTCGCACGTTGCACCGGTGGAGCGCGAGCGCCCCCGCCGCGGCGGAGAAGAGCCCGATCCGGTCCGGAGCGACGACGGTCACGCGCCGACCCGTCGCGCGCAGCGCGAGGCGGCCGCTCGCGAGCAGCTCGGACTGCTCCGCGGTCGGGACGAACGGCGCGCTCGCCCCGACCGGCAGCCCGTCGAGGACGCGCCCGACGCGCTCCGCGAGCGTCGCGACGAGCTCCGCCTTCCACGGGCTCCACGCGGAGCTCCCCGTCGCGCGGCTGTCGGCCTCGGTGAGCGCGGTCAACAGCGCGAGGGTGCGGCGGTTCTCGACGATCTTCGCGACGAGCCGAGCGGTGGACGGGTCGTCGAGGTCCCGTCGCGTCGCGAACTCGGGGATCACGAGGTGGTAGGCGACGAGGCACGAGAGGACCGCGACGTCGCGCTCCTCGAAGCCCATTCGCCTCGCGATGGTCGTCGCGAGCTCCTCGCCGACCTCGCTGTGGTCGCCCTCGTGGCCCTTTCCGAGGTCGTGGAGGAGCGCGCCCATGAGCAGGAGGTCTGGGCGGTCGACGTCCGCGACGTGCGCGGAGGCGCGCGCGACGGCCTCGAGCAGGTGCCGGTCGACGGTGTAGCGGTGGTAGGCGTTGCGCTGCGGTCGGTGGCGGACGGCGGACCACTCGGGGATCAGTCGCTCGAACAGCCGGCGCTGGTCGAGGGCCTCGACGACCGGGACGAGCGCGTCGCCGGTCCCGAGCAGCGAGACGAACGCCTCCCGCAGCTCGGCCGGCCACGGCGTCGGCACGGCGGGCGCCGAAGCCTCGAGGCGGTCGAGCGTGTCGCGCTCGACGAGCGCGTTGCGCTGCGCCGCTGCTGCCGCGATGCGCACGAGCAGCGTGGGATCAGCGGCCGGGTCCGCGTCGGGGGCGAGCGCGATCTCGCCGTCACGAAGCACGATCCCGGGAGCGAGCGCGAGGTCCGCGTCGCCGGCG
>Ga0307372_10008248_pt1 | contig 14685 bp, 18 predicted proteins | sample OX1MG_FD_202533 | JGI IMG/M metagenome (GOLD analysis project Ga0307372, IMG submission 202533) | Soil microbial communities from Risofladan, Vaasa, Finland - OX-1 | ecosystem: Environmental > Terrestrial > Soil > Coastal area > Acid sulfate soil | place: Finland: Risofladan, Vaasa | collected... | reverse complement strand
GGCAAAGGCCGGGCGCACCGCATAATGTGGGCTAGGGACATTTGCGCGAGGAGGAAGTCGCCAATGTGAAGATTTTTGGCGGACGCGGTGAAATTCCTCGCGAACCAGCCTTATAATGCACTCGCGCCGATTTGATGTTCAGCTTGCGGGCGCGTTAGAAATGCCGCTAAAGCGAAGCGAGAGCTTCGAAGTCGATTGCCGATCCGGTAATCACTTTCCCCGCAAGACATCTTCCGGCGCCTCTGTTGTTATCGTGAGGTGTCGGATGTTACCCATTGTCGTCTTAAAGTTCGGCAGCTCGGTCCTTGGGAGCGCCGCGGATCTTCCACTGGTCGTCGATGAGGTGTATCGACGCCTGCGCGAAGGGGTGCGCGTCATCGCGGTGGTCTCCGCATTTGCCGGTGAAACGGATCGGTTGCTCGCGCGCGCGAGAGATATTCTCGGCGAAGGCGCGGCACCCGCAGCCGTTGCGGCATTTGTGGCGACGGGCGAGTTGCAAAGCGCAGCGCTGCTCACGGGGACACTGTGCGGCGCGGGCATTGCGGCCCGGATGTCCGACCCTCGGGACATTGGCTTGATGGTGAAGGGCGAGCCGCTTGAGGCGGATCCCGTGGGGATTGATCAAGGGGCAATTGAGACGCTCTTCGTCGATCACACGGTCTTGGTACTGCCCGGATTCTTTGGAATGGACGCCCACGGCCGCGTGGCCCTGCTCGGGCGCGGCGGCTCCGATTTGTCGGCGCTATTCGTCGCGGGGGAACTCGGCTCGGAGTGCCATTTGGTCAAGGACGTTCCGGGCGTCTTTGACCGGGATCCTGCGCTCGGCGTTCGCGGTGCCCGGCGTTATGCGGTCATCCCGTGGGCTGTCGCAGCGAACGTCGCCGGACCCCTTATACAGCCGAGAGCATTGGCGCACGCCGCGCGCTCCCGCACGCCGTTCACTGTGAGTTGCGCTAACGGTGCACTCGAAACCCGTATCGCCGACGACGCGGTGCCTCGCTGGGGACCAACCGAGGAGCCCACGGTGCGGCTTCGAGTGGTGCTTCTCGGCTGCGGCGTTGTGGGGGGTGGTGTTTATGAGCGATTGGTGGCGGATACGAATCACGCAAATATCGTGGCAGTAGTTACGCGCCATCCCGAGGATCTCATCCGGCGAGGTGTCCCAGCGGCGCTAGCGAGCGGTGATCTGGGTCAAGCATTGCGTGGGGACGTCGATCTCGTCATCGAAGCGCTGAGTGACGTTGAACCTGCGGCGTCGGTAATTGCTGCGGCACTCAGCGAGGGCAAGCGGGTTATCAGCGCGAACAAGGCGGCCATCACGGCGCGCTGGGCGAAGTTGGGCGGCTACTTGCGAGAGCCCGAGCGGCGGCTATGGATCGGAGCGACCGTCGGCGGCGCGGTGCCGGTGCTAGAGACGCTGGCTCGCTTGCAGGGGCGAGTGCGGGCAGTGCGAGGGGTTATCAATGGGACGTGCAACTATGTGTTGGAAGAGCTCGCCGCCGGTCGGTCGTTTGGCGAGGCCGTGCGCGGCGCACAAGCGGCAGGCTTCGCAGAGAGCGATCCGGAGCGAGATCTTAGCGGTATGGATGCGGCCGACAAACTGAGTCTGATCGCGTACGCGGCGTTTGGTGCTTATGTTCCGACCACGTCGATCCCGATTCGCGGGATTGACGGTGTGCCGGGCGAGGCCGGGGAAGGGGTCTGGCGATTGATCGGAAGCGCGACCCGGGCGGGAGACGACGTAACCCTCGGGGTGGCGCCGGAACGCATCGCGCGCGATTCCTTTCTCGGGAGAACCGCCGGTGCCGATAACCGGGTCGAGATCGTCCTTGAAGACGGAACGACGGTGCGCCTTGCCGGACAAGGTGCCGGTCGAGCGCCGACGTGCTTGGCAATTATGGGCGATCTACACGAAGTTCTCCGCAGGCAAGCGCGTCGCGGCGCTGTGAATGCGTGGATCTAGCAGGCTGCTGAATAAGGCCTGAATTTGAGCATATTTATGCTGCCTAAGTGCAGGTGTTTTGAATGCGGGAGAAATCGATGCGGTGCTACGTGAGCCCTCAAGCGCAGATGTTCAACTACTTTTCTCCCGAGCAGCGCGTGCCTGCGCAGCACCCGCTGCGCTTAATCAAAGCGTACACGGATTCGGCATTCAAGCAGATTCGTCAGGTGCTGGACGGAATTTACAGCCAGATAGGCCGCCCCTCGATTCCGCCCATGCGCTTGCTGAAGGCGCAGCTGCTGATCGCGCTGTACTCGGGTGTACCACATATCGGACAGCAATCGGGTCGCTGGAATTATCAGCATCAAGCCCGGTACGCTCGACGACACCAGTTGGCTGCGGCCGTTTACGCATATCTGGACGGTGCGAGCGCAGCCATGGATGCAATTTTGCGGCCGAAACTAAGCGGTACGGGCAGAATCCACCCAGTCTTGCCGCCCTTTCGACAAATTCGGAGCTTGGCCGCGAGGATCTGGCGAGGTTAGTCGGCAGTATGCCCGCGCGACCACAAGTCTGTACTTAGGTACTTGAGCCCGGAATCGCAAGCCAGGATCACTATCGTTTGGCCGCGATGGGCGCCGCGCAGCAGCTGAAGAGCTGCCGCAAGATTCGCGCCAGTCGAAAACCCCGCAAAGACCCCTTCCTCGACGGCCAACCGTCGCGCGCAGGAGATCGCATCATCATCATTCACTTGAATATATCCATCGACTAGGGTGTCTTTGAGGAACCTCAGGTCGTGGATCGCATAACCACCTCCTTGCACGCGGTGATTCGGTCGCATCACCGCTTCTCCCGCGAGCACCGCTGCGCCAGCAGGCTCCACGACGTAACAACGAACGGTGGGATTGGCGGCTCGGAATGCCTGAGCGCAACCGCGGAACGTGCCGCCGGAGCCGACGAAATCGCAGAACGCGTCGATGTGGCCTGCTTGCTTTAAGATCTCTGGGCCGGTCGTCTCGGCATGAGCATGCCAGTTTCCGTCGCGAATGAATTGGTCCGCGCGAAACGCCCCGCGCTCGCTGGTGATTTCCCTGGCTCGAAGCTCCACCAGCTTGAGATCGTCTCCTGATACCTGCCCTCCCGGGCTACCGAGTGCCTGGTCGACCAGCACCACTTCGGCACCCAGGGCGCGCATCATCTGCGCCCGTTCCGCAGAGTTGCCTTTCGACATGACCGCGACAAAGGGATAGCCTTTGATGGCGCAGACGATGGCAAGCCCGGTACCCATGTTACCGCTCGTAAGCTCAACCACTGTCTGCCCGGGTCGCAATGCTCCGGAGCGTTCAGCCTCCTCAATGATCCCGAGAGCTGCGCGGTCCTTCTTCGAGAATCCCGGATTTAAGTAGTCGAGCTTGAGAAGAATTCGACCAGGCAGCGATTGAGTCAGGCGCGACAGCTCCACGAGCGGCGTGTTGCCGATCGCCTCGAGAACGGATGACATTATCCCCGGCACGTACTTCTCCAAATAACCAGACTGGGATATGGATTATAGGTGGAGCTGGCTCCGAGCCGCACCAACGACACGAGACCTGGTAGTGTCGACACTCCCATAAATGACCCAGGGTCAAATGACAATCGAGTCCGATAAAAAAAAGAGTTCTGTTGACGCGTGATTAGTCGCTTGGCAATATGCCAATATGCTTGATCTCGCAGCGATTCAGGCGCAAGGCAACGACCGTCGGCTGCAGATTTTGGAATGGCTCAAGGATCCTCGCGCCCATTTTCGTCCCCAGGTGGACGGAGACTTGGTTAAGGATGGGGTTTGCGCCGCACTTATTGCGGAAAAATTGGAGATTAGTCAGCCGACTTTGAGTGAGCATATGCGGGTGCTATCAGATACCGGCTTGGTGCTCTCCAAACGCATCAAGCAATGGACGTTTTATCAGCGTAACGAAGCTCGCATTAAAGAGATCAAGCGATCGATCGCGACGAATTTGTAGTCACTCATGCGCAGCCTTTTAAAGATGGAGAGAAAGCGATGACAGTGCAAGAAGCAACGGGAAAACCGGCATTCCCTGTGGGAGGCGAATTCCCGATCAAGCGGCGACGGGAGTTTCGAAAAGTCCATTGCAATGGCTTTCCCAGTCATAGTGCGCCAGGCTTGCCTTCGGTGATGAAGGACTCCCGGCACGATTCGCTGGCGTGTGACCGTCGAGGGAGCGGTGCACGCGAACTCTGTTGTAATAGGTTCGGAATTTGTCGAGCTTCCGCTGAAGATCGATCGAATTCCAGAAGAGCGTGTGGTCGAGATATTCGCGCCGGATGGTCCCGATCAGTCGCTCCACGGATGGGTGCGACATCGGGACATGTGGCACTGCCTTGATCTCCTCGACCTCGAGGATCCGTAGATTGGCGAGCCACCGGTGAAAGCGGAATAGTGGGTCGTGATCGGTGCTGATCCGCGCCGGTGGCGCGTGATCGGCGATGGCATGATTGAACATGCGGCACACAGCCGGACCGTCGACGTATTCGCCTCCGATGCCGAATCCGACGATACGGCGGGTACACACGTCGATCACCACAAGGACCCAATGGCTACGCAGCAGGATCGACTCGCAACGAAACAGGTCGACGCTTTAGAGGCTGTCCTTGGCTTGCGCGAAGAAAGTGAGCCAGGAAGGACCCGAGGCGCCCGGAAGATTTGACCCGTAACGCTTTGCGAGGACTCTGCGCACGGCGTCCTTATCAATCTGCACGGCGAATGCATGCGAGATCTGTTCGGCAATGCGTTGATTGCCGAATCTTGGGTTACGGAACTTCATTTCGAGGATGGCCGAGATGATCTCCAGCGTCGGGCCCTTAGGGCCGCGTTTGCGTCGGGTTCTCGCGGACGAGAACAGGCGGCGATATTTCCGATCGACCAGCGCCTTGTGGAATCGCAACAGCGTGGCCGGCTTGAGAATCGTAGCGACCTTCGCGACTCTTCGGGGGCGCGCGAACAGCGTCATCAGTCCGAGCACGAATCCATTGTGGTCAGGGGCGGGGCGCGTCGGCGGGAACGGCCGCTGATAATCAGTTGGTGCTTGAGCAGCAGAGATTCCGCGATGACGGAGCGGACGCCGCCAGGACGCGTAAGCTTGGCCAGCGTGACGATCAATTGCACCGCGAGGAGAAGCAAGTCACGCATCGTCGAGCCACCCTACCAGGGATACCGGTCAGCACAAGACTGCCCGTCTGCGGGGTCTCACGCTGTGATCGGCGAATTCGCACCCCACAGGGGTGATCTGAAGCATCACGAACTCGGCAACCGTTGCGCCGCCGACTTCCACGACCTCAAATCCGGTGCTCGCAATCGCCTGCGCCCCATGCAGCGGCGTCCGACGCTGATCAGGGCGTTCTGGCGTCAGACTGAATTGCAGTTCTAACATGTAATGTATTTATGCAAATCTCAATAAATTGCCGACTACTGAGTAAACGTATTGAACGCCAAGACGAGATTCCAATCGTCGCGCGTGACCGCACGTGCACCAGAACCCACACGCCGACGCCGAGAAGGTACAAGTCCCCGAAGACTCACCGTTAGATGGTCAGGTCGCCACCGTTAATGTCGCAGGAAGCACCGGTAATGTAGGACGCACGATCTGATGCGAGAAACACGACCAAGTCGGCAACTTCACGCGGCAGTCCGAGGCGGAGGGCTGGGAAACTCGCCGCATACGCTTCCACAGTCGCCTGTGGAATAGTCGATCTCACCATCTCGGTGTCGATTAGCCCCGGACACACAGCATTCACCCGAATATGCTCAACAGCAAGCTCTCGCGCGAGATGGCGAGTCAGTCCGAGCACTCCGGCCTTGGCCGCAGTATAGTGCGCGCCGCCGATAGTGCTCACGCTTTTCCCTGCGCTTGAAGACATATTGATGATGCAGCCTCCTCGCGATCGCCGTAGGGCGGGAATTGCGGCCCTAGAACATAGGAACGTGCTCTTTAGATTTCCGTTGATGACGAAGTCCCACTCCTCGTCAGAGATTGCCTCCGTCCGGGTGGGTCTCAGAACGCCAGCATTGTTGACCAGAATATCGAGGCGCCCGAATTCCTTCTCAATTCGATTGACGATATCGTTGGCATCGGTGGTGGTTGTCACGTTTCCAGCTAACGAGATCGCGGTAATTCCCTCACGTTTCAGGGCGATGACGGCCGACTCGGAATCGGCGGGTCGCAGGTCGTTAATGCCGATCTTCGCGCCCCGGTGCCCAAGCGTTTCGGCAATTGCAAACCCAATGCCCCGGCCCGCTCCCGTCACGAGCGCAACCTTATCTTGAAGTCCATCGTTGTTCATATGTAATCCCCCGAGTCCTACGAGTCACGTAATGATCACGCGCCGGCTCGAACCTTCCCGCGCGCGATACCCCTCCGCCGACGTCATCAATCGCCAACCACACCGAAGTTTCGTTTGCCGCCCACGCGGGTACAGAAAGGCTTAGAAATCCCTATTCAATCAGGCCATAATCAAGCCGAGGTGCAGCATACCTCGACAACGTCGTTATTGAAGAAGGGGGAAGCGCTACAGCGCCCGTGCCCGACACCATGTTCTGCGGGTCTGCTGAGCACTCTCTCCAGTGCGCCGTTGATCCCGCCGTCGAGAGTGGTCATTGTTTTCGGCGCGCTGATTTGGATCGTTACCAGAATTTGGCAGTGCCTTACGCGCCGCGCATTCCCGTCCGCGGTAGTGTGACTAATGTCGGCCCCGGATCGACGATTGTGCCCCACGGAGGGGCCTCACCCGACGCATCGGTCGAGGCCGCGTGCACCCGTTGGCGCTGCGTATGGGTACACCGCTCTGGCGCGGCGTGGCCAGCGCGGCGTCGACCTTCGAACCGCGCGTACCGGAGCGGAACCCGCATAGCCGGGCCATCGGCGCATGACCGTGCCGGCGCTCTAACGGCAGGCTGCTCATGCGGACCAGACGAGCCTACCGTCATCGGCCGGCGCAGGGCTCAAACACGGGGACAGGGGGCAAGCCCTGCCTCTGCCGCCACGTTACGCGGACGCGGTCTCCGATATTTGCTTCGCCGTTCACAATATTTGTGATCAAGCGCGGCCCTTCATCCAGCTCAACGATCGCTACGGTGTAGGGCACTTCAACATCTGGGATCCAGCTCCTCCGGACTCGAGTAACTGAATAGACCGTCCCACCTCCCCCTACGGGCGTCCATGCAACCGAGTCCGAATCGCATCGGAGGCAGAACGGTCGGCCGTAGAATTGGTGGTGACCGCAGGACCCGCAGCGCTGCACGACCAACACGCCGCTACTGGCTGCTTTCCAGAAAGCCTCGTGAGTGGGATCGCAGAGCGTACGTTCCATTTCGCTACTCACGGCCAAGCACCACGGTGGCACACGTTGAGAAGGCCGGACCTCCCACTCCATGTGCAACGGCTAAATTCGCCCCGGGAACTTGTCTTGCGCCAGCTTCTCCACGCAGCTGGCATACCGCCTCTATCAGCAGCAGGAGTCCTAGTGCTCCCGGGTGGCAATATGATAGGCCTCCGCCCATAGTCGAGGTCGGAAGTGACCCGCCGGGCTCAGTATGCCCGTCCTGTATGAAGGAACCGCCTTCTCCTTTGCTGCAAAATCCACAGTCCTCCAGTTGCGAAATGACGGCGCTTGTAAAATTGTCGTACGGCTCAAACAGGTCTACATCGCTCGCGGTGACGCCCGCCATAGCGAACGCCTGCCGGGCCGAATCCACACCTGGGGTTACGGTGAGATCAGCTATTTGAGCAACGTGATATTCTGCATGAGCCTCACCCAAACCGAGAATGCGCACCGGCTTTTTCGAGGCGTCGCGAGCTCGAGAAGCTGTTGTAACGACGATAGCGCCTCCCCCATCTGTAACGAGACAACAATCAAGCTGGTGAAGAGGATCGCTGATAAGCGGCGATGTCAGTACGTCGTCGACAGTAAGCGGCTGCCTGGACCAGGCTTTCGGGTTAAGAGCCGCCCACTTCCTCGCCGATACCGCGACTCGGGCCAACTGCTCCGAAGTCGTTCCGTATTGATACATGTGACGAGCGGCCATCAAGGCGTACTGCGAAATCGGCGTCAATAAGCCATACGGCCGATCGAACTGACCAGTTAGTGAATACTCATCCGCCTCGGGATGCCTCGGGCGACTACGCCGTGACCGTTGGCGGGAAGCATAGACGATCAGAGCGCACTCGCACCTTCCGGCGGTGAGAGCTAGCATGGCGTGGTGGATAAAACATTCAAACGCGGCGCCGCCAAGGTCGCTGCAATCCGCATACCTTGGATGGACCCCCAGATACTCTCCGACACGCGAAGCCCCATTGTCCGCACCGACATACGGCATGTAGTTTGTGAAGAGGGAATCGACGTCTCGTAGGGTCATGCCGGCTTCCGCGAGCGCGGCTCGAGCTGCCCAAGCTGCCATAGACAGCTCCGTCTGGTCAGTTACTTTACCAAGCGGTGTTTCTGCGGCGCCAGCGATGTAAATTGGGATCGGCATGGGGTTCTCATTGCTGGTTTACAATCCAAAACTTTTCTTCGCGCATGCGCCTGCCGGTTGCACTGGCGCATGGTTGAGTGCTCTATTGCTTTAAGTCCCGCAACATCTCAAACACGCCAACGGGCCAGCGAAAGCAGTCCTTGAGTAACGCGTCCACTTGTTCCGGCGTCGCGACTCCTTCATCGACAATCGCGAGGGCCTCTCTTCGTACTCGCAGCATGATGCGATTCGCCACAAAGCCCCATTCACGGGGTTGGTCCTTAACAACGTGCGGGTTTTTGCCACATGTCCTTGCAAGTTGCTCAACCATAGTCACGGCGTCTGGCGCGCACCCCGGGTGTACGATGATCTCGGCCATCTTCATGACGATGCATGGCTGGGCCCAGTGCCACCCCAAGACTCTCTGGGGCCGGTCGGTTGCATAAGCCATTGCAGCTATTGGTAGGCCGGCGGTGTTTGTCGTGAGCACGGCGTTCGGCGGCGTCAAACGATCGAAGCACTTAAATACACTCATTTTCAGTGCCAAATCTTCCGGAACCGCTTCAATGAGGCAATCCGTGGCCGAACACGCTTCGTCCAGGTCTCGGCAGTACCGGATCCTAGCCTGCGACAGTTCGAAGTCATCAATCGATAGCCGTTGTCGCGCGACGCTTGCTCGCATGCCGAAGGGCCCGTTCACTATTGCCTCTCGAGCTCGCTCGAGTGCGGTGGCATCAATATCGTGGAGGAACACATCAAAACCGGAGACGGCGAGCACTTGCGCTATGCCAGACCCCATTGTCCCGCTGCCAACTACTGTCATTTTCATGAAAATCTCCTTGAAAGTACTTGGCGAGTCAGGTCGGACCGCGATGCTCAGAATTCTGTAGCGAAGTGGTCAAGAGGACGCCTAGAAAGCGTCCGGCCCGCCGGTCTTCTCGTATGGCGGACCGACGGATTTTTCCGGATGCGTCCCGTGGCAGAGATTGAATCAACTCGTAGGATTTGGGTGCCTTGTGTGCCGTAAGCCGTTCACGGCAAAACGAGTCTAGTCCGGCTGCCGTAAGTATTGGAGGCCACTGTGTCGGTTGCACCAGTGCATGAACGCGTTGTCCCCATTCGGGGTCAGGCACGCCGATTACGACGGTGTCTTGAACCTCCGGGTGCTCAGACAGCGCTGCTTCAACTTCTGCCGGATACACATTGACACCGCCGCTTTTAATCATGTCGACGCGACGATCCGCGAGATAGAGGTAGCCGTCATCATCCAACCAACCGAGGTCACCAATGCTCGCGAATCCACCGTCGACTATGTCCGGCGGGGGTGCACCGATGTACTCGAACCCGGGCTGAGACGGCCACGTCTCTCCGAGAACCGTCGCACCGAGTGCTGCGTGCCGCATGTGAATCTCGCCAACTTCTCCCGACGGCACGGGGCGCTTATCGGCATCCAGAATGACGATATCCGTCTGATACGGGCGGCCAACACTTCCGGGCCGCGCGAGCCATTCATCGCCGGAGATCATTGTTATACCCGTGTCCTCCGTTGAGCCGTATAACTCCCATAGTCGTTCCGGGCGCACCATATTTAGCCACATACGTTTAACCCACTCTGGGCAAGCACCGCCCGAGTGATAAAGTCCCTCGACGCTGGGGAACTGCAGCGCATTGGCGCAGGGCAGTTTTGCAATCCGCTGCATCATGATTGGTATGAGGCCCGCGAACTGAACGCGGTGTCTTTCGATCAGTTCGACCACCTGCCTGGCGCCGAAGCGCTTCGGGATGATCAGCGTGTGTCCCTCGAAGAGCCCGATATGCCCGCACATGAATCCCACGTTGTGATAAAGACTACCGAGCACGAGCTGCACCTGGGATGGTCGTAATCCCACGCGGGACAGCGCTCCCCACCTCCCTGGGACGTGGGCCCAGGGCTTTGGGTCGACAATTATCTTCGGTGTTCCCGTAGATCCGCCGGAGCCGATCGCTTTCCCGGGGCACGACGTTGCATCCTCAGCGGAGTCCAAAGGCGATCCGATCAAGTCACCGAGGGATTCCAGTGCAATTGTTGAGATATCATTTGCTTCCCAGTTTCCAATGATGATCGGGGTGCGCCAGGCGCATATTACCTTCAGCATCTTGTCCCGCTCCAACGGAGGCATATCCGGATTCACCGGAAGGACACATGCACCCAACCGCCATGCCGCGATAGCCGCAACGAAATGTTCCGCGCCGGTCGGTAATGCGACTATGACGAGTGATTGAGTTCCTGCGCCCCGGGCGCGAAGCTGCCAAGCCAACTGGCGCGCGCGCGCGTCAAGCTCGCGCCAGGCAACGCAAGATTCGGCGCCGTGCTCGTCGACCAGAACCATCGCTGCACGGTCTGGGGTATAGATCGCATGTTGTGTGCACCGCCGCGCAAAGCTAATCGCGTCGGGGCTAAGCGGGAGCATTTGTATAGTACCTCCTGTCTTCGGCATGGTGCGGCTGTCAACTAGACGTCAACTCAACATCGATCGCGGACACACTAGAATTAACGTGCGGGTGCTCCTGCTCGTCCGCCAAGGCGGAGCGCGTCAGCCTCTGTAAACGGGCGCGGTTCCGAATCGGCTTTGCGCCAACAATGGCCACTGCAAAATCCGCGTACATTGTCGCCAACGAATCTAAATCCATCCTCCCGCCGGGGCGATACCATGTATTGATCTGATGACTCATTCCGAAGATTGCATACGCAGTCGCGGTCGAGTCGACCTTCTTAAAGGATCTATCGCGTATTCCTTCCGCGATGATCGATCTAAGTCGGTCACGAATGCGCTTCATTACCTCCCGTAACGCCTCGCCGGATTCCGGTGGGACGCTGTGAAGCAGCAATGTCGCAGTGAAGGGCTGCCGACGCGTAACATTATCCAAACGCTGCAGTCGCGTATGCAGTTGGACAAACGTCCATAACCGCTCCGGCGCACTAAGCCCCTTACCAGAGCGCTCGTGTGCCATTTGCAAGTATTCGAGGTTGCGTTGGAATGCGGCAACAAGCAGTTTGTCTTTGGAATCAAAATAGTAATACATCGCCGCGACGGTAATGCCCAACTCTTCCGTGACCTTACGAAGGCTCGTCGCCTCGTAACCGCTTTCTTGGTACTGGCGGAGTGCAACCCGGAGAAGGGCATCCTTTGTCACGCTCCCATCGCGCGCGGTCAAGCGCGGACGCTTCTCTGACGCAGGCGTTGCGGTCGAACGCGTCAAATCCAGCACCCCGTAGCGGCTCCGACAGCGGTCGACAATGAAAGGCGCACCAGTCCGCGGAGAAGTCGGGCGCCGAGCATTTGTGCGATCCCGTAGCTCTTGACGGCGGGTGAGAATTTCCGCGATTGGCTACGGTCCACGGCGCGCCAGATCTCGCCAAAACGGGGTCCGGTGAAAAATCGAGGAACGTTGTAGGTACCACTACATCGATCAATTACTGACTTATGCTTCATCCCAACCCCGCTGGTTGATCGCACCGGGTATTGCTTCCTAGCCCACCGACTGTCTGACGACGAAACGAATCTCTGCTGCGGGCGAATGCACGGCCGTCATCCCAGACTGTAGCAAGCACTTCATAGTGTCCCACGCGCACTGCGGAACCATTACCGCCACGCCGCCGGACGGTGCGCTCCGAGTACGATGATTCTGGAGACCGTTTTTTTTTGGCCACCTGTCCCACATGAACATATCTTAGCTCAGTTTCATTTAGTTCACTAATCACTCAATAAGTATCTTGACACCAACACTTAGTTATGGATAAGTAGGTTCCTGAGTGGATGCTTAGTTAGTACTGAGAATAATTTGCATATACTTAAGATGGGAGGCATTACAATGACGAGCGCCAATGGATCGATCTGTGTGACTGTCGTCCCCGCCCTTGCGCTCGGGCTCTTGGCCGCCATCGTTAGTCCGCCAAGATTGACGCTGGCTGCGGAGACGACAAATGCGGACAAGGATGTATTGACGGAAATCGTCGTGACCGCGGAAAAACGGCGCGAGTCACTTCAGCAAGTCCCGATGTCGCTTCAGGCTCTGTCCGGTGCCGACCTCGTCAGCAACGGCTTCGTCGATCTCGAAGACTATACAAGGCTCGCCACAAACGTCAATTATACGCCCAACGGCAGTGGCGTTAAGAACGGACCGCAGATCAGTATACGCGGCATTTCTCCGCTCGCCGGTGTCTCGACCGTTGCTTTTTATCTCGACGATTCCCCCATCTCTGGTGCGATGCGTGCGGGCGGAATGGATCCACACATTTACGACGTCGCGCGCATCGAGGTGCTGAAAGGACCGCAAGGAAACCTTTACGGTTCCTCTGCCATGGGCGGACTAATAAAGATCGTCACTCGCCAGCCGGTCATGAATAAATTTGAGACTGGTCTCAATTTGACAGGCTCGTACACGAAGTACGGTACCGGCAATTTCTCGGTGGACTCGGTCGTGAACTTCCCACTGGTGAAGGACAAGGTGGCGTTGCGAGTCGTTGCATCGATGGTGCACGATGGCGGCTTCGTCGACTATGTCTCGCCGTTTCCGTTTGGTCCCGCGAACACCGCCGTGCCTCCGTCGAAGACGCTCACGCCGGTCCCAATTCCATATGTATCCTTACCGACCTCCCAGGCGGTGAATTCGCACGAAACAACCGCGTTTCGAGCCACGTTGCGTTGGACCCCTACGGAATTCCTCACAGTCACGCCCGCGTTCTTTTACCAGAGCGCATCGCAAAATGCGCTGGACGCCGTATATCAAATCTCATATGGGTACACTGTTCCAAAACAGTCGCCGTATGTTCCCGAATCTGTCGCGACGAGCTTCACACTCCCGACCTTGACTGTGCAAGGGAACGTTGGGATTGGTGTGATCACGTCAAACACGTCGTATCTCGACACGCAGGGTAACAGCGCCGATGACCTTACGAGCATCGTGACAAACTTATACCTGCACGCTGCCCCAACGGAAGCTACGGCTTCCTACATTAGCCCGATCTACAATCGAACAAGTTTGAGGGATTTCACTCAGGAATTGCGTTTCGCGTCGGACTGGGCGTTCCCGGTGTCGGCGGTAGCCGGTGTCTATTACGAATCCCGGCGCACAAATGACAGACAGAAGATGTATTTCGTGAACGGCGGAGGCGCACTTTTCGGTCAGTCGACCGATTTGCTGTTCGTAAAGTCGCAACCGGCCTACTATCAAGACAAGTCTGTGTACGCAAACCTGACCTACAAATTCGGGGGTCGTTATCAAATACAAGCGGGCGGGCGTGAGTCACATCTAACGGTAGGGTTTGGGAGGTTTGGCGATGGATTGCTAAACGGCGGCTTATCAAACGAAAACGACCCCGACGTTAATTCGACTAACCACGCATTAGCGTTTGCTGCTTCGGCGCAGATTACTAAAGACAAGATGGTGTACGCGCGTGTTGCGCAGGGGTATCGTCCCGGATCCACGTCGGCGCCAGCCCCGCCCGAAGCCATCTGTGGTCCTGTCGCAGCTGGTAACCAGCTCCAACCAGATCACACGTTGAACGAAGAAATTGGAATTAAGACTAAATGGGCCGGCGACCGCGTGCTATTCAATTTAACCGGCTTTCGGATCAACTATAAGGACGTTCAGCAAGCGATACTATTACCGCAGTGTGGGTACACTGTGGACGGCAATGCGGGCTCAGCGACTAGCAAAGGCGTCGAGGGAGAGATTGATGCACGCTTGTTAGACGGCGTATTGAATCTACACAGCGGCTTCGGCTATACGCACTCCACGCTTAATACTAGTGTGCCAACGGTTGGGGCCGTTGCGGGTGAGTGGCTAATCAACGTCCCCGATTGGACGGCTAACGGATCGATCGAATATTTGCACCCGGTCGAAGTGTTCGCTGGATACCGGCCATATATCCGCCTAGACGATCAATATGTCGGCCGGCGTTTTGGGGACTTTGGTGCTGTCGCTGGCACACCCGGCGTACCGAGTGCAGCGATGATCGCCCACGGGTACAACCTCGTAGATCTTCACGTAGGCCTGTCCTCAGATAATTGGGACGTGTCGGCGTTTGTGAAGAACTTGACCGACAAGCGCGCGGAGCTCGGGTATGAGAATCTTGGGCCGCTGATTACCTACATAAATCGTCCCCTGACTGTAGGGATCAGTGTTAGGAAACGACTGTGAGATGGCCTCGTAGGTCGATGGCGAGTACGTCGCAGGCCGCGGGGATTGGTATCGA
>Ga0307372_10008247_pt1 | contig 14685 bp, 14 predicted proteins | sample OX1MG_FD_202533 | JGI IMG/M metagenome (GOLD analysis project Ga0307372, IMG submission 202533) | Soil microbial communities from Risofladan, Vaasa, Finland - OX-1 | ecosystem: Environmental > Terrestrial > Soil > Coastal area > Acid sulfate soil | place: Finland: Risofladan, Vaasa | collected... | reverse complement strand
CCACCGGGTCGGCCCGGAACCGCTCGAGCACCGCCGGGTCCCAGCCGTTGCTGGAGACCAGCAGGTCGCCGTAGCCCTGGAGGTAGGTGGCGAGGCGGCCCACCGACTTCATGAGGCGGAGGTCCTCGGGGATGTGGTCGCCGATGGTGGCGAGGCACGACCAGACCCGAACCGCGCCGGGGTCGCGGCCGGCCCGTTCGGCGGCTCGGCGGACCGTGGCGACGCACCGCCGCGTCGTCTTCTCGGTGAAGAAGGTGTGGAGGACGACCTCGTCGAAGCACCGGCCCCCGAGTGCGAGTGACTGCGGGCCGAAGGCCACCAGGCCGAGGGGGAGGTACTCGTCGATGGCGGCCAGGTAGAGGACGGGCCAGGATCCGGCCGGACCGTCGTGACCCACGATGAACTCGCCCCGGAAGAGCCGCCGCAGGATGCCGGCGAAGTCCTCCAGGGCTGCGGTGGTGATCCGGGGGATGCCGTAGGTGTCCTGGATGACGGGGATGCCCCGCCCGAGGCCGAGCACGAAGCGACCGTCGGTCAGGCTCTGCATCGTGCGGGCGAGCCCGGCCGTGATCATCGGGTGGCGGGTGTTGTGGTTGGTGGCCGCCGTGACCACCGTCAGCTGCTCGCTCACCGCGCCGGCCGCGCCCGACAGGACCCCGACCTCCTTCTTGTCGAACCGCTCCGACAGGAAGACCGCCCCGAGGCCGAGCCGCTCGCCCAGGCGGACCTCCTCGACGAGGTCGCGGGAGCTGTCCGGCTGGCCGGCGAGCCCGTAGAACCCGAGCTCGGTCAGTCGGACCGGCGGGACCGGCGCGGGTGCGTCGGACGACGGGGTGTCGGGTGCCACGGGGCCTCCTCGGGGTGACGGTGCCGCGAACGTAGCAAGCGGGGCACCGTCGGGCGCCCCGCCTGCTACGTGATGGACGGCCCTCGAGTCGGTGCCGTCAGGCGCCGGCGTCCCCCGGTTCGTCGGTCGGGCCCCCGTCGGCCAGGACGAGGTAGATCCGCCGCCGGGCATCGGCGAGGATGTCGGCGACGGCGCCGACCTGGCGCTCGGTGCCGGCCTCGGCCACCTGCTTGGTGGCCTTCATGACCTGGACCATGAGGAGTTTCAGGTCGACGAGGGAGCGGTCGGCGCTGTTCGCCGCGTCCTCCCACGGTGCGGGGCCGTCCGCGGCCGCCTCCGACTCGGTCCGTCCCTCCGGCGTCAACTCGAAGATCCGCTTGCCGTCGGCCTTGTGGGCGGTGACCAGCCCCTGGTCCTCGAGCGCCGAGAGGGTCGGGTAGACCGACCCGGGACTCGGCTGCCAGACGCCGCCACTGCGCTCGCCGAGCTCGGTGATGATCTGGTAGCCGTGCATCGGCTCCTCGGCCAGGAGGGCGAGGATGGCGGCGCGGACGTCGCCCCGGCGGACCCTGGGACCACGGCCGAATCCGGGACCCCATCCCTCCGTGCGTCCGCGCCCGCGGCGCCTGCTGCGACCGCGCAGCGCTCCGGTCGTCCGGTCGGGCCGTCCGGCCCAAGGGGGTCCGGCGGGACCGGGCCGGGGGCCGGTCGGCGTCCCGTGTGTGTGGTGACCATGCATCAGGTGTCTCTCCTCGTCCGTCGGGGCCCCGGTCGACCGACCGGTCGCCGGGTGTCGTGGAGCGGATCGTTCGGACCGCTCACGTACTGTCACGATATATCGCAATAGCCCCGAAGTCAACAGCGGGGCTCCGGTCCCGGGTGCCGGATCCCGGCGCCGGCACCGCCGCCGCACCGGTAGCGTCGGGTGGCCGCACCACTCCGGCGCGGCCGAGCGCCACACGAGGAGCCCCTGCCATGCGGATCGGCGTCGTCCTGCCCCAGACCGAGATCGGCCCGACCGTCGGCGCCGTGCGGGCGTACGCGCTCGGGGTCGAGGAGCTCGGGTACCAGCACGTCCTGGCCTACGACCACGTGGTCGGCGCCGATCCCGGGGTGCACCGGGACTGGTCCGGCCCCTACGACGTCGACACGCAGTTCCACGAGCCGTTCGTCCTCTTCGGGTTCCTCGCCGGGTGCACGTCGCTCGAACTGGTGACCGGGATCACGATCCTGCCCCAGCGGCCGACGGTGCTGGTGGCCAAGCAGGCGGCCGAGGTGGACCTGCTGGCCCGCGGTGGCTTCCGGCTGGGCGTGGGGATCGGGTGGAATCCGGTGGAGTACGAGGCGCTCGGGCAGGACTTCGCCGTACGGGGCCGACGGATCGAGGAGCAGGTCGGGCTGCTGCGCGACCTGTGGACGAACCGGACCGTCACGTTCGACGGCGAGTTCGACCGGGTGACGGGGGCGGGCCTCGCCCCGTTGCCGCTCCAGCGGCCGATCCCGATCTGGTTCGGTGGCGGTTCGCCGAAGGCCTACGAGCGGATGGGTCGCCTGGCCGACGGCTGGTTCCCACTGGTCCAGCCCGGCCCCAAGCTCGACGAGGCCCGGTCGATCGTGGCGGCCGCCGCGACCACCGCCGGACGGGACCCGGACGCCATCGGCCTGGAGGGCCGGGTGGACTGGAGGGGCGACCGGGACGACGTCCTGGCGCGCATCGAGGGCTGGCGCGCCGCCGGCGCGTCCCATCTGACGATCAACACGATGGGAGCGGGGCTCGCCTCCGTCGACGCCCACCTCGGGGCACTGGCCGCCGTTGCCGGTCGCCTGCCGCTCGACTGAGCACCGTCCGACGGCCGGGCCCCACGCCCGGTCGGGAGACCCGACCGCAGCGGCATCCACCGGGGACCCCGCGCCTCCGTGGGCGGTCCCCCGCCGTTCGGGGAGGGCTACTGTCGGGAAGCGTGCGGACGGCCCTCTCCGACCTGGGCGTGACCCTCCCCGTCCTGGCCGCACCCATGGCCGGAGGACCGACGACCCCGGACCTGGTGGTCGCGGCGTCCGAGGCCGGCAGCCTGGGCTTCATCGCCGGCGGCTACAGGAGCGCCGATGCCCTGGCCGAGCAGGTGCGGTTGGTGCGTGGGAGGACGGGCAGGTTCGGAGTCAATCTCTTCGTGCCCAACCCGGTGCCGGTGGACCCGGCCGCCTATGCCCGCTACCGGGATCGGGTCCGTCCGGAAGCGGAGCGACTGGGAGCGACCGTCCTCGAGGAGCCGTTCGAGGACGACGACCACTGGCGCGACAAGGTCGACCTCCTCGTCGCCGACCCGGTCCCGGTGGTGTCGTTCACGTTCGGCATCCCGGACCGCGCCTCCCTCGACGCGCTGCGGGCCACCGGCACCTTCCTCGTCCAGACGGTCACGTCGGTCGAGGAGGCGGCACAGGCGATCGACGCCGACATGGATGCGCTCGTCGTGCAGGGTTCTGACGCAGGGGGGCATTCCGGCACCTTCACCCCGTCGAGGATCGGACCCGAGCGGTCGCTCGCCGATCTGGTGGCGGATGTCCGGGCCCGGGCGACACTGCCCCTTATCGCCGCCGGCGGCTTGGACCGCGCCGGCCGAGTGGCAGCGGTACTCGGCGCCGGGGCCGACGCCGTGGCGGTGGGAACCGCGCTGCTGCTCGCTCCCGAGGCAGGGACGTCCGCTCCGCACCGGGCCGCTCTCGCCGGACCGGACCGCGGTCCCACGGTGGTGACGCGGGCGTTCAGCGGCCGGCCGGCCCGGGCGGTGCGCAACACCTTCCTCGACACCCACCATGACCATGCGCCGTCCGGCTATCCGGCCGTGCACCATCTGACCTCACCCATGAGGCGGGCGGCAGCCGCGGCCGGCGACGCCGAACACATCAATCTGTGGGCCGGGTCCCGCTACGGCGCGAGCCTCAGGCTGCCGGTGGGCGACATCCTGGAGGCCCTCGTCAGCGGCATCTGACGTCCGGAGGCCTCCCGGGCGGATGTTCTGCGATCTCGGTCGGGGCAGTCGTTGCGAGGGCGGCGTACGTCGACGCCACGGCCCGGACCGGACGGCTGAGGTGGTCGGGACCGGCGTCGATCCGGTGACCTCACGCTTTTCAGGCGCGCGCTCTACCAACTGAGCTACCCGACCTCGCCCCGGCGCTCCACGGGGGAGCTCCGGAGTGGCGGACCTGACGGGATTTGAACCCGCGACCTCCGCCTTGACAGGGCGGCGTGCACTCCAAACTGCACCACAGGTCCCCAACCAGCAACTGCACGCTGGGGCATACGGCACCCCCAACGGGATTCGAACCCGTGTTACCGCCTTGAAAGGGCGGCGTCCTCGGCCGCTAGACGATGGGGGCTCGGTCCCGAATAGGGCCTACGGACTTTAGCAGAGGGATCAGAGGTCCCCCTCGGGCCGGCCCTCGTCCGGCAGATCGTCGGCCAGCGCCTCGACCATGAGGTACTGCAGTTCCCCCAGGAACACGAAGAGCGCGTACTCGGCGGCCATGGGGTCCTCGGGATCGGGGACCCCCATGTCCTCGTGGACGTCGAGCCGGGTCCCGAGCACCAGCCGGAGCGATCCGATGGCGTCGAGCCACGAATGGAACTCGGACCCGCTCAGTGTCTCGGCCCGGGCCGTGGCGACCAGGACCTCGAGTGCCTGGGTGTGGTGGTTGACCAGCGCGGTGTCGACCAGCTCCCGGTAGTCCCGCTCGGCGCCGGCCAACTCGGGCGTCGGGTAGGCCGGGGGGAACAGGCGGCGCACCATCGGGTCCCGGGAGGCGATGGCCGCGGGCAGCTGGCGTGCCAGGTCGGCGAGGACGATCCGGGTGTTGGCGTCGAGGCGGATGACGTAGCGGCCGTCGCGCCGGCGCCGGATGGTCGAGCTCACGTGGACTGCTCCATCGTCGCCCACAGGCCGTGCTCGTGGAGCCGGTAGACGTCGAGCTCGGCCCGCTCGCGGGTACCGGAGGACACGACGGCGCGGCCCTTGTGGTGGACGTCCAGCATCAGCGCCGTCGCCTTGTCCTTGGAGTAGCCGAAGAGCTTCTGCAGGACGTAGGTGACGTAGGACATGAGGTTGATCGGGTCGTTCCACACGATGACCAGCCACGGCTTGTCGGTGGTGACCTCCTCGTCGAGGACCGTGCCGAGGTCGCCGAGGGGGACCGTCTCGGGCGGGGCGACCCCGACCGCGGGTCCGTCGTTCGTCGAGGACGTCCCGACCGCCCCTCCGCCTCGACGGCGCAGGGGCCGGCTCTTCACGCCGGCTCCGGCACGGGTGACGACGCGGTGGCGGGTGCGGTGGTCCCGGGTCCGTCGACCGACTCGGGCCGGTGGTCGGACAGCCCGTGGTGGAACCACAGCGCGGTCGACCACACCACGGTGGCCCCGACGACGTGGACCCCGACCAGCACGGCGGGCAGGTGTGTGACGTACTGCGTGTAACCGATGAGCCCCTGGGCGGCCATCGCTCCGATGAGGATCCGGCCGGACTGCTGGATGCGCTCCGGCGCGTCCGACCGCCACAGCGTCCACAGGATCACCACCAGGACGAGGATGGTCACCCAGACCGTCTCGGCGTGGATGCGGGTCATGTCGGACAGCCCGATGTCCACCCGCTTGGCACCCTTGCCCCCGGCATGGGGCCCGGCCCCGGTGGTGGCCGTGCCGGCGCTGAGGGCGGCCACCAGGAGCACCAGGTAGGCCCGGGTCAGGCGCAGCACCCTGCGGTTGACGACCGGGGTCCCCCGCCCCGGGCCGTGGTCGGCGCGCAGGCACAGCACGACCACGACGGTCAGCAGGGCGATGCCCAGCATGAAGTGGGTCATGACCACGTAGGCGTTGAGCTTGGTGTAGACGACGATCCCCCCGAGCACGGCCTCGCCCAGCACGCCCAGGACCAGACCCCCCGACAGCCACCGCAGATCCCGGCGCGCCGGCGGGCGCAGGAACGAGGCCACGTAGGTGACCGCACAGGACACCACCAGGGCCAACACGACCATCCGGTTCCCGAACTCGATCACCGGGTGGAGCGACGACGGCGGGGTGAGCCGGCTGCGGGAACAGGTCGGCCAGTCCGGGCAGCCGAGCCCGGAATCGGACAACCGGACGGCCGCCCCGGTGGCCACGTTCAGGACGATCGTGGCCAGCGAGATCCGGCACAGGAGCAGGAAGGCGCGAGGACTTACTCGGAGCGAGGACACCGTCCACCGATGGTATCGGCCCGTTTCGGCTCCGGCCTCCCGGGTACGTGGCCGCGGGGCCGCGGGCCAACCGGGCCGCCGACCCGGGTTGGGGCTAGTCTGACGGGCGATGTCCGTCCCCGCCGTGGCTCTTCCGAGGCGTCTGTCGCTCGTATCGCGCGTCGGCGCCTATGTGGCGCTGACCAAACCGCGCATCATCGAGCTGCTGCTCATCACCACCCTGCCGACGATGATCCTGGCCAAGGGCGCCCTGCCCGACGTCTGGCTGATGGTGGCCACGTTGCTCGGTGGGGCGCTGGCCGCCGGTGGCGCCAACGCCATCAACATGTACGTCGACCGCGACATCGACAAGCTGATGCACCGGACACGCAAGCGCCCTCTGGTGACCGGGGTGATCGCCCCGCGCAACGCGCTGATCTTCGCCGTCACCCTCGAGGTCGTCGCCTTCGTCGAGCTGTGGGCGTGGGTGAACCTGCTGTCCGCCGTCCTGGCCGTGTCGGCCACCCTCTTCTACGTCTTCGTCTACACCCTCTGGCTGAAGCGCACGAGCAAGCAGAACATCGTGATCGGCGGTGCGGCGGGCGCCATGCCGGTGCTGGTGGGCTGGGCGGCGGTCACCGACTCGCTGGCCTGGGCCCCGGTGATCCTGTTCGCCGTGATCTTCATGTGGACGCCGCCCCACTTCTGGGCACTGGCGGTCAAGTACCGGGACGACTACGAGGCGGCCAGCGTCCCGATGATGCCGGTGGTGGCCACCTTCCGGCGCACCGCCGCCGAGATCCTCGCCTACACGTTGGTCATGGTCGGCCTGACGTTCGCCCTCGCCCCGGTCGCCCACCTCGGCACCCTCTACCTGGTGGCGGCGGGCGCGCTCGGCGCCGGCTTCGTCGCCCTGGCGATCCGCCTGTGGGTGCAGGCGACGCCCAAGGCGTCGATGCAGCTGTTCAGCTACTCGATCACGTATCTGACCCTGCTGTTCGTGGTGATGGCGGTCGACGTCTTCGTCACGCATTGACCACGCCTCCGGACCCGGCCGCCACGGCAACCGACCCACCGGCTCCGTCCCCTCCCCCGTCCGGGCCGACGTCTGCGGCGGCGCCCGGACCGGAGCGCAGGCTGCCCCGGCGGCTACGGGCCCTCCTGATCGGCACGGTGCTGGCCACCGTCCTCGCCGTGGTGCTGTTCGTGGGCCTCGGGACGACGTCGTCGGGTCCGGGTACCGGTGGCGTCGTCCCGATCGGATCGACGGCCCCGAACTTCACCCTCCCCTCGGTCGTGGGCGGGGCACCGGTGGAGTTCGACGCGCTCGGGGTGAAACGCCACCGTCCCGTCGTCCTCAACTTCTTCGCCTCGTGGTGCATCCCCTGCCAGGAGGAGACCCCGCTGCTCGCTTCCACCGCCCGGGCGGAACAGGCCAAGGGCTCGGTGATCCAGTTCGTCGGCGTCGACGGCCAGGACCCGCCCTCGAGCGCCGTCCCCTTCATCACCCGGTCCGGCATCGGCTACCCGGTGGGCAAGGACTCGAACCTGAAGGTGACGGCAGATCTCTACGGCCTGGCCGGCGAGCCCCAGACTTTCTTCATCGACGCGTCGGGTGTGGTGGTGGGCCACCACCTGGGCGCCCTCGACAAAGCCCAGCTCGACGGCTGGGTCCACCGGCTCACCGGCGGCGGCTGACCCCTACTCCCAGCGGAACGTCAGCGCGGCCACCACCGGTGCGGCCACCGCCCAGGCGGCAAGCACGGCCCAGTCGCGCGCCGCTACCGGCGTGCCGTGGCCGAGGGTCCCGTGGAGGGCCTGGGACAGGGCGGCGGCCGGGAGCGCCTTCGACACGTCGGCCAGCCACGCCGGCAGCTTCGCCAGGGGGATCAGCATGCCGCCCAGCAGGAGCAGGACGACGAACAGGGCGTTGACCACGGCCAGGTTCACCAGGGGCTTGAGCAGACCGGCCAGCACAAGACCGATCCCCCCGAAGGCGACGGTGCCGAGCACCATGGCGAGCAGCGCCTCACCGACCAGTGCGCCGGCGCCCCCGGGCCCGCCCGGGTTCCAGCCCAGCAGATAGCCCACGCCGACCACGGCCGCGGCCTGGAGGATCTCGACGGCCAGCACGGCCAGGATCTTGGCGGCCAGCAGCCGGGGGCGGCCGAGCGGGGTGGCCCCGAGTCGCTTCAGGACGCCGTAGCCGCGCTCGAAGCCGGTGCCGATGGACAGGGCGGTCATCGAGGTCGCCATGACGGCCAGCGCCAGGACCCCGGGGACGAGGAAGTCGACCGGGTGCGGCGTGCCGGTGGGCAGCACGTGGACGGCACTGAAGAAGAGGAGGAACACCACCGGGATGCCGAGGGTGAGGAAGAGCGTCTCGCCGTTGGTGGCGATCATGGTGATCTCGGCCCGCAGCTGGGCGGCAAGGGCGCGCATCAGCGGCGTCCCCGTCCCCGACGTCTCCGACCCGCGGGTTCGATCTCGGGCTCGGGCTCGCCCCGGGCCCCGGTGATGGCCAGGTACGCCTCCTCGAGGGACTGGCCGGTGCGCAGGTCGCCGAGCGCCAGGTCCCGCTCGGCCAGCCAGCCGGCCAGGGCGGCCACGACGGGAGGTGTCCCGGTACCCTCGGGCAGGCGCAGCCGGTAGGTGCCGGGGGCCTCCTCGTCGACGGAGGCCCCCGGTCCGACGGCAACGGCCAGCGCGCCCGTGTCGATGCCGGGTTCGGTGGAGAAGCGCACCGAGCCGTCGGCGGTGCCCGACGCCAGCTCGGCCGGGGTCCCTTCCGCCAGTACCCTCCCCTTGTCGATGATGACGACCCGGTCGGCCACACGCTCGGCCTCGGCCAGTTCGTGGGTGGTGAGCAGGACGCACCTCCCCCGGGAGCGTTGGGCGGCGATCAGGTCCCGGACGACGATCCGGCCCTCGGGATCGACGCCGGCGGTGGGCTCGTCGAGGAACAGGACGTCCGGCCTGCCCACCAGGGCCAGGGCCAGGGCCAGGCGCTGCTGCTCGCCGCCGGACAGCCGTCGCCACGGCGTGCGGCGGGCACCGGCCAGGCCGACCTGGTCGAGGAGCTCGTCGGGGTCCTCGGGGTCGTCGTAGTAGGCGGCGAACAGGTGGAGCACCTGGGCCGGTCCGAGCATCGGGTAGATGCCGCCCTTCTGCAGCATGACCCCCATCCGTTCCACCAGCGCGTCGTGGTCCCGCCGCGGATCGAGGCCCAGCACCCGCACGGTCCCGGCGGCGACCGGTCGGTAGCCCTCGAGGGCCTCGACCGTGCTCGTCTTGCCGGCGCCGTTCGGCCCGAGCAGCGCGAGCACCTCGCCCCGGTGCGCGGTGAACGACAGGCGGTCGACGGCGACGGTGTCCCCGTAGCGGACGACCATGGCGGCGCACTCGACCGCGACGGTCCCCTCGTCATCGTGTGCAGCGGTGTCGGCGTGGTCCACGGGTGGTCACGCTACCGTTGTGCCGACATGATCGATATCCGAGTGGTCCGGGACGACACCGACGCGGTCAAGACCGCACTGGCCCGACGGGGGGTCTACCCCGCCGAGGTCGACCGCCTGGTCGCGCTCGACGCCGCGGCGCGCGCCGCGGTGGGAGAGCGGGACGAGCTGCGGGCGACGGTCAAGGCGCTGTCCAAGCAGGTGGGCGAGGCCCGCAGGGCGGGCGACACCGCGCTCGCCGAGCGGCTGGCCGCCGACAGCCGGGTGGCGGGCGACCGGGAGCGGGAGCGCAATGCCGTGGCCGAGCGCGCACAGGACGACGTCCGTCAGGCCCTGCTCTACCTGCCCAACCTCCCCGACCCCGCCGCACCCGACGGCACCGGCGAGGCCGACAACGTGGTGGCGAGGACGTGGCCGGAGCGGGACCCCGACTACACGGCGGCCCAGCGGGTGCCCCACTGGGAGATCGGGACCGAGTTGGGCCTGCTGGACATGGAGCGCGGGGCGAAGCTGTCCGGTTCGATGTTCCCCCTCTACCGGGGGTTCGGCGCGCGGCTGCTGCGGGCGCTCAGCTCGTTCGCCCTGGACAGCCACTCCGACGAGTTCGAGGAGGTCCGACCGCCGACCCTCGTGCTGACCGGCACGATGGTCTCGACCGGGCACCTCCCGAAGTTCGAGGAGGAGGCCTACCACCTCGAGCGCGACGACCTGTGGGCCATCCCGACCGCCGAGGTCCCGCTGACCTCGATGTGGCGGGGCGACGTGCTGGAGGAGGCCGACCTGCCGCTCCGGTTGACGGCCGGCACCGCCTGCTACCGCCGCGAGGCGGGCGCGGCCGGGCGGGACACCCGGGGCCTGCTGCGCGTGCACGAGTTCGACAAGGTCGAACTGTTCGCCTACTCCACCCCCGAGCAGGCTCCCGAGCTGCTGGAGTCGATGGTGGCCCGGGCCGAGTCGCTGCTCCGCCAGCTCGGCCTGCAGTACCGGGTGCTCGACCTGTGCACCGGGGACATCGGCAATTCGGCGGCCCGGACCTTCGACCTCGAGGTGTACGCGCCCGGCGTCGACCAGTGGCTGGAGGTCTCCTCGGTCAGCTGGTGCACCGACTACCAGGCGCGGCGGGCCAACATCCGCTACCGGCCGGCCGGCGGCGGCACCCCGGTGTTCGTGCACACCCTCAACGGGTCGGCACTGGCCTGGGCCCGGATCTGGGCCGCCCTGGTGGAGACGGGCCGGCAGGCCGACGGCTCGGTGGCCCTGCCCGAGGTGCTCGCCCCCTACCTCCGGGGCGAGACGGTCATCCCCGCCGCAGGCTGACGTCGCGCCGGTGCCGCTTCGTCAGCCCCGGCTGGCGTCGAACCGGTAGCCGACACCCCGGATGGTGGTGATCAGCTTGGGGGAGGACGGGTCCTCCTCGATGTGGGTCCGCAGGCGCTTGATGTGCACGTCGAGGGTCTTGGTGTCGCCGAAGTAGTCGGAGCCCCAGACGCGGTCGATCAGGACGTCGCGGGTGAGCAGGCGCCCGGCGTTCTCCATGAGGAGCGACAGGAGTTCGAACTCCTTGCGCCGCAGATGGACCTCCTGACCCCGGATGAAGACCAGGTGGCGGTCGACGTCGACCTGGATACCGCCGGCCTCGAGCACCGATCCCGCGTCGGGTCGCCGTTCGGGCGGGCGGGGCACCGACGCCTCCCCCTCCGGTGCCGAGCCGGTGTCCACGGCCCGGGTCTCCCCCTCGGTCGGGGTGCGGCGCAGTACGGCGCGCATCCGGGCGACCAGCTCGCGCAGGCGGTAGGGCTTGGTGACGTAGTCGTCGGCGCCCACCTCGAGCCCGACCACGGTGTCGATCTCCGTGCCCTTGGCCGTGACCATGATGATCGGCACGGTCGAGTGGGCCCGGATCGACCGGCAGACGTCGATGCCCGACAGGCGGGGCAGCATGATGTCGAGGAGGACCAGGTCCGGCTCGACCTCGGCGAACAGGCGGAGCGCCTCGGGGCCGTCCCTGGCCACCGTGACGTCGAACCCCTCACGGGCCAGTCCGATGACGAGTGCATCGATGAACGACTCGTCGTCCTCCGCCAGCAGCACCCGGGTCTGGGTGGGGATCTCGAGGTCCACGGCGCCGCCCGCCTCGTGCTTCGGGTCCTTGCTCACGCCTGCACTCTTACCCACGGGCGGCGCCGTGGCCACTCGGTCCCCGCATTGCGGTCACGCGGTGTACTCGGGCGGATTGGGGAGCACCAGGGTGAAGGTCGAACCCTCGCCCTCGCGCGAGTCGACCTCGACCCTGCCCTGGTGGTTGCTGGCGACGTGCCGGACGATGGAGAGTCCGAGGCCGGTCCCGCCGGTGGAGCGGCTGCGGCCGTGGTCGACCCGGTAGAAGCGTTCGAAGATGCGCTCGAGGTCGCGGGTGGGGATGCCGACGCCCGTGTCGGTCACCGACAGCCGGATCTCCCCGTCGGTCTGGCACCCCGAGACCCGGACCGTGCTGTCCTCGTAGGAGAAGGTCACGGCGTTCTCGAGGAGGCTGTGGATGGCGGAGACGAGCTGGCGACGGTCGCCCACCACGTGGACGGGTGGGTCCGGTTCGTCGAGCTCGATGGTGATGTGGCGCTGCTCGGCCGCGCTGCGGACCCGCTCGACGGCCTCGGCCATGACCAGGTTGATGTAGATCGGCTCGCGTGGCGGTGCTTCCTCCGACTCGATGCGGCTGAGGTCGAGGAGGTCGTCGATGATGCGGCTGACACGGAAGGCCTCGGCGTGGATGCGCGACGCCAGCCGCTGGGCGACCTCGGGGTCGGGCTCCACCGTGAGCGTCTCGGCCAGGAGCCCGAGGGCGCCGATGGGCGTCTTCAGCTCGTGGCTCACGTTGGCCACGAAGTCCCGTCGGATCTCCTCGAGACGGCGCCGCTCGGACACGTCCTCGATGATGGCGATGACCCCGAGCGGCCGGCGGCCGTCGTCGATGAGCCGGGTGCGGACGGCCAGTGTCTGCCGGGGTGGACCGTAGAGGTCCAGGGTGCGCTCGGCCGAACCTTCCTGCCAGGCGTTCTCGAGCAGCTCGGTCACGGCCTGGGCGGCCAGCGCGTCCCCGTGCCGGTTGTTCATGAGCGCCACGGCCCGGGCGTTGCGGAAGGCGACCTCGCCGTTCTCGTCGCACACGATGACGCCCTGGGTGAGGGTGTCGAGGGCCCGGCGGAGCCGGATGGCGTCCGAGCTGGCCTCGGTGACGGCCTCGGCCGCGTCGCCGGCGACCTTCTCGAGGTGGCTGAGGACCGGCTCCATGCCGGCGTCGTCCGGGGCCTCCACCCCCAGCCGGTTGGAGAGCGCGGTTAGCCGCTGCTGCAGGCTCCGCCGCCCGGCGCGCCGCCCGATCTGGTTGGCGATGACCACGGCGACCACCGCCACCACGCCCAGCACGATGTACCCGATCACGTACGCCTTCACGTTCCCAGTGTGGCAGGCCGGGGCCCGGGCGGTGGCCAGCCTCCGCCGGGACATCCGGAGTCCAAGAAACTACAAGAAATGTATTGAGAAGCTATGAAAGTGGACATAGCGTGGGGCCCATGACCTCCGACCCCCAGACGCTGCTCTCCCACGTCCGCCTCCTCGCCGTCACCATGACGCCGGACCCGACCCAGCTCCCCGGTGGCCAGGTGCTCCAGCGGCTGACCGACGGACTCGGGGGATGGGCGCTGGCGCTCTCGCTCGTGGGCCTGCTGATCGGCGCGGCGGCGTGGGCGCTCGGCGCACACAGCCAGAACTACCAGCAGTCCTACAGCGGCCGGAAGGCCGTGCTGGTTTCCGGCTTCGCCGCCCTGCTGATCGGCGCCGGTCCGGCCATCGTCAACTTCTTCTTCTCCACCGGTCAGGGCGTGCACTGAATGTCGGTGCTCGTGGGCCTCCCGGCCATCCCGTCCCCCGGGTGCCCGGCCGCCGCCGGCGCCCTGGGCGGCACCGGGCTCGGCGCCGTCTGCAGCGTCGCCGGCGGCGTCACGGGCTCCGTCGGGTCGGTGGTGGGCTCCGCCGTCGGGTTCGGCGTCGGCAGCGTGCTGGACGCGGTCAGCAGCTGGGTGACGGGCGGAGCGGCCTGGCTCCTCGCCCAGATCGGCGGCGTGCTGTCGACCACCACGGCCATCGACCTGGGCGTGCCCTGGTTCCGGAGCCACTACGCGACGATGGCCGGACTGGCCGGGGTGGTCGTCGTCCCTCTCCTGCTGCTCGGCGTGCTGCAGGCCCTGTACCGGCAGAGCGCGGCGATGCTCCTGCGTTCCGTCCTGGTCCACGTCCCGCTCGCCGTCCTGCTCACCGCGGTGGCCGTCAGCCTCGTCCAGGTCGGACTGGCCGTGACCGACGCCCTGTGTGCCGCGGTGTCCCAGGGGGCCGGCCTCGACACCGGCCACTTCCTGGGCACGGTCACGGATGCACTCGGTCCCGCGCAGGCCGCTCAGCCGGGTGGGGCGCCCACCTTCGTCCTCTTCCTCGGCGGCATCGCGGTGGTGATCGGCGCCGTGCTGGTGTGGCTGGAACTGCTGCTGCGGTCGGCCGCCGTCTACGTGGCGGTCCTGTTCCTGCCGCTGGCCCTGGCCGGGCTGGCGTGGCCGGCCATCAGTCACTGGGCACGTCGCCTGGTCGACACTTTGGCCGCGCTGGTGCTGTCGAAGCTGGTCATCGTGGCGGTACTCAGCCTGGCGGCCGGCGCGCTCACCGGTGGCACGGGATCGACCCCGGCGGGTGCCTCCGGTCCCGGTGGCGGGTTCGCCTCGGTACTCGGCGGTGCGGCCCTCCTCCTGCTGGCCGCCTTCGCCCCGTGGTCCCTGTTCCGGCTCCTCCCCTTCCTGGAGGCCGGTGCCGTGGGTCACCTCGAGGGGCTCACCCAACGGGCCCGGCACCAGGCCGGGATCCCGGCCAAGGGACTGGCCAACGTGGCCATGCGGGCGGCCGCGGCCGGGTCCCTGGCGACCGGTGTGGGCGCCGTGGGGACCATCGGAGCCGTGGCGTCGTCCGGCGGCGGGTCGGGAACGCCGTTCGATGGGACCGGGTTCCCCGGCGGTGGCGGTGGCGGTGGCGGTAGCGGTGGCGGAGGAGGCGGCGGCGGGCTCGGCGGCGCAGAGGCCGAGCCCTTCGACCCGTACCGGCCCGACGACTGGGCGGGCCCCCAGCCGTGGGAACCCG
>Ga0307372_10008245_pt1 | contig 14688 bp, 8 predicted proteins | sample OX1MG_FD_202533 | JGI IMG/M metagenome (GOLD analysis project Ga0307372, IMG submission 202533) | Soil microbial communities from Risofladan, Vaasa, Finland - OX-1 | ecosystem: Environmental > Terrestrial > Soil > Coastal area > Acid sulfate soil | place: Finland: Risofladan, Vaasa | collected... | reverse complement strand
CGGTCGGCACGCGGTGCTCGTTCATCTCGATGCGCGACAGCGACAGCAGGTCCTCGACGAGCCGCGTCATGCGCGCGCCTTGCTCCGCCATGATGCCGAGGAAGCGCTGGCGCGCCTCGGCGTCGTCACGCGCCGGGCCGCGCAGGGTCTCGATGAATCCGATGAGCGTCGCCAGCGGCGTGCGCAACTCGTGGCTGGCATTGGCGACGAAATCGGCGCGCAGCCGCTCGGCACGCTTCAATTCGGTCAGGTCGTGCAGTAGCAGGACGGCGGCCGCGCCCTCGGCCTCGGGCACGAGTCGGGCGACGACCGCACGCAGATGGCGTTCGACCGGACTCGTCAACTCGAACTCGGCGGTGCGCGTCGATTCGCCCTTGAGCACCTGATCCGCTGCCGTCAGCACCAGCGGATGGCGCAGCGTGCCGGCGAGATCGCGGCCCTCAATGCGTTCGCCAAACATCGCGGCGGCGGCGGCGTTGGCCCGCACCACGCGGCGGTCGGCGTCGAGGAGGAGCAGCGGCTCGGGCAGCGTCGCCAGCACCGAGCGCGCGGATTCGAGTGCAGCGTCGCGGGCGCGGATCTCGGCGCGCACGTTGCGCGCCCAGCGGCCGAGCGCCAGCCACAGCTCGCGGACCGACGGACTGATGCTCTGCACTTCGGGCGCAGGCTCGTTCGCCGCCATGCGGTCGAGCGCGCCGCGCACGCCGGCGACGCCGCCGATCAGCGGCGCGAGCAACACGGTCACGCCGATATAGATCGCGATCGCGGCCCCCAGCGTCGGACCGGGCGCCAGCCATCCGCCACCGGCGAGCACCGCCAGGACGACCAAGGCCGGCGACGCCGTTGCCAGCCCGCCCAGCAGCACGCGCGCGAGCGTATTCATCGCGCGGCCCGTGAGATCGGCGGTCGTCGGGCGGATCGCATGGCCGACAGTCTAGCCCGTCCCGCACGCGAGCGGCAGTTGCATGCAGCCGGCGCCGCCGGGCCGGTTTGCCGCGCGCCGCTCCAGTGCTAGCTTGCGCCTCATGACGCAGGGGGTCCGCGCCAACGAATCCACCGGCGAGTCGACGGTGCCGACGGGCCGGCCGGCGGCGGTCAGCCTCGCCGCCGATGCCACGCCGTTGATAGCGCAATATCTCGAGATCAAGCGCGCCCACCCCGATTGCCTGCTGTTCTATCGCATGGGCGATTTCTACGAGCTGTTCTTCGATGACGCCGCCAAGGCTGCGCGCGCGCTCGACATCACGCTGACCAAGCGCGGCAAGCACGACGGCGACGACATTCCGATGTGCGGCGTGCCGGTCCATGCCGCCGATGCCTATCTCGCGCGGCTCATCCGCCAGGGCTTCCGCGTCGCCGTCTGCGAGCAGATGGAGGACCCGGCCGAGGCCAAGAAGCGCGGCAGCAAGTCGCCGGTGAAGCGCGCCGTTATCCGCATCGTCACGCCTGGCACGCTGACCGAGGACAATCTTCTCGACGCGCGGCGCAACAACTATCTCGCCGCGCTCGCCGAAGCGCAGGGCGAGCTCGCCCTCGCCTGGCTCGATCTCTCGACCGGCGATTTCGCGCTCCAGACGGTCGCCGTTCGCGACCTGGCGGCGGCGCTGGCGCGGCTCGCGCCTGGTGAAATCCTGCTACCCGAACGCCTGGTGCAGCGGCCGGCCTTGTTCGAGCTCTTGGGCGACTGGAAATCGGCGCTGACGCCGTTGCCCAATTCGCGCTTCGATTCCGATAACGGCCGCAAACGTCTCGAGACGCTCTACGGCGTCGCCGCGCTCGACGCCTTCGGCGCCTTCGCCCGGGCCGAGATCGCCGCCGCCGGCGCGCTGGTCGATTACGTCGACCTCACCCAGCAGGGCAAGCTGCCGGCGCTGGCGCCGCCGCGGCAGGTCGCCAGCGGCGCCTTCATGGCGATCGATCCGGCAACGCGGCGCAACCTGGAGCTCACCGAAACCCTCACTGGCGAGCGCAAGGGTAGTCTCTTGGCCGCGCTCGATCGCACGGCGACCGGCGCCGGCGCGCGGCTGCTGGCCGGGCATTTGGCGGCACCGCTGACCGACCGGTCGGCGATCGAGGCGCGGCTCGACGCGGTCGCGTTCTTCCACGCCGACGAGCGCCGGCGCGACGATACCCGCGCCATCCTGCGCCGCTGCGGCGACGTGGCGCGCGCCATGGCGCGGCTTGCGCTCGGCCGCGGCGGACCGCGCGATCTCGTAACCTTGCGCGATACGCTCGGCGAAAGCGCTGCCTTGCGCGCGCGGCTCGCCGGCGATGCGCCGGCACTGATCACCGGTGCCGTGCGCGATCTCGGCGAGCATGCGACCTTCGTTGGCCGCTTGGCCCGCGCCCTGGCCGCCGAGCTGCCGCTCGTCGCGCGCGACGGCGGCTTCATCGCCGCCGGATACAACGCTGAGCTCGACGCGCTGCGGCAGCTGCGCGACGACGGCAAGCGGCTCATCGTCGAGCTCCAGGCGCGCTATGCCGGCGAGACCGGCATCGCGTCGCTCAAGATCCGCTTCAACAATGTCCTGGGCTACCACATCGACGTGACGCCGGCGCAGGCCGGCCGGCTCGGTCCGCAATACATCCATCGCCAGACGCTCGCCTCTTCGATGCGCTACGCCACGACCGAGCTCGCCGAGCTCGAAAGCAAGATCGCTTCCGCCGCCGACAAGGCGCTGGCGCTCGAATTGAAGCTCTTCGGCGACCTTGTCGGCGAGGCGTGCGCCCGTGCCGAGATGATCCAACGCGCTGCGGCGGCGCTGGCGGCGCTCGACGTCGCGGCGTCGCACGCGCAACTGGCTGTCGAGCGCGACTACTGCCGTCCGGCGATCACCGGCGGCACGGATTTCGCCGTCGCCGGCGGCCGCCATCCGGTGGTCGAGCTCGCGCTCAAGACCGCGGGTAAGCCCTTCGTCGCCAACGACTGCAATTTGCAAACCAGCCAGCGGCTCTGGCTGCTGACCGGACCCAACATGGCGGGCAAGAGCACCTTCCTGCGGCAGAATGCGCTCATCGCGGTGATGGCGCAGATGGGCGCTTATGTGCCGGCGGCGGCGACGACGCTGGGCGTCGTCGATCGCCTCTTCTCGCGCGTCGGTGCCGCGGACGACCTGGCGCGTGGCCGCTCGACCTTCATGGTCGAGATGGTCGAGACCGCGGCCATCCTCAACCAGGCGACTGCCCACTCGCTCGTCATCCTGGACGAGATCGGCCGCGGCACCGCCACCTTCGACGGGCTCTCGATTGCCTGGGCGACGCTCGAGCAGCTGCACGACGTCAATCGCTGTCGTGCCCTCTTCGCCACGCACTACCACGAGCTCACGGCGCTGGCGTCGAAGCTCGGCGAGCTGTCGTGCCGCACCATGCGGGTCAAGGAGTGGCAGGGCGAGGTCGTTTTCCTGCACGAGGTGGCGGCGGGCGCCGCCGACCGTTCCTACGGCATCCATGTCGCGAAGCTTGCCGGCCTGCCGCCGGCGGTGATCGCACGCGCCGAGGCGGTGCTGGCGACGCTCGAGACGGGCGAGCAGCGCGGTCAGCTCGCCAAGCTCGCCGACGATCTGCCGCTCTTCACCGCCGCGGCGCCGGCGAAGCCCGCCGCGACGGCGCCGTCGGCCCTCGACGCGCTGCTCGCGCGCCTGCGTCCGGACGAGCTCTCGCCCAAGGAAGCGCTCGAATTCCTCTATAAGCTCAAGGGCTTGCTCGACGAGCGCGACTGAACGGCGCGGCCTTCACGGGCGACAGAATGCGGTCGCCCGTGTAAACTGGCGCCATGCACAGCATCATCCGGCCGCGCGCGGTGGTGGATCGCCGCACGCTCCACGCGGCGCTCGAGGAGCTCGCCGCCAAGAGCACGCCGACGCCGCAGCAACTCGTCGCCTTCTTCAAGGAGGCGCTCGCCGCCGGCCGCGCCGAAATCCGCCAGCGCTTCGACGAAGATGGCTCGGGCACCGACGCCGCGCACGCGCTCTCGTTCCTGATGGATCAGCTCATCCGCGTGCTCTACGACTTCACCGTCGGCCACGTCTATCCTGCCGCCAATCCGACCGTCGGCGAGCGCATGGCGTTGGTCGCGGTCGGCGGCTACGGCCGCGGCGAGCTCGCGCCTCACTCCGACGTCGATCTGCTGTTCCTGCTGCCCTACAAGGCGACGCCGCATACCGAGCAGGTCGTCGAATACATGCTCTATGCGCTGTGGGACCTCGGCCTCAAGGTCGGCCAGTCGACGCGCTCGATCAACGAGACCATCGCCCAGGCGAAATCCGATCTCACCATCCGCACCGCCATCCTCGAGGCGCGCTACGTCTGGGGCGATCAGAAGATCTTTGACGAGATGAAGGCGGCGTTCGACGCCGACATCGTCAAGGGCAACGCCGCGTCCTACGTCCGCGACAAGCTCGCCGAGCGCAACGCGCGCCATCAGCGTCTCGGCGATTCACGCTACGTCGTCGAGCCCAACGTCAAGGAAGGCAAGGGCGGTCTGCGCGACCTGCACACGCTTTTCTGGATCGCCAAGTTCGCCTATCGCGTCGCCGACGTGTCGAAGCTGGTCGCGCTCAAGGTGTTCTCCGCCGACGAGGCGGCGCGCTTCGCCCGGGCCCAGAACTTCCTGTGGACCGTGCGCTGCCATCTGCATTTCCTCGCCGGCCGCGCCGAAGATCGCCTGACCTTCGAATACCAGACTGAGATCGGCCGCCGCATGGGCTACACGGACCACGCCGGGTCGCGCGGCGTCGAGCGGTTCATGAAGCATTACTTCCTGGTCGCGAAGGACGTCGGCGATCTGACGCGCATCATCTGCGCGGTGCTCGAGTCGGAGCACAAGGCGCGGCCGCTGCTGGCGTGGCGGCCGTGGACCACGGGCAAGAAGCTCGACGGCTTCATCGTCGACGGCGGCCGCATCGACGTCGATGGCGAAAACGCCTTCCGCGGCGACCGGGTGAACCTGCTGCGCCTGTTTCACGTCGCCGAGGAGCACGACCTCGATATCCATCCGCACGCGCTGCGCCTGATCACGCACAATTTGCGGCTGATCGACGCCGATTTGCGCGCCGATCCCGAGGCCAACCGCCTGTTCATGGAAATCCTGACCTCGCGCAAGGACCCCGAGGTCACGCTCCGGCGCTTGAGCGAAGCCGGCGTCTTCGGCCGCTTCGTGCCGGATTTCGGCCGCGTCGTCGCGCAGATGCAGTACGACATGTATCACATCTACACCGTCGACGAGCACACCATCTTCGCCATCGGCATCCTGGCGAAGATCGAGAAAGGCCTGCTCAAGGACGAGCTGCCGCTGGCGACATCGCTGGTGCCGACGATCGACGCGTCCTCGCGCCGCGCACTCTATCTCGCCGTGCTCTGCCACGATATCGCCAAGGGCCGCGGCGGCGATCATTCGATCCTCGGCGAGGACGTGGCGCTCAAGCTCGGGCCGCGGCTTGGCCTCTCGGCCGACGAGACCGAGACGGTCGCCTGGCTGGTGCGCTGGCACCTGCTGATGAGCGCCACCGCGTTCAAGCTCGACATCGACGATCCGCAGACCATCGCCGATTTCGTCGCGCGCGTGCAGTCGCCCGAGCGCCTGAAGCTTTTGCTGGTGCTGACCGTCGTCGACATCCGCGCCGTCGGGCCCAAGGTGTGGAACGGCTGGAAGGCGACGCTCTTGCGCGAGCTCTATCACCGCGCCGCCGATCTAATGGCGGGCGGCCTGGTCGAAGCGGGCCATCTCGAACGCATCTCCCGCGCGCAGGAAGAGGTGGTCAAGCTGCTGCCCGACTTCTCGCGCGATGAGATCGAAAGCTTCGTCGCCAAGGGCTACTCGTTCTACTGGCTGTCGTTCGAGCCCGACGCCATGGCGCGGCACGCGCGCCTCATCCGCGAGGCCGAGCGCAGCGGCAAGCTGCTCACGGTCGAGACGCACGTCGATCCGCACCGCGCGGTGACCGAAATCACGCTCTACACCGCCGACCACGCCGGCCTGTTCTCGCGCATCGCCGGCGCGCTGGCGATTGCCGGCGCCAACATCGTCGACGCCAAGATTCTCACCATGCAGAACGGCATGGCGCTCGACACCTTCACCGTGCAGGACCAGGCGGGCGGCGCCTTCGACAAGCCGGAACGGATCGCGCGGCTCTCGGCCACGCTCGAAGGCGTGCTGTCGGGCGCGATCAAGGCGCATGTCGAGCTGGCAAAGCCGCAGCCGATTCCGGCGCGCACCCGCACGCTGGCCGTGCCGCCGCGTGTCATCATCAACAACAACGCGAGCCGCACCCACACCGTCATCGAGGTCAATGGCCGGGATCGGCCGGGCCTCCTGTTCCAGGTGACGCGCGGCCTGACCGCGCTCAACCTGCAGATTTCGAGCGCCAAGATCTCGACCTACGGCGAGAAGGTGGTCGACGTCTTCTACGTGAAGGATCTCTTCGGCCATAAGATCGACGACGAGGTGCGGCTCAAGACCATCCGCGAAGGCGTGCTGGCGGCGCTCGGCGACGAGACCGCGCAGAACGCGACCGTCGCCGCGCAATAGCGCGGCTCAGCCCGCGCTGCGGTGGAAGTCGATGGTCGGCGTCAGCGCGATGATCACCACGGCGGCGATCGCCGCCGGCACGAAGGCGAACGCCGGCCAGCCGCTCGCATCCCACGCGAAGCCGGCGAGGATCGGAAAGATCACGGCCGTCGGATAGGAGATCGTGAACATCGCCGCGGTGACGCGGTGGACGTCGTCGTGACCCGCCAAAAGCGGGGGCAGCGCCAGCATCAGCACCAGCATCGCCGAATTGGCGCCGCCCAGGACGCCGGCCCACACGACGCTCCAGACGCCCGGCATGAACGCGAGACCCGCGGCGCTCGCCAGCACCAGCGCCGCGAGCACGATATAGGCCGCGTGCCGGCGCACCAGCTTCTCGGCGAGCGCCAGCATCGCGAACGACAGCGGCAGCTGGCAGAAATTGAGCGACGTCAGCGCCGCGCTGATCCACTGGCCGTTGCCGGTGGCATGCAGGTAGTCCGGCAGGAACGTGTTGGTCGCGAAATAGGCGGTGTTGACGCCGCCCATCATGAAGGCAAGGCGCCACACCAGCGGATTCTTCCAGTCGGGCCACCAGCGCCGGCGTGGGCCGAGGCGCGGATGCACGTCGCGCGGCGCCAACGCCAGGACGAGGAACGCCGTCGCCAGAACGGGAACCGCCCAGACCACGAAGCTCCAGCGCCAACTGCCGCCAAGGATGGGAAGCACGAAGGGCAATGTCAGCGCCACTGGCAGCGTCTCGCCGACCAGGAGTCCGTTGGTGTACACGGCCGTGCCAAAGCCGATGCGCTTGGGGCACCAGGCGCGCACCAGCGGTGGCAGCGCCGGCTGCATGATGGCGATGCCGGCGCCCATCGCCACGGTCGCGAAATAGAGCGTCGCCACGCCGTCCGCCGCGCCGCGCGCCGCCGAGGCGAGCGCGGTCAGCACCAGCCCGGCGACCAGCGTCGGCACAGCGCCGGTGCGCGCGATCAGCAGCGAGCCCGGCACCGCGGCTAACGCGAAGAGCAGCGACGGCAGCGAGCCGAGCGTGCCGACTTCGGTCTCGCTCATCTGCAGGTCGGCGTGGATGAGCGGAATCACCGGCGGCACGGCCAGCACGGTGAGGCGCAGGCCCATGCCGGCGAGCCACAGGATCGCAAGCGGGAGAAAGAGCTTTCGGGGCACGGAGGCGCGCGACTCGGGCTGTTGGCGGGCGACCGGTTTAGCCGAACGCCGCGCCGCCGTCGAGGCGGCTCAGGTGTCGATCAGCGTTGCGGCGAAGCTCGGCGGCGGGCGCCAGTTCTGGGCGAGCTGCTTGTATGCCAGGGCCGAGAAGGTGATGCCGAAGGCGCTGATGACGATCTGCACGGCGGCTTGCGCGAAGCCCAGCGCGGCGTGGCCGGCGGGACCGAGCTGGGCGAACCACTCGGCCGGCGTCACGCCCTGCGCGGCAAACAGCAGCACGCCGACCAAGCCGCCGGCGATCGCCACCACGATCATCACCGGCAGGATCATCAGCAGGCTGCCGAAGAACAGTCGTTGGGTGTTGCGGCGGCCGCGCAGCCAGGCCGCGCGGATGGCCTTCGCCGGATCGTCGATCGCGATGGCCGGCGCCATGAGATAGATGCGCGGACCGAGATCCATCGCAACCAGCGCGGCCAGGCCGATCAGTGCGTCGACGACGATCGCCAAGGGTCCGCCGATATGGCTGGCGACGACGGCGATCCCGATCGCTACGGCCGCCGCCGGCACGACGACGACCATCAGCAGCAGCGTGACGCCGATGATGCGCCAATGGCGACGCCTGAACTGCAGCGCCGCGGGCCACGATTGCTCGCCCAGGAGGATGGCGCGCAACAGCGCGATGTGCCACGCGATGCTCGCCGCGCAGACCAGGACGGATACGACGACCGCCAAGACGCTCAGCGACCACGGTCGATGCGGCACGGCCCGCAGCGAAAAATTCACGCCATTGAGCAGGAGATAGACCCAGCCCGTGCGCACGATCATCAGCGGATGAGCGAACACATAGCGGTAGGCGCCGTTGACCGTGTCCCAGAATGCGAGCTTGACCAACGGCTTCTCCCCCCGAAGAGCCACCCCGTGCGACTATAGCACGCGACACGTAGCACCGGCGCGGGGCGGACTGGCCCGCGCTGTCGTGCGCAGCCAATTAGTTAGACGGAGCTACTCCGTCAGGTCGCCGAAGAACTCTTTGACCTTGGCGAAGAAGCCCTCGGCCTCGGGCTGGGTCTTGCGCAGGTCGCCGGCCGCGTCGAATTCCTTGAGCAGCTCCTGCTGGCGCTTCGACAGCTGCACCGGCGTCTCGACGCGGACCTCGACATACATGTCGCCGCGCGCGGTCGAGCGCAGGGTCGACATGCCCTTGCTCTTGAGGCGGAGCTGGTGGCCGGTCTGTGTGCCGGCGGGAATCGTCACGCGCGCGCGGCTGCCGTCGATGGTCGGCACTTCGAGCGCGCCGCCGAGCGCCGCCGTCGTCATCGATATCGGCACGTGGACCTGGATGTTGCTGCCGTCGCGGTGAAACAGGCGGTGCGGCTTGATCGTCAGGAAGATGTAGAGATCGCCCGCGCCGCCGCCGCGCACGCCGGCCTCCCCTTCGCCGGCGAGCCGGATGCGCGTGCCGTCCTCAACGCCTGCCGGAATCGAAACAGCCAACGACCGTTCCTTGTGGACGCGGCCCTGGCCGCCGCACGCGCGGCACGGATTCTCGATGACCCGGCCGGCGCCGTGGCACGACGGACAGGTGCGCTCGACGGTGAAGAAGCCCTGTTGCGCGCGCACGCGGCCCTGACCGTGGCAGGTGGGGCAGTTGATCGGCCGGGAGCCCGCCTCGGCGCCGGTGCCCTTGCACGCCTCGCAGGCTGACAGCGTCGGCACGCGCACGGTGGTCTGCTTGCCGTGGAATGCCTCCTCGAGCGCGATGTCGAGATTGTAGCGCAGGTCGCTGCCGCGCAGATTGGCGCCTTGCTGGCGGCGGCCGCCCATGAACTCGCCGAACATCTCGTCGAAGATGTCGGCGAAGCCCGTCCCGAATCCGGCGCCGAAGCCGAAATCGCCGCCGCCGCGCGGGCCGGCGTTCTCGAAGGCGGCATGGCCGAAGCGGTCATAGGCCGCGCGCTTCTGATCGTCTTTGAGGACGTCGTAAGCTTCGCTGATTTCCTTGAAGCGCTGCTCGGCCGTGGCGTCGCTCGGATTGCGGTCCGGGTGACACTCCATGGCGAGCTTGCGATAGGCTTTCTTGAGGTCCTCGGGCGAGGCGCTCCGCGTCACGCCGAGGGTCTCGTAAAAGTCGCGCTTCGCCATCGGCCTTTTATTACGCTTTTGGTTTCAGAGTGGCGACGAAAAAGGCGACCCCGCTCAAGCGGAGCCGCGCTTTTTCTGCTCGTCGACCTCCTCGAAGTCGGCGTCGACCACCTTCTCGCTGCCGGCCTGCTGGCCGCCCGCCTGGGCGCCCGCGCCCGCGCCTGTTCCGGGCGCCGGCCCGCCGCCCGGCGGCGTTTTCTGCGTCTTGTAGAGCACCTCACCGAGCTTCATGGACGCCTGCGCCAACGCCTCGGACTTGGAACGGATCTGGCCGATGTCGTCGCCCGCGAGCACGCCTTTGAGATCGGCGACCGCGCTCTCGACCGCCTGCTTGGCGTCGGCGGGCACCTTGTCGCCGTTCTCCTTGAGCGTCTTCTCGCTGGCATGGACCAGCACCTCGCCCTGGTTGCGCGCCTCGACGAGCTCGCGCCGCTTCTTGTCTTCGGTGGCATGCGCCTCGGCGTCCTTCACCATCTTGTCGATGTCGTCCTTGCCGAGGCCGCCCGAGGCTTGGATGCGGATCTGCTGTTCCTTGCCGGTGGCCTTGTCCTTGGCCTGGACCGAGACGATGCCGTTGGCGTCGATGTCGAAGGTGACCTCGACCTGCGGCACGCCGCGCGGCGCCGGCGGAAGGCCGACCAGGTCGAACTGGCCCAGCAGCTTGTTGTCGGCCGCCATCTCGCGCTCGCCCTGGAAGACCCTGATCGTCACCGCGGTCTGATTGTCTTCCGCGGTCGAGAACACCTGGCTCTTCTTGGTCGGGATCGTCGTGTTGCGGTCGATGAGGCGCGTGAACACGCCGCCCAGCGTCTCGATGCCGAGCGACAGCGGCGTCACGTCGAGGAGCAGGACATCTTTGACCTCGCCCTTCAGCACGCCGGCCTGGATCGCGGCGCCGACGGCGACGACCTCGTCCGGGTTGACCGAGCGGTTCGGCTCGCGGCCGAAGAAGGTCTTCACCGCCTCGATCACCTTGGGCATGCGGGTTTGGCCGCCGACCAGGATGACCTCGTCGATCTCGCTCGCCTTGAGCCCCGCGTCCTTGAGCGCGTTGCGGCACGGATCGATCGTCTTCTGGATCAGGTCGTCGACCAGCGCCTCGAGCTTGGCGCGCGTCAGCTTGATGTTGAGATGCTTGGGTCCGGCCTGGTCCGCCGTGATGAACGGCAGATTGACCTCGGTCTGCATCGACGAGCTCAGCTCGATCTTCGCCTTCTCCGCCGCCTCCTTGAGGCGCTGAAGCGCGAGCCGGTCGCTGCGCAGGTCGATGCCCTGCTCCTTCTTGAACTCGTCGGCCAGGTAGTCGATGACGCGCTTGTCGAAATCCTCGCCGCCGAGGAACGTGTCGCCGTTGGTCGACTTCACTTCGAAGACGCCGTCGCCGATCTCGAGCACCGAGATGTCGAACGTGCCGCCGCCGAGGTCATAGACCGCGATGGTGCCGGTCTTCCGCTGCTCCAGCCCATAGGCGAGCGCCGCGGCAGTCGGCTCGTTGATGATGCGCAGCACCTCGAGTCCGGCGATCCGGCCGGCGTCCTTGGTGGCCTGGCGTTGGCTGTCGTTGAAATAGGCGGGAACGGTGATGACCGCCTCGGTGACCTTGTCGCCGAGATAGGCTTCGGCGGTCTCTTTCATCTTCTGCAGGACGAAGGCGCTGATCTGCGACGGCGCGAACTTCTTGCCGCGGCTGTCGACCCAGGCGTCGCCGTTGTCGCCCGGCACGATCTTGAAGGGGACGAGATCCATCTCCTTCTTGACCATCGGATCGATCATGCGACGGCCGATCAGCCGCTTGAGGCCGTAAAACGTGTTCTCGGGATTGGTGACCGATTGGCGTTTCGCAGCCTGGCCGACCAGGCGCTCGCCCGACTCGGTGAACGCGACCTGCGATGGCGTCGTGCGCGCGCCCTCGCTGTTCTCGATGACCTTGGCCTGCTTGCCTTCCATCACGGCGACGCAGGAATTGGTCGTGCCGAGGTCGATGCCGATAACCTTCGCCATATGCTCTCTCTCCTTGGGCGGGCCCACGCGGCCCGAAGCGCCGCCCGAGCCCCCGTTCTAAATGGGGTCGTCCCGAAAGCCGAGGGGATATATATGGAGCGCCGAGCGCGGCTGCAACGTCTGCCCGGCCTTTCCCCCGGCCGCTGTCCGGCCTATTAGATGGGTCAGCCGGGCGCCCGGCTCAAGGGGCGGAGACGCGAAAAACCGCCCGGCAGCGCGGTTTTGATGATCGTTTCGGCCAGCTATCGCACCGACATTCCGGCCTTCTACGCCGGCTGGTTCATGGATCGGCTCGACGCCGGATTTGCCCGCGTCCGAAACCCCTATGGCGGCCGGCCGAACACCGTGTCGCTGCGCACCGGCGCGGTCGACGGCTTCGTCTTCTGGACACGCAACGCGGCGCCGATGGCGCGCCACTGGGACCAAGTCCGCCGCGTCGCACCCTTCTACCTGCAATTCACGCTCACGGCCTATCCGCGGGCGCTCGAGGCCGGCACCCTCGCGCCGGCGGCGGCGCTCCGCCAGATGCGCGATCTCGCCCGCCATTTCGGCCCGCGCGCGATGGTCTGGCGCTACGATCCGATCGTGCTGTCGACGATCACGCCGCCCGACTGGCACGTCGCGAACTTCGCCCGCCTCGCGCGTGCCCTCGCCGGTATCGTCGATGAGGTTGTCATCTCGTTCGTCCAGCCCTATCGCAAGACCGTGCGCAACCTCGACAGTGCCGCGCGTGCCTACGGCTTCACCTGGCGCGATCCGGGCGACGACGAGAAGCTCACGCTCGTCGCGCAGCTCGTGGCGATCGTGCGCGGCGCCGGCATGCAACTCACCCTCTGCACTCAGCCGCATCTGGTCGTTGCCGGCGCGGGCGAAGCGCGTTGCATCGACGCGGCGCGGCTCTCGGTCATCGCCGGTCGGCCGATCGCGGCACGCGAGAAAGGCAACCGCGCCGGCTGCCGCTGCACGGAGAGTCGCGACATTGGCGCCTACGACAGTTGCGCCCAAGGCTGCGTCTATTGCTACGCGGTCGCCGATCGTCACCGTGCCGCCGAGCAATTAAAGCGGCACGATGCGGCCGCGCCGGCACTCGGCTGAGGTGGGCTGCGGCTTTCGTCGTCAAGAAATCCGACACTTAATTCGTATTCGATTCAATATTTAGCCGAAATAAAGAAGGATTTAATTCGAGGCCCCTAGAGTTTTGGGCGCATGAAACGCGCTCTCCTTTCCGCCGTGCTGATCTCGGGCTTTGCTGCCGCGCTCGCGGCTCCCTCGCGGGCCGCGCCGGTCGACGGCGCGCTTCCGGTCGACGGCTTCACGGCGATGAACGCACGGGATGCCGACGCCACGCTCGATCCGCTCGGCGATACCGGCGTCGATGCGTCGTCGATCGCGCGCGTTTGGCCGGGCGACGCTTATGGCAGTGCCGGTCCGACGTCGTTCGGCGGGGCGGGACACGGCGTGGGCTTCGCACCGCCGGCCGATTTCGAGGCGCTGCTGCGCGACGCCGCCGGCCGCATGCTCACGGGCGGTGGCGGCATCGACCGCAATCCCTATTTTGCGCTCGGCACGTGGGGCGGCGACGGCCGCGCCATCGTCCATCAGGTGATCGACGCCGGCGCCGGACCGCATGCATCAGGCTATGGCGCCGCGGATTACGCCGTCCAACTCGGGTTCGCCGGCTTCAGTGAGGTGGTCGGCCGTCGCAACGATGCCGTCGATCCGCCGCAGCCGTTCGACGGCGATCCGATGTTCATCCCCAACAACGTGTCCGACCTTGTCAGTACCTCGACGCCGCCGACCGGCGATACCGCCGGCAACAACGGCGGTAACGGTGGCGGCAGTGGCATCGGCTCGGGCGGCGGCGGCAATTCCGGCGGCGATCCGGGCAATGGTGGCAACGGCAACGGCGATCCCGGCAGCACCGCCGGTGGCGGTTCGGGCGGCGGTATCGGCGGCGCGCCGTCTCCGGTGCCGGAACCGAGCGGCCTTGCGTTGCTCCTCATCGCGCTGCCGGTCGTACTCCTGATGAATCGGCGGCGCGCGCTGGCGCGCCTCGCGGTGCCCGCGGTTCTCGCCGCGGTGGCGCTCACGTTCGCGCCCGGCTCGGCCAAGGCGCAGCTGCGCGATTGGGAGCAATTGTGCAACGGCACCGGCGGCGTCACGCCCGACGTCATCATCGAAGGCTGCTCGTCCGTGATCGCCTCGGACGACGAGAGCCTCAACGACCATGCGATCGCCTATAACAATCGCGGCAATGCCGAACGCGAGCTTCGTCGATTCGACGAGGCCAAGGCTGACTATGGCAACGCCATCATCCTGGCACCGAGCGACCCGTTTCCCTATCGCAACCGCGGCGTGACTTATGGCCTGCTCGGCGACTACGGGCGCGCGCTCGCCGATTTCAATCACGCTATCGTGCTCGCGCCGAAATACGCCTCGGCCTATCTTGGCCGCGCCTTCGCCTTCGAGCAGCTCGGCAACGCCCGCGCCGCCGCAGCGGATTTCGTGCGCGCAGCCAAGCTCGATCCGAAGCTCGTAGCCCAAGCGCACGCCCCGCAGGCGGCGGCGTTGTCGGAGTCGCCGCCGCACTAGGCTAGGGCTTCGCCGCGTACCAGATTCCGATCAGGACGCACCAGACCAGAACCATATAGGCGAGAATCAGCGCGAGGCGCCGGTTCATCGGCGCCGGCCGGCCGGTGCGCGCTGCTCAGCCATCGCCCGGGATGGCCGATGCGTCGGCTGGCGGTGCCTTGGCGATGCCGACCAGCGCCGGCCGCAGCAGCCGATCGTGCATGACATAGCCGGGCTGCAGCACCTGGGCGACCGTGCCGGGCGGCTGCGGCGCGCCCGGC
>Ga0307372_10008244_pt1 | contig 14690 bp, 17 predicted proteins | sample OX1MG_FD_202533 | JGI IMG/M metagenome (GOLD analysis project Ga0307372, IMG submission 202533) | Soil microbial communities from Risofladan, Vaasa, Finland - OX-1 | ecosystem: Environmental > Terrestrial > Soil > Coastal area > Acid sulfate soil | place: Finland: Risofladan, Vaasa | collected... | reverse complement strand
CCGCTTCCGGTCGTGATTGTTCCGGCACTATCATTTCCCACTACCGAAGGAGATGTCCCGCAGGCCGAGACGGAAGGAATCGAACCTCCCGTATCTATATGGGCGTTGATTATCACCTTGGCCGGACTTTCATAGGCAATGGAAAGACCTCCGTTGTCGTATACCGTCGAAGTGGCGGTAGAGGTTGAAAAGACGGCCGAAGAAAAGAAATCCGAACCTCCGCCGCCCGAACCACCGATGTTTGCAACTCCGCTTTGGCCTCCCCCTCCGCCGTAGTAACCGCCGCCGCCGCCTCCCCCGCCGTATCCCCCGCTGTTATTTCCCGCCGCACCTCCGGTTCCTGCCGTTCCCGTGTTTCCGCTCCCCGAGCCGTCGCTGCCTCCGGTGCCACCGGTTCCTCCGGCCGTCTGCGTGCCTCCCCCTCCGCCGCCAGTAAACGTTGAGTTGTTTTCTCCAGCCGAACCCGCCGGATATCCTCCCTGTCCTCCATAGACGTTTCCTCCTGAGCCGTTGCCGGCCGAACCGCCTCCGCCCGCAGCCACGAAAACGGCAGTCGAGGTGGAAAAAGACGAACTTGTCCCGAGCCAAGTCATTCCGCCGCCTCCGTTTCCGGCTTGCGTGCTTCCGGTCGCGCCGGCTCCCCCTCCGCCGAAACCTCCGGCTCCTCCGGAAGCGGCTCCCGAGGACGAGACTCCCTGGCCTCCGACGCCGATGTAATAGGTCGTCCCAGGCGTAACATTAAGATATCCACTCACCGAACCGCCATAAGGTTTATAGATGGCCGCGGTATTATTCCCCAGATTTCCGGCTGCTCCATAAGCCGAAACGTATACTTCCGTCGTGCCCGACGGCACGACCCAGGTAGTAGTTGCTCCAGTATACGAAAAAGTAACGGATGAAGAAGCAACAGCCGGAGCTCCCACCGTTAAGACGGAGGAGGTGGCCGAAAAAGTGAAGGTCGAGGTGGCGTCGAATGAGCCGTTCGTGTTGTATTGAACATCGGTCGAGGTTCCGGCGGGAGCTCCGCCCGTTGCCGATAAGGTGATAAGGCCCGGAGTGGAAGTCGAGATGGTGATATTCGAACCGGCCACCAAACTGCCCACGACCCAAGAAGTCGAAGAAGCCAAGAGAAACTGGCCCGTGGCCGAGGGAGCGGTCGATATGCCGGTGCCCCCGTTCGCTATCGAAAGCGGCAAAGTCAGGGCGTTCTGCTTGCCGTTGAAGGCCGACCAATCGGTCGAAGACAAGAGGCCCCTGTTCGATGCCGAGGCGGTCGGAAGGTTGAAGGTGTGAACCGAACCCGACGAACTTATCCCGAAGTCCGTCCCCGTTGTCCCCGTGGCGAAGGTCTGCGTCGAGGTCGTAAGGCCGTTAAGAGAGAGAATTCCGGTATTTCCTATGCTTAAGCCTCCCGAAGAAGCGGTGATTGAAATACCGGGTCCCGCGGAAACGTTCGCCGGAGAATAGGTCGAGGAAGCGTTGCCGATTAAGACTTGTCCCGAAGAGGGAGCCGTCGAGGTTCCGGTGCCTCCCTGATAGGGGAAAAGCACGGAAGAACCGGAAGCTATTCTCACAAATCCCAAAGTCAGAGCCGCAATCGCCAGTATTCCCGCCGTTATTTTTAAGAATTTCATTTAATATCTATACCAGCAAATTATCATGCTCCCCACCGGAGGAGCCGTGTTTAGGGTTATGGTTGCGGTAACGAGCGTATAGTCCACGCCCACCGGCGAAAGAAGCTGTCCGTTCAAAAACAGCTGAAGAGAAAGGGCGGGACTGGGAGCGTTGGCGAGAGTAAAAGTAACATTCGAGCCGTTCACCGCTCCGGTCGGGATTTCGCCGTCGGCGAAATTAACGCTACTCGCCGTATCGACAAGAAGCCTGTGGGTTGTCGGATCGACATAAACGATTGCGGGCGTTACGCCATCCACGCTTGAGACGCCGACTAAGGACGGAACCCTGTTTAAGTCTCTGGGTGCCGCGATGTTCGTCATTTATTTAGAATTAATTTGTAATGCTCCGCTGGAATCGGCATAAATCTCGACCAAAGTAACTCCGTCCGCGCTTGACGCCCCCACCATTACGGGGATTCTGTTTTCGTCTCTCGCCGCCGGAAGTCCGCCGTGATCGGTTCCGGTTGTTCCGTCCGACACTTTTATGCCGTGATTTGTCGGATTGACCGCGAGAGGGACGGTCGTTATGCCATCCGTGTTCAAAGCGAATAAGACCACCGGAACTCTGTTTAAGTCTCTCGGAGAATTTGCCATTACAAGTAATATCGCTCGTTAAAAAGACAAAATCAATGGAAACAAGTTAAAACTGAAAAGTCACGAGACAGGTCATGCTTCCGGCGGTAGGAGTGACTGTCACAGTGTCTCCGAAACCCACTTTGGCCAGTATCTTTGCGGCTGAACCCGTGTAGGTTCCCGGAGTGGCGGAAGAGACGATAGTCGAAATGGTGCCGGCCGTGGTTCCGAAAAGAACCACCGTGCCGGAAGTCGTGCTGTTTGAAATAACCGCGAAATTGGTAATAATCCCCTTAACGGGCGCTTTGGCGCCGAAGACGTTCACGGCCGCGGTGCCTTCGCAATAGACAGCCAATTGTTCGGAGAGCGACGAGGGCATATCGCTTAAATTGCCCTTGGGGAAGCGGGGAGAGGTTATGCCTTCGTGATAGTGGTAAAAACCGTAATTTACGCCGAAAGCGTCCTTTTTTTTCTCGTGGATACTGTTTTCGAGAGGTCGTCCCTCGTCCGGAGAAGGGGCCATCTCCTGTCGGTTCATCGGAGGCGGAAATTGCTTTATGCTTATTTTTTCGGGCTTATTATTGTCCGCCATATTAAACGCTCATTTCCACGGCCTGTGCCAGGGTCGGCCCCGTTATTCCGGCGAATCTTAATTCCTTTAATCTAACGTAAGAAGGCGAAGTGGCGATTGACGTCAATATTATTTTGAACTGTATCCACTGAGCATACTGAAAAGAAGTCGGAAACTGATTGGAGAAAGGGGCATAGGTCGCGGTGGCCACGTCGGTGAACATTGAACTATATGAATCGGTCATATTCGTCCGGTAAAGAATCTGTATTTTTTCGCCATTGGCCAGATTTTTGGATAGTTTGTATTCCCCGTAAGTATTCGTGCGGGGAAGAATAAAAGTGCCAATGGGGATTATCTCGGTCTCTATGAAAGATTCGTTAGCGACATATGGAGTGGCGACTGAAGCGTCTATGCCGCTTGAATTGGTGGATAAATCCCACCAGGTCATATACAGGCCGTAACCCCTGAATCCCGAAGGGGCGGAGGCGCCTTTCTGAACAACGATTGACGTTTGAACTCCTATTCCGCTCACGATTCCCGCGGAATCGGAAAGGGTGTTGGCGAGATAAATCACGTTTTTCCACAAATCTATCGCCCAGACGCCGGCATACGCGGAATAAATAGTCGAGAAGTCGACCGAATAAACGCTCACTCCGATATATAATTTGTTCTGGACGTAATTAGCCCCTCCCCATACGTAAACCGGTTGGACGGTGCCTGAAATATGATCCGGAATTTTCTGATAGACGCTTACCTGCGCGCCGTTAGAAATATAGATTATTCCTCTATTGCCGCAAAAAATATAAATATTCAAATTCACCGTTATAAGCGACGATACGTAATTTTCCGGCAAAAGAATCGGCGGCTGGCTGTTCGCCCCGCTTATCGAGGAACCATCCCAATTATATATTTTGTTTTGTATTCCGCCGATATAGATAAGACCGTTCATATACGTGAGGCACATTCCGATATCGTTTGAAGAGACTATCGGAGAATAGAAAAAATCATAAGTGGCCGTATTCGTGGGATCGAAGGTTGAAGGATTATTGCCGGTAAAATGCTGAAGAATGCCCCAAACGTATTGAGAATCGTTAAAAACTATCTCATTATCGGGAGTGACTATGGCCTCGTGAGGAGCGCCGCTCCCGCTAAAAAGGATATTTATGGCGCTTCCGCCGGTTTTTATGTCCCATCCTCCCGTCCACGTGATTCCCGCGACAACCGCTCCCTGAAGTTCGATTTGGCCGATATCCACGCCCGAATCTCTGAAGACCAATATCCATCCGTCCCTAAGATTGTCGACGGCGTTCGTCGGTTGCCAATAGGCCAAGCCATTGCCGTTGCGTCCGGTTGTATTGTTGTCGTTAAAATTTCCGGCATAAGTCCACGAAGAAGTGACGCTGGTTTTCATAAAATCGCTCCAAAGCTGGCCCGTGCTGTCCAAGGCCCAGTTATGCGGGCCGACCGCGCTTTGAACAGTATAGTTTTTGTTGAGTAGGTTTCCCCTTGACGGCCCTCCCGAAAGCTGGGAAGAACTGAACTCGGGAAAGAAAGTATTCATCGTGGCCGTGCCCGTCAGCCCGAGATCGGTTAATCTCGATCCTGAGCTATAAGAAGACACGATTTTGAAAGTGCAATTTCCTCCGATCGTGTGGGAAACACTTAACACCCAATAAGGAAAATTAAGACCCGTCTTAAGATTAGTGATGCTTGATGAACTGAAAAAAACCGCCTGATTATCTTCTAAATTGGGAACGTCGGAATCGAGACAGCTTAAAAGGGAGGCGGTGTCCGCGTTCACAGTAATTCCCGAATAACGGGGAGCGGTCATGAGGGAAGCCGTCGAAGGAGCGACGCTTGCCTCTCCGGGCACCGTCGTAACATTCACATTCACAAGATTGGCCGTCCCGTCAAAGGGGTTTTGGGCGATTCCGTTTTCCCACCCGTCTACGACGAGCGAACGATCGTAAAGGTCAAAATGGTAACTCAATTTTATATGTAAAATCCTGAAATGTTTGATGAGACGGTTCCCGTTCCGTTCGCTTCGAGACTAATCTTCCCTCCGGCCCACCCGCCTAAAGGCGTCGTGAATCCCTGAGCCGCCGTCCCATTGCCCGTCCAAAGGGTTATCGTGCCGTTGGTTGGCGTCGCTCCGGCTATTAAGGCCCAAGTCCCGACGCTCGTGGTGGCCGAAACCGCGATGTCCGAGATATAGGCCACCGCTCCCGACGGCGCGGCGAAAGAAGCGACGGCCAAGGTCGCGGCCGCGGTTCCGACCGAAAAAAACACTCCATGGTCTTGCTTGTTCAGCATAAGGACATTATCGGAGTGTTTTTTATAAAATCAATGGAAACAAATCAGGTCTCGGGACCATCCAATCGCTTCATCGCTCTCTCAAGCGTCCGCCTTTCGTCCTCAAGTCGGATTTTCTCGTCGGCCGTCTCGTTCTCCTTTTGGAGAATAGCCGCTTGCGCCGCCTCAACGCTTCTTTCCCTCAAGATCAGATTTACTTCCCGTTGATTGAGACTTTTTACCGCTACGGCCCTTTTGTCGAGAAACTCCTTAACCTCTTCGTTCAATTGTTTACGCCTTTCTTCCATGAGGCGCGTCTGTTCTTTAACGCTTAAAATTTTGAAAGATAAATCGTTTTCCGCGTCTTTGACGATTTCTTCCCGTTCGGTCAGTTTCTCTATCTTTTGAAGCAGTCTTGCTTTCAGTTCTTCCGCTTCGCTCTCCCGCAGGCGCGCATTGCCCGATTCCCGATCAAGCTCTTTGGCAGCCTTTTCGATCTCAAGCCGCAATTTATCAATCGGTTTCAGGGCTTCTTCGCGGGCCGCCTGAAGCGTCTTTATTTCGGCAGACAGCTTCTCCTTCTCTTCGCGATATTTCCGGTTTTCCTCTTCCCATTCCAGTTTGTTGGCCTCAAGTGTTTCCGAAAACTGCTTTTCCGTTTCGTTTAGATGCTGCCTTGATTTTTGGGCCAAATCAAGCAGTTCGCCGGAGCGAATGGCCGCGAGTCTTTCTTCCGCGTCCTTTTTAGATTTTATTTCCGCCGGAGCGAAAAGTTTCATGGCTATTTCGATTTCGGCTTGCTTCTTGCGACAGGGGGCAGCGGTTCCGAATTTTTGGGAATTTCGTCCAAGTCGATAAACCGATCTTTGTTATTATCGTAGTCCACGCCCTCTTTCTTCGATTGATCGAATTCTATCTCCCTGATTTTAGCCTCTCCCAGATATCGCAATCCCGCTTCGTCTTCCGGTTCGAGTTCCTTCAAAATCTGGTCTTCCAGTTTCTGCCGCTGGAACGGCACCCGCATACCGGCCGCCACGTTCGACCTTTTCTTTTCTTCCATCGGAGTTGTCGCGGGCATTTCATTGACTTGGCCGAGCAGAATTTTATCGACGAGTTCTCTCGTAAACTTCAAGGCCAGATTTTCGCCCATTCCGGCTCCGATGAACGGCACCCGATCCGAAATTTCAATGGTTTTGTGGGGCGGAACCACTATCGGCACCCCTCCCCACTTGGATTCAAAATCTTCATTCGTGATATTCGTGAAGGAGAATCTTTTTCCCGCCGTGAATATCGTATCTTCTTTTGACAAAAAACTTCTTGGCATTATTTATTGATCTATTTTCGACCTTTTATTTCAGTCGATCGTTCACAAAAAGAAAACCGCATTGGAATTATCCTACGCGGTTTTCCGAGAATTGGCAAGTCCGACCTTAGTTGATGTTCAAATTCACCAATCCATAATTACCGGCCGTGAAGGCCTGTAGGGCCGTGCCGATGACGGCGTTGTCGCTGCCGCTTGCCGGAACAACTGCTCCCGCCGTGCCTGTGGACATCGCCACCTCATCGCCCACCACAATGTCCGTAGCGGCCAAAACGGCCGCGGGACCGTTAACCTGTAACCATCCTTGGGCGGCCGCAGGAACGGCGTATACAGCCACTCCCACCGGAGCGCCGGTTGCCGTCGCCGGATTGAGGAGGACGTTATAGTAGGGATTCGGCGTGAAGTCCACGATCGAGGTCGTATTAAGTGCCACTCTCAAGGGATCCGCCAATGTGACGGTAAGAGCTGTGCCGCTCGCGGCCACGTTCGAGGCAACCACGTAGGTCTGACCCGCGCCGGTGCCCCCCCTCACGACCATATACGCGTCGGTCAAGGCGTTTAGGGCCACGGTGGTAGTCGTGCTCGTCGTCACGGTTACGTCCCCTATGGCGGCGGCCACCACCGACAAATCCTGATAGTTGGTCGTGTCCTGCGGAGGAGACTGATAAACTTTCCCGACCACCAGCGCGGCGGTCGGTTGACTCCACGCGAAAGCGCGTCCGTCGCCGGTTGAAACCTGCGTCCCCAAGAGAGCCACTTCGCCGGTTTCCACGGTGCCGCCCTGAAGGGTCACGCTACCTACGCTTTCGTAGATGTCGCAAGGGGCGATCGAAATTGCCGGAGACTTAATTGATGTTCTACTCATTGATTTATCTTTTTATTTTCGACCTTTAATTGGCGGTCTCGAAAGTGACGATGCAGGTCATTGAACCCGTCGTCGGGGTTATTTTAACCGTATCGCCCGCGGCCACCGCCGCCGCGATGAACGAATTGGAACCGGTATAAGTTCCACCCGTCGCCGATGTAGCCACCGTGGCGATTGTGCCGGCCGTGGTTCCGAAAAGAACCACCGTGCCGGAAGTCGAACCCACGGAAAGCGCGCCGAAAGAAGTGATTGTGCCGGCCGTCGGGGCGACTCCTCCGAAAACATTGGCTACGGTCGTTCCCTGAACATTCACGGCAATCGAGACGTAATTATTTTTCGTCGTGAGATTCGCTCCCGTAACGGTCGCGGCCGCTATCTGGGCGTTCGTCAGGGTGGCGTTCGCAAGTTGCACTCCATTAATCGATCCATCCAAAATGTCATTCGCTCCGTTTATCAGGCTTCCTTCTTTGAGCGGAAAGTTGTAATTGCTGAAAGGAGGTTTGTTTTGATTCGCTGCCATATTTTTTGATTATTTTAAGCGACCTTAAGCCTGAGTGATGACGCTCTGGACTCCGTGTCTTCTGGGGTTATCGGTAATTAAGTTGCCCGCCAACAAGAGAAAACTGTTAAACGCGAATTGCTGGGTGGTATGAATGAATCCGGTCCACCAAAAACCCAGATTGCTTATCTCGTTGTATTGGTTTCCGGTAAAAAGTTTCGAGGCGACTTCGATCTTCTCCGCCAGAGGAAATGACGCGATTTTGCTGTCGAGTCCATACCACGAAAGGTAGTCCTCGTTCAACATATACAGAAATCCCGCTGGACACTTTCGATCCGGAACTATCTCAAGGCCCGCAAACATCAGGCCGTCGAAGCCCGTATATCCCTGAAAGTTGGGGACGATGTTCACTTGCTTCCAAATCTGCTCTTGGGGCTGGAGGAGCGATTCATATAACTGCCACGTGCCGAAATCGGTGTAGGTTCTCGTGGGAACCACTCCGGCATCGACGATGTCGTTATAGAGCGTCCGCAGTCCGTAGAGCGAAATCGTATTGTTGTTTATGAGCGTTGACTGAAGAGTCGTATAGGTGCTTCGGCTAAGGCCGCCGATGGTCGGGGCGTTACTCCCGTCGTCCACAAGCGTTTTCAGCGAGTTTAAGTTGGTCGAGGGGCCAATGGTATACGCCATGGTGCCCAGACTGTCGGCTAAGTCTTGCGCCCGTGAAATTGATTCCACCTCCACCAAGTCCAGCACCTTCTGGGGAACGGAGTTCGCCATCATGTCGGTGCCGGCCAAAGCGATGTTTCCCGTGGTGAATGTCGGAATAAATTTCAAAAGAACGCGAGTGTCGGTGAAGGCCGTCGGTAATGCCTGCATCCCGATAAAGGACACGACTGGGGTGCCTTTTTGAAATTTAATCGGAAAGTCCTGCGTGGCCGCTCTGAACCTTTTGGCCCGCAAAAGAGCCGTCGTTATTAAACGATTGGTTCGAAGCACGGTGTCCACCACTACCGGCACTATATCTTCCAGAGTCAACGTATCGACTACGTTATCAAACATATCTGTAAAATCTTTATTTCAGATTTTCCGTCAGGACGGAGTTACTGAGATTGAGTCAGTCGGGGGTCTTTTCTCCAATTTCCGAAATCTTGCCTGTTAAAACCGGGATTTTTGGTTTCGGGATTTGGTGAGGTTGGGCCGCTTGAAGGAGAACTCGATAAGCCCGCGATCCTTTTTTGTCCCTCCTTGTTCTTCCCTTTGGACATTTCATAGATATCGAACGCTTTATGGAACGGAATAAGGTAGTCTATGCCGCCTTCGTCCTGCGGCGAAAATTCGTCGAGAACGGTCATCACGCCTTCTTCTTCGACTTTCGTCAGTTTCCTGCCGAGAGCCTCTTCGAAGGCCGTCTGTTCGTCCTCAATGGCCCGCAGATTCGCCTCATATTTTTGATTTCGGACGGCTTCTCGCCGTTCAACGGCCCGCTCGGCCGCTTCTTCGGTTCGGCGTTCAATATCGTATATTCTGGACTGTTCAAGTTTCCAAAGGTCTTTAACTTTCTGGCCGTTTTCCGGATCGTTTACGTTGCCGAAAAGGGCCTGAAACTCCAGGGGAACTTCATTCGGATCATTCGGCAAGGAACGATAATCGCTCCTTTCCGCGTGTCCTTGTCCGTAATCTTCCAATTGGCTTCGGAGTCTATCGTTTTCCCTTTCCGCTTCTCTCGCCGTTTTTACGTAACGGCTGAAGCGGGAGTAAGGAATCATAATCTCCTTGGCCTCCGACTCCTGATTTTCCGGCTTTTCGCCGGACGCTATCGGTGTTTTGTCCTCGACTGCCGCTACGATTTTTTCTTCTTCGTCCATCTGATGCGAGGTTTTTACTAAAGCCTCAGAAAAAATTATCTTGCGGGTTTTTTAGGATTTCCCAGAACCTTGACTTTTTGGCGAGGTTTTTACTAAAGCCTCAGAAAAATGAAACAGCCGACTATTCCGCTACTTCATTTTTCTGGCCAATTTTTCTTTCATTTGAACGCTCGCGGGCTTCTGAAACTTGACTTTTATCTTCAGGGATTTGATCGGGGCTTTCGTTTCGCCCGCCTTCATAAGTTTTTCAGCCATCCTTCCCACGAGTTTATCCATTATTTCATTCTTGAAGCCAATCGGCGTTTGCCCTTCTCCACGCCCTTTATCGTTCCTTTGTTGCGCGACGCGTAGAAAACCCGTTCGCCTTTTTCTGAGCCATATTCGGAACGCATACTTGAAAGTATCTCCTTGCCTTTCTTGTTTAACGGCATCTAATCCTCATTCTCCTTTCTCTTTCCGTCCGACTCTTTCCAGCGATTCGGATAACTTCCGACTTTTCGATGATTTCCATTATTCACATAGTCGGCGGGGCTTTTGGCCGACCCCTCCGCGCAGTCGTATTCGCTCAAGTCCTTGGCTATTTTATTCATCTGTTTTGCCATCCTCCGGCGACCTTTGCCCCCGCATAAAGCCTGCCGTTTGAACCTTCTTTCGTCATTTCTTTGTTTTTGACGTAAGTTAGATTTTTTAACGGGTTTGGAGTGTGAAGAGAAGAGGCCTTGCCTCTCGAACCGAAGGTCATATTGGGCATCGTGCGGCCTCTCGGCATTTCCGGAGGAACGCGGGTATACTTCGGCCCCTTCATCCTTTTGGCCAAATCGGACTTTTTAACGATTAGTTTGCCCCGTGAAGATTCCATATTGGTGTTATGATAAGAGACTATTTTTTCGCGTCAATGGAAACATCCGTCTTTTCGACTCCGCCCGGTTCAAGGGGACGTTCATGATATTCTTTCATATCCAAACGGAAGTCTCCGGGTTGTCCGGCCGCCTCCCACGCCCTCAAAATTCTTGTGCCGTGCGAATGGGTGAGAATGGCGATCTTATGGCCCGCGTATTTTCTTTTTATTTTTAAAATTCCTTTCAAAAATCTGTCTTTATATTCGTTGAAGCTCTCGCCGCCCGGAGTCCGATCCTCGGGATAATCGGCCGCGAATTTTTCCAAGACGGGTTCTATTTTCTTCGGGTCTTTTCCGGTGTATCTTCCCATGTTCCACGACCGCAGATCGGGGTCTTTAACAAGCGGAATATGCTTAGCCTTGGCGATTATCTCGGCCGTCTCCAACGCCCTTTCCAGGTCGGAAGTGATGATAAGTTCAATATCGTCGGGAAGTTTCCCGGCCGCTTTTTCCGCCTCTTCCTTTCCTTCGGCCACCAACGGCAAATCTTCCCAACCGCCCATTTTGGTTTTCTCGTCAACGGCCGCTCCGTGACGGATAACATACAAATAATCCTTAGACATTCGGGATGGGAACCGATTTTTGAAGACGGCTTATCTCTTGTTCGATCGCCGACGGAGAACCGGGGCCGGCGCCTTGGCCCGGGTCCGCCTGAATTTGAGGCGGTTGGCCCGGAGGCGTTCCGGGGGCGGCGGGTTGCGGCGGCAATTCCTGCTGAATGGACGGCAAATAAACGGATGGATCGATTTTTCCCGCCTCAAGCAAATTCCACATAATTAAATCTTTGGTCATTTCGCTCGGATTCGCTTCGCCCAGCCTTTCGAAGAACTTCAACGCGCCTATCCCTTTCGCTTGCCACAAATCTATTGCTTCGTTCCTTTTCGTGAGTGGATCTTTGGGGATGGCGCTTCCCTCTTTGACGGTTATGTTTAGGGATTTTATTTCGGCAAAATCACCGTTCTTAATTGACAAAAGCTGCGCGCCCTCTTTCGATCCGGCTGAAACGAAGAATTGTTCTTCTTCCCAAAAAACTAACATCAGCTGAGTCCACCAATTGTATATAGAGTCGACCAATTGTTCCAGATTCTCGGTGATCAGGCTTAAACGAGTTAAATCGGACTGCTGGACGATTATCTTTCCCCTGACCGTCTTTTGTTCGCCGACTCCTTGGCTCGTTGAGGCTCCCACGCCCGAAACATTCAAAATCTCCTGCCTCATATCCTCCAAATTATGATAGACGATATCGGGGATGGATTCCGGCGGAAACCTCTTGACGCCATTCTCCACATTGCCGTCCGGTACGGAAATGGCGTCGCCTCTTAACAGACTATTGGCGGCAATCGTCGCTTGTTCATCGGTGAAACTTTTTCCCGAAACGACAAGGCCCACGTTCATTCCATTGACATTCTTGTCGATTTGTCTTATTCGGCGGTTCACCGTGTCTTGGGCCGAAATGTTCTGAAGGATAAGATTCGTCTCGTCGTACGGTTCTCTGCCCGAAGAAAATATCGAAAGGAAGAAATACGGCTCGCGGGGTTTATCGACGAAATTAAGGCCTCTTACTATATTCGCCTCTTTCTTCTCCTCTTCTTCCTCTTCTTCTTCCGATTTCTCGGAAGACTCATCGGCTTCGATTTGGGCGACTCCTTGTTCCGCTTCGCTCTTTCTTGGCGATTTATCGTAATCGTAATTCCAATAAGGATTTTTGAATTTTCCCAAAACCACGTTGGCGTCGCCAATCACGAAAAAAACATCCGTCCCGCAATACCACCACTCGATATATTCAATCTGAGTCGCCATGTGACCGCCGGCCAATCCCTCGATAATCTTTTTCTTCTTCGGGAACATTTCCGCCAATTTTGACGCGGACATTTTCTTTTTCTCTCCAATATAAGCGCCGCAAAATAGACCGCCTTCGTCCACGTATCCGTCGGTGTCAAAAATCATGTTCTGGGCGTTTATGACGTCGGTTTTTATTTTCTTCGTCTCGTAGTCCCATCCGGACTTGATGACGCCGAGGCGATTCCAGCACCATTCCCGAAGAGTCCTGGCCAGTTTCCTTTTGAGCTTTTGGCGATCGGCTTCGTGGATGAGAGCCGCGTAAAGGGCCCGCGCGAGCGATTGGCCCTCGGGAGTCGGATCGGCCGTGATTACCGGATCGGGATTGGCGCGCGTAACGATGGGGATTAGGGTTTCCACCATCGGGAAGATAACATTATCCACCATATCGGTGTTCGCTCCAGCCGTGGCGTTCGTAAGAAGCATCGAACTACCGGGCTGATTGCCCAGCCAATAATCGAACGCCTTTTTTTGCGTTCCTCTTATTTTTTCGTAATAGTGATTGAAACGGGCCAACCAGGAAATCGTAAGTCCCAGAATTTCCTCGTCCGAGAAAGACGACTCGTATTCGTCAAGTTCATCTTCCGAATTGAGTAGCGGGCGTCCTTTCGCCTTGTTCGTCGACCCGAAAAGCCCCATTGAATCGGTGACCGCCTTGTAAACGCCCTGAGCCGCGCTCGCATTCGGATTTAACGCCATTCCGGCGATTATGCGCCGTTCACCTTCAAAATCAATGGAAACACCTACTCAAAAAATTTGGATGAAAAAAGTCTGATGTTTCCGTCCTTGCGGTTGTAGAAAAGGATGACGCCCAAATCGTTTATTTCGGCGGTTCCTCCCGCGTGTTTCCAGTCGCCGCCCGGATTCGTGTCTATTCCGGCGTTTAAGTAAAATTCCTGAGTTTCTATTTTTTCCTTGTTTAGGGGGGGTGTTTCTTTCAGCCGGCTCTTTTTTTCCAGGGCCAACAACCTTTCGTCGATTTCCCGAATGTCTTTCAAGATTCCTTTATTCTCTTCCATTGCGTGTTTTTTTTATTCCGACCTTTATAAAATCAGACGTCCGTAAATTGAATCAACCGATGGTGCGCCGAACTTGTCTCCGACGCCTATGAATCTCGCCCGTTCTTCCCCGAATTTGTCCATTCCTATTCGCCAATACACAGTAGCAAAAGGATAATCGGCGCGGCCCGTCAAGGGTTTGTGCCACTCATAAACGCTCGGCCCCGTTTCATTGACTTCAACCGTCCGATACATCTTCTCCCATTCGAACCAATAGTCCAACCATTCGCTTTCGCTTCCCTGAACCGGAAGTCGTTTCTCGCTGAACTCGTCCACCACCAATTGTATCATCTTGTTCCGATCGGCGACAACGGTTCCGTCTTCGTCCTTCCATCTCACAAGTTCGTCGTTCTTCCGATCGCGGGCGAAAAAGCAAAGATACACCCTGTTCTTAAATTGCTCCCTCAATTTTCGCGGGCCGATTATGTCGCCCCCCTGATCGATGACGGCCACCGAATTGGGCCATCTTTTCAGCAATTGGATAAGTTCGGCGTAATCGTTCGTTTTGTTATAGTAAAATATTCCCTCTTTATTGCCGGCAATCAGATTTATGGCGACGCCGGTGTCCACCCCGATGACTATCCGGCCCTCCTGGGAATTGATAGTCGAAGTCAGGTTCTGAAAAAAGGCCCGCTTCGTCAGAGTGTTTTTCGCTCCGATGTATGGCTGTCCGAGAACGAAGTTCGAGAACTGTTCGTCGCTCATTTCCTCTTTCTTTTTCAAGATTTGCGGAGCGGATATCCACGGAGCCATCAGGGCGCTCACCCAATAACCGGAAATCTCCCTGTCGAATTTTCTTAGCCATTCGCCTTTGCGCCGGTTGAGTTCGCGGCCGCAATATTTACACGCGACAATGGGCGGATCGCCCATGATGTTTTCCATCGTCAAAAATTGGCGGCCGCGATGTTCCCCTTTCCCGCAGTCGCATTTTACGAACCAGTGTTTCTGGTCGGATTGTTGCCACCATTCATCCACCCCGTGGCCGAGAGCCGAAGGATTCGAAAGATACCATCGCCAGCCGTATTTGGAGTGTTGAAGGCGCGAAAGGTATTGAGCCACGACCTCGCCCCTGCTCCTGTCGACTTCGTCTCCTATGTAGAGGTCGGCCGGTATGGACAGAGCGGTTCTCTCGGTCATCGTACCGCGATAATATATCACGTTTTTCAGAACTTTCTTTTGCTCCACCGAATCCTTGTCCTGAATGAGATCGCGGAGTATCGGATTTCTGTTTAT
>Ga0307372_10008243_pt1 | contig 14690 bp, 14 predicted proteins | sample OX1MG_FD_202533 | JGI IMG/M metagenome (GOLD analysis project Ga0307372, IMG submission 202533) | Soil microbial communities from Risofladan, Vaasa, Finland - OX-1 | ecosystem: Environmental > Terrestrial > Soil > Coastal area > Acid sulfate soil | place: Finland: Risofladan, Vaasa | collected... | reverse complement strand
GGTGTATCAGGCCCTGGTGTCACTGGCCGACGAACGCCATGTTCTCCCAGATGAACTGTTGGCGGCCCTGATTGCGCAAGAGCAGTGGGAAGAACACGCCGCCCGTGCCTATGACGCCTATCATGCGTGCACTGATACTCCGCACGAAGCCCTGGCCGATGAAGAGTTCCTCCAGTCGTTGCAGGATACGGCTCCGACTGGTGTGGGATCTGCCGATGCCAACGTATGAACGGTCAGCCGAGTTCCTGAACGATCTGGCGCGGCTGACCCCTGATCAGCGTCAGCAATTTCAGGCTGCGGTGCGTCAAATGGTGGAAGACCTGAAAGCCAACCGACCTTTTCGGCCCAGCCTGGGCGTGGAACGTTTTCATAACAAGAAACACCATCGATCAACCCATCCGTAGTGATGTCAAAAATACTGCCCTGACGTGCTACAATTCGGCACGGGAGCAGAGAGGCACATTGGAGACGCCGTGAGCTCCTGCAATCCGTGCGAGGGAGGGCCATGTTGTCTATGACCAAAACGGACATCTCCGGTGGTAGTGTCCACGACGTGCCAGAGGACTTGCGGACGACCCTCGCGTCTGACGCGGAGGCGCTAGCGGCATGGGAGGATCTGACGCCCCTTGCGCGCAATGAATGGATATGCTGGGCGATCTCCGTGAAAAAACCAGCAACCAGAAGGCAGCACGTTGAACGGGCGCGCACGGAACTCAAGGAAGGCATGCGCCGACCTTGCTGTTGGTATGGCTGTATTCACCGCACCGATAAGCCCATTAGCCCTTCGGTACACTATGTGCTCAGCAAACAATCGAAAAAGCCATCCGCCTGACCTGCCACGCTTCGCAGTGATATAGTATCTTAGAGGAGCAGTTTGGCGCCAACGGTGACACCCATCCGGCCTGATTCTGAAAGAGAGCGGAGGAACATCCTATGGGCCTGACCGTCTGTCCCGTCGCAGTCGTTGCGGCGCCGGTCGAGGTGATCTGGGGGAACCTCGTCCACTGGGAGCGCTATTCCGAGTGGTTCTCAGCCGATCTCCAGGTAGAGCGGAGTGAGCCAGCAGGTCCAGCCACCGTAGGCCAGACCATCACCTTCGCCGGAAAAGCCTTTGGCCACACCTTGCACTTCATCTTCAAGGTCGAAGCGGTCAATCCCGAAAACCACCAGCTCGACCTGCATGCTTTTTTCCCCCTGGGCTTGCAACTGAAACCCCACATCTCCTGCACTCCCATCGAGGCGACCACCTGTCGCGTCCAATATGGCTGAGACTTCATCTTCCCCCCAGGCTGGTGGGGTTGGTGCCTCGAAACACTTGGCGCGAAACCATTCGCTGCCAGCATAGACGATTCCTTGCAGCGCCTCAAGCGGGCCTCTGAAAGACAGTATCAGCAAGCGCAGAATTAGGAAGCGCATCAAGCGCATTCTAGCGTATTCTACCGTATACGTTGCATGCGCTTTCTGCATTCGCGCCCAACAGCTACTACGCCAACCAGTACGCCAGCCCAGGCGGTTGCGTCTGAACGAGTCTGAAACAAGCGATGCGCAAACGCCGCAAATTTTCAGCATTTCCGGACGCTAGCGGACACGCCTGAACAGGTGGGAAGAGATTTGTAAACTATCGGTCGTCGGTTCAAATCCGACCGTCGGCTCCCAACGAAAATCCTGAAAAGAAGCGGCCCCAGGCGCCATCGCCCGGGGCTGCTCTTGCGCTATTCGCTGGCGCTACGCAACCTGTAAGTGGTTGTCGTAGCCGTTTGGATGGGCTTTACCGTTGCCGTTCGATCCAGGAGCGCAGCATACGGAGGTGTTCGAGGTAATGGTGGTCCGCGTTCGAGCTTATCCACTCACTCTGCTCAGCCAGCGTTTCCTCCGGCAGCGATTCAATCAACTGGAGCAGTTCCTGGTACGAGGCGTCGAATGCCGCACGTACCTCGGCGAGTGGGCGCTCATGGTTGTGCGTGAATACCCACTCGTTGACGAGCGTGAGCGCCGTATCATCATCGGCTGCGTCGCCAGCAATCGCCTCAGTGGGATCAGGCTGACCAGCCAGCATCTGAAGAGATTGCTGCTCCCACCACGTCAGGTGGGCAAGATGATCCTTGACCGACCAGCCAGGAGGGAAGCCAGGCTGTAGCATTTCCTCGTCGGTCAAGATGGACAATACTTCCTCGAGTTGAGCGTGCGCCTCGTGGCAACGCCGTAACAGGTCGTCTCGTTGCAACTGTGTATCAGTCATCCGTCGTTCCTTTTCTTGCGATAAGCGGTGAGCGCAAGTACCTGTCCCCAGCAGCACGCCGTTCGATGAAACGGCACGATGTTGTTGGGATGTAGAGCCACCGCGATTGCCTGTGCAGTTTGACGCAGAGTGTTAGCGAACGACGGAAACGACGACCACAACAGCCTCCTCTTTTGCCCGTTTTCAACCATAGACCATCCGACGCGCTGAGATTATTGTACCAGGCAACGCCAGGCAACGCCAGGCAACGCCAGGCAACGCCAGGCAACGCCAGGCAACGCCAGGCAACGCCATTGGCCACCAATGACCAGCCGGTATGCTGCTCTCACTGCATTCTATCTCATAGATCAGGCTTGACATGTTACGTCGGCGCGCACTAGATTTGAGTGAGCGGCAGTCGTGCGACCGTCTAAGTCAGCGAGGTCCCCCATGCAGATTACCACGCTAGAAGGTGTCATTGATCGGCGTATCCTGGTCAACTACCGGGTAGATCCCGACTATCTCCAGCGACTCTTGCCATCTCCGTTTCGGCCCAAGCGTATTCATGGGATGGGAATCGCGGGCATTTGCCTGATCCGCTTGAAGCAACTGCGGCCACGCGCGCTGCCCGCCCTGCTGGGTTTCTCTTCGGAGAACGCCGCCCATCGCATCGCAGTGGAATGGGAGGAGAACGGCGTGTGGCGAGAAGGCGTCTACATCCCCCGGCGCGATACCGCCTCGCAGTTCAACCGGGTGGTCGGTGGAACACTGTTTCCTAGCGTCCTGCATCACGCCCATTTTCAGGTAACTGAGCAGGATGACGCCTTCTCCATTCAGGTCGCCAGTGACGATGGACAGACCCAGATCGCCGTTGAAGCGCAGGTCGCTCAGCGCCTCCCCGCAGACTCCATCTTCGCGTCGCTGGAGGAGGCTTCGGCGTTCTTTGAGCAAGGGTCCCTCAGCTTCTCGGCGACAAAGAAGGCGGACGAACTGGACAGCGTAGAAATTCGCTGTGCAACCTGGCGCGTCGAGCCACTTCAAGTGGTGAAGGTGTACTCCAACTATTTTGACGACGCTCAACGCTTCCCCGCTGGTTCGGCGGCGCTCGACTGCGCGCTTGTGATGCGGGCGATCCCCCACGAGTGGCATGTGCACGATCCCATGCGCACACCCGACCGCCAGGCGGAGCGCGCGACTGACGGCGCCAATGCAGCGAAGGAAACGGCAGCTGTAGCGCGCTCATTTTGACGCCAGTTCTGGCGCCAACCCAGGACGCCAATGGCGAGCGCTGGTGAGCGCCCCCTCGCCACAGGCCAGCGCTCATCTCACCGACATGATGATGCCACGGCTCGACGGCGCACAGTTCATCGCGGCGCTGCGCCAGGCCGCGCAGGCCGATGGTCGGCGGCTACCCCCATCAGCTTGCTGACCGCTGGCATGGCGCCGCGCACCGAGCAGATTGGCGCGACCACCGTCCTACTCAAGCCGTTCCGTATCGAGGACCTCGAGGCCCTGATTCGCCAATACTTGCCATAGCCCCCACATCACCCCATACAACCCTGTACAATCCCACCCGGCGTTAGCGCGGTGAGCGCCGCAACAGCGCTCCCACCACCTCATAGCTGCGCCCTGGCGTCACTGCGTCGGGCAGCGAGACGATCCATTCCCATCTGCGCGGCTGGCTGACGACGGTGAACCGCTGGCGCAGGCCGACGGGGATGTCCAGAACGTCGGCGGGCAGGGTAGGCAGCGACTCGCGGCCCTCGTTGGCGTGGGGGCCAGCGGTTGGCGGCGTCAGATAGCCAACGCGATCCGTCAGCAGCAGCGCGACGCCAGTGGGCGCCAGCAGCCGTTGCAGCAGCGCGAGATGTGCCTGCGTCACGCGGCGGCGTAAGTTGTGGGCCGCGACGCGATAGCTGGCGTGCGCCTCGCGCTGGTCGGCCACGCGCGGCGCACGCAGCAGCAGCATGTCGAGCGCATCGAGCAAGGGCAGGCTGAACAACTGCGTCAGCGTCAGCGCGCTGATCACCAGGTCAAAGGGCGCATCATCTGCCTCCTCCAGCCCGGCGAGGATGGGCGGCGTGGGGATCGCGACGCGGTCGAGGCAGGCGGCGACCGTATCGAGCGTGGCAAGGCCGGAGCCGCCATCCAGCCGGTTGAGGTCGTCCCACGGCTGCGCGTGTAGCTCGGCGGCCAGCGCCGCGCTGACGCCGCCGGTGAGGTCGGCGACCAACATCGCCACCCGTGGGCGCAGCGCGGGCGATAGCTCGTCGCGGGCGCGCAACATCCCCTGCGCATCCAGGTCCACCAGCAGCGTCGTCGCGCAGGCGCGGGCCAGCCGCTCCAGCGGTAGCTCCGTGCAGGCGCCCGCCCCCAGGATGACGCAGCGCAGCGGCGGAGGAGCGGCTGCTGAGCGGTTGGCAGCGCCGCGTGTCCGGCGTGCAGTCGGCGCGCCGAGCAGACCCAGCGCGTCGTCGATCAGCGCTGCAATCGCGCGCAGGTGCTGCGGGCTGTGCTGGCGATACCACTCGCGCCGCGCCGCCCCTTGCATGCGCTGGTTCGCCTGCGCCAACGCTTCGATTCGCATGCCGTATCCTTCCCCTACCCGACTATTACCCCACTGGCAACGACGCCACGACCTCATCTTCCTCCATCTCACCCGTCTTGACGAAGCCGAGGCTTTCGTAGAGCGCCTCGGCGACATGGTTGCGCTGGTTAAAGTCGAGGGTGATGGTCCGCAGGTCGGGGATCGTCGCGCGCATGCGTTCGAGCAGGAGCAGCATTGTGGCGCGCCCGTAGCCCTTGCCCTGCTGCGACTGGTCGAACATCACGCGGAATATCCAGTGGCGGCCCAACTCGTCGGGCAGCCTCGAATACATGGCGAAGCCTACCAGCGTCTCCACAGGCTCCGTGGCAGACTCATCGGCGCTCCCGTATCCAGCGCTGGTCGCGTAGACGGCCAAGGGGATGAGGCCGAGCTGGTAGGCGGCCTGCGCCAACGAGTAGACGTTGGACGCGACGAAGTCCTCCTGGCCAGGAGCCAGCGTGAGCCGCACGACGGCCTGCCAGTTGTCGCCGGTCACGGGGCGTAGCGCAACGGTGGGCGGTGTGCGTTTCGGCGTATTTGGTGCGGACGTTGGCATGGATGCGCGCCCCCTTGGGGTGACTTCTATGTTGGTCTGGCTGCTGGTCTGGCTGCTGGTCTGGCACGGCGTAGACTCGGCTCGCCTCGGTTGCGTTGTTGCATGGTTGGATGGCCGCATGATACCACACTTCCGGCGCCGGATCGCGTATACTCAACATGACTGGCGCTTGGTCTACATCCCATCGCGGCGGGGATTGACGTGCGGGAAGGATGCGCTGCCGTCGTTCATCCAGAAGGAGCAAGCATGCACGGGAGCGTGGCGGCGCTGGGCGCCTGGGACAACTTCTACGTCATCGTCGGCTCTGGCGCGGCGGCGTTGACCGGCCTGATGTTTGTCGTCATCACGCTGATCTCAAGCATCAGCGCGCGCCGGAATAGCGGCGCGTCAGCTGCCTTCAGCGGACCGAACGTCGTGCATTTCAGCGCCGCGCTGTTCGTTTCTGCGATGCTCGCCGCCCCTTGGCAGGCGTTGTGGCCCGCCGCCCTCGTGCTAGGCGTCTGTGGCGCGTGTGGGATGATCTATGTCATCATCGTTTACCTGCGGATGCGGCGACAGAAAGACTATGTTCCGGTACTCGAGGACTGGGCGTTTCACATCATCCTTCCGCTGGCCTCATATCTGACGTTCGTGATCGGGGCGTTCGTCTTGCCCTTCAATCCGACGCCAACTTTGTTCGCCATCGCCGCCGCGACGATCCTGTTTCTGCTGATTGGCATCCATAATGCCTGGGATACCGTCACCTACGTGACATTCCAATTTGCGGACCGCGATGACACCTCACAGGAGGAGATCAGATGAACATCGCGTCACTTCAGGCGCCCCTCGTTCGCCAAAGCATAGAGGCCATCAATGATGGCGACATCGACGACTTCATGGCGCTGTTCACACCGGATGCGGTCGTCGTGGACGGCCCGGTCTACGATGGCGCGGCGGCCATCCGGGGCTGGGCCGCGCGCGAAACCTTTGGCGTCCACATGCGGCTGGACGCGCTGCGCGAACTGAACGCCGACGGCACGACCGTTGAATTACAAGCGACCTCAACCGGTGGCTACAATGGGGTCGCTGAGTTTGCTTATTCCCTGCGCGACGGGTTGATCGCGCGGCTTGAAATCAGCTAGCCTCTTGAACATTGGCTGGCAGTGCGATGACCGTGCGTAGCGCCTCATTGTCACATCGGCGCCCTGGAGAGGATAGGTACTATGCCCAGTCCACGGATTGTCATCGTCGGCGCCGGTATCGCGGGCCTCAACGCCGCGCTCACCCTGCAAGACGCGGGTCTTGCGTGCGAGGTCTACGAGGCCGCCGACCGCGTGGGTGGCCGCATGCGCTCTGACGGCGCGACCTGGGCGGATGGCATGGTGACTGAGCGTTGTGGCGAGTTCATCGATAGCGACCACGACGCCCTCCACCAGCTCATCGCGCGCTTTGGCCTCACACTGGTTGCCCTGGACCAGCGACGCCCCGCGAACGCTGAGCGCCTCATGTTTTACGACAACCACTTTGTGCGCTCGAATGAGTTTGCCGATGACTTCGCCGTGATCACGCCGACCTTGTATCGGCAGGCGCACGACGTCGGTTTCCCTACCACCTACGACCACTACACACCCGAAGGCGCTCGGCTTGATACCATGAGCGTCTACGACTGGATAGAGCGCTATGTCGCAGGGGGACACGGCGTGCCAGTTGGCCGTTACCTCGACAGCGCGTGTACCGGCTACCTGGGCATGGATAGCCAACAGCAGAGCGCGCTCAACCTGGTCTACATGTTTACTCCGCACGAGTCATCTACCATTTCGAAGCGATCTCGAATGACCCCCGGCAGCAGTAAGATTGCCGGCGGAAATGAGCGGCTGCCAGCAGCGATAGCGAACAGCCTGCCCGCCGACAGCATCCACCTGGGCCAGCGGCTATCGGCGATTGCGCACGAAGACGCCGGTCTCACGTTGACCTTCGCCGCCGCCGATGGCTCTGTCTCAGTGGTCGAGTGCGACTACGCGATCCTCACGTTGCCGTTCAGCGTCTTGCGGCGGCTCGATTACGCGCGGGCGGGGTTTGACGTGCTGAAGCGTGTCGCCGTCGAAGAACTGGGCTACGGCACAGTCTCCAAACTCTTTTTGCAGTTCGACACCCGCTATTGGGATGAGCGTGGCCCCTGGCCCCATCCGCACAGCGGTTTCATCATTACCGATCTGGATATCCAGACGCTGTGGGATACCTCGGTTGGGCAGGCGGGCGCGGCTGGGCTACTGGTTGACTACACCAGCGGGCGGCGCGGCGCGGCGTTTGCGCCGTCCACGCCATACTCCACCACCGATGACTCCGCCGACATCCAGCGCTACGCCCAGAACTGCCTGGCGCAATTGGAGCGCGTCTTCCCTGGGATCAGCGCGCACTACACTGGCAAGGCTGCGCTCAGTTTCCCCACCGGCGATCCCAACTTGCTGGGCAGCTACTCGTGCTGGCGCGTCGGGCAATACACCCAGTTCGCGGGCTATGAGCGCGTCCGCCAGGGGCCGATCCTCTTCGCCGGTGAACATTGCTCGGTCGAGTACCAGGGGTTCATGGAAGGCGGCGCCAGGGAGGGCGCCCGCGCCGCCCGCGAGATCATCGCTGAGGTAGGCTAGCGCCGTCGAGCGGGCGGGTGGGCCAGCGGTTTTAACCGCCCGTCCGCCTCGCTTGCAGTTTGCCCTTCCGGTATCCTATACTACCTTTGACCACAAGCCGACACTAGGCGGCGGGTCACTCAGATCGCTGCAATTGGCAGCGCTAGAAAGGCAGCGCGGCATGCGACGACACATGCTACGCGCTCCCTACCGACGCAACTGGGAGCGGCCTCCTCGTTAGACCGCTAATCCCCACTCGGCGCAATCCCTAACTAATACTGCGACGACCGCGCACAGACTGAGACAGTGGCGACGCTGGCTCTGGTTGGTGTGCTTTTTCGTCTGCCCCGCGCTGCGCCCGCTGCCCACCCCCGATGCGCTGGACGGCGCTTGAGGCCACCGGCCCACACCATCCCCGCGACTGACACGCGCACTTTCCGACGGCTCCTCCCGGCGAGGCAGCCGCGCTACCCCGCGCGTCGTTTCAGCTGCAACCGACTTCCCCCGTACCCACCGTAACGCAGGCCACCCTCTGGCTCGTGCGCCACCCTTGCATGGCTGTTTTTTGCCCTGTTGACACGACATGACAACCAGCTATGGGAGTACACGCATGAAGGATATTGTCACGACCGGCGCGCCCGTGCGCCGCACGGCAAGCGCATCTGGCGCCCGTCGCAAGGCCCACGCGGCGCCGCCAGCACAGATGTCGGCGCCATCTCACATCACGAGGCGCGCCACACCGCCGCTCGATCCGCTGGCGCCGGATAGCGAGGCGCTCGCCGCACTGATCGCCGCGTATCCGACGCTCTGGCTCGACCTGGGAACCGGCGATGGCCGCTTCGTGCGGCGCGTCGCCGCGCAGTGGCCCGACGCGCTCGTCATTGGCGTAGACGCCTGCTACGCCAATTTGCGCGCCGAACTGCGACGCGCGCCTGCCAATGTCGCGTTCATCGTGGCCGACGCGCTGACGCCTGCGCCCGACCTCGCGGCGACGCTGGCGGGGAAAGTGACGCGCGTCACCATCAATTTTCCCTGGGGGAGCCTGTTGCGCGGGCTGCTGCCGGAAGACGGACGGTTGCTGGCACAGTTGGTCGCCCTCACGGCGCCGGGCGCGCTGGTGGAGGCGCGGCTGAACGGCGGCGCGCTGGCCGAGGTCGGCTGGGAGCTGACGGCGGGCGTGCAGGCGGCCCGGCGTGGGCTGACTGCGAGCGGCTTCGCCATGCAGGCGCCGACGCTGCTCGGTGTGGACGAGCTGCGCGATTGCCCAACCACCTGGGCCAGACGCCTCGCCTTTGGCCGCGACCCTCGCGCGTTCCTGCTGCGGGGTGTGCGCGGCTAGCGCTGGCCTGCCGCAGGCGTCTGTTCTGCCGTACCGCCGGTCTCCCGACCGGCGCGTGCGTTGCTACATGCGGCGGCTGTCGTAGCGCCGGCGTCTCACCAGTCGCCGTGCCTCGTGGATCAGCAGGGTATGTCCTGGCGCACGGGAATGGCGCTTGGGCGCAGGAAACTGTGATCCACGAGGCACGGCGACTGGCGAGACGCCGGCGCTACGACAGAGCGCACGCGCCGGATCGGCGTCTGGCGGCGCAACTGGTTACTCCGGGTCGCGCCCGGCGAGCGGTTCGACCATTGGACGCATGCGAATCTCCATGATGCGGGATTCGGGTGGCTGGGTCGCCATCAGCAGGATGGCCTGCGCCACGTCGTTCGCCTCCAGCATGCCCGACTCCGCGACGCTCTGCTCCGTGCGGCCCGTACCGATGGCAAACTCGGTCTTCACGCCGCCGGGGCAGACCACGCCGACCTTGATGCCGCGTGGGCGCAGTTCGCGGTCCAGCGCCTGGGTGAAGCCGACCTGGGCGAACTTGGTGGCGCAGTAGACCGCCTCGCCGGGGAAGCCCATTACGCCCGCCATCGAAGAGACGTTGATGATCGCGCCATGCCCTTGCTCAATCAGGATCGGCGCGACATGGCGGGTGAAGAGAAACGTGCTGCGCATGTTGGTGTTCATCATCGCGTCGTAGTCGGCGACGCTGGTCTGCACGAGGTTCTTGTAGATGCCGATGCCGACGTTGTTCACCAGGATGTCGATCCGACCAAACTCGCGTTGCGCCGTCTCCACCGCGCGCATCGCCGTCGCCTCGTCGCTGGCGTCGCCGACCACGGCGACGCTACGCCGCCCATGCGCCTGCGCCTCCACGGCGAAGGCTTCCACGCGCTCACTGCGGCGGCCCACCACCACCAGGTCCGCTCCTGCGGCGAGCAGCGCGCGTGCGGTCGCCTGCCCGATCCCCGAACTGGCGCCGGTGATCAACGCTACCTGCCCCGCCAGTCTCCCCTGTATCTCCGCCATCGTGTGATCCCTCCTATCGGATGATTATCGTACCGTGAGGAGCGGCTGTGGCGATGCGTCTGCCGTAGCGCCGCCTTGGCAGGCGGCGCTACGGGTCGCGTCACTGTGAGTGGCGCAACAACCCTTCTCCGCTCCTCACAGTATTGTATATCACACCTGGTCGGGCACGCCGACCGGCTCGGTGGGCGTCGGCGTCGCGTCGTCGGCAACGATGGGGACCAGGATGGTCGACGGGAGTTCAGCGGCCTCGTCCTCCTCATTGCCCGTCACGGGGGCGCCGCCGCCCAGCAGACGCCTCGGTTCGTTGAGCGAGAGCACGCGCTCACGATGGCGCTCCTCCTCGAGCAGGCGTCCACGCGACCGCAGCAGCTCACGTTGCGAGATGAAGCCCAGCAGACGCTGCTGATTGTTGCGCGCGACGACGGGCAGCCGCCACGACTCGGTCGTCACCATGCGCGCCGCCACCGTGCGCAACGTCTCGTCAGGGTAGGCGACGACGATCTCGCATCGCATCACGTCTGCTACCGTCGCGTTGTCGGCGGGCGGTGTATGCGCGCCGTCGGCTGAGGCGCCGACGCTGGCGTGGCCATTCTGTGCAGGGCTTGCGGCGCCGTCGGAGCTGGCTTGCGCGGTAGTGGCTTCGGCGACCTCCACAAGCGCGTCGGTCTGCGAGATGACGCCGATGAGCCGCGTCTCCTCGTCCATCACCGGGTAGAGGCGTTGTTCGCGGAGTTGCGGGCGCGTCGCCAGCCGGGCGCGCAGCGTCGCCAGTGACAGTGTCGGCCCGACCGTCGTCACCTGCGTCCGCATCACCTCGCCGACCTTCAGCGCCTCCAGCGGGTCCACCGCGTATTCGTGGCTGACGTGGAAGCCACGCCGCGCCACCTTCTCCGTCAGGATGGATCGTCTGAGGACGAGCGTGGAGAAGAGGTAGGCGATGACGCAGGCGATCAGCAGCGGCAGCAGCGCGTTGAACGCGCCGGTCAGTTCCACGGCAAAGATGACGCCCGTCAGCGGCGTGCGCGCCGCGCCCGCCAGCGCCGCCGCCATGCCCACCAGCGCCCACAGGCCCAGCGAGTGGCCGGGGAAGATCGCGCCTTCCAGGCCACCAAGCGCGCCACCCACCAGCAGGATCGGCGCGAGGATGCCGCCCGACGTGCCAGAGCCAAGCGCAATGCACCAGATCACCGCCTTCGCGATCATCAGGCCAACCAGCAGTTGCAGTGAGAAGCTGCCCGCCAGTTCGAGGCCAATCGAGTCATAGCCAACACCCAGCGCGCGGGGGAAGAAGACGCCGACCACGCCGACCACCACGCCGCCAATCGCGGGCCACCACATCCAGTGGACCGGCAGCTTGCGGAAGAAGTCTTCGGCTCCATACACCCCCAGCGTCAGCAGATACGCTATCCCGCCTGCCAGTACGCCCGCCACCAGCGCCGCCAGCAACCCGGTGACGCCCAGCGACGGATAGTGTTGTTCGGGGAAGAGCAGTCTATCGCTGATGAAACGGCGGCGGATCAGCGTCGCCGTGGCGCTGGCCAGCGCAATCGGCACGAGGCTACGCGGCTTCCACTCGAAGACCAGAATCTCGATGGCCAGCAGAACCGCCGCGACCGGCGCGTTGAAGGTCGCCGCCATGCCCGCCGCCGCGCCCGCCACCAGCAGCGTCTTGCGTTCGGCGGCGGTCAGCCGGAAGAACTGGCCGATCACCGAGCCAAATGCGCCGCCGGTCAGGATGATCGGTCCCTCAGCGCCGAACGGGCCACCGGTGCCGATGGAGATCGCGGCGGAGATCGGCTTGAGGATCGCCAGTCGCGGCTCGACCTTGCTGCCCCCCACCAGAATCGTCTCCATTGCCTCCGGGATGCCATGCCCACGGATGCGCTCCGAGCCGTAGCGCGCCATCAGGCCGATGATCAATCCGCCGATGATGGGAATCGGGACCGACCACCAGCCGAGCGTCATATGCGCAGGCGAGACCAGGGCCGTCGAGAGGCGATGGTAGTAGACGGCGTTAGTGATGAGACCAATCGCTGCCATCAGGACGGCGGCGATCCCGGCGCCGATCACACCGACCACAATCGCCAGCGCCGAGATGATGAGGACCCGCCGGTCTACCGTAAAATCGCCCAGCCGCTGAGGCGCGTACAACGCCGTGCTGGCGTTGGCTCTCGCGCTTCGCTTCTCTTGCCGCATACCCTCTCGCCTTCTATGTTCGGTTCCCATCAAGAAACTATAATTCATGAGCGCCCATGCGCGTCATCACCTCAACGGTTTGCCGAGCGCGACGTTATGACCATGAGGGGGCGCTCGCGCGAATAAGTCATGCTATGATATTATCACACATGGGCGGGCGGAGGGAATGGCGCGGATAATCTGGTAGTGATCTTTTGGGCGCGCGGACGTGGAAGAGAGGGGATGGCGACGTGACGACAGGCAAGTCTTCGACCAGAGGCATGAGCAAAGCCGAGTTTGTGCGGCTGGCGCGGTTTCGTCGCGCGCTGCGGCAGTTCCTGCGTTTCAGCGAGGTGGCCGCGCGCGAGGCGGGGCTGACCCCGCAGCAGCACCAGATGTTGCTGGCGATCAAGGGGACGCCGGACCGCGACTGGGCGACGATCGGCGAACTGGCGGAGGCGTTGCAGTTGCACCATAACGCGGTGGTGCAACTGGTGGACCGCGCCGCCGAGCTAGGGCTGGTGGCGCGCACGCAGGACGAGCGCGATCACCGGGTGACGCGCGTCGCGCTGACGGCGCAGGGCGAACGCACGCTGCGCACACTCACCGCCGAGCACCGCGACGAACTGCGCCGCCTGCGCGACGACCTCTCCACGTTGCTGGCGCACCTGGCCGAAGAGGGTGACGCGGCGGAGTGAGGTTAGAATAGGTCCGGTTCACCTGTTGCCCATCCGCTCTGCGCTCCCCTCTCCCCGTGGGAGAGGAGCTGGGGGTGAGGGCGCGCCGAAGGCGTACGCCAACCACTGAGCCGGACCTGTTATTAGGTGCCCAACTCGCCAAGGACCTCCTCGGCGGCCTCGAGGATGCGCAGGCGCCGGATATGGCATACTCACAGCATGACCCGACTTAATTCTCATGTGTTGTGTGCTGCTGATCACTCAGAGAGGAGCCAGTCATGTCTACGCCAACGTTGCCCGCCAGCGGACCAAGCCCGTTGCGTTCCAGCTTTCCCCTGGCCGAGGGGGTGCGGTCGCGTGTCGTCGTCTCGCCGCGCCTGCGCCACCATCTGTACGAGAGTGGCGCCTCAGACGCGGAGCCAATCGTGCTGATTCATGGCAACGCTGCTTCGGCGCGCTTCTATGAGCATACGCTGGCAAGACTGGGGCAAGATTTCTACTGTGTCGCGCCCGATCTGCGTGGCTACGGCGCCAGCCAGGCGCAGCCAGTGGACGCGACACGCGGCCTGCGCGACTTCGCCGACGATCTCGAGGCGCTGACGCAGACGTTGGGGTTGGAGCGCTTTCATCTGGTTGGCTGGTCGCTGGGTGGCAATATCGCCATGCAGTACACCATCGATCATCCCCAGCGTGTTCGCTCGTTGTTCCTTGAGGCGCCCGGCTCGCCCTTCGGCTATGGCGCCACGCATGGCGCCGATGGCGCCCCCAACTCGGATGACTACGCGGGCAGCGGCGGCGGGCTGATCAACCCTGAGTTGGTGGCGCGGCTGAAAGCGAACGACACCACCGCCGACTCGGCCTTCTCGCCGCGCTCGGCGATGCGCCATCTCTACGTGAAAGAGGGCTTCACCTACGATCCACGCTGGGAAGATGCGTTGGTCGAGCAGATGAACCTGATGCAGATTGGCGACCACTTCTATCCCGGCGATAGCGTCGCCTCGCCCAACTGGCCCTTTGTCGCGCCGGGCGTCTTCGGCGCCAACAACGCCCTCTCGCCGAAGTATGGCAATCTGCTGGGGTTGGCCGCGATCACGCCGCAGCTGCCGATCCTCTGGGCGCACGGCGCTGACGATCTGGTGGTCGGCGATATGGCGATGGTGGACCCCGGCGCGCTGGGCCAACTGGGGCTGTTCCCCGGCTGGCCCGGCGCCGAGGCGTATCCCCCACAGCCAATGCTCACCCAGCTACGCTCACTGTTCAACCGCTACGCGGCGAACGGCGGAAACGTCAGGGAGGAAGTGATCGCGGATTGCGGCCACTCCTTCCACATCGAACATCCCGACACGTTTGTTGCGCTCTTGCGGGGGAACATGGCGACAGCGTAGAGGCTGCCTGGCATTTGCCGAACCGGTAGAGCTGGCGCTGGCGCAGGGGAAACTGCACAACGGCGATCTTGTGGTGATGGCAAGCGGGGTGGCGCGGGGCGAGGTACGGCGACCGCCTTGGAAGGCGGCGCTA
>Ga0307372_10008242_pt1 | contig 14690 bp, 10 predicted proteins | sample OX1MG_FD_202533 | JGI IMG/M metagenome (GOLD analysis project Ga0307372, IMG submission 202533) | Soil microbial communities from Risofladan, Vaasa, Finland - OX-1 | ecosystem: Environmental > Terrestrial > Soil > Coastal area > Acid sulfate soil | place: Finland: Risofladan, Vaasa | collected... | reverse complement strand
CCCACCGCAGCCCACCACCGAAACCGAGCGCCCGAAAGTGCTTGGCAGACCTCGGAGGCCACTCTCAAGCCGCGCGAAACGCCTCAGACCCGCACCTTGTCGTCCCTTCGTGAATAAAGCAGGTTAGGGAATATTAATTTCTAACCCGACGAGCGGACTTTGGACATCTTTGGTCCAATGAGGCACGCCTTCCGGGATAATGACCAGATCTCCCTTGCCAAGGCGCTGAGCCTTACCTCCAACGATTGCGGTCCCGCGAATCTGGTAGGGAGCGATGGTCTTGGGGTTGACGACCGTCCCACCTGTGACGAGCGTTTCCGATCCCTGCAAAACGTACCAAATGTGTCGCATTCGCAAGTGAACTTCGGCCACTCCGCGTTTATCGTGGCGGAGTATACCCACGTAGTATTTTTGCGGACCACTTCCCCACTCGGCCAGGTCCTTTCCATTGCGGAGCGCAGCCTCTAATCGCTCACTGCTGATGTAAATCACCGAGGAGGATGAGTCCGCAGCAGAACCAGGTTCGGAGGACTGCGCCGCGTCGAGCCCGTGGGTCTTAACTATCGCGATTTTACCACATCGCGTTGCGTCAACCGCAGAGGCTTGCTTGTCCAGTCCCTTGGCCTGAGTCATAGACGTCAAGAATCCAGTCAGTAAAGCTAAGCTTACAAGGACCATTTTCATCGTGCGCATAGCTCTCTCCTTTGAGTTAGTTCTCAACTTTCTTCCCGTGCGATTCCAATGGGCACCCCTCCGCCAGTTATGGTTTCTCTTCTACAGGTTTTCCTCCGGTTACAGTCTGTTCGTCGGCCTGCCGAAAATATACCCAGTTGACGATAATAACGGTCGACCTTTCCGACCTACTTAAGCGTCATTACAGATTTAAGAGACCGCGGCGTGTCTTTGAGTTCCTGCTTCCCTGCAGGGAAGTCGTTCGACTGAAGCAAGAATGCGATAATGTCTAGGTATGTCTGATTACTGAGACTCCCTGGCTTCTTCTGCGGCATAGTTGTGCGTGTGCGATCAAATAGATCAGCTACGGCGTGCCCCTCCCATTGCAGCATGAAAGATGGACCGGCCAGTGAGGGTATTGCCTCGCCATCGCCGCCCAAGCTCTCCGTATGACAACTGCTACAGCTTTGCAAGTATTCAATGCGGCCTCGGTTGGCTTGGTCCTCGTTATAGAGACCACTCTGGACGCCGCGAGCTGCTACGATTAGCTCACCATAGACCCAGGGATGGTTCTTGCAGATGTAGGTATACTTGCCTGGCTTATCGAAAGTAACATGCCCAGCCTGTGCCGGACTGATAGGACCGGTTGTCCACGAACCATCTAGCGCCACAATCGTGTGAACAAGATCACCGTTGTTTACCCATGTCACCCTCGTTCCCACCTTCACCCGGGCGCGATAAGGATCAAACCTATATTCGTCAATGTACCATCGGGTACCACCTACAGGCTGTCTTGAGTCCTGGTCAAGAGAAGTAGTTTGGATTTCGTTCGTGTCGATAATAGGACCAGTGAATGTGTCACTGGTGGGATACTGCTTCGGCTCCGGAAGGGGTTGGACTCTCCCACCGAGTTTGAAGGCCCACAGGGAGGACCTCGCCGGCACGGCTATGTACTGCTCGCCGTCAACCTCGTAGGTCGTGGAAGGGCCGAGAACCGCACTAAGCCCAACGTTCGGCGTCCCGATCTGAAACTCCCACAGTATCTTACCTGTCTTCGCGTCGTAAGCTTTGAACTTTCCATCTGCCTCACTTTCGAACATGAGACCTCCTGCGGTGGTCATCGCACCCCCGCCGCGAGACGGAAGGTGACTCTTCTCCCAGACGATCTTGTCCGTCCGACTATCAATCGCCGCCGTGATGCCGTAGCTCGTCATGCCAGGAGCGCTGTCCCCCAGGTTGAGCAACATATATGGATCGCGCGTCCGACGTCTCCAACCTAAAAATGCGATGCCTGTCGCATAAAAGTAGCCTGTCTGCGGACTGAACGACATTGGAACTACCCGCATACCAAAAAACGGTCTCAGGACATTGAGCTGATCATTGTAGACTGGCGAGAAGAAGTGACCGAGTTTGAACCCCGAAGGAATTTTTTCCTTTTCCCACGCGTTGTAGCCCGGCAGTACACGGTCTGCTCCGACTGGGAACGGTTGCGTCGGGTAAGTTTTCATTCTGGCGTCTTGCGGGACGGGACGTTCCTCTATCGGAATAATGGGCTTTCCTGTTCGGGCGTCGAGCAGGAACAGATAGCCATCCGCTCTCATAACTGCCAGGGCCTCCCGCGACTTTCCGTGCACTTGCAAGTTACACAGCACTGGTGCTGTGGCAAGATCAGCCTCCCATAGGTCGTGGTGTATCAACTGATAGTACCATCGGAGTTTGCCTGTCTTCATATCGAAAGCCAGCACACAGCACGTAAAAAGATTTTTCCCTCCCCGGACCTCGCCACCGAACGGGGGAATGGGATTACCGTTAACGAAGTAAACTAAGCCCAGCTTTGGGTCTACCGCTCCTGGTTGCCACGCGCCACCACCACCGATTTTCCATACGTCGTTGTTCTGGGGCCAAGTTTCATGCCCAGGTTCACCGGGTCCTGGAACATCAAAATGCGACCAAATTATATGACCAGTCTTTGCATCCAGCGCTACCACCCGGCCGCGGAGCGCCCAGTCACCATTCGCGAGACCGGTAAACAGCGTCCCGTTCGCATATGTCAGTGCACTGGTGACCGTTTCACCCTTCTGGGGCGGATGGGTACCGATCTGCTGACTCCATACTAGCTGACCAGTCCGCTTATCAAGTGCTACCACACGCCCGCGGGTTAATCCGACGAACACGCGTCCTTCAGCAACTGCAACCCCCTCGAATGTGGGGAAATAGGGTCTGACATCCGCCAGTTCAGATGCGCTTGTGCCGAGGCTCATGGATTTTTCATCCGCTTTGGACTTCCACGTCCACAGCGTAGCTCCAGTTTTCGCATTGATTGCATACACTCTCGGTCCTGCAGTAATGTACATCACGCCATCCTCAACCACCGGGGCGGACCGCGTGGAATCCCCCTCTTGCAGTTTTTTCACCCAGGCTCCGCCCAGGTTCTTCACGGTGTTGATATTAATTTGACTGAGTGTCGAATAGCGCTCGTTTGTCCAGTTACCGTGAACCAACGGCCAATTCTTGCTAGGTAAGACCTGTCCGACATCCGATTGCACCGCTGGCATAACGTGCACAAACAACACGCTCGCAAGCGTAAGCATAATCCACCGATATGAACCATGCATGGAATATATTCTCCTCTTATAGCCGCGCCTCTTCCGTGAACATCGAAACGAAACCACTTGTACCTCGGCTCACTGCACAGGCAGAGGCGGCACTCCGAGTATTAACCAAATTCGAGGAGAGTCGATGGGGAAAGGGGTGACTAACTGAGGCACCGCCACTCTTCGCGTCGTCGCTCACCGAACAGGAAATATCCGAACATCTGGCCGGCGTTCCGGTGGCCTTGCAAGCCACGGACTTCTATTTCCATGCCGCACGAACTGGTTGGCCGACCAAGAGCTCCGGGTTCGCACCTTTTCTGGGCCGAAACTTCTGAACCCGCCCGTTTTCAACCTCAGCAACGTACAAGTTCCCGTCCTGATCCACACTAAATTGGTGTACGCCCCAAAACGCTCCGGGCCAACTGCCAAAGCTACCCCACGAATACAAGAAGTGACCGTCCCGATCATATTTCAGAATCTTCGAGGTTGTAGCATCGGCTGCCCACAAATACCGGTCGCCCGACATATAGAGGTAATACACTCCTTGGGTTCTACCGTGACCCGGCGGTAAGCCGTAGGACCACTGGTCGAGGAAATGGCCGTTTTCATCGAACACTTGAGCCCTTCCATTTTGCCGGTCAGTCACGTATACATAGCGGGTTATGGGATCGACGGCGATACCGTGCACCGTATTAAAGTAACCGGGACGCTTGTCATTGGGTGGAGTACCCTTTTTTCCCCATTCCATCAGATACTTGCCGTCCTTGTCGAGTTTTACCACTCGAGTATTGGTATACCCGTCCGCTACAAACATGGTGCCATCGGGTAGCCACGCGAGGAATGTTGGCCTGCCGTAATGCGTTTCATCGTCTCCAGGTTCGTTTGGCGTGCCGATGGTTTGCAATAGGTTCTTGCCGTCGTTTGAAAATTTGAATATTGCGCTCCGCGCGTCGTCCACCACCCAGACGCTTTTCTCTGGATCGTACGGGTTAATGTAAATGGCATGTGGACGCTTGAAAAGCTTGTCCCATTGGGTCCAAGCCTCGACAACGTTACCCTCGGCGTCAAGCACAAGAAGGCAGTTCTCCCAGCGTCCATCGACACCGTACTTACCCTTCCAATTTCCCACCCCCTCGCTCTCCGGTCCTGGCGCACTCGACACCGGGCCTTGTCCGGCGTTCCGGAACGGTAGCGAGTTAATAGGGAACGAGAGGCTCGGCCCAAATTCAGGGATTGGGGTGCTTACCGGCCTTGTCAACAACGGCAGTTCCCCACGCTGGAAAATGAAAACCCGGTTTGGACTCTCGGCAAAGACTCCGTCAATACATCCCCAGGTCCAGTGTTCATGCCCAGGCAATTGGGAGAGAGGCTTTGGCCAGTCCTCGACAACTTCATATGGTCCGTAAACATCTTGGCCACCCTTTTCTCCTGCGACCGCCGCAAAGCTAACCGGTGTTCTCGCTGGATCCTGAATAGTTGAGGGCTTGATGCCAAACGCCAGGGCGGGCACGACAGCGCCCGCGGAAAGCATGCATTTCAAGACTCCACGGCGTGCAACGTTTTCTATTGTGCTCATATCATTTCCTCTTCCATAGTCTGTAAATCTAAACGCCCACAACCTACCTGTCCCGCAAAACACCACCTAGTTCACACACAGGGGGCACCAAGCTTGGATATCGTACAGGCGGCATTTGGCCCCACCTTTGCTCGACGCATCCCAACCTAGAAAATGAACTTCAACGCGAACTGAATTTGTCGCGACGTCAACGTCGTTGAATCAATCGCACCAGTGGAAATCGCATCAGTCAATGGGTTCGCGGGAACAATTCCACTCCCGGATATGGTTGGGTCCAGTATAAAGTTTTGGCCATTGTCAACCGGTGAAGCGAAATCAGGGCGATTCAAGAGGTTGAATACTTCCACCCGAAACTGCATACTGAGGCGCTCCGTGACAGGTATGTTCTTTACCAACGAAAAGTCCCAATCTGCAACTCCTGGGCCGGAAAGTTGGTTACGTCCACCGTTGCCTAGGGGAATGTAATGGACGCCATTAAAAACGACAGCCGCCGGGGGAGCGAAGCATTGGACCTTAATGTAGTTCTGGACATTCCCAGGGTTGACGAGGGACGAGCAACCAGATCCCGTCAGGCGGTTCGGATAGCCGAACGGATCAGTGCTGTTCAATCCTAGAGGGTCCCCCGCGAGAAAGGCCGTGAACGGCGTGCCGTCTTCTGCCGAGATGATGCCTCCCAACTGCCACCCGCCGAGAAACTTGCCTGCAAGCCCTCCGAGGGATTTTGGTGTAGGCACCTGCCAGAGGTAGTTAATGGATAAGACTCGTGGGGTATTGTAGTCGGCCGGGCCTCTTAGAATACTTGGGTTGAAGATGAACTCCGAGGAGATTCCATTGAGAAACTGATCAGCAGCATTAGCGCCTGAGGACGTGTCTATGACTTTCTGCCACGCGAAAGACCCTTGAACCTGTAAGCCATGAGCCATTTTTTTTGTAACTTGCACTTGCAAGGAATTGTATACCGCCGAGTTCCTCCAGAGAATAAATGGCTCTCGACCGATGGACGGATTGAATCTCTGGCCGCTGCCAATCCCACCACAACCTGTGATGGGAGAAAAGGGTTCACATGGCCACAGATAACCCTGCGGCGACGCAATCGGGAGCACGACGTTCCCATCATCGATTTCATTGATCCCGTTTACGGCGTGAGAGCCCACGTAACCGACCGTAAGCGCAAGGCTGGGCGTGAGTTCTCGCTCAATGTTAAAGTTGTATTGCATCACATAAGAGGCGCTCGGGTTTTGTTGAACCATCGCAACGCGATCGCTTGCCAATGAACCAGGCACACCCTTTGAGAACGCATTCGCTGGAAAATCACCAGGCGCTATGTTCACAGCCGGGTTCGGGCCGGGAACGACGTTTATCGATTGATAGAAGGGCGGGGAACTGCTTACCGGATTGCTGAAATATTGAGGAGTTGGTAGTTGGTCATAAATTCCAAATCCCCCCCGAATTGATGTCTTCCCAGTCTTAAACGGATCCCAAGCGAATCCGATGCGCGGCTCGACATTGCCCAGTGTATTATTGTGGTACATGGGGTTTCCGAGGTGGAGGGTGTTAGCAGTGTCTGTCAGCAGAGTGGCCACCTCGCCGCGTGCCTCGCTCACGACGGTCGCCGGTTCATAGCGTACTCCCAGATTAACAGTGAGATTGGGACGGAGGCGCATATCGTCTTCAAGGTATGCGCCGAAGATCGTTTGCCGGATCTCCCGGGGGCTGATAGAGCCCAGCGTATCTGCCTGAAATCCGAGGGGTTGATTGGTCAGGAAGGACGACAACGAAGCGAAACCCCATTGGCCGCCCGGACGCACTTCTTCAAGCCGATTCCATTGGATGTGCTCAACGCTAGCGCCAAATTTGATGGCGTGAATCCCCTTGGCATAAAAGGCGTCATCGTACGCTTGCCAGTCGGTCCAAGGGTCGATTTGCGGTGCCGCCGCGCTCAGACCGCCAGAAAAGGCTGTCAAGCCGGGGATAATGATTATGGGTGCGGATTCTCCCGGGACACTCCCAAAACTTGCGTCCGCCGTAAGCGGATTCACTGCCGAAGCCTTCAGAGGACCTCCAATATAGTCGCGGATAACGCCGATCCGGACGTCATTTACCAACCTTGGGCTGAAGCTGTGGGTACTACCAAGAACAAAATACTGCCGACGAGAGTACGTATCAGTCGTCTTATTATCAAATTCATCCGGAACGACCTGAGTGGTCTGATCAAAGACGTACGTTCCATGAAGAGTGGTCTTCTCCGATAACGTTTGATCGAGTCGAGCAGTAAAGAAATTTTCGGTTGAGGCTTGCGGGAGCGCAAAGATAGCGGATCCAACGCCTCCGGTCGTCGGTGTGTTAGGCAGCGGATAAAAAGCATTCAAAAACCGCGTTGCTTGAGGGTTTACCGTGACATTACCGGTCGAAAGAATCCCGTTGCGTGCATTCAGGGAAGGAACGAAGCTATTCTGAGTGAGGTCCAAGAGCTGGTGCAATCCCTCATAGTCAGCAAAGAAGAACGTCTTGTCTTTTTTGATGGGCCCTCCTACAGAAGCGCCGAATTGATTGCGCCTGAAAGGAGGTTTCTTGATATCAAAAAAGTTCGCTGCATCGAGCGCGCTGTTGCGCAAAAACTCATAAGCGTCCCCGTGGAATTCGTTGGTACCCGACTTCGTGATGGCGTTGATGATTCCGCCTGAGGCCCGGCCGTATGCCGCCGAGAAATTGCCGGTCAACACGGAGAACTGTGAAATCGCATCAACCCCAAGATTGCCACCTAGTATGCTGCCCGGTCCGCCATTCGAGGGGTCCTCGATGCTCACTCCGTCCAGGCGGTAATTATTCTGCTGAGGACGGGCACCGGAAATACTGAATTCTGTTCCAAAGCCGCGTCCGTACCTGTTCCGGCTGGCAGCTGTAGGTTGTTCACCGTTGAGCGAGGTCACACCTGGCTGAAGAGTTACCAAATCAGTCCAGGAACGGCCGTTGAGAGGCAGTTGACGGATGGTGGCTCCATTGTCGAGCCCGCCTAGAGTGGAGTTTACCAGATTCACGATGGGGGCTGCATTGGTTACCTCCACCGTTTGGGTCGTCCGGCCCACCTTCAGGGTCAGATTCAATGCCTCCTGCTCTCCGACAGTCAGTGTGAGCGTAGTCTTCGTTGAGCTGAAACCCGAAGCCGATACCGTCACTTCGTAACTGCCGGGTAGCACGTTCGGTGCCGAATAAATTCCCCTCTGGTTGGTCGAAGCGACCCGAACAACACCGGTGGCAACGTTCTTGATCGAGACCTTCGCATTAGGAATCACAGCGCCGGATTGGTCGGTGATGGTGCCCGAAAGCGTTGCACCAACCACCTGGGCCCGAAGCCGGGAAGATTCGCATATGATCAGCAGTAAAGCCAGCAACACCATCAACGGAAGTGGGACTCCATCCCTTTGTACTAAGCTCGTCTTTGTGAGGCATGCTCTTGTCGCAGACTTATTAGGCTTCATGAGGTCCTCCTTTAGAAACGAAATTTAAGCCGACCTAATGCAGGGCTAGGGCTTCTCGGACTCTATGACCCGATAGTTTAGTTGTTGTGCGGCGGTGATCCACCGATATATTGGAATTCCGTACGAAATTCTGCGGTTCCTCCCATGTGACGTGCTGGACAAGCATCAAATGCGGGTTGTTTGCAGCCCTCCTTTTTACCAGCCCCTAGTCAACGAGGTGGACATCCAGGGACGAAGGCATAGTCCGCTCATCTCGCTTCGCGTGCAGCCTGTGGCTGCGGACAGGGTCTCCTCCCGGTCAACTTTTTTCAAGTACGCGACGATGCCTTGACATGAATGCGCGAGGTGCCGCCTGAGAACAGTCTTTAAGCCGATGCCGTCTCGCGCCACGAGGGCCGCAATAATCTCACCGTGCTCGTGATTGGCGACGTCTCGATCGAATTGATCGGCAACGTACAATCGCAAATAGGGTGTCGCCAGACTGCGCAGCATGTTGATGACGGATGCGAGTCGAGTCCAACCCGCGGGCTCGTAGATTGCGTCGTGGAACCGAGTGTTTAGATTCACCCAGCGTTCAGGGTCACGGGTTTTGACCATTTGTCGCTGTAGCGCGCGAGCCTTTTGAAGCTGGCGTTCGTCAATGCGCTTTAGCGCGCGTTGCGCCGCGCTCATCTCAAGCAAAATACGAATCTCGTAAAGTTCTTCAATTTCCTCGGATGATATGGTGGACACAACCGTACCGCGGTGAGGATAGGATCTTACTAGTCCCTCCCCTTCCAATGCCCGGAGCGCTTCGCGCGTCGGAATTCGGCTGACATTTAGCCTTCCTGCCAGTTCCACCTGGTTCAGCTTTTCATTTGGCTTGAACGTGCCATTCAATATTGCGCTGCGAATCTTGTTTTTCACGACCTGCTGCATCGTCTTGGCTTCATCAGGAATTTTGAAGCTCACGTTCATCTGTCCCATTCTGCGGGTGGCCATCGGAACAAACCCATGCAGTATACTGCATACACTTCAAAGACGGGAACAATTAATCATATTATTCGTGCCTTGTCAAGAGAATTTTTTTAGAGTCCTATTGTTCGGAATCGTGTGCTTAAGGGCCCCCCGTGGTGCTCCTTGTAACTACAAAGACATTTGGCTGGGACGCAGGCCCAGTGCGAGCGCTGCGCCAACAACGCAAAGCAGTGACATTTGGATCTCTCCTGCTATCACCCACCCCCAACGGCTTGCAATCACACCAATCAAATAGCCACTAAAGGCGGCGGCCCCATAGAGGCTCGTTACGAACATGCCCGAGCCGCGGCCCGCCAAACCGCTTCGTACTGCCTTAACATGATAGCCCGCCAAGTTGACGTAAAGAATGGCGCTCCCAAGTACGCCATAGATACATGTGAGAATTTCACGGGTTATGATGCCTTCTGACCTCTGAAAGAATAAGTATCCAAGCTCAGCGAGACATAGGAAAGCGCCGCCCAGCACGAGGCGTGGAGAAAAGCGATCGCCCACCCAGCCGCCAGCTATAGAGGCGAGGGCGCCTAGCCCATAAAAGCTCATCACAACTCCGGCAGCTTTAGGCGAGTAATGGAGGTTTTCCCGCAGGAAGGTTGGATACATTCCGAGAAATCCATACATACTAACTCCCTGAATCATGCTCAAGGCGGTCAAAAGGACCGTATTTCTGTTCAGCAACGTCGGAGCTCCACCGGTATCTGCCCGAACTTTGGAGGTACGACGCGTCTCGCTGAACCAGGGATGCACGGTTACGGCGATGACGCCAATCATCAGAAAGCCGAATAGGCCAAAGACAACCATCGGAGCACGCCAAGTTCCATAGGAAACTAAAAGGAAGCCGGCCAAGATCGGGCCGATGAAGCCGCCAATGCCGTAGCAAAAATTGACCGAACCTATAGCGGCGGCGCGATAATGGACAAAATAGCCTGCAGCGAGGGCGAACATGGACGTTGCCAGCATTGCCATGCCGATGCCTGTGGCAGCCAAGCAAACGAGCATGCTCCAGAATCCTGTCGAAATGGTGGTGAGTGCGGTCGCGCCGGAAAAAATTGCGATTCCGCTCAGGAGTACGCTCTTGCGGGAGAACTTAGATAGAACATAGCCGGTCGGAAGCCCTCCAATTCCCAAACCCAAGGTAAAGATCGTCGAAAGAAGACCGGTATTAGCAAGTGAAAAGCCAAAGTCCCGGCGCACGTCCACGGCGAGCACCGGGAAGAGGTACCGGTCCCCTGACATAAGTACGTATGAAGCAAGCAGGACACAAAACATGGCCAGGGCGAGAGCGCTCGTGCCAACCTCCTCCCCATACGCAGGGCTTCCCGGAATCGTTGATGCCTGGCCGTTATCCATGACAAGACCAAAGCATAGGAGTAGGACCAGCACAACCGGTAACATTTTTACCTTGCATCTTAATTTGCTTTGCAGGGCATCCGTCTGGCCTCATGCTTCTCTTTTTCGCGTGACATATCGGCTGTTCATCCAAGATCCCCGCCGCCTCGATGACGGAGACTGAGCAGGTATTTTTTACGCGTGCTCCAGAATGATCTTCATTCGTCGGCCAGCGTCCGAGTTCAACATTCCAATCGCCGCACTCAACTTGCCAAAAGGCATCACGTGGCTGATCAGCGGCTCCAGCCGCACTATCCCGCGTCGCACCAAATCAATGGAGTTTGGGTAATCTTCGCCCTTGGCAGCGCGGGAGGTGATGAGAGCAAGCTCCTTGAGATAGAGTTGATAAAACGGCAAAGCGCCTTCGGTTGCAGTATTAATTCCAAAGAGCAACAGACGGCCGCCGAAGCGAGCCATGTTCACGGCAGCTGCCTGAGAAGCCATCACACCGGTCGAATCAATGACTAGGCCGGCCCCGCGGCCACAGGTCGCTTCTAAGACTTCTTGCGCCGCCCCTTCCCCGCCTGCAACGGTTAGGTCCGCTCCCAGTTTCTCTGCCAGTTCTCTTTTTGCCGGGCTGCGCGTGATGCCGATGACTGGACTGGCGCCCCGAATCTTAGCTAACTGCACGTGAAGCTGGCCGGTGACGCCCAGGCCCAGGACAACAACGGACTCGCCGGGGAATATGTGTATCAAACGCTGGGCGTGCACGCACGTCGTCAGGACCTGAATCAAAGGTGCAGTGCGGCTATCGATCGAATCTGGTAGACGAAAAACGTTACTTGCGGGAGCCGCCACATATTCGGCAAAGCCCCCATTCTTATCGCGCCCAAGCAGCCCGCCATTTGAGCACAGATGGGTCTGCCCGATTCGGCAGTGGAAACACGATCCACAATAAAGCACCGGGTCAATGACGACTCTATCGCCGAGCCGGAACGCGCCGCTCCCATTGTCCTCGACAACCTCTCCGGTCATTTCATGGCCCATGATCAGCGGATAGCTAACCGGGATCGCACCATTGTAAATCTTGAGGTCCGTGCCGCAGATACCGCTGTGACTGACCCGGATCAGTACCTCGCCTGCACCGAGGGCGGGGGCGGCAACGTTCTCGAGCACCAACTTTCCGGGCTCCTTCAGAACCATGGCCCTCATAGGAGGTCTCCTGCGACCCGGTATTCTCTAATACCTGAATCCGGCGCATTTCCAGTACATCGAAGAGCTTCGGGAATCCGATTGACGCGCGTCTGAAGCATGTTGTAGATTCTGAGGAATTCCTAACTAATGGTTAGGAATTCCTCACATGCGCTACTCTCCTAGAAATATACGAATCGCTTGCAATCATGAAGGGTTGACTCACTTCGGGGGCGCCTACTTCTTTCACGAATTTTCTTCGAGTGCTGCAATTCCGTGATTTCCTTGCCCGGCACCTAATCTATCCCAGACCCCATCACCGCTATCGGCTCTCCCAGATGATTCTGGCTTTGCTGTACCCCATCGTGCTGGGTCTGGACCGCATCGAAGCCGCATCTTTCCTTCGTTCCAACGGCACCTTCCAATACCTGACGGGACTTCCGAGCTTTCCCGATCCGCAGACTTTACGGCGTTTCTTAATCCACGCCCCTGAGAGTTTCTGGAGGCAGATCCATGCCGTGAACGATCGACTGCTGCAACACTTCATCCACTTACCCGACCACCGCTCGCGTCTGATCTTTGACCTCGACAGCACGGTGGTCACCGTGTTCGGGCGTCAGGATGGTGCTGCCGTCGGCTATAACCCCCGATACCGCGGCAAGCGATCCTATAACCCGCTGCTCTGTATCGAGGCCAACTCCTCGTACCTGTGGGATACCGAACTGCGCTCCGGCAACGCCGGAACCTGGGACGGCAGCGTGGAGTTGCTCGAGACTTGCTTTGCCAACGCGCCTCCCGATATCCGCGAGCTTCGCGCCCGCGCCGACCCAATACGCCGTCGTGGCTCGACTCACGCCAGCTTTCCGGCGCTGGCTCCCCGGCTTGCGGTATGAACCCGTCAACCGGGATTGGGAGATGGCGGAGTTCGAGCATCGCTCTCACGGTTGGCCGAAGGCCCGTCGTTTCGTGGTCGCGCGGCGATTCGTTCCGGAAGCCGAAACTCAAGCCACGCTATCTTTACGATGGGCCGTTATGTCTATCGCGCCTGGATTACAAACCTCCCCTTGACTCCCGCCGGCGTCTGGCATTTCTACGACGCTCGCGCCACCATGGAGGTTCACATCCGCGAGTTGCGCGAAGATTTCGCGCTCCGTAAAATTCCCACCGCATCCTTGGCCGCGAATGCCCTCTACCTTGAGATCATTCGTTTGGTCTACAACTTGGTTACAGCCTTTCAACGCCACTGCCTGCACGAGTCCTGGAAGAACCTAATCCTGAGCAAGCTGCGCTACCGGCTCTTCCTGCTGCCCGGGGAACTTACTCGTCCACAGAACCGACCCGTGCTTCGCCTCAAAGGGTCTCCCTTTGTGCGAGACTTGGTGACGGACATCCTTCGAAAAATTCGCCGCTTGAAGCCGCTCGCTTCATGAAAGTCGGCGTTTTCACGCCGGATTCAAGTAATAAGATTCGAATCTAGCTGCTCGAGCTGTTCATTGAAGCACTTCCGGATTGACTGGATTGCGTACCGCCTGTCCGCTGACTACGCGCACAATTTCCTCGGCTGCCTTGGTCTGCAAATCAACCAGGGACTCCTCGGAGTAGAAACTCATATGGGGCGTCAAGATCACGTTGTCGCGTCCGAACAGAGGCGAAGCGCCTGGTGGTTCCTGCGACAACACGTCCAGCGCCGCCCCTGCCAATTGTCCCGCGTCCAGTGCATTCGCCAGAGCAGTCTCATCAACGATCGGGCCGCGCGCCGTGTTGATCAGGTACGCGGCCGGCTTCATCTGCCGAAAGACGTTCGCGTTGAAAAGGCATTGAGTCTCCGGAGTTAGCGGACTGTGGATGGAAATATAGTCGGACATCTTGAGCAATTCTGCGAAACTGACACCCTCTACGCCCACGCCCGCTAGCGTCTGCGGCAGTATGTAGGGATCGTAGGCCACAACCCTTAGACCGAAAGCCTTTGCTTTGGGGGCAACCAATTGCGGAATCCTACCGAAACCCAGCAGCCCTAGAACGCTTCCTCGCAGTCTGTGGATGGGAACTACCCCCGTCATCTCCCAGTGGCCCGCATGTACCCGTGCATTGGCAAACGGAATCTTACGCACTAATGCCAGGAGCAGCGCCAGCGCATGGTCGGATACTTCGTCGATGCAATAGTCGGGAACGTTAGTGACCACGATCCCGGCCTGCGTTGCCGCCGGGATGTCGATATTGTCCAACCCGATCCCCATTCGCGCAATAATCCGGCAGCGCGTCATCTGCAGGATCATCTCCGCCGTGATCTTGGCATATGTCACCAGCAACGCATCGGCGCCGCGGGCCACCCGCAGGATGGCCTCCGGAGTGGATTCTTCAGCCAAGCGTAGGTCGGCGCCGATCGCCGACAGCACTTCGCGTGCCGGGTCCAGGCTTGGAAACGGGGAATCGGAAAGGGCAACGAGGTGCTGCTGCATTTTTAGCGCCCCATCGCTTCTTCCATATGTTCCATCAGGGTAAAGACGACGGGACCGTCAGCCGTCACGAGAACATTCTCTTCCAGCCGGGCCGTCTGCTCCAGGCCAGGATGCCCCGCAAATGTCTCGATCGCAAAGTACATGTTCTCCTTGATCTCGGCGGGGTACTCGAACGAATAGGCCCGGGAAATCCACATGCCCTCGTAAGTCGTGAGCCCGATGCTATGCGCAAACTGCTGCAGCGTGACCGTCCCGTATTTGTCATCATCATATTCGTGAAACGCCGCGGCGACATCCGCCGTCGTTTTGCCGGGGCGCAGCTTTTCGATGCCAGCATACATCGAATCGTAGACTTCACGGTAAAGATCGATTTCCT
>Ga0307372_10008240_pt1 | contig 14693 bp, 12 predicted proteins | sample OX1MG_FD_202533 | JGI IMG/M metagenome (GOLD analysis project Ga0307372, IMG submission 202533) | Soil microbial communities from Risofladan, Vaasa, Finland - OX-1 | ecosystem: Environmental > Terrestrial > Soil > Coastal area > Acid sulfate soil | place: Finland: Risofladan, Vaasa | collected... | reverse complement strand
CTACGCCATTCCGTGGTGCCACCCTCGGAATTCTGCAGTCGCCCCCGCGGCACCGTGATCTCGAGCGGGCCGAACGAACCAAGCAGCTGGCGATGCCGCACGCCGTGGCGATAGCCGCCCGCTGCCGTACCACCCCGCCGGTAACGGCCCCGCCCAAGCGCCGTCGTCAGCTCCTCCTCGAGCATCGTCTCGATGAACCCCCGCATCCGCTCCCGGAGGCCCACCTCGATCGGGTCAAACCAGTCCGCGCCGTCAAATAGGCTCGCGGCCGGCGTCGCTGTGCTATTCTGTTCCATGGCGTGATCTCCCCCGGCGCTCCAACGCCGAGTCTGGTGGTTGCACTCACCCGGAGATTACGCCACCCAGAATTTCCACATCATCCGAGACACCACCGCGCAGCCCGCGCGATCAGAGCCCGTGGGAGACTGCCCGCGTCCATGGCGACCGCTCCGTCTGTATATCCCTGCGCAGCACGAACAGGATTGCGGACCAGATACGCGCCGCACGCTGGAACGACGGGCGGAAATGGGCATATATTTTGCGTGTTATCAGTGGGTCGGATTGTGCAATCCGGTCATAATAGAATGGATCAACTCGGTTCAGAGCCCATTATTTGCGCCGGGGTTACGCATGAGGCCGTGTAAATATTGCCCATGGAACCGTGCAAATGTAAAGAATAATATCTTGACATCTATTGTCGCCACCGCTAGCGTGCACGTCGGCTTCTTGCACATTCATAGCCCACGACGAGACCGCCAGATCCCGGCCTCTCAGGGGCTCTCGCCTCATACACTGGGGGTAGCGGTGACGTCGCAGATATCATTGTTCCCGTGGCGGTGTCCCGAGTATCCGGCCGGCAACGCTGCCCCGCCAGCGGTCGTCCGGCTCGATCGGCTTTCACTGCACGGCCACGTTGAGCTGCTTGCCGCTTTCGACGCCCTTGGAGCGCTGGTGTTCTCCGGCGCCGCCTTCGGACTGGTCGCGGCGTCGCTTGTCGCTACGCCACGCTACCTTTTGGCCCGCGCCGGCGGATGCTTGATCGCCTGGGCTATGGCGGCCAATTCACAACAACTCTACCGACGCCACGTGCTGCTGTCGGGGCGGCGAAACCAGATCCTGCGCGCGCTCACCGCGGTCGCCCTGGCGTTCGGAACGATCCTACTGTTGGCATTCGGATTGCAACTCGGTCGGAATTTCTCCCAACCCTGGCTGCTCGCATGGTGCGGCGGACTTTGCGCCTGGGTGGTCGCGCTTCGCGTCGTCTGGCACCACCGGTTGCATACCTACCTCGCGCGCGGCGGCTGCCTCGAGCGGGCGCTCGTGCTGACAGGCTCTCCCTGTCTCGGACGCCCCCTGGCCGCGGATCTCGAACGGGAGACCGGCGGCGAGATCAGGGTCGCAGCGACCGCAGCCCTGCCCGGTCTCGCGGGTGCCCCCTCGTGCGCCTGGGTTGAGGAAACGGTGCGCGCCGGCTCCGTCGACAGAGTGTTTATCGTGAATTTCGAGGGCGTCACGGCAGAGACGCGGACACTTCTCACCCGGCTGCAACGCCTGGCAGTTGAGGTGACCCTGGTCCAGAACTTCGAAGGCCTGCAAGCCCCCCCATTGCGGGTCGACACCATCGGCATGCGGCCGGTGGTGGACGTCAATCTCCTGCCACTCACGCGATCGCAGGCATTTCTGAAGCGCGCCGAAGATCTGGTACTGGTAGGTCTCGCAATGGTGCTGCTACTGCCCATCTTCGGACTAATTTGTCTCGCCATCAAACTCGACAGTCGCGGGCCCGTCTTCTTCAAGCAATGGCGCGCGGGCTATCACGACCGCCGGTTCCTGCTATGGAAGTTCCGCACCATGTACTTCCACATGTGCGACGCAGGCGCCATACGCCAGACGGGCCGCGCCGATGCCCGGGTGACACGGTTGGGGCGGTTCTTGCGGCGAACCAGCCTCGACGAGATTCCTCAGCTGATCAATGTGCTGCGCGGCGAAATGTCGATCGTCGGCCCCCGGCCGCACGCGCTTGGCATGACCGCAGTCAACCAGCCGCTGGATCAGGTGATCGACGACTACCCCGCCCGGCACCGCGTGAGGCCCGGAATCACCGGCTGGGCACAGGTCAGCAATTGCAGGGGCGAAGTCGACTCGGCGGAGAAACTGCGCCGGCGGGTGCTCCTGGATTGCGAATATATCGCGTCTTGGTCTCTGACCTTCGATCTCTGGATTATCCTCAAGACGATATTCGTGATCGTCTCCAGTCGCGACGCATATTAGGGCAGCACCACAGTGACCGAGAATGTACGTATCGCCGGAAGTGACCGATGGTCGGGCGACCGGGCCGGCGGCGCCCCACCCGAAGTGGATATCGGACGCCTCGTACGAGGCGTACTCCGCCGCTTCTATATCGTTGTCCTGCTTGTGCTCGCAGGCGCCGGCCTGGGTTACTGGCTCACCACGCTGTTCACCCCGCGCTACACAAGTACCGCCTCCATCCTTCTGGACCCACGGTTACCCAGCGTTTTCGGGGCCTCATCCGATTTTGCGAGCACATATATCGATAACGGGATGATATCCAGCGTCAAGCTGGTGATCGAGTCGTCGGCCGTGCTCGATCATGTCATAGATTGGGAACGTCTGGCGGCCTCTCCGGCCGTAGCTGCTCGGGCTTCCACAGCCTCCCCACTCTCGCGCTGGCTGCACTCCTTGCTGGGGAGTCGAACGCCTCACGCTCCAGACACCCCCGAGTCCCGCCACGCCGCGGCCCTGGCAAAGCTGCGCCGCGCCCTTCAGGTCACTCGTGAGAACCTGACCTATGTCATTCAGGTCGGAGTGACCGCGCTCAGTCCGGAGAAAGCACAACGGCTGACCGAGGCCGTTGCCAGCGCATACCTGGTCGAGCAAATCCACATCAAGGCGAAGCAAACACAGCGCGACTACGAATGGCTGGTTTCGCGCGTCGGCAAACTCCGGCAGGGCTTAACCCAGAGTGAGCAGGATGTCGAAGCGATTCGGCGCAAATACAATCTGACCAAGACGGACTACGGCGGTGGGTTGACCACCGATCAACAGGCGGTCACCTCCCTGAACGCGCAGCTCCTGACAGCAGAGGGCGATGTGGCCTCATGGCTGGCGGCCGTCCAGCAGGCGGAGCGGGTCGCCCACAATAAGGCAAGCCTCGAAGGCCTTCCCGAGGTCGTCTCTTCGCCGACCATCTCCGCCTTGCGCGCGCAGCAGGTCACCCTCAGCCAGGAGCTCGCGGCTTTGCAGTCGCACTATGGCGCCAACTATCCCCAGGTCGTGCGGACCAAAAGACAGCTGCAGGTTATCGACCAGGAGATCGGCGCCGAGGTCGGGCATATCGTCTCGGACCTGCGCAACAGGTACGAGAGCGCCGTCACCCGCCGCAATCTGCTGCGCGCCCAATTGCACCGGATCACGGTCGAGGACCAGGGCGCGATAACCGCCGAGGGACGCGTCCGGTTGCTGGGGGCGCAGCGGCAACTGGCCGCCAACAAGGCCCTCTATGAGTCGCTCCTTGGCAAGCTGCGGGAGGTGGAGCAGCAGAAGTCCCGCAACGATCCGGAAGCGCTGATCATCTCTCACGCCAGGCTGCCTTCGGCGCCAAGCTTTCCGAAGCCTGCTTGGTTCCTCGGGGGAGGCGGCGTGCTCGGCCTGCTCGTCGGGGTGATGCTCACCCTGTTCATTTCTATTCCGCGGCAAGCGCTCGCCGAAGTCTCCGATGTGGAGGGGGCCCTGGCCTTGCCCGTCCTCACGGCTCTTCCGAAGCTGAAACCCACCCATCTGGTCAAGGCCGCCCATAAAAGCCTCGCGGTCTCGAAATACGGCATCGAGAACTCGCTGCGTAGCGTCACCGAACGGCTGCCAGATCCCGCGTCCTGGTGGCGTACCAGCGCCGCGAACGGATTCAGCGTCGTCAAATACTTCAGGGACAACCCGATCTCTCCCTATGCGGAAGGGATCCGCGCGTTGCGCATCTCGATGCGAATCGGCTCTCACGGCGGAGCGCGAATCGTCATGATTACCTCCGCCGTGTGCGGAGAAGGCAAGTCGAGCGTGGCCGGCGCGCTTGCTGTGTCGTGCGCGTCGGCCGGGCTGCGAACGGCCTTCGTCGACGCCGACTTCCGCCGCTCGTCTGTCCGGACGTTGTTCGGACAGCCACCCGCCAATGCCAAGAGCGCCTCCGGCAAGCCCGTCCGGACCAGAGAGGTTCCCTTGCTGCAGGGCTTGCCGCTGACTGTCGTCGAGGCCAGCCGCGATGCAGGCTTTCAGCCGGACGTTCTCGGGTCAGTCGCCTTTGCGGAATACGTGGACGATATCATGCGGACGCATGACGTGGTCATCCTTGACTGCCCGCCCGTGCTCGCGGTCTCCGACCCGCTGGCCGTCGCCAGGCTTGCCGACAGCCTGATCCTGGTCGTGGATGCCGGCAAAACGTCGCTTCACACCGCCAATCTCGCGCTGAGGGCGCTGCGGGTCGTCAGCGCGCCCTTAGCCGGATTGGTTCTTAACAAGGTCAGTACGCCCAAAGCAGCCGAGTACGGCTACGGCTACGGCAGCTACGGCTACGGCACCTATACACCCGACGTCAGCTCCGGCGCCGATCGCGACCTGCCCACAGCGGGGAAGACGTCATGACCCAGCTGTCCCTGACCGCCCGGCCGGTCCCGCCGCCAGGACGCGTTGCCCCCGCACAGGCGGAGAGGGCGCCAACATGAGTTTGGTCCATGAGATCGCCGCCAACGGACCCAGCCACGGCATGCTCATCATTGCATGTGGGCTGACCCCGGTGAGCGCATGCCTTGCCATGCTGCGTCGGCAACGGCTGAAACCACGCAAACACGCCGCACGAACAACGGCGAGGACGCGCAGATCGTGAAGGAAGGATTGCCGATGCGCAGCGAAACAGTCGCTATCCATGGTGGATACGACGCGGACCCGACAACCAAAGCCGTTGCGGTGCCCATCTATCAGACCGTGGCATATGCCTTCGATAGCGCCGAACACGGTGCCGCCCTGTTCAACCTCGACGTCGAGGGCTACCGCTACAGCCGGATCAGCAATCCGACCAACGTCGTGCTGGAAAAGCGGGTCGCCGCGCTGGAAGGCGGCGTCGAGGCGGTCTGCGTCAGCTCAGGTCAGGCGGCACTGCACTACACTGCGTTGAACGTGGCTTCCCCGGGCAGCAATATCGTCTCGGTGCCGCAGCTCTACGGCACGACCCACACCCTGTTCGCGCACTTCCTTCCCCGACTCGGCGTCGCCGTGCGGTTCGCGCAGGACGACAGCCCGTCCGCGATCGAGTCCCTCATCGATCAGGACACGTGCGCGGTCTACTGCGAGAGCGTCGGCAATCCGGCCGGAAATATGTGCGACCTCGAGCAGTTGGCGCAGCTCGCGCACCGGCACGGCGTGCCACTCATCGTCGACAATACCGTCGCGACCCCGATCCTGCTTCGTCCAATCGAGTATGGAGCTGACATCGTCGTCCACTCGCTCACAAAGTTCATGGGCGGCCATGGCACAACCATGGGTGGCATCGTGGTGGATGGCGGGACCTTCCCCTGGGCCGCCCACGCGCGCCGCTTCCCGGCGTTCTGTACTCCGGACCCGTCCTACCACGGGCTGGTCTACACCGACCGCTTCGGCGCGGCGGCGTTCGCGGCACGCCTGCGCAGCGTCTATCTGCGCACCACCGGCGCGGTGCTAGCACCGCTGAGCGCCTTCCTCCTGCTGCAGGGCATCGAGACAGTAGCCGTACGCGTGGACCGCCATGTCGACAATGCCCGCCGGGTGGCAGAGTTCCTGAAGCAAGACCCGCGGGTGAAATGGGTCAACTATGCCGGGTTTCCGGACAACCCCTACTTCCCTCTGGTGCAGAAATATCTCGGCGGGCGCGCCTGTTCGCTTCTGACCTTCGGCGTCGGCGGCGGAATGGAAGGCGGGACCCGGTTCTACAACGCGCTCTCCCTGGTCAAACGCCTGGTCAATCTTGGCGACGCTAAGACCCTCGCCTGCCACCCCGCCTCGACAACGCATCGGCAGATGTCGGCGGAAGAGCAAAGGCGCGCCGGCGTCATGCCGGAAATGATCCGCCTGAGCGTGGGCATTGAGCACATCGACGACATCATCGCCGACCTCGATCGGGCGCTGCAGGCCGCGGCCACAACCGAAGGACATGCCCGTACGAGCTGAGAGCCCCCATTGGATCCGCCATGCCTAGGGAATGGCGTGATGGCCCGCGAAGGCGAGGCGCTGTCGGTGCCGATATCGCAGACGGCGGCATGTGCGCTTGAGCGTCGGGCGGCGCGAGAAAGAGAAAAGGCGGTTTCGACCGACTCAGGTCACTGAGTTCTTTTCTTGACAGATCGAGGCAAAATGCTTATGTTTATGCATCTACGGCAGACGAAACGAATCCTCCAACCAATGGACCAGCCCAGTCACCGGTTGGTTGCGGCATGCGGGCGTGTCTGAGCGCCGCGCGGGCTCGGGCGATTTAAGGAGCGCAGATCATGTCTCCAGTCGAGGAGAAAATCCGAGCCGACCGGGGCGCCGCCCCGGAGAGCGGCGGTCGGGATTATCCCGGCGCCCTGGTCAGAGACCGGGGGGAGGTCTTGCGCGTCGGCTTGGTCAATAACATGCCGGATGCGGCGCTGCGTCAGACGGAGCGACAATTTACCGAATTCCTGACGGCCGCTTGCCCCGATCTGCCGATCGAGGTCTCGCTCTATTCGCTGCCCTCGGTTCCGCGCGGGCTGGACGCGCGCCACTACATCGACCGCGCCTACCGGACCACCGAGCATCTGCGGGGCGACCCTCCTGACGCCATCATCATCACCGGCAGCGAGCCGATGCAGCAAGACCTGCGCGACGAACCCTATTGGCACGTGCTGACCGAGCTCGTGGACTGGGCAAAGCGTGAACAGGTGCCGGCGATGTTCTCCTGCCTCGCGGCGCATGCGGCCGTGCTGCATCTGGACGGTATCGAACGCCGGCCGACCGGTGCCAAATGCGTCGGCATCTTCGAAGAGGTCGTCCTGACGGGCGGCGCCTTGGTCGAGGAGATGGCCCCAAGCCTGCTGCTTCCCCACTCGCGATGGAATGAAGTGACCGAGACCGCGCTGCGCCAAGCCGGCTACGAAATTTTGACCGCGTCCCCACAAGCCGGGGTCGGCTTTTTCGCGAAGCCCGGCGATGCGGTCTGGCTGTTTTGCCAAGGACACCCCGAATACGACGGTAACAGTCTGCTGCGGGAATATCTGCGCGACATCCGTCGCTACATGCGGCACGAACGGGCGACCTATCCGACGTTGCCGCAGCAATATTTCGACGAAGCCGACGAACGGCAGCTGCGCGCGTTCCAGAAGTACGCCCTGGCGCATCAGGACAACTTCGCCATGGAGCGGTTTCCCGCGGACCTGCAGGAGCGGATGACACGCGCCGCCTGGAAGGCGTCGGCCGCACCAGTGGTTGCAAACTGGCTGCGGATGGCCCGCGACCAGGGGGTTCTCCACAATCTCCGCCTGCCGGTCAGCGACGCCATCCACGCGATCATGTCGGGCACCAGACACTAGCGGTTGGCATCTTCAGGTGTTCGGCCACCAGCCGCCATGAACCGACCGGCTGGAGAGGAACGACGCCAAACGGACGACTCGAATGATTGCGGCAGGCCCTTCTTACGTGTGTTCCTGGCAGAAGCAGTGCCGCATGATCCTTGCCGGCACCGACACGTCGTGGACGCGATCCGCGCCCGGCTGGGGAGACGCGCAGCTGCACCGACCCGCGGACGGCCAAGCCGCACCGGGCGTCCCCTCCTGCGGTCCGGCAGGCCCCGGCACGAGCGCGCGCATCGCGCGCCAGCCAATAGCGGTCGGTACCTCTTCGGCCATGGCGTGGCAGGGGCATGCCGTCGCATCGCGCCGGCATGTTGCGTCCGCCGCGTGATCCGCGCCGCGCGCCGGAGCGGTATGATGTGGAAGCTGCTCCAGCGCGGCGGCGTGGTGTCGGGCGGCCTCGGCGTGGAATACGGCACCGCGATGCTGCGAACACTACTGCTCGCGCGGATATTGGGTCCCTCGGAGTTCGGCACGGTCGTCTCTCTCAACGTCCTTTATGCCGTCGTCACGATGGGTACCTTCGTCGGGATCGACCGCTTCCTCGTCCACGCCGCCGGCGGCGGAAGCAGAACCCTCCTGGGCGCCACCCACGCGGTGAACCTGGTACGGGGGGTGCTGGCGGCGAGCCTGCTCCTTGTTCTTGCCGTTCCAACCGCAGCCGCCTTCTCGCTGCAATTCGCACGCGGCAGCTTCCTGACCTTGGCAGGAGTCGCCTTGCTCGGCGGCTTCACGCATCTCAGGATTCAGCAGGTGCAGAGGCAGGATGTGTTTTGGCCGGATGCCCTGGTCACGAGCTGCGCGAGCCTCATCGGCCTGGTCGCCGCCGTGGCAGCCGCGCTGGTTCTACGCGACTACCGAGCCGTCCTCTGGGGGCTGTACGCCAATGTCGGGTCCCAGGTCCTGCTGTCGCATCTGCTGGCACGCGTGCCCTACCGCCTCTCCTTCAATCGAGAGCGGCTCGTCCGCGCCGTTCAGTTCGGGTGGCCGCTGGCGCTAAACGGCTTGGCGCTCGCCCTTGTCGTGCAACTCGATCGGGTCATCGTCGGCGCCTGGCTCGGCATGGCAACCCTCGGCCGTTATGGTTTGCTCACGACCCTGGTATTCACCCCGGTTGCCGTCCTGTTTCGGGCGGCAACCGCAATCTGCCAGCCCCGCTTGGCAGCGGCCTGGCGAACTACCGACAGCCACGGATTTTCCGCCTTGTTCGGCCAGGTGGCCAGCTGGATGGCGCTGCTCGGCCTGATCGCGGCGGCTCTGATCGCAACTCTGGGCAGCCCGCTGATCCGCATCGTCTTTGGTGCCAGGTTCGGCGTCAGCGACACGTTCGTGATGCTCCTGGCCCTCGCGCTCGTGCTGCGCGTTGTCAACCGCGCCGGCCATGTCGCCGGCTTGGCAGTCGGGCGGACGACCGACATGATGCTGTCCAATCTGGCGGGTGCGAGCGGCCTGCTGCTAACTGTGCTGGGCTTGGCCTGGAGACCGGAGCTCGCCATGGTCTCAGTCGGCATCCTGGTCGGTGACGCCATCGGAACTGTGGTCATATTTCATCGCCTCGCCAGCTGCTTTGGGCGCAATCGGCGGGTGTTCGCCTACGGTGTCTTCGTCAAAGCCCTGGCTGTCATCATCGCGCTCGACCTCTGGCTGCTTTGGTTAGCTCCGACGCTCGCAGTGCGCGCATGTGTCGCCACTACGTTCCTCGTCGCGGCCACCGCCCTTGCCATCCGTGCCTTGGTGGTCGCGCGGTCCGTCTGGCAAGCAGGATCGGAAACCAATGCACCCTATGAGGAACCCGGGGAGGGGAGGACCGACGCGCGCGCGGACGCCCCCACCTGGCTTTTGTGCCCCAGAGGTCCAGTCCGCCGCCCACTTCCGCATCATCAGCCGCCCGTAACGTAATCTTTGAGGATTAACGCACGAGCAATGCGCACGACCCCCATCCTGATCGTGGGATATCGCAACCCAAGCGATGTCGCCGGCTGCGTGGCCGCCCTGCGCCGCAGCCGCATCGAACCGCAGTTCGAGATATTCATATGTGAAAACGGCGGCCCCGAGGCCTATGACGGACTTCTGGGGGCTCTCGTCGCCGACGAGGGCCCTTGCCGGGAAACCCTGCTGCGCGACTCACTAGACACGCCAGCCTTGGCAAGGGTCCAGATTCTGCGCCTCAAGAACGTACCCGTGGAGGTCCTGGTACATGTCGGAGGAGCGGGCGAGAATCTCGGCTATGCCGGCGGGATCAATGCTTGGCTCGAACCGCTGCTGACCGCAGAAGGATGGTCGGCGGTCTGGATTCTTAACCCGGACAGCGTGCCGGCCCATAATGCGCTGGCGGAACTCGCGGCATACGCGCAAATGCATGGCAAGGGCATGGTGGGGTCGCGGTTGGTGCCAACCGACGAACCGGAGTGCATCCAGTGCCGCGGCCTGGTGTGGAACAAATACCTAGCCAGAACCCGCATCGTAGGCCTGCATGAATCCGCTAGGTTCGAGCCTGACCAGCAGGAGATCGATACCCGACTAGACTCGGCTTCGGGCGCCTCCATGTACGTAACGCGCGCCTGCATCGAGCAGATTGGCCTGATGAGCGAGGGCTACTTTCTATACTTCGAGGACCTGGAATGGGGCCTGCGCGCCAAGCGGACATGCGGGATCGGCTATGCACACGGATCGGTCGTCATGCATACCGGCGGCACCACCATCGGTGATGCCACCCACGCCGCCAGGCGGTCGGAGCTATCCGTCTATCTGGAATACCGCAACAGCCTGCTGTTCGTGCGGAAAAACTTCCCGCGTTGGTTGGGATGGACCGTCTTTGCGCTCCTGCTGCGAGTATTGCGCTACAGCACCTCGCTTTCGTCCAACAATATCATCGCGGCGCTGCGTGGGATTGCGGCGGGCCTGACCGGCAGTTCGGGCCGGCCCGACGGACTTCTGGGCGCCCATGGCCGGACCGGCGGAGCGACCGATGAAAAAAAGAGCTAAAATCCTGATCAGCTGCCTTCTGCTGCCACTTTGGACCATCCCGGATCTGCTCAGGCGCCTCACCAGCCGAAACAGGCCGCCGCCCCTCGTGGTCCTTTGCTATCACGACGTGCCCGCACAAAGCCGGGCCAATTTCGCGCGGCAGATGGAGATCCTCAAGCGATGGGCCGTGGTGGTCCCGGCCGACTGGACCGGCGATGGCGGTGCGGCCCTGCGCTGCGCCATCACGTTTGATGACGCGCTGGTCAGCACGCTCGACAACGGGATACCCGAGGTGACGGTCCGCGGATTCCCCTGCACGATCTTTGTTCCCATGGGGGTCCTGGGCCGTGCACCTAACTGGGCCATGGAATTCCCGTACCAACCCAATGAGCGTGTCGCCGACGCCGCACGGGTGCGTGCACTGCCCTCCCAACTCGTGACCCTCGCCAGCCACAGCATGTCGCACCCGTTCCTGACGCGGATCCCGCAGGACTTGGCATGCCAGGAGGTCACCCTCTCCCGCTCCCAACTCGCCACGCTCAGCGGCCAGCCTCCGCACCTCTTTGCCTTCCCGTACGGCGATTTCGACGCGACGGTCGCGCGGCTCTGCAAGGAGGCCGGGTATCAATTTGTCTTCAGTGTGGCCTCAAACGTTATCTATCCCCATGAAGGCCGCTTTGTCCGAGGAAGGATCACCGTCGACGCGGACGACGGCCCGCTCGAATTCCTTCTGAAGATGCGGGGCGCCTATCGTTGGGTCCCTCTTGCGGGCGCACTGAAGCAGCTCGTTCGCCGCGCCGCCCCGCGCGCCGCCCGGCAAGACGGCAATCCGCGCGGTGGTGGTTGACAACGCCCGCTCTCTTGTCAGCGGCGCCCGCGTGTGCGCAGATAACTCTATCTTCTCATAACAGAACGTCTGCATTCGTAATCCTGGAAGGGACCTCCGTGCTGGACACATCGTCGCTTATTGTGGTCGTTACAGGCGCGGGGAGCGGCATCGGCCGCGCGCTTTGCGTCGGCCTAACATCCGACGGCTATCAGGTCGTCGGCATCGGCCGCGGAGGTGACGCGCTCGCAGCGACCGCCGCGCTCTGCCACCGCGACACGTTCTCCTGGCGCTGCATCGACGTTGCGGACAGCAATGCCGTCGCCGCAGGGTTCGCGGCGATCGAAGCCGAGTCCGGTCCTGTGTACGGGCTGATTTGCGGCGCAGCCATCTATCAGCGACGCTACTTCCTGGACCTCACCGCGGAAGAGTGGACTTACGAGATCCTCGTGAACCTTTGCGGACCCGCCTATTGCTGTCGGGCACTGTTGCCGGGAATGCTGGAGCGGCAGGCCGGCCGCATCGTGATCGTCGGATCTCTGGCCGACACGAGCCCCATCCCTGCGTCGTCCGCCTACAGCACCTCAAAGGGCGGCCTTCATGCACTGGTCAGGGCGCTGGTGTCGGAGATCGACCGGGCGCGCTATCCGAACGTGCTCATTAACGAATTGCTCCCCGGCGAGACGCGGACCGCGATGAGCGACGTGGGGCATCCACCGTCGGCCGTATATCCATTCGCAAAACGTTTGATCGAGATGTCCGCAGGCGAACCGACCGGGCGTATATTCGCCCTCGACCGGGAGATCTTCCTCGACGAACGGTTGAAAGCGCGACTACTGAGAATGTTGTTCGGGTTTATGAGATGACCGCATGGAGCGAGTATTCGATCACCGGAGCGGAAGATACACTTTGGGATGTCATCGTCGTTGGCGCGGGCCTGGGGGGAAGCATCGCCGGATGGTCGCTGGCACGACACGGTTTGAAGGTTCTGTTCCTGGAGCGGGGGGGGGCGACCAACGCGTACAAGGTGCCGCCACGGCGCGGCGCCTGGCGCCGCCTCGTGCGGGCAAACGATAGCCCTGAGCAACGGGCGGCAACGGGGCTTTGGCCGGACCCGCTGCGCATCATATCGAAAGGCGTTGGAAGAGATTTCCTGCCTCCGATCGGCTTCGGGCCGGGCGGCTCGTCGGCCGTCTATGGTGCCGCTCTCGAACGCCTGCGTCGGATCGACTTCGCCCCAACCCCGTCGGAGCAGCGCGGGCCCGAGGCGCTGTCGGACGGTTGGCCGCTCGACTACGACGCGTTCGCCAAGTGGTACGCGGCAGCCGAAGAACTGATGACTGTCGCCGGCACGCCGGATCCCGGCGACAGCGATGATCTGTCCCAACTCAGATGCGCGCCGTGTCTCAGCGCCCGCGACGAATTCTTGTTCCGGGCCTTCGAGATGTCTGGTCTGCAGCCCTACCGGCTCCATGTCGGAATCGCCTACCGGCCGGGATGCACAGAGTGCCTTGGCGGTCTCTGCCCGCGCGCGTGCAAGGCCGATGGCGCAAGCCGGGCGCTTTCACCTGCGCTCACTCGCCACGGCGCCAAGCTCGTACTACAATGCGCGGTCGACCGCCTGGACATCACCGGCAATCGGATTGCACAAGTGCGCAGCCAGACACGGGCGTATCGCGCACGACTGGTGGTTCTGGCCGCTGGTGCTCTGACGTCGCCGAACATCCTGCGTCGCTCCGTCTCGGAGCGATGGCCGCAAGGCATCGGCAACGACCACGATCTCGTCGGCCGCGGCCTGATGTTCCATGTCAGTGACTTTTTCGTGCTGCGCGCAACCGGAAATCACTCGCCGCTGGGGCCAGCAAAGACACTGGCGTCGCGCGCATTCTACGATGTCGACGGCGTCAGGTACGGCTCCTTCCAGTCCATCGGCCGCAGGATGGCAATCGGAAACGTCTACCAGTATCTAGTGGAGAGATGGCAGCACACACTGCCGCGCGTGATCCCTCCGCCGCGTCTGCTCCTGCTGGCCGCAGCGGCCGCAGGGAGGCAAATCGTCGGAGATGCCCCACTCTTTGCGACTATCGTCGAGGACTTCCCGTACCGCTTCAACCAGGTGGTCCCGGATGCGTCCGCACCGAGCGGGTTCGTCATTCGCTACGAGAAGCCACGTGAGCTGGAGGCGCGCGCCGCTGGCATGCGCTCGAAAATACGAACAAGCTTGTCGACGCTCCAACCCTGGTTCCTGTCAGGCGATCAAAACCTCAATTTCGGCCACCCACTCGGGACGTGCCGGTTCGGCACGGCCGCCGAGACCAGCGTCCTGACGCCGGATAACAGGGTGCGGGGCATCGACAACCTCTTCGTTGTCGACGGCTCATTCTTTCCCTCGAGCGGTGGCGCAAACCCTGGCCTGACCATTGCTGCAAATGCACTCCGCGTCAGCGACCAGATCGCCCGGGAGTTTGCGGCTGGCCGATTTGCCGCGGGCAATGCCATGCCGCCGGCGGCAGACCAATCCTGATTCGGCTATGGCGCGAGTGGCAATGGGCAAGGCCTCGCCCGCGTCTGCGACCATCATGGGGAAGCGGGCCGGTTCGGTCCATTGAACCGCCCCGGCGGTGTTTCGGCGTGTAATTTTGACCCCTTACTGGAGTGCGTCCCTGGGGGTGGACACTTCTGGCGATTGGAATTGACCATCCCTGCCGGGCTTCCGGAGGATGGAAACCGTGACGAAGCACCGATCGCAGATTGCCGCCTTCAAACGGCAGGTCGCTGAGGAGTTCATCGGAGGCGAGACGCTGCACGCCTTGGCGGCGCGGCATGACATCTCGCGGCAACTGGTCCGGATCTGGGTTGGCAAGTTCGAGGCTGGCGCCCTGGATGATGACGGATCGTGTCCCCGGACGTGGTGTAGGAGCGCTGCTCCTTGGCAGGATTGAGCTGCCTTGTTGTCAGGCTGCCAGGGCCGGCAGACTGACGGGGGGATCATCGCTCAACGGGGCGATGGTTTCCAGGCTCATGTAGCGTGCGCGCTGGACCGCCCATTCGTCGTTCTGCTCCAGCAGCAGGGCGCCGATCAGGCGGACCACCGCCTCTTCGTTGGGGAATATCCCGACCACATCGCTGCGCCGCTTGATCTCGCCATTGAGCCGTTCGAGTGGGTTGGTCGAATGCAGCTTGACCCGGTGCGCGGCGGGGAAGTCCATGTAGGCCAGCACGTCGGCCTCGGCCTCGTCCATCAGCCCGGCAAGCTTGGGGACGCGGGTGCG
>Ga0307372_10008238_pt1 | contig 14695 bp, 11 predicted proteins | sample OX1MG_FD_202533 | JGI IMG/M metagenome (GOLD analysis project Ga0307372, IMG submission 202533) | Soil microbial communities from Risofladan, Vaasa, Finland - OX-1 | ecosystem: Environmental > Terrestrial > Soil > Coastal area > Acid sulfate soil | place: Finland: Risofladan, Vaasa | collected... | reverse complement strand
CCGCTCGAACAGTGCGACGAGGTGCTGGAGGACCGCGTCGTCGGTGCGCGCCGACGGCCGGAGCTGCGGGAGACGCAGCGCGCGGTAGCGCGGATCCTCCTGCATCCGGAGCGCGCGGTGCTCGAGCGCGGCGCGCCGGTCCGGCGGCGTGCTGTCGAGCAGCTCGCCGACCGGGCACCCGAGCGCCGCGGCGAGATCCCCGACCGTCGTGAGCCGCGGCTCGCGTCGGCCGTTCTCGACCTGGGACAGGTAGGACGCGGGCCGGCCGACGAGGGCTCCGAGCTGCTCGAGCGTGAGCCCGGCACGACGGCGCGCGCGGCGCAGGCGCTGGCCGAGCACGAGCACGTCGAACGTGTCGACCCGATGATTCGACAATTTCTGCGAATCTTCCGTCATGCGCGAAGAGTAGCGCAGACAGTGAGTGACAATTCACCGATACTTCCGCATACTCACCCGACAGCCGCCCGGTCGGTTCTCCCACGGGACCGGCCGGGCGCTCGGGTTCCGACCGGGAGGACGGGCGCGGGCACGGGAGAGGAGGGTGAGGCGATGACGCGACCGACGGTCGGCGTGACGCACGCCGGGCACCCCCTCGAGGCGCGCGTGCGCGCCGGCGTGAGCGCGGCGACACCCAGGCGCAGGGGCACGGGCGCGGGCGCCGAGCGACCGGGCGCACCCGCGGCGGCCGAGACCGACGGACGAAGGACCGAGGAGGACGACATGGACAGCTTCGACATCGCGGTCGAGCAGCTCGAGCGATCGTGGCGCGACGAACCACGCTGGCGGGCGGTCGAGCGCCCGTACCGGGCCGAGGACGTCGTGCGCCTGCGCGGCTCGGTCGAGGTCGAGCTCAGCGTCGCGCGACACGGCGCCGAGCGGCTCTGGGCGCTCCTCGACGAGGAGCCGTACGTCGCCGCGCTCGGGGCGATGACCGGCGCCCAGGCCGTCCAGATGGTGAAGGCCGGGCTGAAGGCGATCTACCTCTCGGGTTGGCAGGTCGCCGCCGACGCGAACCTCTCCGAGCACACGTACCCGGACCAGAGCCTGTACCCCGCGAACAGCGCCCCCGCGCTCGTCCGCCGCCTCAACAACGCGCTTCGGCGAGCGGACCAGATCGAGTGGGCCGAGCGCGCCGGCCGTGGCGGCGGGCGCGACTGGATGGCCCCGATCGTCGCGGACGCCGAGGCGGGCTTCGGCGGCGCCCTGAACGCGTACGAGCTCATGCGCTCGATGCTCGAGGCGGGCGCAGCCGGCGTCCACTTCGAGGACCAGCTCGCGTCCGCGAAGAAGTGCGGCCACATGGGCGGCAAGGTGCTCGTGCCGACGTCTCAGCACATCCAGACGCTCGCCGCCGCACGGCTCGCCGCCGACGTCGCCGGTGTGCCGGCGCTCGTCGTCGCCCGGACCGACGCGCTCGCGGCGACGCTGCTCACGACCGACGTCGACGAGCGCGACCGCCCGTTCCTCACCGGCGAGCGGAGCGCCGAGGGCTTCTACCGCGTGCGCAACGGGATCGAGGCGGCGGTCGCCCGCGGCCTCGCGTACGCGCCGTACGCGGACATGCTCTGGTGTGAGACGTCGACGCCCGACCTCGACGAGGCGCGGCTGTTCGCCGAGTCGATCAAGGCCGCACACCCCGACCAGATCCTCGCGTACAACTGCTCCCCGTCGTTCAACTGGCGCCGGAACCTCGACGACGAGACGATCGCGCGCTTCCAGAAGGAGCTCGGCGCGATGGGCTACCGCTTCCAGTTCGTCACGCTCGCGGGGTGGCACGCGCTGAACGAGGCGATGTTCGCACTCGCGTCGGGCTACGCGCGCGACGGCATGAGCGCGTACGTCGAGCTGCAGGGCCGGGAGCTCGCGCTCGAGAGCGACGGCTACAGCGCGACGCGCCACCAGCGTGAGGTCGGGGCGGGTTACTTCGACGACATCATGACCGTGCTCTCCAACGGCGCGAGCTCGACGCTCGCACTCGCGGGCTCGACCGAGCAGCAGCAGTTCTGACCGGTCGCCCCGGACGGGGCACGGGGGGGCCCGGGGCGACCGCGATCCGCAGCCCGATGGGGGTCGGGCACGGATCGGGCCCCCGCCGCGGCGATGGCCGCGGCGGGGGCCGCCGGGTCAGCGGGGGTGGCCGTTCGCCGCGACGGCGGCGGCGGGCGCGGCGACGAAGATCCGCGGTGCACCGAAGCCCGCGGCCGCGAACGCCGCGCCGACCGCCTCCGCGACCGCGCCTGCCGCGCCGGACCGCACGAGCGCGATCGCCGATCCGCCGAACCCGCCGCCGACCATGCGCGCGCCGAGCGCTCCGGCGCGCAGCGCCGCGTCGACCGCGGTGTCGAGCTCCGCGCACGACACCTCGTAGTCGTCGCGCAGCGAGCGGTGCCCGTCGGTGAGCACGGGGCCGACGTCCTCGAGGCGCGAGGCCTCGAGGAGCCGAGCGACCTCGAAGACGCGCGCTCCCTCGGTCACGACGTGGCGGACGCGACGCGCGAGCACGGGGTCGTCGAGGCGCGCGAGCGCCGCGCCGAGGTCCTCCGGGCGGACGTCGCGCAGCGCCCGCACGCCGAGCGAGGCCGCGGCTCGCTCGCACGCGCTCCTTCGGTCCCCGTAGGCGGAGTCACCGAGCGCGTGGCGGACGCGCGTGTCGAGCACCATGAGCACGAGCCCCGACCGTTCGAGGCCGAAGGGCACCTGGCGGTGCTCGAGGCTCCGCGCGTCGAGCAGGAGCGCATGGCCCGGCACGCACAGCAGCGACGCCATCTGGTCCATGATCCCGCAGGGCACGCCGACGAACTCGTTCTCCGCTCGCTGCGCGGCGAGCGCGAGCTGCTCGAGCGAGAGGTCGAGCCCGAACAGCTCCCGCACCGCGAGCCCGACCGAGCACTCGAGCGCGGCGGACGAGGAGAGGCCGGCGCCGATCGGCACCTCGCTGTCGACGAAGACGTCTGCTCCGCCGAGCGCGTAGCCGGCGGTGTGCAGCGACCAGAAGACGCCGAGCGCGTACGCGGGCCAGCCCGCGACGGTGCCGGGACGGAGCGCGGAGACGCGGACCGCGTCCGTCGCGGCGCTCGTCCCGTCCGGATGCTGGGCGGACGCGACGCGCACGAGGTCGTCGTCGCGCCGAGCGACGCTCGCCCGCGTGGCGAACGGCAGCGTCGTCGGGAGCACGAAGCCCTCGTTGTAGTCCGTGAACTCGCCGATCAGGTTGACCCGGCCGGGAGCGCGCCACGTGCCGTCCGGCGGGCGGCCGTAGACGTCCGCGAAGGTGCGCGGTGCGGGCGAGCCGGCGGTCACCTCGGGTCGCTGCCCGACCGGAGCACGTCCCACGCGTCGCCGATCATCTGCTCGAGCGACGGCCGCGCCGGCGTCCAACCGAGCTCGCGACGTGCCCGCGCGGCCGACGCGACGAGCACGGCCGGATCGCCGGCGCGCCGGCCCGCGACGGTGACCTCGAGCCTCACGCCGGTCACGCGCTCGACCGCCGCGAGGACCTCGCGCACGGAGAAGCCGGCCCCGTTCCCGAGGTTGAAGACCCGGTGGGCGCCGGGACGGGCCGACGCGAGCGCGCCGAGGTGCGCCTCGGCGAGGTCCGCGACGTGGATGTAGTCGCGCACGCACGTCCCGTCGGGCGTCGGGTAGTCGTCCCCGTAGACGACGAGACCGGCGCGCGTGCCGAGCGCGGCCTGGAGCGCGATCGGGACGAGGTGGGTCTCGGGGTCGTGGCGCTCGCCCCTGCCTGCGTACGCGCCCGCGACGTTGAAGTACCGCAGGCTCACCGCGCCGATCCTGCCGGTCGCCGCCTCGGCGGCGAGCATCTCGTCGACCGCGAGCTTCGACTCGCCGTACGGGTTCACCGGCCGCGTCGGCGCGTCCTCGTCGATCGGCACGGTCTCGGGCTCGCCGTACACCGCGGCAGTCGAGGAGAACACGATCGCCGGCACGCCCGAGGCGAGCAGCGTGTCGAGCAGCAGCCGCGTCCCGACCACGTTGTTGAGCCGGTACTTCTCGGGATTCGCAATCGACTCGGCGACGAGCGACGACGCGGCCAGGTGCACCGCGCCGTCGAACCGCTCGCCCGCGAGCGCCACGGCGGCGTCGTGCACGCGGCCCTCCACGAACGTCGCGCCCGGCGGGACCGCGTCCGCGTGGCCGGTCGAGAGGTCGTCGAGCACGGTGACCGTGTGGCCGAGCTCGAGCAGCCGCGTCGCGACCACGCTCCCGATGTAGCCGGCGCCGCCGGTCACGAGGATCCTCATCGCTCCGCCTTCCCGCCGCCGAGTCCGGCCACGCCGCCCGGTCCGGGTCCGAGCTCGCGAAGGCGCTCGGCGGCGTGCTCCGGGAGGACGTCGTTCGCGAACGCGTCCATGCCGGACTCGGACGCTGCGAGGTACTTCAGCTTGTCCGCGGACCTCCTCGTCGTGAACAGCTCGAGGTGGAGCGCGAAGCTCGCCCGGCCCGTGCGGGTGGGTGCCTGGTGCCACGCCGAGATGTACGGCGTGCGCGCCCCGAACAGCCGGTCGAAGCGCGCGAGCAGGTCGAGGTAGATCGAGACGAAGCCGTCGCGCTCGCCCGGGTCCAGCGCGACGAGGTCGGGGACGCGGCGGCGCGGGTAGACGTGCACCTCGTACGGCCACCGGGCGGCGTGCGGGACGAACGCGGTCCAGGTGTCGTTCTCCGCGACGACGCGCGCCCGGTCGGCGCGTTCGGCCTCGAGCACGTCGTCGAACAGGTTCCTCCCGGTCCGGCGCGCGTACGCGTCGACGGACGCGAGGACGCGAGTCGTGCGCGGCGTGACGAACGGGTACGCGTAGATCTGGCCGTGCGGATGCTGGAGCGTCACGCCGATCTCGGGGCCACGGTTCTCGAAGCAGAACACCTGCTCGACCGCGGGGAGCTCGCCGAGGAGCCGGGTGCGGTCGGTCCACACCGCGAGGACGAGTCCGAGCTGCTCCTCGCCGAGGTCGACGAGCGACGCATCGTGGTCCGGGGAGAAGCAGACGACCTCACAGCGGCCAGCGCCCGGCCGCGACACGAGCGGCGTGGCCGGGCCCGCGAGCTCGGCGCGCGACGGGCCGGGCCCGGAAAGGGCCGGGAAGCGGTTCTCGAGCACGACGACGCCGTAGTCCGCCGCCGGGATCTCGCTCGGGTGCCCCGGGCGCGACGGGCACAGCGGGCAGTCGTCCGGTGCCGGGAAGTACGTCCGCTCCTGGCGGTACGCGGCGACGATGACCCACGCGTCGAGGAACGGGTCGTAGCGCAGCTGCGAGGCCGGGGGTCGCGGCTCGAGCGCGCGCGCGTCCGTCCCGGTGCGCTCCGGCGCCCCGTCAAGGTCGTAGTAGACGAGCTCCCGCCCGTCCGCGAGCGCGGTGCGGGCAACCCTCACGTCGCCACCGCCGCGACGCGCCGCCCCGGTCGGGAGACCCCTCCTGCAACGCGCACGCCCGACCTCCAGTGGCCCGCGCGCCGGCGGGACCTCACACTCATCATATGACCTGTGAAGTCGTCAGAGGACTCGACGCGCCGGCCGCCGGGCACGGGCCGCGCGGCCGGCGTCAGGGCGCCGGTCGGGCTGCGGCGCGCTTCGCGAGGCCGAGCGCGCTGCAGATGTCGAGGGTCGCGGCGAACTGGTTCATCGTGTAGAAGTGGAGCCCCGGCACGCCTGCGTCGAGCAGCTCGCCGCACAGCTTCGTCGCGACCTCGACGCCGATCCGGTAGACCTCGTCGGGGTCGTCGCGGGCCGCGTCGACGCGCCGTGCGAGCTCGGCGGGGACCGGAACGCCCGACAGCGCGGCCATCCGGTCGAGCGTCCGGACGCTCGTGACCGGCATGACGCCCGGAACGACCGGACGGTCGACGCCGAGCGCACGCAGGTCGTCGACGAGGCGCAGGTACTCCTCGACACCGAAGAAGAACTGCGTGATCGCGAGGTCCGCGGACGCGAGCTTGCGCGCGAGGTGACGGCGGTCGGCCGCGAGGTCCGGGGCGTCCGGGTGGCCAGCGGGATGCGCCGCTACCGCGACGCAGAAGGGCCCCGAGGCGCGAACGAGCTCGACGAGGTCCGACGCATGGCGCAGCTCGCCGTCCTCGAGCGCCGTGGTCGCGTCCTGCGGCGGGTCGCCGCGCAGCGCGAGCACGTTCTCGATCCCCTCGTCGCGGTAGCGGGCGAGGATCGCCTCGAGCTCGGCGCGCGTGTGGGCGGCGCAGGCCAGGTGCGCCATCGCGGTCGTGTGGCGGTCGCGCTGGAGCGAGACCACGAGGTCGTGCGTGCGGTCGCGCGTCGACCCGGCCGCGCCGTAGGTGATCGACGCGAAGTCGGGCGCGAGGAGCGCGAGACGGTCGAGGGTCGACTCGAGCCGCGCCGCGGCCGTGTCCGAGCGCGGCGGCCACAGCTCCACCGACACGCACGTGCGCGCGGCGAGCAGGTCGAGCACGCGCGTCATCGCGCCCGCCCCGACCCGGCCCGGGCCCGGCGGCTCCGCCGGCTAGGCCCGCGCACGTCTCGTCGCGGCCTCGACGGCGTTGCGCAGCAGCATCGCGCGCGTCATCGGGCCGACGCCCCCGATGCGCGGCGTGAGGTAGCCGGCGACGGACGCGACATCGTCCGCGACGTCGGACAACAGCTTGCGACCCTCCCAGGAGACACCGGCCCCGACGACCGCGGCGCCCGGCTTCACCATGTCCGCGGTCACGAGCCCTGCGTGGCCGGCGGCGGCGACCACGACGTCCGCGTCGCGCACGTAGCGCGCGAGATCCGCGACCCCCGTGTGCACGACGGTCACCGCGGCGTTGCAGCCCGGCCGCCGGAGCGCGAGGAGGAGCGCGAGCGGGCGCCCGATCGTGAGCCCCCGGCCGATCACGACGACGTGGCGTCCCTCGACCGGCACGGCGTAGGCGGCGAGCAGCTCCACGATCCCCGCGGGCGTGCACGGCAGCGGGCCCGGCGCGCCCATCACGAGCCGCCCGAGGTTCACCGGGTGCAGGCCGTCGACGTCCTTGTCCGGGTCGACCGCGAGAAGGACGCGCTCCTCGTCGAGCCCGGCGGGCAGCGGCAGCTGGACGAGGAACGCGTCGATCGCGGGGTCCTCGTCGAAACGGCGGACCGCGGCCTCGACGTCCGCCTGCGACGCGTCCGCGGGCAGGTGCTCGTGGAACGACGCGATGCCGACCTGCGCGCAGTCCTCGTGCTTCATCGCGACGTAGCGCGCGCTCGGCCCGTCGTCGCCGACGAGGATCGTGCCGAGCCCCGGCACGATCCCTGCAGCTCGGAGCGCTGCGACCTCCACGGTCAGCGTCGCGCGGATCGACGCCGCGAGGGCGGCGCCGTCGAGTCGGACCGCCGACGCGCCGGCCTCCTCAGTGGCGGAAATGGCGCTCTCCCGTCATGACCATCGCGACGCCCCGCTCGTCCGCGGCCGCGACGACCTCGTCGTCGCGCAGCGAGCCACCGGGCTGGACGACGACCGAGACGCCCGCGTCCACGACCGCGTCGAGGCCGTCTCGGAACGGGAAGAACGCGTCGCTCGCACCGACGCCTCCGGCCGCGCGCCCCTCCGCCTTTCGCGCCGCGAGCGCCGCCGCGTCGACGCGGTTCTGCTGGCCGCAGCCGACGCCGAAGACCTGACCGTCGCGCGCGAGGACGATCGCGTTCGACGAGGTGCGGGCGCACACCTTCCACGCGAGCTCCACGTCGGCCCACTGGTCGGGCGCGGGCGCGAGCTTCGTGGCGACCCGCCACGACTCGGGCGCGGCGACGAAGGTGTCGGGTTCCTGGACGAGCATCGCGCCGCCCACCTGTCGGTATGCCACCCGGTAGGGCTCGGGCGGCGGCGCGGACAGCGCCCGCATGTTCTTGCGGCGCGCGGCGAACAGCGCGACGGCCTCGTCGGAGATCGACGGGGCGACGAGCACGTCGGCGAGCGCGTTCGCGACGACGACCTGCGCGAGCGCGAGGTCGACGTGCGCGGAGAGCGCGACGATCCCCCCGAACGCCGAGACCGGGTCGCAGGCGAACGCCCGCTCGTAGGCCTCGGCGGCGCTGTCGCCGAGCGCGACCCCGCACGGGTTCGCGTGCTTCACGATGACCGCCGCCGCGGCCGCACCGCCGATCCCGGCGACCTCGTGGAGCAGTCGCCACGCGGCGTCGGCGTCGAAGACGTTCAGGTACGACAGCTCGCGGCCCCCGTGCTGCACCGCGTCGTCGAGCCACTCGCGCCCCGCGCCCGCGATCCGGTAGCGCGCGGCGTGCTGGTGCGGGTTCTCGCCGTAGCGGAGCGACGCGCAGCGCTCGAGCGTGAGGTGGACACTCGGCGGGAGGAGCTCTGCGGGCGCCGAGTCCGGCCCGCCCGCGTCGAGCCACGCGACGATCGCCGCGTCGTAGGCCGCGGTGTGCGCGAACGCCGCGCGCGCGAGCCGCCGGCGCGTCGCGTCGCCGATCGCCCCCTCGCGACGCACCTCGTCGAGCACCTCGCCGTAGTCTGCCGGGTCGACGACGACCGCGACGTGGTCGTGGTTCTTCGCGGCGGCGCGGACCATCGTGGGCCCGCCGACGTCGATCATCTCGATCGAGGGCTCCGCTGCGAACGGGTAGAGGTTGCAGACGACGAGGTCGATCGGCTCGATGCCCTGGGCCGCGAGGTCGTCGCGGTGCGAGGGCCGCGAGCGGTCCGCGAGGATCCCGCCGTGGATCGCGGGGTGGAGCGTCTTCACCCGCCCGCCGAGCATCTCGGGCGCGCCGGTCACGTCCGCGACCTCCCGGTGCGCGATGCCCGCGTCGAGAAGCGCTCGCGACGTCCCGCCCGACGAGACCACCTCCCACCCGAGGTCCACGAGCGCGGCGGCGAGCGCCGTGAGCCCCGTCTTGTCGTACACCGAGATCAGCGCTCGCAACTCACGTCCCCTCGTCGCCCGGGCGGCCGCCGCGCGCGTCGAGCGTGTCGACGAACGCCCGGACCGTCCGCGGGTACAGCCGCCGCTCCACCTGCTTGATGCGCTCGTGCAGGGTCTCGACCGTGTCGCCGTCCAGCACGGGCACGGCCTCCTGGGCCAGGATCGGACCGTCGTCGACCTCCAGCGTCGCCAGGTGGACCGTGCAGCCGGTGACCTTCACACCCGCCGCGAGCGCGTCCGCGACGGCGTGCCACCCCTTGAACGACGGCAGGAGCGCCGGGTGGGTGTTCAGCACCCGCCCTGCCCAGCGCTCGTGGATCGACGGGCCGAGCACGGTCCCGTACCCGGCCATGACCACGACGTCGACCTCGTGGCGCGCGAGCGCCGCGACGACGAGGTCGGTGTACGCGCCCCGGTCGAACCCCTCGTCGAACCTGGAGCGCACGACGCGCTCCACCGCGATCCCCGCCCGCTCGGCGATCTTCTCCGCCCCGCACGCCCGGTCGACGACCACGACCGAGATCGGCAGGCCGGCGTCGACGAGCGACTCGAGGATCGTCCCGGTACCCGACGCGAGCGCCCCGATCCGCACGGACGCACGCTACCAGGAGCCCCGGAGGGCCCCGGCGGCCCTCACCGGAGCTCGCGCACCACCTCGGCCATCACGTCGGCCGCCTCCGTCGGGTTCTTCGCGACCGTGACGCCAGCGCGCGAGAGCGCCTCGATCTTCGCGGCCGCGGTCCCCTTCGAGCCCGAGACGATCGCGCCCGCGTGGCCCATCTTGCGCCCGGGCGGCGCGGTGACCCCCGCGATGTAGGCGACGACCGGCTTGGTCATCTCCGACGCGATGAACTCGGCGGCCTGCTCCTCGGCGTCGCCGCCGATCTCGCCGATGACGATGACCGCCTTGGTCTCCGGGTCGGCCTCGAACGCCGCGAGGCAGTCGACGAAGCTCGTCCCGGGGACCGGGTCGCCGCCGATGCCGACGCCCGTCGTCTGGCCGATGCCCTTCTGCGTGAGCTCGTACAGGGCCTGGTAGAAGACCGTGCCCGACCGGCTCACGAGCCCGACCGGGCCGCCGGCGAGCGCGATGTCGCCTGACGTGATGCCGATGTTGCACTGCCCCGCGCTGATGATGCCCGGGCAGTTCGGCCCGAGGAGCCGGCTTCCGGGGAAGTCGCGGCGCAGCGACGCGAAGACGCGCGCCTCGTCCTTCGCGGGGACGAACTCGGTGATGCACACGATGAACGGGACGCCGGCCTCGGCGGCCTCGATGATCGCGGACGGCGCACCCGAGGGCGGCACCGCGATGAACGACGCGTTCGCCCCGGTCTCCTCCACCGCCTCGGCGACGGTCGAGTAGACGGGGATGCCCTCGATCACCTCGCCGCCGCGCTTCGGGTTCGTCCCGGCGACGACGTCCGTTCCGTACTCGCGGTTGCGCAGCCCGTGGTAGAGCCCCTGGCTCGTCGGGCTGAGGCCCTGGATCACGACCTTGGTCGAGCGGTCGACGAAGATGCTCATCGCACGACCCCCCCGGCGAGCTCGGTCGCCCGGCGCGCGGCCTCGAGCATCGTGGGCAGCGACTCCAGCCGGTCCGAGCCGTGGGCCTCGAGGATCGCCCGGCCCTGGTCGGCGTTCGTGCCGTCGAGTCGGATCACGATCGGCGCCGCGATGTCGACGCGTTCGAGCGCCTGGACGATGCCGTTCGCGACCTCCTCGCCACGGGTGATGCCTCCGAAGATGTTCACGAAGATCGCCTTCACCTTCTCGTCGGTGTTGATGACCTCGAGCGCGCTCGCCATGACGTCCGCGCTCGCTCCGCCGCCGATGTCGAGGAAGTTGGCCGGCTCGCCACCGACCTGCTCGACGACGTCGCACGTGCTCATCGCGAGGCCTGCGCCGTTGGCGATGATGCCCACGTAGCCGTCGAGCCCGACGTACTGCAGCCCCTTCTCGCGCGCGAGCCGGTCGCGCGGGTCGAGCTCGTCGAGGTTCGCCCAGTCGGCCCACTCGGGGTGGCGGAACGCGGCCGAGTCGTCGAGCGTGACCTTCGCGTCGAGCGCGTGGACCCTGCCGTCCGGCGTAAGGATGAGCGGGTTGATCTCGACGAGGTCCGCGTCCCCCTCGACGTAGCAGCGGTAGAGCTTGACGAGGATCTCCGCCACACCGGCCTTCGCCTCGCCGTCGATCCCCGCCTCGTCGACGACCGCGCGGGCGTCGTCGATGCCGAAGCCGTCGAGCGGGTCGACGTGGCGACGGACGATCGCGTCCGGGTCCTCGTCCGCGACCTGCTCGATCTCCACGCCGCCCTTCGCGGAGACGATGCAGACGTGCGACTTCGCCGAGCGGTCGAGCGTGAAGCTCGCGTAGTACTCCTTCGCGATGTCCGAGGACCGCTCGATCCACAGCCGCTTCACGACGTGTCCCTTGATGTCGAGGCCGAGGATGTTGCGCGCGTGGAGCTCGGCCTCGGCACGGTCGGACGCGAGCTTCACGCCGCCGGCCTTGCCGCGCCCCCCGACCTGGACCTGGGCCTTGACCACGACCGGGTAGCCGTAGGTCTCGGCGGCGGCGACGGCCTCCTCGACGGTGTCCGCGGTCGCGCCGGGCGACACCGGGATGTCGTATCGGGCGAAGTACTGCTTGCCCTGGTACTCGTAGAGATCCACCGAGCGCGGCCTCCTTGTCGTGGCGCCTGGCCCCGCGGCCGGGCGCCACGCGGTCGGCGCGACCCAGCGGGCCGGTCGTCGCGCGGCCCGGGCGGCCGGTCGGGAGCGACGCCGATACTAGGCAGCCCGCACGTGGGCGGCCCAATCAGCGGACGCCGCCGTCTCGCCGGTCGCAACCCGGCCGGCGGCCCGCCAGGCGGGCGGCCGGTCAGGCGCGGGCGGCGTGCGTCGGGGCGAGCTTCGCGGCGAGGTGCGCGGGCAGCTCCGCGTAGTGGTCGAACGTCGCGACGAAGCTCCCCCGCCCCGCGGTCGCCGCGCGCAGCTCGACGCCGTAGCGCGCGAGCTCGCTCGTCGGCACGAGCGCGGTGATCCGCTGGCTCGAGCCGTCACCGGGCTCGTTGGCGACCACGCGCCCGCGGCGCGCGTTCAGGTCGCCGAGCACGTCCCCCTGGAAGCGTGCCGGGACCGCGATCTCGACGCGCGAGACGGGCTCGAGAACGACGGGTGCGGCCTCGGCGACCGCCGCGCCGAACGCGAGCTGCGCCGCCATCTCGAACGCGGTCTCGGACGAGTCGACCGCGTGCGCCTTGCCGTCGTCGCAGGTCACCTGGACGTCGACGACCGGGAGGCCGTGCGCGCCGCCGTGCGCCATCGCGCGGCGGACGCCCTTTTCGACCGCGGGGATGAACTGGCGCGGGATCGCCCCGCCGACGACCTTGTCGACGAACGCGAACCCCGATCCGCGCGGGAGCGGGTCGACGGCGAGGTGGACCACCGCGTACTGCCCGTGGCCACCCGTCTGCTTCTTGTGCTTGCCCTCCGCCGCGCCCGACGCGGTCACGGTCTCGCGATAGGGCACCTTCACGTCCTCGACGTCGACCTCGACCGCGCACACGCGGCGGAGGCGCTCGAGCGCGACCTGCAGGTGCATCTCGCCCATGCCCGCGACGACGGTCTGGTGCGTCTCGTCGTCGCGCGTCACGAAGAGCGCTCGGTCCTCCTGCTGGAGCTTGTGGAGCCCCTCCATGAGCCGGTCCTCGTCACCGTTCGTGCGGGGCCGGACCGCGATCGCGTGCAGCGGCGACGGCGGCGCGAGCGGTGCGACGACGACCGGTGAGGAGCGCGGCGCGAGCGTGTCGCCCGCGCGCACGCCGGTGAGCTTCGGCACCGCCACGATGTCGCCCGCGAGTGCCTCCGCGACGGGGACGAGCTCCTTGCCGCGGACGGTCTCGAGCGTGTGGAGCCGCACCTCGGCGCGCGTCGCGGTGTCCACGAGCGCGACGTCGGGGCGCAAGGTGCCCGAGAGCACCTTCAGCATCGTGATCCGGCCGACGAACGGGTCGAGCACGGTCTTGAACGCCTGCGCGAGCGGCTCGCCCGCCGGGTCCCCGACGATCTCCACGTCCCGGTCGCCGGCGCGCGCCGCGATCCGCCGGCGCGGCGGGACCTCGCACGCAAGCTCGAGCAGGCGCTCGAGGCCGACGCCCGTGAGCGCCGAGCCGCAGACGACGGGGAAGACGCGCTCGTCGCCGACGCCCGCGACGAGGAGCCCCTCGAGCTCGATCGTCGAGGGCACGTCGCCCCCGAGGTACCGCTCGGTCATCGCGTCGTCGGCGACGACGATGCCCTCGACGAGGTCGTCGTGCGCGCGGTGCTCCAGCGCGGCCATCTCGTCGGGGACCGGACCGGCGACGCGTGCGCCGCCGTCGTAGGTCACGGCCTCGTCGGTGAGCAGGTCGACGACGCCGCGAAGGCCGCGCTCGGCGCCGATCGGGAGCTCGAGCGGCGCGAGCTGCGACCCGAACGCCTCCCGCAGCGCGTCGAACGTCCGGTCGAACGACGCCCGGTCGCGGTCGAGCTTGTTCACGAACACGATGCGGGGCACGTCCGCGAGCGCGCAGAGCCGCCAGACGTCCTCGGTCTGGGCCTCGACGCCCTCGACCGCGCTCACGACGACGACCGCGAGGTCCGCGATCGACAGCGCGAGCTCGGCCTCGGGGAGGAAGTCCACGAATCCCGGCGTGTCGATGATGTTCACCTTGTGGTCGCCGACGCGCAACGGTGCGACCGCCATCTTCAGCGACGCGCCGTGCCGGAGCTCCTCCGGCTCGTAGTCGCAGACCGCCGTACCGTCCTCGACCCGCCCGGCGCGCGCCACCGCGCCCGTGAGGTGGAGCAGGGCCTCGGCGAGCGTCGTCTTGCCCGATCCCGAGTGACCGACGAGGGCGACGTTGCGAATCCTGTCCGACGTGACGCTGAGCATGATCGGCACCTCGCTCGCCGTGCACCGTGTCGCGCACGCATCCCGTGCACGTCGCCGCCGGCAGGAGCTGCACCTTCACCGGCGCCTTCGTCGAGCGTAGCCGGGTCGCCTCGGCGGCGACCAGAGCCGGGTGGCCCCCGGCGGGCGTTCAGGCGCGCTTGACCGGCGTGAGCGCGAGCAGGAAGCGCTTGCGCCCGTGACGGTCGAACGCGATGAGCGCCTCGGCCTTGTCGCCCGCTCCGGCGGTCTCGACGACAGTGCCCTCGCCCCAGCGCGCGTGCACGACGCGCTCGCCCGCGACGAGGCCGAGCGACTCGGCGCCGGTCGTGCGCACGGGTGCGACCCGTCCCGGCGCCGAGCCCCCCGCTCGCGCGGGAGCGGAGCCGAGCCCGGCCCCCGCACCCGCCGGGCCCGCGAGGCCGCCGAGGCGGGCCGTCGCGAAGCCGGCCGAGAGCGCACCCGACACGTCGTCGAGCAGCTCGTCGGGGATCTCCTTCACGAAGCGGCTCACGAGGCTCTCGCGCGTCACGCCGAACACGGTCCGCACGTAGGTCGTCGTGAGGTAGAGCAGGTCGCGCGCCCGCGTGATCCCGACGTACGCGAGCCGCCGCTCCTCCTCGAGGTCGTCGGGCTCCGCGAGCGCCCGCTCGTGCGGGAACAGCCCCTCCTCCATGCCGGTGAGGAAGACGACCGAGAACTCGAGGCCCTTCGCGGCGTGCAGGGTCATCAGGCTCACGCGCCCGTCGGCCTCCCCGAGGTCGTCGGTCGCGGCGACGAGCGCGGTCGTCGCGAGGAACGTCTCGAGGTCCTCGAAGTGCGACGCGACGTTGGCGAGCTCGTCGAGGTTGTCGAGGCGGCCCTCGGCCTC
>Ga0307372_10008237_pt1 | contig 14695 bp, 9 predicted proteins | sample OX1MG_FD_202533 | JGI IMG/M metagenome (GOLD analysis project Ga0307372, IMG submission 202533) | Soil microbial communities from Risofladan, Vaasa, Finland - OX-1 | ecosystem: Environmental > Terrestrial > Soil > Coastal area > Acid sulfate soil | place: Finland: Risofladan, Vaasa | collected... | reverse complement strand
CCTCCTTTACGGTATAGAACCGATCGGCGGCAAGATTGCGCAGAGTTTCCATTTCTCCCTTCAATCCAATGGGCCATCGAATTTCCACGCGATCCACATGCTCCGCATTTCCCAGGCCGAAGTGAAGCCGGAGATCGTTTTGCGATAGATAACTGCCGCCGCTGCGTACTTCGTCGGCCTCGACAAGCTTCCCAGTGACCACCTGAACGCGAGCGCCCAGCGCCAGGCGATTGGTCTTGGTACCTTCAAGCTGGAAACTGATCCAATGATTCCCTGTGCCGCCGGGATTGCGAAGAATGACAGGCGGGCCGTCCAAGTTTTCCACGACGACGTCCATGTTGCCGTCATTGAATAGGTCGCCAAAAGCCGCGCCCCGGCTGACCCGCGGAACCTGAATGGCCGGGCCAACATCCTTGCTGATATTGCGAAATGTCCCGTTGTGCCGATTCAAATAGAGAAGCATGGGCTGCAAGTATTTCGTGCCCACGTTGGCGTTCTGTACCTGCGGGTACACGTGACCATTCACCGCAAAAAGGTCGGCCCAGCCGTCGTTGTCAAAGTCGAAAAACCCAGTGCCCCAGCCAACGAACGGGACCGTGGCCGCCGCCACGCCGGAGGGCCAGGAAAAGTCACTGAAGGATAAATTACCGTCGTTCCGGTACAGCGTGTCGTATTGTTCTGAAAAGTTCGTGATGAAAAGCGAAAACAGACCCGTGTGCAAGTAGTCTCCCACGGCGATTCCCATCGATCCTTGTTCCAAGCCGTTTTGGTCGAGCGCTGTTCCAGAAGCGAAACTGATGTCTGTGAAATGGCCATGGCCATCGTTGCGATACAGATAGTTCGGAGTCGTATCGTCGGCCACGTAGAGGTCCGGCAAACCGTTGTTATTCAAATCCGTCCATACGGCGCCCAGCCCATAATACCCATTGGGGTTGGCAACGCCCGCGGCTTTCGACACGTCAGTGAATGTTCCATTCCCATTGTTGTGAAAAAGAAAATCCGGTGACCCTTTGAGCCCTCTGGGCCCGCACTGTACGGGTATCCCCCGATAAAGACAGGTAGGCATGCTCCCAAATTTCGGCAGGTCATTCAGGTGGAAGTCCACATAGTCGGAAATAAAGAGATCGTCCCAGCCATCACCATCGTAATCGCCAAAGGCTGCGCCGCTTGCCCAGTACGGATCTCTGAGGCCAACCTGTTTGGTGACATCGGTGAAGGTACCATTGCCGTTGTTGCGATACAAGACAACGCCGCCCAGACAGGTGACCAAAATGTCGGGCCAGCCATCATTATTGTTATCCCCAACCGCGCCGCCCATCGGAAATTCGCACGGATAGCCGATGCCGGCCTGATCGGTGACGTCCGTGAATGTTCCGTCGTGATTGTTGCGATAGAGCGCGGATTTCGCCTTTTTCCCGGCTACGGCCATCGCAACGGGTGGAGCGTTCGTGAAATAAATGTCCGGCCAACCGTCACGATCGTAATCAATCAAAAGCACGCCGCCGCTCATGGATTCCGGGATGTACTTTTTTTGCGGATCGGAACGATGAACAAAATGAATTCCCGCCGCGCCGGTGACGTCGATCAGTTGTGGAAGGTGTGGTTTGACGGAGGGTTGAGCGGACCAGCCAGACACCGTCGCTGCGAATACCAGAAGAAGAAACAGAGCGGTCCAGCCCGCTGAACCATGAGGGGTGTTTGATTCTGAGTGACGCTTCATGGTTGCGGAGAACCGGAAAGCCTCGGTTGATGGTCGACTTCAGGCCGGGGGTTGCCCGGGGGATTGCGAGGCGCCAACTCGCGAGCGGTCACACCTAGAAAGTGTTTCGCGCCGAAAAACCGGGAATCCAGTTGTAGAGAACGGTCGAGATAAGCAATTCCCAATCCCAGGTGACCGCGAGGACCTTCGAGCATTAACCCGACGACCTCCTGAAAAGTCTTTTGTGCGCCGGCGTAATCCTGAGTTTGAAACAGCGCGATGCCAAGCAAATAGATATTCTCCGCTTCGGCATGGTCCAGATGGGCGAACTGCCGTGCCGCCTCAAGCGTAGGTCCGTTACATCCTTCGCGTAGGCTTACGCCCGCATAGAAGGGCAGAACTTGTGGTGAGTTGGGGCTTTGCTTTCGCGCCTGCTCGAATAGTGAGAGAGCCTTCATAATTCGTCTCCGTCTGATGGCCGGGGGTGCAAACTCCTTTGTCCATTGCCGAGTCGTCTCCGGGCCGAAACCCCGAGAATACTATGGGCAGATTATAAGATGTAGTGCAGGGTTTCATTGTTATTTATCCAACGGTCTATGTTGACTTGATTTTCTCCTCGACCTTCATGAACCGTAATGAATCCGGCGTTAGTTCTTATGACGCGTCCGGTTCTATCGAAGGTGACTTGCAGCCTTATCGAGCAAGCTGGGAGCGCTACGCGCGATGCGGTTTCCGCTTTAGTGAAATGCTTCGGCGCAAGTGCCGAAAAGTTCTTCCTCACAGGTTTCGCAGGCTACTGATTCTTGGCTGTACGCCACGGTTGTTCTCGCTGTTTCCAAACCACAGCCTTTCCACACGGGATTACTTCCGGATACCCCGTGATCCAGCCGCCATGGGAGGCGAGCGCCGAACTGCGGTACCGAATCCGTGAAGTGATTGAAAGATGATCACCCTGACCTGTTCCGGTTGGAACCAGATTGCCTAGTGGCTGCGTCAGGTCGACGCCGATACGGCGTTATCCGCATAGATGCCATCAGCCCCGGATCGAAACCTGAAGACGGATTATGGTCGGGCGAGATCCAGCAACGCCACGTCGGAGCGCTCCTGCACTCGTTCGAGAACAACTTCACGGCCGTCCGGCGAGATGTCGAAGTCGCGAATGTCGAAGTCGGGAGCGACGCTGGTCAATTGCCTCTGGGCGCCCGTCTGCAGGTCGATGAGCCAGAGATTCTTATGTTGGATCTCTCCTCGCAGGAACACAAGTGCCTGTCCTCCAGGCAGGAAGGCCAGATGTCTAGCTCCCCGAGTCAGGGTCAGAACCGGCAGAGGCTGCGCTGCGGCCCCGGCTGTGACGGCTTTTACCGAAAACGTGGTGCCGATGTCCGGCCCCGAGTAGACGACGAAGCGGCCGTCCGGCGCCCACGCGGGATCGACCGAGTATTCCTGAACAAAAAGAGTGGGAGAGCGACCGTCGATTGGCACGCGGAAGAGGTGTGGGACGCCGTGACTGTTTGCCGGCACGGTGATCGATTGTCCGTCAGGCGCCCATGCGGGAGCGCCCTGCAGGGCGAGCGAGTCGGTCACGATCCGAGCATTCGTGCCGTCGGGCCGCATCACATACAAGAGCGAGTGTCCGCGTTGCCGGACCGAGAATGCGATATAGCTTCCATCGGCGGAGATCGCCGGGCCACCAAGGATTCGCGCACCCTGGCCAGTCCACAGCTCCGTTTGAGTTCCGTTGGCGAGCTTCCAGATACTCTCGCTCGTGCCCGTCGCGGAAACATACAGAAGATAACCTGGACCCAGTCGCGGGGAGAACCCCGTGCCGGTGGTCAGCGAGATTCGAGCGGGCGTCGACACTTCCGTTGGTGAGTCAGGGATCCGCAAGCGCCAGAGTGTTCTCTGCGGACTTGCGAGCGTGACAACCAGACGGCGGCCGTCAGCGCTGGCCGCCAGCGATGTGTACCGGTCAGGGCCAGAGGTCAACTGGTGGGGAATGCGGCGCTCGACGTCCATGCTATAAAGCCACGGACCTGAGCCATCGGGCTCGGTGGCGAGGTACATCAGCGTCCGCCCATTCAATAGCACGGGATAACTTACGCGCCCAAAGTGCGACGTAATCCGTTCAGGAGTCCCACCGGTTGGTGCAATCCGCCAGATGTCCAATTTGTCTGGCAGGGATCCCAGTACGAAATATATGAATGCCATGTCGGGCGCCCATGAAGGAAAGTGACTGTGTAGACCGGCAGGCGCGGTAAAGATGAGCCGGCCCTTCGTTTGTTGGCTTCCGTCTGACACGAACAGCGGGTCTCCAGGTCCTGGCGTATGGTATGCGAGTAGTGAGCTGTCGCGCGACCAGTCGTACTCGGCCACGCCTTCAAGGTATGGCCTCGGCTGTCCGCCCAGTGTTGGCACGGCCCAGATGCTGATGTCGCCGTCCTTCGAGCCGTCGTGCTTGCGCACCCAATACGTGACGAAAGCGCCGTCGGGCGAGAAGCCCAGAGTGCGAACCGAAGGATTGACGAGTTCCGGCGCGCTTCCGTGGGTCAAGTTGTGGAACTGCCCCGAGCCGACCTGGGTAACCCACACGTCCATCTGTCCGTCGCGGTCCGACAGGAACGCCACGAAATGACCGTCGCGCGACACCGCAGCCGCCTGCTCCAATCCATTGAAGTCTGTGATTGTCTGGAATCGCGCGTCAGCAATGGGGTTTCGCCAGAAGTACTCGGTCCTCTGAAACCAAAGACTTGCCCCAATCGCCAATAGGGCTACCGCCGCTGCCAGCGGCAAGACGAACCTCCGTTTGGTTAGAGCTGTCCATATCGCTGAGTGCGACGCTTGCGCAGGGGAATGGGAGGAGATACTGTTCTCGTCCTCCTGCGCTGCTCGAAGATTCCGACTACGCGCCCACGCGTCCAAGTCCGCCCGAAACGCGTAAACCGAACCCATTCTGTCATGCACGTGGCGGTGGACCGGCATCCCCTCCCGCTTCTCCCAGCGCTGGACTGTCGTCACGTCGCGGTTAAGGTACGCGGCGATTTCCTTCCACGAATCCAGCCGATCTTCGGGCGGTCTTTCGGATGGTGGCGTGCCAGAGGGCGGTTCGCCCATCGTGATCTCCTGATTGGTCTACAGTTGTCGCTAGAGTGGGAAGGCGGATTGTAACTCCGCTGGCCGTGCACGGCAATATACGGTATTCGACGGCAAATAGCGGGAACGGCTGCGATTCTGCGCCTTGCGGTTTGACGGCGCGTATCAAGATGTCCGATCTTGTGCGCGCGTCTCAAGCGTGACTCTCGAAATGTAATTCGCAAGAGTTTTCGGCGGCAAAGGCGCGATTCTCAAACCTGGAGGTTTTCCATGAACAGCAAAGCTTTCTCGTGGGCTGTACGTTTCGCCATGGTGCTGGTGTTGGCGGTAGCGACTGGCGCTATGGCCCAAACTGGGACGCCTGTCCACTTCAGCGGGATAATCAACGACTATTCACCCTCAAACGTCAGCCCGATGGGGCCGTGGGAGATTCGCGGCCAGTGGACCTTGACGTTGAAGGGAGAGTCCGGCAAGGCTGATTTTTCAGCGGTCCTGACGATGGAGCGTTCCGATTATTGGGTATCGACAAACTTTCAAGACCCCACTAATCCATCGCTCCGAAGTGCGCATACTCACCACATCACGATTGAGGATGGCATAGTCACGCCGATAACTGGCGGGTTCGAAGTGAGCGGCCCGGTCACCATTACGAAAGACGGGAGCCCTGCTCCCTTGTCGGCATCTACGTTGACAGTGGATATTACTGGAGGAACGAGCGTCGAGTTTTCGAACGTGACGTTGACCTTCCATAATGGTGTTGGTGGTGCCACGGCACACTTCGGAACGCAGGCTATCCACGGCGTCGTTCGCAAGTCGAAATAGTCTTAGCTGCGACACACATCGGTGGCGGGCACGGCAGGCGTTGCCGTGTCCGTTGCCCTTCCTGGAAACATTTCCCTCGTTCAGCGAACACTGCGGCTTTGCATTTGGGATTCCTTGGCCCGTCCGCCGCATTGTGAGGGGTTTGTCGGCAACCCTTACCTAATCGCATTACGTCAGAGTTCTCCGTTAACCAGGGTCGTAACAACGGTTTGTCCGCTGAAGTGATGTCACACGTTGACTCTCAGCGGACTTATAGGCGACTACTCGGAAACTGGGCCAAAAGGATTCCCTTTCGGCCCTGAGATCCATGGTACTGACACGACGCTCATGCTGCAGTGATCCTTAATTAAGGTTCTCAACGAACACCGAAATGATGAAAGACGTGAACCTTCACGCCGTCAATTACAAACAGGAACACCAATACGATGGCAAGCAACGAAGCAACCAGGGACCAGGAAATGGGGGCCATTAGGATGCCGCTCGTGGCCATCAGGCTGACCACAACGATGTCAGCGGCCGAGCTCACGATCAGCCAGCGACTCGGGAACGAATGCCAGAGGCGATTGCGCTCGCGCACGAGATAGACATTGCCCTGGCCAGTGAAAACCAACATGAGGAAAACGAGGGTCTGGAGCTGCCGAATTGGCAGGTGAAGGATGTCTCTGCCGGCGAAAAAGACGGCGAAGGAGAGAATCAGAACTAAACCAGCTAACGTGCCGGCCGTGAGCATGAGAGTGCGAATATCCCACCGGTCAGGCCGGGACGAAAACGACACGCGGTCGGTAGCGATGGACATAGTGACGAAATCGTTGGTGAACAAGAGCAGAACCACGAGCAGAGGGGTGATGACAAATGTGCCGGTAAGAATCACACCAACGCTTAGGAAGACGCCGATTTCGATCGTTTTGATGATTTTGTTGAGCGTGTACGTCAGCATACGCTGATAGATTCGGCGGCCGGTTTCGACGGCGCGGAGCACTCCCATGAGACCACTCTCTGTGAGGACAACACTCGCGGCGGCCTTCGCCACATCGGTCGCCGTGGAAACGGCAATGCCCGCCTCAGCCTGCTTCAGGGCAGGAGCGTCATTCACGCCGTCACCCGTCATGCCGACGACGTGTCCTTGCCTCTGAAGCGCCTGAACCAAACGAAACTTGTCTTCTGGAAAAACCCCGGCGAAAACGTCGTATTGTTCCGTCGCGAGCCCAGCGCCGTTGCGCAGGCTCTCGGCAGAGCCGACGCGATCGCCGATACCCACTTGCAACGAGACGGCACGGGCGGTCGCGGGTCCGTCTCCGGTGACCATAATGACGCGCACGCCGAGACTCTTAAGATTTTGCACGAGCTCTTTGGAGTCTTCCCGAATGGGATCTTCAAGCGCAAGCAAGCCTACAAGCTCCAGCGAGCGTTCTGTCCCGGCAGCGACGGCGAGCACTCGCGCGCCTTGCCCTGCGAGCCGTTCGACTTCATCTGCAATACTTCCTCCGTCGCGAACCAGAGAAATAACAGCATCCGGCGCTCCCTTGATGACCCGCAGTTTGCCTGCCGCCTGCTCGTAGGTTGCTTCGGAGCGCTTGGTGGCAGTATCGAAAGGGATGAATTGGAGAAGGCGTGGAACAGAGCTCAGTACCTTTTTCACTCGTGCGGTTTCTAAAATGGCCAGATCGATTGGGTCCTGCGTTGCTGCATCGGAAGCGAGAGCGGCCATGCGCAGCACTTCTTCCGAGGTTCGATTTCCGATCGGACAAATCTGCGCGATTGCCAGTCGGTTCTGCGTAATCGTTCCCGTTTTGTCCGTGCACAACACATCCATCGCCGCCGCTTCCTCGATGGCGGAAAGGCGTGTCACGAGCACCGCGTGATGGGACATGTCGAGCGCACCCAGCGCCGTCGCTACCGTGAACATTCCGGGCAACGCCACAGGCACCGAGGCCACCAAGAGGATCAAAGCGAATGGCAATACTTCCGACCACGGCAGGTGTGCAAAGCCAGCGTACACGAGCAAGGCTCCCACGAGGACAGCGTCAAGAATCACGAGATACTTCACGATCGCAAAGATGATTTCCTGTAGATGGCTCACTGTCTTCGCGGTTTTCACCAATTCCGCGGTCTTGCCGAAGTAGGTGTGTTGTCCTGTTGCTGTCACCTCGCCGCTAGCTTCACCTCGTTTAAGCCGCGAGCCAGCGTAAACAATTGCCCCTGCGGATTTCTCAACGGGCACCGACTCGCCGGTCAGCTCCGACTCGTCAGCTTCTACAGCGCCGTCGAAGAGGCGAAGGTCCGCCGGGACAAGGTCTCCCAAGCGCAGATGAATCACATCCTCGGGAACAAGCTCTTCGGCGGGGATGAGCTGCCAGCGGCCGTCTCGAAGCACGCGCGCTTGCACGGAGAGCCGCCTGCGCAGAAGAGCGAGGGCGCGATTTGCTTGGTTTTCCTGGACAAAACTCAGGATGGAATTGAACAGCAGCAAGACACCGATGATGACGGCTTCGTCTAGCTTGTGAACCAGGACCTCCAGCACAATCGAAGCTTCGAGCATCCAGGGAACGGGTGCCCAGAATTTGGCGAAGAAAGAGAGCAGGGGATGGCGCGACTGTTCCTCAATCCGGTTGGGGCCGACTTGGCGAAGCCGGTCTTGCGATTCTGCTGTTGTCAGACCCGCCGGTATTCCAGTTCCACTCGTCCAGTTTTGTTCCATCAGAACCCGATTGTACCGCTGAAGTGCTGCCGTACTCGGGTGTCAGCCTATGCCTTCACGCCGACTTTTCGAAGAATTGTCATCATCGGGCACCAGTTGGTAAAGGCCGACTGGAAAAGATTCAAGCCTACGAAAGCTGTGAAAAGGAACCAGTACGGGCTCACCCAATATCCCAATGCGACGGAAGCCAGAACGAAGGCTCCTGCGATGAGTCTAAGGTAACGGTCTACGGTCATGGTGTTGCCTCCTTTTCAATCTGCCGTGGGCACATGATTGCCGCCTACGGGCGGGACAGTTCCTGCGCCGCCGCGTTCGCTCAAGAAATAGAGAACCGGAATTGCCATTTGAGAGAGCGCGGTGGAAGCCACTGCGCCTGCCATCAGGGAAATCGCGAGCCCCTGGAAAATCGGATCGAACAAAATCACGCTCGCGCCGACGACAACGGCGGCCGCAGTCAGCAGGATGGGACGGAAACGCACGGCGCCGGCATCCACGACGGCTTCTTCCAGCGACATTCCGTTCGCGCGGCGCAGTCCGATAAAGTCCACAAGAATGATCGAATTTCGAACGATTATTCCGGCGCCGGCGATGAAGCCAATCATCGAAGTCGCGGTGAAAAATGCCCCCAGCAGCGCGTGGGCCGGCAAGATGCCGATGAGCGTCAGCGGAATCGGGGCCATGATCACCAGGGGCGTCTTGAACGAGTGGAACCAACCCACGACGAGCACGTAGATCAGCACCAGCACAACAGCAAAGGCCAAACCCAGATCACGAAACACCTCGACCGTGATTTGCCATTCGCCGTCCCATTTCATCGCGTAGCGATCTGTCCGCTCTGGCAGTGTTGTGCCGCTGTATTGCTTCACGCCGGACCCGTCGGGCAGTTTGATTTTGCTGATGGCATCGCGCATTTTGAGGATTGCATAAACCGGACTTTCGATCTCACCGGCGACGTCCCCCGTGACGTATACCACAGGCCGCAGGTTCTTACGATAAATGCTCTGATCAATCGTGGTTTCGCGAACGCCGGTGACTTCGCGCAAGGAAACCTGGCCTCCTGTTGGAGTGGGCAACTTCAGGTTCTCCAAGCCTTCCATGCTGGAACGATCCGGCCGCGCGAGGCGCACTTCGATGGGAACATCTTCCCGAGATGAGGGATCATGCAGCAGCCCCGCGGAGGCTCCGCTAAGTCCAATCTGGATTGTGCGCGCAACTTCCGCCGCTGAAACTCCCTGCAGCGCAGCCTTGTCCAAGTCCACTTTCATGTCGTATTTGTGCTGAGGGTCCTCGACGTACCAGTCCACATCTACTACGCCGGGAGTTTCCTGGAAAATCTTTTTTATTTTTGCTGCGAGCTCGGTTTGACCTTTGTAGTCCGGCCCGTAGACTTCAGCAACGAGGGTCTCGAGCACAGGCGGGCCGGGCGGAACTTCGGCGACTTTAACTCGTGCGCCGAAGGGAGCAGCAATCTTGTCCAACTCGGGGCGCAGCCTGCGCGCAATGTCGTGGCTTTGCGCTTTGCGGTCATGTCGTGACAAAAGGTTGACCTGGATGTCAGCCTGGTTCGGCTGGTTGCGCAAGAAGTAATGCCGCACGAGACCGTTGAAGTTGTAAGGCCCCGAGGTGCCCGCATAGATTTGATAGTTGATGACCTCCGGCTGTGTGCCGAGGTAGCTCCCCAATGCCTGGGCCACGCGAGTCGTTTGCTCCAGTGTGGTTCCGTCGGGCGTGTCAACGATGACCTGGAACTCGCTTTTGTTGTCGAAGGGAAGCATCTTAACTTGCACCCATTTAAGCGGGACAAAGGCGACAGCCGCAAGAAGCAGGGCGACTACGCCGCAAAAGAAAATCCACCTCCGAGCCGGTTTCTGGATCAGTGGAATCATCAGGCGGCGATAGAGCCGTGTGGTCCAGTTTTCGGTATCATGCCTGGATTCGGAACCCCGGGCGTAATGATGGAGCAACCGCAGAGCAGCCCAGGGTGATACCACAAAAGCGACGAGCAACGAAAAAACCATGGCTGCCGAAGCGCCGACCGGAATCGGGCGCATGTACGGCCCCATAAGTCCACGCACAAATGCCATGGGGAGGATTGCCGCAATCACCGCGAAGGTCGCAAGGATGGTTGGGTTGCCGACTTCGTCCACGGCCTCGACCGCAATATCGGCTAGTGAGCGTCCGCGATTATCGGGCAGCCGGAAATGGCGAACGATGTTCTCGATCACGACGATGGCATCGTCGACCAGGATACCGATGGAGAAAATCAGCGCGAAAAGGGTGACGCGGTTCAGCGTGTATCCGAACAGGTAGAAGATGGCGAGAGTCAGTGCGAGAGTCACGGGAATCGCCAGGAGAACTACACCCGATTCACGCCAGCCCAGAGCAAGCCCGATCAACAGCGCGACCGAAAGTGTGGCGATGAGGAGGTGCTCGAGCAATTCGTCCGATTTGTCCTTGGCCGTTGCACCGTAGTTGCGCGTGACGGAGACGTTCAAGTCGCTTGGCAGCGTATTGCCAAGAAGGGAATCAACCTTGTGCAGAACATTCTCAGCAATCAGAGTGGCGTTCGCGCCCTTGCGCTTGGCCAGCGTAATCGTCACAGCTGGATAATCTGGATTGGTTACGCTGCCGGTCGTTCCCTTTGCGCTGGCGAACATGACATAGTTAGCCGGTTCTGCCGGGCCGTCTTCAATCTTTTGAGCCACATCACGCAGGTACACAGGGCGTCCTGCGTGAACTCCTACGACCACTTGTTGAAGTTCTTCCGGACGCGTGAAGAAATTGCCCGCTTCGACCTGGAACTCCTGGTTATCGCGCGCAAAGCTGCCGGCTTGACTGCGCGTGTTCGCGGCGCCGAGTTGCGTGACGACCGAACCCGGAGTCAGGCCGTAAGCTGCGAGGCGTTGCGTATCCAGCACAACGCGCACCTTACGAGGCTGCCCGCCGATGATGGCCGTTTCGGAAACGTCGTCCAGTTGCTTGAGCGAGTGCTCCAGTTCATCTGCAATACGTCGCAACTGGAAAGCGTCGTAGTTCTTGCCCCAGAGCGTGAGAGCGAGAATGGGCACGTCATCAATCGAGCGTACTTTGATGATCGGTTGCGAAACTCCCTGGGGGATACGGTCAAAGTTCGAATAGAGCTTGTTGTAGGTGTTGACGATCGCGTCTTCTTCCTTGGTGCCAACGTAGAAGCGGACGATAATCATGCTCAAGCCGGGGCGGCTGATGGAGTAGATGTATTCAACTCCAGGTATTTCCCGGAGCAGCCTTTCCATGGGCACGGTGGCGCGCTGAGTCACTTCCTCGGCCGACGCCCCTGGCATCTGGACGAAAACGTCCAGCATGGGCACGATAATCTGCGGTTCCTCCTCGCGCGGCGTCTGTAGGATGCTGAAAGCCCCGAGCAGTAGAGCGGCCACAATTATCAGAGGTGTTAGCTTCGATTGAATGAAACTGTGGGCAAGACGGCCCGCCAGTCGCAGGGAGTGAGTGCGATTTTCCGGTTTGGGAGACGTGTCGCTCATGGCCGTACTGCAATTCGTTTGCCGCCCAATTCACGATCTCCAGGTGCGGCCACAAGTGTCTCCCCGGCTTGCAGGCCCGAGAGAACTTCAATCATCTCTCCGGTACTCTGGCCGAGGGTGACGTAGCGCAACCCAGCCACTTGGTTCGCGTCAAGAACGTAAACTCCCTGCAGTTGTCCGCGGTCCACCACCGAAGTGCGTGGAATCAGCAGCGAAGGCCGCTTGCCGCGTGGGAAGCGCGCCCTGCCAAAAAGCCCAGAGCGCAGAAGCGAATCAGCCGGCAATCCGATTTTCACGAGGAAGCTACGGCTGGCCGGGTCGGCTGCGGGAACGATTTGCACGACCTTGCCGGAAAGCGGGGCGCTTCCCAGCGAGTCAATTGTTACAGTGGCAGCTTGGCCCACGCGAACAAGGCGGATGTCACTTTCATCCACCGTCACTTCAAGACGATAGCTGTGCGTATCTTCAATGGTGAATATGGGCATGCCGGGCGAGGCCAACGTGCCCGCATCGGCCATCTTCTCGGTTACTACTCCGGCAAATGGCGCGCGAACCCGCGTGTAACCGAACGAAGTCTGAGCCTGATTCAGCGCGGCGTTCGCTTGAGATTGCCCGGCCCGCGCCATATCGCGGTGGGCCACAGCTGACTGGTAGCGAGCTTTAATCTCGTCGAACTCCTGTGGGCTGACTGATTTCTTTTCGTACAGTTGCTGGTAGCGTTTCAGCGTGGCATCGGCGAGTGCAAAGTCCGAATCGGCGGCGGCGACTTCCTGTTCCGACGCAGTCACGGCAGCGGTGGCCTGATTCACTGCCGAGCGAGGTTGCGCATTGTCAATGATCGCAAGCACCTGACCCTTTTGCACGCGGTCACCTTCATGCGCGCGCATCTCGATGATGTTGCCCATCATCTGGGTGGAAACCCGGCTCGTCTGTGCGGCCCGCACCGTTCCGACGGCTTCCAACCAGTCCGGCACGATCGACTTTTGCGCGACAATCACTGAGACGTTACTCAGCGTCTCCGGTGCCGCGACCTGCGTGCGATGCTCGTTGGAACAACCGGACAGACCTCCGCTCAAAACTCCAATCAGGAGCGGGACTGCTGCGAGTGCTTGGTGCATTCGACTCATGGCGTCACCACGGGAGACTGAGGACTTAAAGTTCCGCTGGCGAGTTCCAGGCTGGCGTAGCCAGTCTGATAACGATAGACAGCTTCCCAATAATCCGTTTGGCTGCGCAGTGCGGCGTCCTCGGCGGCGAGCAGGTCGCTGATCGTCGAAAGGCCCGAGTTGTAGCGGTTCTGATTGATGCGAAGACTCTCTTGCGCCTCTGCGATGGTTGCACGAGCCACTTCCATCTGCTGGCGAGCCGCATCTACGTCGTAGTAGGTGCGGCGTACCTCGAGCCGAACGGCGTCGGTCGCCGTTTCCTTGATGGCGGCAACTTTGTCCTGCAACGCTCTCTGATGGGAAAGCTGAGCTCGCTTGGCTCCGCCTTGGAAGAGCTCGAACTGAACTTCGATGCCGGCCAGCCAGTTATTTCCGCCACCGCCGGCGACGAAAGTTGGGTTGTCGGCTTCCCAGCCTCCAAACGCATTCACCCGTGGACCGAACGACGATTTCGCAATCGAGACGCTCTGCTGCTGCGCCGCTTCTTCCGAGCGGATGCGTTTCAGGTCGGGACGCATTTCTACCGCCGTTTTCTCCGCCTCTTCGAGCGGTGTTGCTGGAAGGCTTCTTTCCGCGAGGTCTTCCTCTGGATCGATTTCATTCTCCGCGGAGACTCCCATGGAGGTGCTCAACTGTGCGTGCGCCAATGCCAGGTTATTTTGGACGCGTATGAGTTCCTGTTTCCGCGTCGCGAAACGTACCTGGGCGCTCAGGTAGTCCGATTCCACGACCACTCCGCTTCCGAAGCGGTTCTTACTGCGGTCGAGAATGGCCTGGGCGGTCTTCATCGCTTGTTCAGCGACCTCCAGTTGTTTTTTCGCGAGTAGCACTCCGTAGTATGAGTCCACAACACGGAAGATGATTTCTTGGTCGGTACGTTCCATTTGATGGCCAGAGGCGTCCTTCACACGCTCCGCGCGGTTGATGGCGCGCCAGCTCCCGAAGGAATCAAAAAGATTCCAGGTTCCGCCAAAGCGCGTCGCGAAGTTGCCGAATGAAGAAGGAGTATTCAGGACGTTCAGCGCGAAATCTGCCGTGGTGAATCGCTGCTGTCGCAACTTGCTGCCAAATACGTACACAGGGTCGTTGCCACGGGCGGCCGTCTCGGAAAAAGTGACGTGCGGCAGAAGAAAGGATCTCGCTTCTTTGACGTCAGCTGAAGCGGCCCTTGTGTCAGCGAGCGCTACCTTGTGTACCGGGTTCTTTTCGAGCGCGATAGTGACCGCCTGTTGGAGAGTAATAGGAGCGGGCTGCTGTGTTTGTTGTGCGAAGAGCAACCCGGGAATCGGCAACACAAGAAGTGAGATCAGCAAGGCGCTCGCTGCAAAACGAGATGTGCCTTCTGATTGAACAAGTGCCCTTTGCAGGCTTTGGCTCTTTTCACCGGCATGTCGTCCGCTGATCCTCATTGTAAGTTTTCATCCCTATACATTTACTGGAGTTGCGCAAGCCGTTGCATTTCCTCTGTCCACGAGGAATTTCACTCTGTTACAGAAAAAGTCTTACCTGGGGATCCTTTTTATGATTGCCGCCCCGTCTCCGGAATTGAACTTTGCCCCGGCTGTCTCTTTAGCGACTTCTTCCTCGCGACCACAAAGGGATGCCCTGTTTGTCCCTGAGCCTCCATGTGTTGTCGCCTTTCTTGATCTGGCGCGCCACGATGACGTCAGCTCCCTCATATTTCACTTTTGAACCG
>Ga0307372_10008236_pt1 | contig 14698 bp, 12 predicted proteins | sample OX1MG_FD_202533 | JGI IMG/M metagenome (GOLD analysis project Ga0307372, IMG submission 202533) | Soil microbial communities from Risofladan, Vaasa, Finland - OX-1 | ecosystem: Environmental > Terrestrial > Soil > Coastal area > Acid sulfate soil | place: Finland: Risofladan, Vaasa | collected... | reverse complement strand
AGATCGTGAATCCCGAGCACGTGATCGCGCATCTGGCTGCCGGCGGCAAGCTCGAGATGCAGATCAAGATCGAGTCTGGTCGCGGCTACGTGCCGGGCAACATGCGCTTCCTGCCCGAGGAAACCAAAGGCATCGGCCGCGTCGTGCTGGACGCCTCGTTCAGCCCCGTGCGCCGCGTCTCGTACTCGGTGGAATCGGCGCGCGTCGAGCAGCGCACCGACCTCGACAAGCTGATCATCGACATCGAGACCAACGGCGCGATCGAGCCGGAGGAGGCGATTCGCTATGCGGCGCGCATTCTGGTTGACCAGTTGTCGGTGTTCGCGCAGCTGGAAGGAACCGCCCTCCCTACCGAGCAGCCGAAGTCGCCGTCGGTCGATCCGATCCTGCTGCGTCCGGTGGACGATCTCGAGCTCACGGTGCGCTCGGCCAACTGCCTGAAGGCGGAGAACATCTACTATATCGGCGACCTGATCCAGCGCACCGAGACGGAGTTGCTCAAGACTCCGAACCTCGGGCGCAAGTCGCTCAACGAGATCAAAGAAGTGCTCGCCTCTCGCGGGCTGACGCTGGGCATGAAGCTCGAGAACTGGCCGCCCGCCGAGCTCGAGCATCACCGCAGCTGAACCGCGCCGGAGATAAGGACAACAAGCCATGCGTCACGGTCACGGTCTGCGCAAACTCAACCGCACCTCGAGCCACCGGCTCGCGATGTTCCGCAACATGACGGTGTCACTCTTGCGCCACGAGCAGATCACGACCACGCTGCCCAAGGCGAAGGAGCTGCGCCGCATCGTCGAGCCCGTGATTACGCTCGGCAAGCATCCCAGCCTCGCCAACCGCCGGCTTGCCTTCAACCGGCTGCGCGACCGTGACATGGTCGGCAAGCTGTTCGGCGAGCTGGGGCCGCGCTACGCGAAGCGCAACGGTGGCTACCTGCGCATCCTGAAGAGCGGCTTTCGCAAGGGAGACAATGCGCCGCTGGCGCTGGTGACTCTGCTCGATCGCCCCGAACAGCCGGAGAGTAGTAAGGAACAGAAGAAGGCCGCGTAGGCGCCGGGCGATGCGCACGAAAAAAGGCCGGGCACTTCCCGGCCTTTTTGTTTTCATGGGCTAGGGTTCGGAATGCGCCATCGCGCGATGCGCGCGGCCAATAAGCTGCGCCTTTGGCTGCGTCTGCTCGGGCCGGGCCTGGTCACCGGTGCGGCGGACGACGACCCGAGCGGCATCGCGACCTATTCCCAGGCCGGGGCGCAGTTCGGTTTCAACGTGCTCTGGAGCGTGGTGGTCACCTACCCCTTGATGGTGGGGATCCAGATGATCAGCGCGCGAATCGGTGCCGTGACCGGGCAGGGGGTCGCGGCGAATATCCGCCGGCTGTACCCGCGCTGGGTGCTGCATCCGCTCGTGGTGCTGGTGTTGATTGCCAACACGATCAACATCGCGGCGGACCTCGGCGCCATGGGCGAGGCCCTGCAGCTGCTGGTCGGGGGGCCGCGCCACGGTCAGGCACTGCTGTTCGGCTTCGCGTCGGTGCTGCTGCAAATCTACATGCCGTATCCGCGCTATGCCCCGTTTCTCAAGTGGCTGGTGGTCGCCCTGTTCGCGTACGTGGCGACCGTGTTCGTGGTCCACGTCCCCTGGGGCGAGGTCGTCGCCGGCACCCTTTGGCCGTCGCTGCACTTCGAGCGCGCCTACATCTTCGCGGTGGTGGCGGTATTCGGCACGACCATCAGTCCCTACCTGTTCTTCTGGCAGGCGGCGCAGGAGGTCGAGGAGCAGCGCGTGGCCGGGTTTCCCGGCCCGCTCGCCTCGGAGCGGGCACGCGCGGAGCTGCAGCGCATCAAGATCGACACCTACCTGGGAATGGGGTTCTCAAACCTGGTGGCGTTCTTCATCGTGCTGACTACCGCGGTCACGCTGCATCGCGCCGGCATTACCGACATCCAGACCTCCACCCAGGCGGCGCAGGCGCTGCGGCCGCTGGCGGGGGAGTTCGCCTTCGCGCTGTTCGCCGCGGGTATCATCGGAACCGGGATGCTGGCCGTGCCGGTTCTGGCCGGCTCGGCCGCGTATGCGGTCGCCGAGTCCTTCGACTGGCGTGCCGGGCTCTGGTACAAGCCGATGGAAGCGAGGGGCTTTTACTTCATCATCCTGGTGGCGACGCTGATCGGGGCGGCGATCGACTTCAGTCCGATCGATCCGATCAAGGCACTGTACTGGGCGGCGGTGATCAACGCCATCGTCGCGCTTCCGATCATGGCGGTCATGATGCTGCTCGCCGCGCGCTCGGAGGCGATGGGTTCGCACGTGGTGAGCCGGCGGTTGAAGGTGCTGGGCTGGGTGGCCACCGCCGTCATGGGGTTGGCGGTCGCGCTGCTGGTGTACACCTCGGTCGCCTGACCGCACGAGGCTGGCAGCGGCGCATGCCGATCGTGCTGTACTCGGATTTCGGCGCCGGGGACCTGTACGTGGGCCAGGTGAAGGCCGTGCTCGCCGAACGGGCACCGCGCGTACGCGTGTTCGATGCGCTGCACGATGCTCCGACGTTCTGCATCGAGACGAACGCGCATCTGCTGGCGGCGCTCGCGCCGCGCTACCCCAGGGGCAGCGTGTTCCTGGCGATCGTCGATCCGGGGGTCGGCGGTTCCCGCGGCGCGATCGTAGTGGGCGCGAGCGGGCGCACCTTCGTCGGCCCCGACAACGGCCTGCTGGCCGTCCTGTGGGGGCGGGCGAGCAGGCCGCGTTGCCGCAGCATTCGCTGGCGGCCAGCGCAGCTCGGGAATTCGTTCCACGGCCGCGACCTCTTTGCTCCGGTTGCGGCTGCGCTTGCGGCCGGGCGCGTGCCGCGCGGCTGGCTGGTGCCGCAAGCCGCGCCGGAGATACTTCTCGGCGCGGGAGAGCTTGCACGGGTCGTGTACGTGGACCACTATGGAAATGCCGTGACCGGTCTGCGCGCCGTCGCCATGCCGCAGGAGGCCAGCCTGCGCGCAGGCTCGCGGCTGCTGCCTCACGCGCGCACATATGGCGAGGTGCGGCCGGGCGAGCCGTTCTGGTATGAAAACAGCCTGGGGCTGGTGGAGATCGCCGCTAATCGCGCGAGCGCCGCGCGCCTGCTCCGGCTGCGCGTGGGCAGTCCGGTCGCCGTGCTCCGGAATCCAGCTAAAGCACGAGGATCGCGCGGTAATCGTTGACGTTGGTGCGCGTCGGGCCGGTGACGACGAGATCGCCGAGTGCGGCAAAGAATCGGTAGCTGTCGTTGGCCGCCAGGAGCTGCTTTGCCTCCAGGCCTCGAGCGCGCGCCCGCGCCAGCGTGTCCGGCGCCAGCAGCGCGCCGGCGTTGTCCTCCGACCCGTCGATGCCGTCGGTATCCGCCGCGATGGCATGCACGTCGGCGAGGCCGTCGAGCTCGAGCGCCAGGGCGAGCAGGAACTCCGCGCAGCGCCCGCCGTGACCGTTCGGTGAGCGCACGGTCACTGTGCACTCGCCGCCGGTGATCAGCGCTATGGGGGGCGTGAACGGCCGGCGATAGCGCCGAACCTCGCGCACCAGCGCCGCCATCACCTTCGCGACTTCTCGCGCCTCGCCGGTGACCGAATCGCCGAGGATCACCGCCTCGACGCCGGTACGGCGGAATGTCTCCGCGCCTGCCTCGAGCGCGCGGTGCGCCGTGGCGACCACGCGGTTTTCGACGCGCCTGAACACGGGGTCGCCGGGCTTGGGGGTCTCCGGCAGCTCGCCGCGCACGCCAGCGTCGAGCCGCGACTGCACCGCGGCCGGCGGCGCGATACCGTGGCCGGCCAGGACCTCGAGCGCGTCGCGGTAGGTCGTGGGGTCGGGTGCGCAGGGGCCCGAGGCGATGTGCGTCGGGTCGTCTCCGGTCACATCCGAGATGATGAGCGCGAGCGTCGGTGCGCGGCACGCGGCCGCCAGCCGGCCTCCCTGGATCGCCGAGAGATGCTTGCGCACGGTATTGATTTCCTGGATCGCCGCTCCGCAGTTCAGCAGTTGGGCGGTCACGGCCTTCAGGTCCGCGATCGTGAGGCCCTCGGCCGGAAGGTTGAGCAGCGCCGAGCCGCCGCCTGAGAGCAGCGCGAGCAGCAGGTCGTCCGGGCCGAGCGCCCGCACGCGTTGCAGGACCTCGCGCGCGGCCGTCTCTCCGGCCGCATCCGGTATCGGATGCCCGGCCTCGACGACGCGGATGCGGCTCGAAGGCAGCCCGTGCGCGTAGCGCGTGATCGCGAGACCCTCGAGCGGGGCGTCCTTCGGCCAGCCCCTCTCCACCGCCGAGGCCATCGCTGCCGCCGCTTTGCCCGCGCCGACCACGAGCGTGCGTCCGCGCGGAGGAGCCGGAAGCTGCGCGGCCAGGATCGTTAGCGGGTCGGCCGCAGCGACCGCGGCGCGGAAGCTATTCTGCAGAAGTTCGCGCATGGCGCGCAGTGTACCGGCCGTGCGGCCGCCGCGCTTCCCACGCGGCGTCGCGCCTTAGCCGAAGCTTTCCTTCGCGGCGTCGCGGCCGAGGGCGTACAGCTTGGGATAGAAGCTGCGGAAAGCGGCCTGGATCTCGGCGGCAGGCACGTCGGCGTAGCTGCCGCGGTCGCGCAGGTACTCCATGTGGCGCCGGTTATCCTCGTCGTACGCATGGAAGATCGAATCGTGCCGGCCGTCGAACTCGAGAGGCTTGACGCGGAACTTCTGGCACAGGGCGAGGTTGAAGGCGGGGGTGGCCTTGACCCAGGTCCCCTCCAGGTACAGCTCGGTATAGCCGTGGTAGATGAAAAGATCGCTGCCGATATGCTCGAGCAGCCGCGGCGTGGACAGGTGGTTCTTCACGTCCGCGAAGCCGATGCGCGCCGGGATGCCGGCGCACCGCGCGCACGCAGTGAGCAGCGCCGCCTTGCCGACGCAAAAGCCCTCCCCGGCTGCGAGGCAGCTCGAGGCGCGGTACGCGGATTCGTCGGTGAAATCGAGGAACGGGTTGTAGCGGATAAGGTCGCGCACCGCGTAATACAGAGACACCGCGCGCTCGACGGGAGCCGTGCCTGCGACGTGCTCGCGCGCGAACGCCGCCACCGCCGGGTGCTCGCTGTCGATGAACCTTCCAGGACGCAGGTACTCTTGCTGGGCTTGCATCAGCGATCGAGCTTCATCAGCTTGCGCGTTCCCGCGAACAGCCTGCTGGCCGGATTGCCGAGCTCCTCGCCGACCGTGAGATGGTTGAATCCGGGCATCGCGATGTCCTCGCCGGCCACGACGCGCCAGCGCTCGCGCAGCAGCTGGTTCTGGCGCTTGAATTCGGAGCTCTCCAGCCCGCCGACGCAGGTGTATAGCGGGGCGCGCGTCGCCGGTGGAAGGAAGGCGGGGGAGAGCTTCAGCGCGCTCGCGTCGTCGAGCCGCAGGTCGGCGCGCAGGAAGTCGGCCTGCAGCATAGGCCGCAGGTCGTACAGGCCGCTCACCGCGAGCGCGCCCTTGAACAGATCCTTCGGCAGGCGCTGGTCGTACACCGGCCACAGCGCCGCCATCATCAGGGCGGTCAGGTGGGCCCCGGCGGAATGCCCGCTGACGTAGAGCCGATCCTGGTCCATGCCGTAGTCTTCGCAGTGCAGCCACAGCCAGGCGGAAGCCCGCAGCATCTGCTTGACGATTTCCTCGATCGTCACCTTCGGGCACAGGTCGTAGTTCACCGCGACCAGCGACACGCCGGCATCGACCCAGGCGGGCGCGAGAAACGAGAAATCGGACTTGTCGAGCGAGCGCCAGTAGCCGCCGTGAATGAACAGCAGCGCCGTGCCGTCACCTTTGCGCGCCGGGAAGATGTCGAGCGTCTCGCCGGGCGAGGGGCCGTAGACGCGGTCGAGGTAGCACACCATCGAGGCGCGCGTGCGCGCCGAGCGCTCCGCCCAGCGCGCGAAGATCTGGGGATGATCGGGGATCGCCGCGCGCGCGTTGTACTCGCGGCTGTAGAAGGCCTGCTCGCTCATCGCGGCGCCCGCTAGCCGCGCTTTTCGCGCCACAGCCCGAGCGCGACCTGCGCAGGGCGGTCGGAGTACGAAAACAGCACGCACTCGCTCTGCGCCTCGAAGCTCGCCGCGTGCCAGCTCGGCACGACGAAGGTGTCGCGCGGCCCGAAGGCGAAGCTCTGCGTGTCGATTTTCACCTTGCCGATGCCCTCGACCACCGAGTACACGGTGGCGTCGGTCGAGCGGTAGGGGTGCGACGTGAAGCCCCTGGGCAGCAGCTGGACGAAGCTGCCGATCGTCGGCATGGCGAAGGCGCCGGTGAGCGGATTGACGAAGCGCATCTTCCAGCCGTGGCAGGCGTCCGGATCCTCGTTGCGCGCCAGGGTGTCCAGCGTCTCGCGGCTGCGACTGTACGGATAGCTGAAGATCGGCGAGGTCTTGGCGAACGACGTCACCGGCTCCAGCGGCGCGAGGTTGTGACCGTAGCGATTGTACGAGTCGCCCTCGGGCTTGGCGACCGGCTGCACCTCCTCGGGGTAGGTCTCCATGAATCCGGCGTCGAACAGCTGCACGATATGGATATCGAGCCCGTCCATCCACACCACGGGTTCGCTGCCCGGATTGCCGTGATCGTGCCAGGTCCACGGCGGCGTGATGATGAAGTCGCCGGGGTGCATGGTCGTGCGCTCGCCGTCCACCGCGGTGTAGGCGCCGGCGCCCTCGACGATGAAGCGCAGTGCCGACTGGGTGTGGCGGTGGCTCGGCGCAATCTCGCCGGGCAGGATCAGCTGCAACCCGCAGTACAGGCTGCGCGTGATGCAAGACTGGCCGCGCATGCCCGGATTCTCGAGGATCAGCACGCGCCGCACCGCTTCCTTCGCCGTGATGACCTTTCCAGCCTCCATCACGTACGGCCGGACCTGGTCATACTTCCACAGCGCCGGCACGCAGGGCGTGCTGGGTTGCGGCGGCACCAGGTTGTGCAGCACTTCCCACAGCGGGGTCAGGTTGTCCCGGTCCATGCGCCGGTACAGCTCGGCGCGGGCATTCTGGATGCTGGGCTGGGCGGAAATCTGCATGCAGGCCTCCTTGACGCGGATCCGGGGCGAGCGGAGATCAGATAGGCAATTCTAACAAAGCACCCCGCGGCGTACGCGCCGTTTTCGCAGCCGAAGCGCGTTGCGCCCGGCAGCGGCGTCGGGCTGCCGCCGGGAAGCGACGGCGGTTCGCTCAGCCCATGCGGCTCGGCAGGTAGGTGGCGATGATCGGGAAGCTGATCAGGACGACGAGGCGCAGGATGTCGGTCAGCACGAACGGGATCACGCCCAGGAAGATAGTCGACATCTTGACATCCTTCACCACGCTCTTGATCACGAACACGTTCATCCCCACCGGCGGGTGGATCAGACCGAGCTCGACGGTCATCACGATGATGACCCCGAACCAGATCGGGTCGAAGCCGAGCGCGGTGATCACCGGAAAGATGATCGGAATGGTCAGCACGATCATCGCCATCGCGTCCATGAGGCATCCAAGCACCAGGTACGCGAGCATGATCAGGGTCAGGACCTCGTAGCGGCCGAGCCCGAGCCCAGTGAGGAACGCCGTCACCTTCTGCGGCGTCTGCGTGATGGTCAGAAAATAGCCGAACAGCAGCGCGCCGATCAGGATCGTGAAGATCGCCGCGGTCGTGCGCACCGAGCCGATCAGGCACTCGAAGAACTGCGCGCGGTTGAGCCGTCGCCGGATCACGGAAATGATGAACGCCCCGGCGGCACCCATGCCCGCGGCCTCCGTGGCGGTGAACACGCCGCCGTACAGCCCGCCGATCACGAACACGAACAGCAGCACGACGGCCCAGATGCTCTTCAGCGCCCCCAGCCGCTCGCTCCAGGGGCTGGGCCGACCGGTGGGCAGGAAGCCGGGGCGCAGCGCTCCGATGAGGCTCACCGTGGTGGTGTACATGGTCACCGCTACGATCCCCGGCAGGATGCCCGCGACGAAAAGTTTGCCGATGTCCTGCTGGGTGATCATGCCGTACACCGCGAGCACGGAGGAGGGTGGGATCATGATGCCGAGGGTGCCGCCTGCGGCGATGACACCGGTGGCGAAGCTCTGCGGGTAGCCGTAGCGCCGCATCTCCGGATAGGCGATCGTGGAAAACGTCGCCGCGGTGGCCACCGACGACCCGCAGATCGCGGCGAATCCGCCGCAGGCGAGAATGGTGGCGATGCCCAATCCCCCGCGCCGGTGGCCGATGAAGCTGTTGGCCGCCCGGAACAGCTCGCTGCTCATCCCGGAGCTCGAGGCGAAAGCGCCCATCAGCAGGAACATCGGGATCACCCCGAAGCCGAAGTCCGTCGCGGTGCGAAGCGGCGACAGGCTGAGCAGGCGCAGCGCCGGCTCGAGGCCGGAAAGCAGGCCGTAGCCCGCGATGCCTACGAGCCCCATCGCAATGCCGATCGGTACGCGCAGCATCATCAGGATGAACAGCACGATGAAGCCGCCCGCCGCGATCAAATTGGCATGAGCCATGGACGCAGAGTCACTCCAACTGGGACGAGTGGCCGGCCGGCAGGGACGCCGGCCGCAGAATCTGGCGCGCGATGCGCACCAGCATCAGCAGGATGGACAGTGCGAGCCCCACCCATGCCGTGCAGTACAGCGGCCAGGTCGGCAGGCCGAGGTCCATCGTCGTGCCGTGCGCGCGCCACACAGTGGTCACCTTGTAGGTCGTCATCCAGGCGAACACCGCGAGGCAGCCCATCGTGACGACACCGGCGAAGACGTCCACCGCGCGCCGCGCGCGCGGCCCGAGGAAGTTCCACATCAGATCGACCGTGATGTGGTCGCCGCGATAGCTCGCCACCGCGATGCCCCAGAACACGATCACGCCCAGGAGCAGGCGGCCGAAATCGTAGGCGTCCGGCACCGACCACGCGATTGCGTAGCGCAGCACCACGGCGACGAAGGTCAAGGTGGTGACGACGGCGAGAAACGCCGCCGCCACCTTCTCTACCCAGTCGATCGCGCGGTCGAGCAGCGAACGCCCGGCCATGCCCGCGGCGTTCTCAGAAGTTCGCCTTGTACTTCACCAGGTAGCGCTTGAGCGACCCGAGGACCTTGTTCGGGTCGTAGCCTTCCTTGCGCACCGGCGCCGCCCAGTCCTTCTCGAGCGGGGCTGCGGCCTTGCGCCAGGCCGCGATCTGCCGTGGCGTCAGCTTGTACACGTCGTGGCCGGGCTCGGCGGCGATCTTGGCGATGCCGGCGTGCTCGAAGTTCGCCCACGGGGTGGCGACCTTCTCGGCCCACTGCGTGGTGCAATGGTCGTCGATCACCTTCTTCTGGGTCGAGGACATCGCGGCGTACTTGTCCTTGTTCATCACCCAGACGAAAGTCGTCGTGTAGAGCGGCACCTCCATGTGGTACTTGACCACCTTGTCGATGCCGAACAACACGACCGAGCCCCACGGGAAGGTGATCGCATCGGCGACCCCGCGCGCGAGCACGTCACGCGCCTCGGGCGCCGAGGCGCGCACGTTGGCGCCGCCAAGCAGCGTGACCAGCTTGGCGATCGTGCCGTTGGCGGGGCGGACCTTCAGGCCCTTGAGGTCGCTCGGAAGTACGATCTTCTTGCGCGAGTGGAACGTGCCGGGGTCGTGCACGAAGGCGAAGCAGTAGTGCACGTCGTGCATTTCCTTGGCCGCGTACTGCCGGTACCAGGCATCCAGCGCCGCCGAGCCGCCCGTCGCATTGGCGAACAGGAACGGCAGCTCGCCGGCGGCAATCACCGGAAAGCGCCCCGGGGTATAGCCGGGCGCGACGTACGCCAAGTCGGCGATGTCGTCGCGCGCCATGTCGTAGTGGTCGAACGCCTTGCCCAGCTGCTCCGAGGTGAACAGCGTCGAGCTGATGGTGCCATTCGATTCCTTCTTGACGTCGTCCGCCCAGGCCTGCAGCGACGGGTTGAGCGGATGCTTCGGCGGCACCCAGCTCGACAGCTTGAGATCGAAGTGCTGGTCCTGCGCGAACGCTCCCCCGGTTGCGAGCAGCAGCGCTGCCGCGCATGCACCTAACCAACGTTTTTTCATTCTCCCCTCCTGATGGTGAAATCAAACCCGATCATGCGATCGGGAACTCCCGGCGCGTGCGCATGATACGTACTGCACCATGCGCAGGCAACGATCGAGCCTGAGTTGAGAGCCGCTTTCGTTGGCGGTCTCGCGCGAATCGAATCTCATGCCGGCTGCAGCCAGCCGATGACGGTGCGGCGCACGGCCGCCAGCAGCCGGTCCCAGCGCCGCGGGTTGTGCACGATCTCGGCGCGGTAGAACGACGGGCACAGCACTGCGGCGTGCGCCACCTCGCCGCACAGACCGCAGCCCACGCAGCCCTCGTTCACGTGCGCCACCGGGTCGACCTTGAGCGGGTCGGTCGAGTCCTTGATCGTCAGCGACGGGCAGCCCGAGAGCCGGATGCAGGAGTGATCGCCCGAGCACACGTCCTCGTCCACCCCGAAGCGGGTGCGCACGATGCGCTCGCCGGCGGCCAGCGCCCGGGCGCGCTGCGGGCGCAGGCGCCGCTGGCGCTCGAGCTGGCACTCGCCCTCGGCGATGATGACCTTCAGCCCCGCGTAAGAGGTGGTCATCGCCTCCTTCAGCGTCCCGGCCACCGCGGCCACGTCGTAGTTGTGGACCGTCTTCAGCCAGCCTACCCCGAGGCCCTTGAGCGTGCGCTCGATGGTCTGGTCGGCGTGCACCGCGCTGTGCCCGCGCGCCTCGGCGCGTGCCGCGTCCGCGGGCGTGGAGATGACTTCCTGCGTGCCGGTGGCCGAGGTGTAGCCGTTCTTCATGATCACCAGCACCGCGTCGCCGTGGTTGAGCAGGTTGGAGGCGACCCCGGAGAGCAGGCCGTTGTGCCAGAAGCCGCCGTCGCCCATGATCGCCAGCGGCCTTTGCGCCATCATCGGCCCGACCCCGGCGCTCGAGGCGAGGCTCATGCCGTAGCCGAGGATCGAGTTGCCGACGGAGAACGGCTCGAAGGTCGCCAGCGCGTGGCAGCCGATGTCGGCCGAAATGTGCGGGCGGCCGACCTCGCGCTCGGCCAGCCGGATCGCGGAAAACACCGGGCGCTCCGGGCAGCCGACGCAGAAGGTGGGAGGGCGCGCCGGCAGCGGTGCGCCGAGCAGCTCGGCGGCGCGGCGGCGTGCGTCTTCGACCGCGCCGAGCCAGCTCGTGCCGGCCGAGAGGTCGAGCTGCGGCGCATGCGCGCCCAGGAAGCGCGTCACGCCGCGCATGATCACGTCCGCGGTGTACTCGCCCGCCATCTGCAGCAGGTCCTTGCCGTGCAGCATGGTCTGCAGGTCGGCGCGCCGCAGCGTGGTGGCGATGTCCTGCTCGATAAACTCGGGCTGGCCTTCCTCCACCACCAGCACCGCGCGCTTGCCGGCGCAGAATGCGTTGATCTCCTCCGGCACCAGCGGGTAGACCACGTTCAGCGCCAGGATCGGGATGCGGCAGGCGCCAAAATGGTCGGCCAGGCCGAGCACCTGCAGCGCGCGCAGCAGGTTGTTGTACAGGCCGCCCTGCACGATGATGCCGACCTCGGCGTGCTCGCCCTCGAACACCTCGTTCAGACGCTGCTCGTGCACGAAGCGGCGCGCCGCGGGCAGGCGCACCTCGGACTTGAGCTTTTCCTGGCGGAAGGTCGCCGGCGGGTGCGACAGCCGGTCGTAGTTGAACTGCGCCGGCGCCTGCATCCGGTGGCGCATGGAAAGCGCGGGCGCGCGATTGTCGCCGGCCGCGAAGCTGCCGTGCACGTGGCAGGCGCGGATGCGCAGCTCCATCATCACCGGGGTGTTCGACGCCTCGGAGAGCTCGAAGCCCTTCTCGACCATGCGCGCGATGGTGGTCAGGTTCGGGCGCGGGTCGAGCAGCCACAGCGAGGACTTGAGCGCCACGGCGTGGGTGCGCTCGAGCGCGACGCTGGCGCCTTCGCCGTAGTCCTCGCCGACCACGATCAGCGCGCCGCCGATCACCCCGGCGCTCGACAGGTAGCTCAGCGCGTCGGAGGCGACGTTGGTGCCGACGATCGACTTCCAGGTGACCGCGCCGCGCGCGGGGTAGTTGATCGAGGCACCGAGCATTGCCGCCGCCGCGGCCTCGTTGGTGCAGGCCTCGACGTGCACGCCGAGCTCGTCCATGTAGTCGCGCGCCTGCACCATGACGTCGAGCAGGTGCGATACCGGCGCGCCCTGGTAGCCGCCGACGTACGACACGCCCGACTGCAGCAGTGCCTTGGTGACGGCGAGGATGCCCTCGCCCTCGAACGTCTCGCCCGCGCCGAGGTGCAGCGCGCGGATTTCTTCGGTGAACTGGCGTTCCATGGCGGTGCGCTCAGGCGGCCTTGCGGGTGTCGGATGGCGAGCGGCGCACGAAGTGCACCGGCTTGGCCTGGGGCGGCAGCGGCGCGATGCCGTGCGCCGCGAGCGTTTGCTCCAGGCCGCGGCCTTCCGGATCGGCGAGCGCCGCCTCGCGCGCCTTGCGGATCGCCGCGCCGCGCGCCGCGTCGTCGGTCACCGCGTCGCCGTCGACCAGGGTATCGAGGATGCGCAGGAAGCTCGCCTTGCCGCGCTGGTGCGTGTCGCCGTAGCCCTTGATCAGGCGTCCGCACAGCGCGATCTCGAGCGCCAGATCGAGGCTGCGCTTGCCGGCTGCGGCGATCGCACCCAGCCAGCGCTCGATCAGCTCCTGCTCCTCGCGCCAGCGCGCGGTCAGCCGGCGCAGCGGCCGCGCCCATGCAAGCAGCCGCAGCATGAGGAAGCCGCTCACGCTGGTGGTCTTGACGTGCATCCCGACGTTCAGCTTGTGCGTCAGGCCGCGCTTCGCGGCCCAGGCGCGCAGCGCCTTCGACAGGCGGCGCGGCAGCAGCGCCGCGACCTCGTCCAGACCGGGCTTGAGGAACTCGACGATGTGCACTGGCTCTCCGGGCTTGGCGCCGACCTCCGTGCGCACGCGCGCGAAGCGGTTCGCGCGCGTCTTGAGGTCGGCGACGCGGATCACGTCCTCATAGCACATCCACAACGCGAGAAAGCGCCCGGTCTCGTTCGCGAGGCGGTAGCCGGTCGCGCCGCCGCCTTGCTCGCGCTCGAGCCGGGTGATCGGCTCCAGCCGGTCCAGGTACCGGCTCGCGTAGCGCGGATCCTGAAAATCGCTGCAGCGCGCGACGCCTTCGGCGAGCAGCGCGTGCGTCTCGGCCGGAAAGCTGGCTCGCAGACGCTCGGCGGGCGCGGCGCGCAGGCGCTTCGCCTCGGCCGGCGTCGCGGGCTCCGAACCCGCGGCTGCCCGCTCGTAGCCGAGCGCGAAGCCCTTGAGGCTCGTCTCGGCGCCCTTGCCCACGCTGCGGATGGCGGCCTCGCAGTCCGCGCGCGACAGCGGCAGCGCGCCGCTGCCGGCGAGGGCGCCGAACAGCACCGCGTTGATCACGCTACCGGAGCTCCGCGCCAGCGCCTGCATGTCGAACAGCAGCGCGCGCTTGGCGAGCGCCTGCCCGGCCTTGACGACGCGCGCGCCGTCGATGCGGCCGTCGCCCATCTGCATCTTTTCGGCGACGGTGTAGATGCGGTGCGTCGAGGCGATGAGGGTGGTGCGGTCTGGCGTGACGTAGCCGCTTTGCATCGCGCGTCCTGCCTCGAGCAGCTCGGAGGCAACCATGACGTCGACGTAGCTTGGCGCCGGCGCGAGCGTCATCACCGGGCGCCGGCCGCCGAGCTCGGAGGCTTTCGCCGGATAGATCTCGACGTAATAGGTCGTGGCACCGGTGCGCTGCGCGACCCCGGGGATGGAGGTGCTCTGCACCGGGAAGTCGCGCGCGCTCGCCGCGGCGATGATCCAGTCGGCCAGCACGCCGCCGCCTTCGCCGCCGAGCGCGGCGATCAGAAGCGTGATGGGACGTTCAGGAAGAGCCATGCGATGCCTCGCGCAGATGCGCTGTGCCGGTTGCAGACCATTCGACCGCGCGCCGCACCGGAATCAGCCCAGCAGTCCCGGCAGCCACAGGGCGATCGCCGGGATGAAGAACACCAGCGCCAGCAGCACCAGGCTGAGCGCCACATAGGGCACCACCGCGCGGTAGATGTGGCCCATCCTGACCTGCGGCGGCGCCACGCCCTTCATCGTCATCAGCAGCAGCCCGTGCGGCGGCAGCAGCAGCCCGAGCTGCATGCAGATGAGGAACATCACCCCGAACCAGACCGGGTCGACGCCGACCTTCTGCACCACCGGCATGAAGATCGGCAGCGTGATCAGCATCATGCTCACCTGGTCGACGAAGATGCCCAGGAAGATCAGGATCAGCATCATGCCGGCGATGACCTCGTCCGGCGACAGCCCGCGCCCGGTGATCAGCGACACCAGCCCGTCGCTCGCCCCGGAGAACGACAGGATCTGCGAGAACGTCGTGGCCCCGACGATGATGAACAGGATCATGCCCGAGATCGACATCGTGCCGCGCAAGGCCGCGAGCAGCCGGGCGCGCGTGAGCACCCGGTAGGCGAGCGCCAGCACCACGGTGGCGAGCGCGCCGATGGCCGCCGACTCGGTCGGGGTCGCCCAGCCCGCGCTCATCGAGGCGACCACCACCGCGAAGATCGACAGGATCGGAATCACGTACTGCACCAGGGGCTTGAGCTTGTCCCAGCCCCGGTAGGCCGCCAGCGGGGTGGCGGGCGCGAGCGACGG
>Ga0307372_10008231_pt1 | contig 14703 bp, 13 predicted proteins | sample OX1MG_FD_202533 | JGI IMG/M metagenome (GOLD analysis project Ga0307372, IMG submission 202533) | Soil microbial communities from Risofladan, Vaasa, Finland - OX-1 | ecosystem: Environmental > Terrestrial > Soil > Coastal area > Acid sulfate soil | place: Finland: Risofladan, Vaasa | collected... | reverse complement strand
GGACAGGCTGCTCAGGCAGATTGAGAAACAAATAATTCTTCAAAGGCCTGGCAGGCATTTCACAAGGAGGGTAAAAGCAGGTAGATACCGAAAGTATAAATAATACATTAAGTTAGTGCCATTACTCAGGAGAGGGGTTGGAGTGAGGCTTAACAGTTGGGTAAAAGATTACATAAAATTAGTCTGACAATAAAGATAATTTATGAGGTTAGAGCTTTAGTAACGACCAGGCACATGTCTGGAGACATGCGCCAGTGGCGACAAATAAGTTTCAATGATTTTTAACAGGAAGATTAATTAAGAAGACTTTTGCATTATTTGTTGTTTCACTGTTGAGTGCTATACAAATAAAGTCCGCAATTATTAATTGCGGACTTTATACAGACGCATTGAAAAAATCTTTTTTGTGTTGATTATTTCGTTGAATGGGAAGAAGATTGTTATATCACTTTTTTACTGTCAATAGCTTCCAACTTTGCTGCAAGCTCGTTATCATTGATCATCACAAATGACGAAGACAGGACGGCACTGTTTTCACTATTTACATTTTTAAAGTTTACCATAACGGTAGAGTTTTTCGTAGTGTCAGGCTTTGGAGTCTTTGTAGTGTCTGTGGTTTGCGCTTGAATTGCGGTAAATGCAAATAAACTCATGCCAAAAAATAAGGCCTTTGATTTGATAGATTTCATAGTGTTTTTTGTTTTTAGGTTAAGAATACAAGTATATAGTCTAAAATGATGCCCCGAATTTAAAATGTGGAAAACTGATAATTAATTTTAGGAAAATTAAACAATTACCAACAGTGAAGAAACCATCCGTAAATTTTATTTTTTGTGGAGGATATTTTCTGATTTGCGTAGCAATCAATTTTGTTTGAAAGATAATTTATGTAAGAGCTTAGTAACGACGGGCACATGCCTGGAGGTCTTCGCCAGTAGCGGGATTTGATAGCTCCCGGCTTGGCCATTCTTATAATCTTACCTTTTATTTCTTTGCTCAATTCTTGCTTTCGTCATTCTTTCTCTCAATCCTCCTTCTTTGATGAAGGCTGTTTCCAGTGCTTTTATTTGCTGTCCCAATAAGTACATAGTTACATTTATTAAACATCTTAGGAAATTGGCGCTTATTTCAGGATTGCTATGTTCAATGGCTTTTTTAAAAGTTTCGTAAGTGGCATTTGGGGTTTTATTTAATTCATCAAATCGCAAAGAAAGAATATCATTTCTTTTCCATTGCATTAATTTTTTGGTTCTTAAATAATCTTCATAATCTATCAGCAATTCTCCTAAACTGGCAGTGCCACATTGGTTAGTTTGATTTCTGTTTCCTTTGAAGTACCGGAAGCCAAACTTGCTTCAGCAATATTTTGCTTGCGTGAGCGTGCAGCCTGAACCATTTGCCCAATTGTCCTGTCGTATTTCTGAAAAAAATGTTCGCAGAAATAAACCGTACCATCATATATTATTTCTGACTTCTGGTAAGTGATTAAACTACGGTAGCCTCCATGAAGAGGGATAAAACCTTCCTTGTTTTTGTCGGTTGCCATATTGTTTTGTCTTTTGTTTTCTTGTTTTTGTCAGGTGACTTGGGGATTATGTGACCTGCTACTCTCGTCCCACCAAGTCCCCAAGTCACTCGAATAGTCGCTATCAAAAAATCTTTCTAAAGTAGCCTTAAAAATAAAGATAGCTGATTAAAGTAAAAGTAATTATCATTAATTATTCGTTTTGTCTATTTTATTTTACGGGCTATCACAGGTCAATAAACCTGCGCGAGAGAAAAGCTATTATTTTACTTTTGCATCAACCATTCAACATCATGTGGTACCAGTTCCTCAATATTTTCTTCTTTGTGTTTCACACCGCATTTACTTTATTCAATATAGTGGGATGGGCTTTTAAAAGTACACGCAAATGGCATTTGATCACGATGTTACTAACCGCTTTTTCCTGGTTTGTATTGGGCATCTGGTATGGATGGGGATTTTGTTTTTGCACACAGTGGCATTGGGAGGTGCGACGCAAACTCGGTTATGTAGATCATTCCAATTCCTACATTCAGTTCCTGGCGCTTAAATTAACCGGAATTGATTTCCCGATTCAACTGGTAGATGATGTAACACTTATAGTTTTTATAACTTGTTTTGCATTGACCATTTGGCTGAATATAAAAGATTATCGTGCAAAAAGAAAAATGTAATTAAAGTGATATTCGAATATAGCAGCGTCTTTATAGATTGGATTTAAGATTGCTGCTATCAAAAACATGATGAAAATGATTTTGCCACTGAATAGAAAAAACCAAAAGTTCAATACTCTTTTAAATGTATATTAAGAGATCCCTTGCCAAACCTAATATTCTATTTCAAAATTAAATTGATCAATTTAAATGAGTTATTCAGAACTTCGTTATGTAAGAAAGTTTGTGCTATTTCTTTTCATAATATTTATATAATCTTTGCTTTCATTCTTTATGCATAGACGGAAATTCTATAATCAATGTTTATCATGATGGCCTCTACCATGTTCGTCACCATGATCTCTTCCATGATCGTCACTATGACCTCTTCCATGATCTGTATGCCTTATCTCTTGCCTGTCATGATATCTTTCGTGTTCATAATGCTGTCTTGCCACTAAATACCTGTTATCGTGGCTATCCCTGATTACCGGCTGATGCCGCCCTCCAAAAGACCTGTAATGATAACGATAATAAGCATTACGCAACCATGGATCCCGCTGATTGATCACAACTTTATAACTATGGTAAAGATCATAATGTCCAAACCTGGGAGGCAGGGATGCCGCAAAATTCCATTGTCCAAAGTCATAATAAACAAATAAGTGGCGCGGTACATCATAATAAACGCCCAGGTCAGGCAAATAATAATAATCTGCATAATCGTAACCTACAGGTCCCCAATCCGGTTGAACACCTATATTGACATTAACTCTAATCTGCGATTTGGCTTTAAAGCAAAATGCACTTAGAAGAATTGCAGAAATGAATAGAATCTTTTTCATAGTAATGTGTTTAAATATTTAATGTACTAATACAATGCCATTTTTGTCATCTCTTTGATATTATTTCTTATTTACTGTTTACTTTAATTAATTTTCTAACTCAAGATTAACATAAATAAGTTTTTAATGCTTTAGACTAATGAGAAAAAAATAAACAGATGATTGATAAAATCGAATCACATTCAAGAGTTGACGCCTTTTAAAAAGATGTCACCTCTCTGCCTAAGAATAAATCAAATAATAAAATTGAAACATAATTTCATAGTTTTATCGGGCAACTTTTTTTAAGACTTAAAAATAAATATTTGAAAACCATTCTTGCAACAATCATTTTAATTTCAGTTACATTTTCGCCGGCATATTCTCAAAATGTTTCTAAAAGAAATGCGATCTCTTTAGATGGGAACTGGCAAATAGCTGAAGGCTCAATGGATACGATTCCTGAAAATTTTGATCACACAGTTCCCGTTCCGGGATTGGTTTCTTTATCCGTTCCTGCATTTGAAAATGTAGGACCGACAGTCAGGGATAGACGAAGTGTCTCCCAATCGGATCCGTTGAGAGAAGCCTTTTGGTATCGCCGTACATTTACAATTAATAGTACCATCCCTGAAGTAGCTATTCTCAAGATCTCTAAAGCGATGTTTGGAACCAAAGTCTTTCTGAATGGTATTAATTTAGGAGAGCATCTCCCCTGCTTTACACCCGGGTATTTTAATGTCAAAAACGCAATTAAAGAAGGTTTAAATGAAATCCTGGTTCGTGTAGGATCAAGTCCGGATGCGGTTCCTGCATCTATACCAAGGGGTTTTGATTTTGAGAAAGAGCATTATATTCCCGGTATTTATGATGATGTAAAACTGATACTTTCAGGGACTCCTCATATCGTTCGTGTACAAACGATTCCGGATATAGTTAAAAAACAAGTACGCTTACAAATTGATCTGCAGAATTCCGGTGACGCTAAAATATCTGAACTTACTTTTCAAATTAAAGAAGTTACATCAGGGAAAATAACAGGTGAATTGAAAAAGGAAATAAAACTTTCTTCATCAGGCAATGACACTTTAGTTTATGTTACCATTCCTATAAAGGATTGTCATCTTTGGTCTCCCGAAGATCCCTTCTTATATGATCTTGAAGTAAATACTGAAGCAGATACCTATACTACACGTTTTGGAATGAGGGAATTTCATTTTGATCCCATTACAAAAAAAGCGGTTTTAAATGGGAAACCTTATTTTATGAGAGGAAGTAACATTACTCTATATCGGTTTTTTGAAGATTCAGCATGTAAAAATTTACCATGGGATTCTACATGGGTACGAGACCTGCATAAGAGCTTTAAAAAATTTCATTGGAACAGTTTGCGATATTGTATAGGCTTGGCTCCTGATGAATGGTACCGTATTGCTGACGAAGAAGGTTTTCTTATCCAAGATGAATTCCCGGTTTGGTATGGAGGTATTGGATGGAATGTGTGGCCAAAAGAATTGAAAGCGCCTGAATTGGTAAAAGAATACACCGAATGGATAAAGGATAGCTGGAACCATCCTTCGATAGTTATTTGGGATGCCAGCAACGAAACCGTAGGCGATAATTGCAAAACTGATGAAACAGGAAAAGCTGTTTGGAAAGTAAGGAATCTGGATCTTTCAAATCGTCCCTGGGATAATAGTTATTCTACACATCGTGCACCAGGCGATGTGTTTGAATCACATCCTTACCATTTTCAAAATTCTGATTTTAAATTGAAAGATATTGCAAAAGCAAGCGTAATCCCCGAAGGGAATCAATATACAAATCATGAATCCTTTCCTGTAATTATTAACGAGTATGGATGGCTGTGGCTCAACAGGGATGGTGCTCCCACCACATTAACTGAGCAGCTTTATAAAAATTTATTAGGTGATCATTCAACCACTGCGCAGCGTTGGCATCTATACGCCACTTATATGGCTGCAGAAACAGAGTTTTGGCGTTGTCATCGGAAAGCCGCGGGTGTATTGATCTTTACAGCTTTGGGTTATTCAAGACCCGACGGGCAAACGAGCGATTTTTTTACGAACTCGGCAAAAATAGAATACAACAAAGCATTTCTGAAATATATGCCTGACTCGTTTTCACCGGTAGGCCTTATGCTGGATGAATGGGGAAATAAAATTGAAACCGGTAAACGGCACCAATTCAATATCATTGCTATCAATGATCTGGCGCCCGGATGGAGTGGCAAGGTGCATTTACAAATAGTAAAAGAGGGTAAAATTATTTTAGATCAATCAAAACCTTTAACGATACCTTCTTACGGAAAAAAAACAATTTCTATCAATTGTGAAACTCCCGAAAAAGTAGGAATATATACAGTTCAGGCTGTACTCGAAAAGAAAGGTGAAAAGCCTGTGAAAAGTGTGAGGGAGATTGAATTTGAATAGTGCTGGATAATTGTTTTTGAAATATTATAAAGCTAAAACATTTTTGAAAAAAAATTATGCTTTCCACTCCGGTTGAATGCTATTCAATTTTATTAAATAAGGAATCAGCAATAGCAATTCTAACCTAATCGTGTGATGAAAGTTCTGAATAAAAAAAGGTAAAACTGTCATAAAAATAACGCACATTATAATTCCAATTATGGCATCAATAGTGCCTAATATAATAGCATAATCTTTTTCGAACCATAAAGAAAAAGCGGCTACCCCCTTGAATGCCCCAACAATTATAATGATAAGACCGGTAACTGATAATGGCTCGTTTGTATCAAAGCCATATAAATACAGGTTTTCAGAAATACCAAATAGCCCTAAAAACAAACAAACAATTGCCGCAACTCCGAATATCATAAAAAGCCAACAAAAAAATTTCATCCACCAGGGAAGCAGTTGACGCCTGCTAATATTCACCGTTTCAAATTGATTTAAAAAGTCTGTTAATTGCTGCATAATTGATGGCTTCGGTAATATAGGCGCGAGGCTAAAAGGAAAGTTTATTTAGTATGGAAGAGTTAAAAACTCTTCCATTTAAAATTTTTCCTAAAAGTAAAATAATTGTTCCGAGTTTGCAAGAACATCCATTCCGATTACTATTGAATGTACCAAAATTGACAACCTCTCAGAAAGTCTTTCAACTTAAAAGAACCCTCTTTCGGGGCGGAGAAACTTTTAATATCATTTATTTTATTATTATCTTGTCACCGCAAAACTAATTTGAGATTTATACATTATTACAACATCAATGGAAATCCTTTTGGCGAAGCCGCAGTGCAGGAAGAAATGTGACCATGCAAATCATTATTGGTTTTTTTGTTTTGTACCTGACGGGGTTAGCTATTCTCCTGGGATTTTCTTTAGAAAAGATATTATCAGAAGCTTCACTGGGCAGGATGTAATTCGTGTTTTCCTGGGCCTGATCCTTTACTATTGTTCTTTTGATATTATCATGCACTTTATTATGCAGGATCTGCCAACGCTTGCAGTTCTTCCTTATCTAACTCAAAACATCAGGCGAAGTAAATTGGTAGGTTTTTAAACGTGCGCTCCCTTTTCTCCATATTTATTTTTTTACCCTTCTTTATTTTTTTACCTTTTATTATTTCGGTAATTGGAGTGAAATATGGTTCATTGGTTTCTCTTGCATTGGTTATAAGCATTTTCAGTCTTGCATTTTTTAATCACTTCCTTGTGTTGTTCATCAAAAGAAAAACGATATTAAGTCAATGGTGGCTTATAGGTTTTTTTCTTGTCATTCTTTTGGTAATTGCGGCTGATTATTTCCACATCTTTTCTTTGAGAAGCTGGTCTGTTTCTCTATTTACTTTTGTAATAAAAACACCCCTGGTTTGTATTGTTTTTTTAGCGGTGGTAATTGCTGCCTGGTATAATAACAGCCGGTTTTTACGGAATAATTTTTACCTGGAAAATTTAGATAAATCATCAGGAGAAAAGAAATCAACTAATTATAGCTGGCTGCAAAGATTTGGCACTTATGGCGATCTGATGGCAATAGACATTAAACTTATTTTAAGAAATAAAAGACCGCGAACGCTTTTGCTTCTTTCTGTTATATTTCTATTTTATGGTTATATTTTTTACAGGCCCGAATATTTTGCAAGTGGACGTCTTGACGTTGTACTTATCGCATCTATTTTTGTTACAGGAATGTTTATGGTCAGTTTTGGCCAATTTCTTTTTGCCTGGCAAAGCAGTCATTTCGACGGAATGATGAGTAGTAATATTCGCATCCGAACCTACATAAAAGGCAAAATGACTTTATTAATTTCATTTAGCACGATTTCGTTTTTACTCAGTTTACTCTATGGCTTTATCAGTTGGAAACTAATTCCTATATTTTTCGCATCATGGCTTTTTAATATCGGAATCCACGCGGTACTCACAGGATTCATTGGAACATTAAATTATAAAGGTTTAGATCTAAGTAAAGGTGCTACATTCAATTATCAGGGAACCGGCGCGGCACAATGGATGTATTCACTTATTATTTTTGCGGTTGTTGCTGCGATCTATTTTCCTTTTGCATTGTTGATTAATAAATGGTCGGGTATTGCTGCAATAGATATTTTAGGATTGATAAGTTTGCTCATGCAGGATTGGTGGTTGGATAAAATTACAATTCAATTTAAAAAACAAAAATATAAAATGCTGGAAGGTTTTAGAGAAAAGTAGTGCAGGAAATGAGAAATAGAGAAATAAATATTAAATAAGAAAGAAAAGAATGATATCAATAAATATTCTTGTAAAAAGGTATAACAGAAAAGTTGCTGTAGATATTCCTCAATTAGAAATCCGGAATGGAATTATTGGATTATAAAGACTTTAATGGAAACAAAAGATAAATAATTTTAATTCATGCCTGATCTCCCACCTGAATTACCCGACTGGAGCGAATTTTCGCATCTTTTTAAATACCAGGATATTGCGCAACTTTATCTCTTTTTTATGATATTTATAATCAATTAAGCAAGACGATATATAATGCCAGAATCTCCTTCCTTTTTGGGTTAACGAATCGAAATCTCTGAATAAAAAAATCGTCCTTAACTATAAAAGGCAATAAAAATATACAAGATTTGAAACAACTATCTCGCTGCTCCGCCATCAATGGTCAGGCAAATCCCGCTTACAAAAGATGCTTCATCAGAGGCGAGATAAAGATATCCGTTGGCAATATCCTCCGGAACACCCCATTTGCCAAGAGGTATAGTGGGAAGGCTTTGTTTGCGAATTTCTTCGGGCATGGCATCTGTCATGGCGGTATGAATAAATCCGGGCGCAATGCAATTGGCGGTGATTCCGAAACGCCCCAACTCCATAGCCCATACCTTGGTCATTCCTATAATAGCCGACTTCGTCGCTACATAATTAGTCTGTCCATAATTTCCGCGGATGGCCACATTGGAAGAGGCTGAAACGATGCGACCATAATTTTGTTCTTTCATAATTGGCGCTACCGCCTGTGTGCAGTTAAAAACACCTGTCAGGTTTACAGCTATCACATCGTCCCATTCCTGCTTCGACATTTTTAGTAAGGTCCTGTCTTTAGTAATGCCCGCATTGTTGATCAGGATATCAATACGACCAAAATGATCGTGTGCTTCAGCCACCGCTTTTTTTACTTCATCTTCGCTTGTTACTGAAACTTTTTTAAATATCGCTTCATGACCATCTTTTTTTAATTCCTCAACTACATCATTTCCTCTTTCAGATATATCCCACAAAATAATTTTAGCTCCTTCTTTGGCAAAACGTTCAGCAGTCGCAAGTCCTATTCCATTAGCCCCTCCGGTAATAAGGGCAATTTTATCTTTTAGTCTCATCTATTAAAGATTTTCTTAGTTTCTAAAATAATAACTCAATAATTTATTAGCAGGAAAGGTAAATAAAAAATTGTCCTGATATAGCAAGTAAAAACATTTTCCATTTCATTTATTCAATATAATATTTACTCATACACCCTTTTTCAGTTTAATTAAATCCCTATTTTTGATAATCCAAAAATTAAAAGCCATGCATCGTTATTTTGTTATCCTTTTCATGCTGTTTATTTTAATCACTTATACCAGCACTGCTCAAACACAACCAAAAGTACTTACTGAAGCGGCTCCTGCTGCAGGTGGTTTTTCTGCTGCACGGCTTACTACCCTTGATTCGGGTATGAAAGAATGGGTAAAGAAAAATTGGGTCAATGGTTCGGTAGCCCTGATAGCCCGTCACGGGAAAATTGTTTTTTATAAAGCATACGGGTATAATGATCCGGTTACCAAAGAACCTCTTGATAAAAATGGGATATTCCGGATTGCTTCGCAAACCAAGGCTGTTACCGTAACAGCAGTAATGATGTTGTGGGAAGAAGGAAAATTTTCACTAACCGATCCTGTTTCCAAATACATACCCTCCTTCGCCAATGAAAGAGTATTGAATACCTTCGATCCAAAAGACTCCTCATATACAACGGTACCGGCTAAACGAGAAATTACTATTTTTGATTTGCTCACTCATACCTCGGGCATCGGTTACCCGGCAATCGGCAGTAAAGAAGCAGATGCTATCTATGCAAAAAATAAAATAACAGGCGGCGTTGGAGTAAATGGCCAGACTCTTGCTGATGCGATGACCCGCCTCGGTACGTTGCCGTTACTTTTTCAACCCGGTGAAAAATGGATGTACGGATTGAATATGGACGTATTAGGATATTTAATTGAGAAATGGTCCGGAATGACACTGGAGGATTTTTTACGAAGAAAATTTTTCAACCGCTTGGTATGAAAGATACTTACTTCAATGTACCGCAAAGTAAAGCTTCGAGGCTTGTAAATTTTTTCTTGCAGGATTCTACCGGGGTAATAAAAAAGCAGGCAACTGTGTTTGACGGTGCTCTCGATATGAATTATCCACTTGAAAAAAATAATTATTTTTCCGGCGGTGGTGGTTTGTCATCTACCATTCATGATTATGCGATTTTATTACAGATGTTTTTGAATGGCGGCACTTATAATGGCGTTCGATTACTCGGACCCAATACTGTGCGTATGATGACTATGAACCAAATTGGTGACCTGCATCCCAATATCGGAGAGAATGCCTGGCTGAATAGTTTTGGTTTTGGTTTTTTCATCATTTCTAAAAATGGAAGCAGGTTAACACCATGCCAGGGCGGCACTTACGGTTGGGGTGGCGTATTTTCCACGTCTTACCTGGTAGATCCTAAAGAAGATATGATCATGTTGCTTTACCAACAAATGTGGGGACCCCATGTAGCTGATGCTGATAAAACGTTCGTTCCGATGGTGTACCAGGCTCTCAATGATTAATAATTAATGGGAGGTTGAATGTTCTTTTTCATACAAATCCCTGAGTGCAGATTTCATGAACTTACCTACAGAAGTTTTAGGTATGGCATTGATGATGGCATACTCATCGGGAATCCAGAATTTTGCAAACTTGCCCGTAAGAAATTCCTTTACTTCGCCTGGCGAAACAGTCTTTCCCTCTTTAGGAACTATATAGGCAAAGGGGCGCTCAATCCATTTGTTATCAGGAACTGCAATCACAGCAGCTTCCAACACGGAAGGGTGTTCCATCAAAGTATTTTCCAACGCAATCGAACTGATCCATTCCCCTCCGGATTTGATAACATCTTTGCTTCGGTCCCTTATGGCAATACACCCGTCATCATCTATTGTAACGATATCTCCTGTTCTAAGCCAACCATCAGACGTAAATTTTTCTTTCACTTCCGGATCGCGGTAATAAGAAGCAGCTACCCACGGGCCGCGTACTTCCAACTCGCCCATCGTCTTTCCATCCCATGGGATAAATCCTTCTTCATTGCTTCCGCGAATTTCCACAAAAGGTGCGGGCAGCCCTTGTTTCATCATATAGTCGTATTGCTCTTCCTTTAGTGATTTTTGAATTTTGCTGGTCATAACTGCAGTGCTGCCCAGAGGAGACATTTCTGTCATGCCCCAGGAATGGAGTACTTTTATACCATAGCGTTCATCAAAAGATTTAACTAAAAAGCGTGGAGCTGCAGAACCACCAATTGTTATGGAACGTAATGAAAGTTTGTATTTATCAGGATCTGTATCCAGCATATTTAAAACGCTCATCATTACCGTAGGCACACCGGCGGTCTGTGTTACGTTTTCAGATTCAAAAAGATCCAATAAACTTTCCGCATCAAGATAGGGGCCGGGAAATACCTGGGTAGCTCCGACAAATGCGCAACTATATGGAAAGCCCCAGGCGCAGGCATGAAACATGGGAACTATAGGCAGCAGCACATCATTTTCAAAGGTGCCCATACCTACGCAATTTAAAAGAAATGCCATACTATGGAGCATGATCGAGCGGTGGGAATACATAACTCCTTTTGGTTTCCCGGTAGTTCCCGAAGTGTAACACAGAAATGCAGCAGTGTTTTCATCTCCTTCAAAAGCTTCGAATTGCGGCTCATCACCGCTTGCTACCACCTCTTCATAATTTAAGTACCCCTTCGGTAATGGCTCATTAATTTGTGGAATTACAATGACATTGGAAACGTTGATATTATTTTTGAATTTTTCAAATAAGGGCAACAAAACCTGATCTACTATGATTATTTTGTCTTCCGCATGATTAATGATATAACCCAGGTCTTCAGGATTTAATCGGATATTTAAGGGATGCACAATCGCTCCCATACAAGGAATAGCAAAATAAGCCTCCAGGTGCTGGTAATGATTCCAACTGAGAGTTGCCACCCTGTCGCCTTGCTTTACGCCAAGCTTTTGAAGTGCTACTGCTAATTTTTTTGTACGCTTCGCAAAATCGCGGTAAGTATAGCGGTGGATACTTCTATCCGGAAGGCGGGTAACGACTTCTTTTTTTGCAAATAAACTTTCTGCCCTTCTAAGTATCGTGGGAAGAGTGAGTTGATAATCCATCATTAAGCCTCTCATGAAATTGATAAATTAAAGTAATAATAGAATAATTTTTCAGGCAGAAAGATAATCAAAAAAGAAATTGGAAAATGTAAATAATTCAACAGAAGAAACGCTGGTTACATTTAAAAAAATATAATGTCCCTTCTTACTTTCACTTACATTAATAAGTGAAATAAAAACCTTTGCCTGTTTCTACTTTCGTATAAGCATTGCTATAAATCAAAAATAAAAATCCCGGGTATTTATTGCTTTATTGTAAAAAATGCAGAGGAACACGTTATAGATAATCAATATCCGGGAGAAAAAATAATTCTTCCAAAAGATTACGAGTGTTCGTACATTCGAAAATACAAACGCTGCCAGCGGATCGCAAAACTTTAATTACCTCAAATAAAATAAAGCAAATATTATGGCAATAGTATTTATTACCGGAACAAGTACAGGAATCGGTTTTTCTACCGCTATAACCTTAGCCCGAAAAGGTCATAAAGTATATGCCTCTATGCGAAACCCGCAAAAATCACCGGAGTTACAAAATCCGGCAGAAAAAGAAAACCTTCCTATAAATATCATTACTATGGATGTAAATGATGATGCATCTGTAAATAATGGAATTGGAAGTGTCCTAAAAAAAGAAGGATTTATAGATGTGCTCATAAATAATGCGGGTGTTTCGCAAGCCGGGCCGGTAGAAGAATTACCGATTCATTCTTTTGAAGAAGAAATGCAAACAAATTATTTTGGAACGTTAAGGTGTATCCGGGCTGTATTACCTTCTATGCGCGAAAGAAAAGCAGGTTGTATCATTAACAACACATCTATCTTAGGAAGAATATACATGCAATTCCAAAGCGGTTACTGCGCCTCTAAAGCTGCAGTAGAGGCGTTAAGCGGGAGCCTCGCGCAGGAGGTACAGTCTTACAATATAAGGATTGCTATAGTTGAGCCAGGAGTTATTGCTACTCCTATTTTTTCAAAAGGCAAAAGCTCAAAAAGCGCTAATTATCCCCGTGTCAAAAGAGTTAGTGGCTTTTATGGGGCTTCCCTTAAAAGGCAAATACAGCCAGAGGTAGTTGCTGAGGCCATCAATGATATTATAATTGGAAAAAGTAAAAAATTCAGGAATTTAGCAGGGTCTGATGCATTGCCCTTAATCCGTTACAGAACTTCATTAACAGATGAAGAATGGATTGCCTCTGTAAATACTGATGACGATATATGGGTTGCCAATTTGATTAAAAAGAGTTCGGATATATAGTAGAAATTCCTTTTCGAAAATACTTTTTGCAAAAAACACCTCTATCCATTCTACAACTGTAGATGTTATAAAATACACACCTTCGCTGTCATCAAATTTGTACTTGCTGCTCATAAAGTAAAAAGATATCCGCATTGCATACATCAATGTATATTTGATTCCGTTATTTACCATTCTTTTAAAAAGCATTCGCCAGGGTTTATAACAGTACAGTAAATACGAGGATTTTATTTTAAGTATTTATAAATACATTTGAAGATGAGAAAAGAAAGATGTTGCTTATTCTTACTATCCCTCTTTTTTATTTTTTGTTCCGGTACATTATACGGACAGGATACTTCTCATATCTCAAATACTCCCGACAGTAGTGTTTTACAAAAAGAAAATTGCCACAACCATTATCTGAAACCTCCTGCACTTATAATACCTGTCGCATTTATAGGATATGGAGCACTAAAACCTTTTGTAACTGACATTTCGAAACTGGATAATACTATAATGGCTCATGTGCAGCAAAATTATCCGGGCTTTCACACCAATGCTGAGAATTACCTGATGTGGGCTCCTTCTGCTTCAATTTATCTTATGGATGCCTTACATGTCAACACTGCTCATAGCTTCAGGGAACATCTTATCATAGATGCAGGCTCAATAATTATTACTGGTGGCATTGGTTATGGAATGAGGTTAGTTTCGCGTAACATTAAAGGATTTAATACAAATTCAAATACCGAATTCCCATCAGGACATACGGCGAATGCTTTTCGGGGCGCTGAAATCTTACACCAGGAATTGAAGCAAAGCAACAAATTATTGAGCTACAGCGGTTATCTTATAGCAGCAGGTGTCGGTACGCTAAGGATATATAATAAAGAGCACTATTTATCTGAAGTGATCGCTGGCGCAGGTTTGGGCATCTTATCCACCAAACTTACGTATTGGATTTTTGACAAGGTGAAATGCAGGAGAAAATAAAATTGAAATGTTCCGGAAAAGATTTGGAAAGTTTGTTCAGGAAGTTTTGAGAATGAAGAGTCATGATAACTTTCCAATAGTTGGCAGGTTGACCGTAATCTTATTGATGCCCTTGATTATTGAAATTTGACCTATTTTTATACCGTTAATTAATTAAAAGTTGGCTAAGTAACCTTGTAGTACTCGATATTAATTCAAGCGATAGTCAATTATTGGATGCATATGCGGAGATGGATTCTTATTCGAAAAATAAGTTACCTCGTAATCAATTAGGACGTTCAATCACTATGGGTAAAAATGACCTTTGGATTGCAGCTACTTCTAAAGTTGCTAATGCTGTCTTAATTACCATAGATGGTGACTTTGATCATTTAAATGGCATTTACCTAAGCCGGACAAGCCGGAACTAAACAGGAAAACATTTAACTTTCCAATATTATGGAATCACTTACTCAAAGATATTGCGAAAAAATCAGCGGCATACTTGGTTGTTACGACCGCATAGTTAT